>JAABUX010001040.1_pt1 | contig 43881 bp, 35 predicted proteins | sample 5561851 | NCBI WGS metagenome assembly JAABUX01 (sample SAMN10711883, study PRJNA513361) | rock metagenome | isolation source: Antarctica rocks | place: Antarctica: Victoria Land, Richard Nunatak red sandstone | collected 2016-01-03 | reverse complement strand
GGACGAAAGCTACGGCCTGCTCCTTATACTCAGGAGTGAAAGCCCTGCGCGTCGAACCCATTTCTTATTCTCCCGACACATCGGGCAGTTTACTCGAGTGTCCACCAAAGCGGGTACGGTCCACCCAGCGGACATCGCCAACACACTTTCCAAGTCTGTGGCTATGTGTCCGCCTCGGTCTGCTACCGTCCGCTGCCAGCGACACCGCGACCTGGCGACCGTCCACGAACCGCGCTGTACGCGGGCGACAGCGAATAAGACCACCTGGGTCTGACGGTATAACGTCCGCGTTTACAAGACTAAGATTTATCTGGGCACTAGTACGGCAGCCGCCATTCGGTATGTGACCTGCGGCGGGCTGGCCGGCGTGTCGGTTCTGGTCGGCGCGGCCGCCTCATGATCATGTTTGTGTGACGAAACTAGAATCCGAGGCGGCCGCTGCCGCGAGGCTAGCGGCCCGGCTGGGGCGGCGTAAGCGCGGTGAGCTGATGAGTCAGCTGCGGCCCGTATTCAGCCGGGCGGAGCCTTGGCTGCAGGCCGGGAAGTACGTCGGCGCGGTGCTGAGCGATCTGCCGAAACGCAATGGCTGGACGATCGCCCGGCGTATCGGCGACCGGACGCCTGACCGGACGCAGCGGCTGCTGAACCGCGCGGCGTGGGACGAGTCCGCGGCGATGGGGGTGGTGCGCCGGTTTGCGGTGGCCGGCCTGGACGACGCCGCGCGGAGGTCCGGGCAGAAGCGGGGCCTGGCGGTCGGTGCGCTGGATGAAACCGGACAGCAGAAGAAAGGCCAGGCCACGGCAGGCGTGAAGCGCCAGAATATGGGCTGCGCAGGCCGGGTGGAGAATGGCATCAACACGGTCCATTTGTCGTATGTGCGAGAGAAGGCAGGGCACGCGCTGATCGGCGCCCGGGAGTGGATCCCCGCCGCTCAGATAGACGACCCGGTGAGATCACTGCTCATGGGACTGCCGCTGGATCTGGAATTTGCGACCAAGGGGCAGCTGGCCATCGCCATCTTGCAGGATGCAGCCGCCGACGGCGTCACCTTTGACTTTGCCTGCGGTGACGAGGTCTACGGCAGCTGCACCGGGCTGCGGGACTACCTTGAGGAATCCGGGCAGGGATACGTCCTCCGCGTCCCGTCGAATTTCCGCGTCACCGTTGCCCTGGAGCTGACGCTGACCTGCGCCGGGGCGGTCCGCCAGTTGCTGAGCGGCACACGGCGCTGGGAGGTCCGGTCCGCCGGGAAAGGATCCAGGGGCGAGCGGTGGTACGCATGGGCCTGGATCGCTGCCGCGTCCCCGCGTCATCATCTCCTGGTCCGCCGTCACATACGGACCGGTGAGCTGGCATTCCCCTACTGTTTTACCCCGGCCGGGCAGGCACCGGGGATGGCCCGGCTGATCCGCGCCGCCGGGCTGCGCTGGCCCGCCGGGGAGTGTTTCGAGTTCGGCAAGGACTGCTTCGGCCTGGACCAGTCTCAGGTCCGGCTGCACACCGCGATCGCGCGGCACACCGTCCTGGTCATGGCCGCCCTCGCCATCTGCGCCATCACCGCCGCCCAGCTCAGGAAACGCACCGACACCCAGGCCAGCCCGGCCGCCCGGCCCGGTCAGCCACCCCCGCCCGACCCCGGCATGATCCCCCTGACCGTCCCCGAAGTCCGCCGGCTGATCACCGCGGACGACAGCCCCGAACCGCACAGCCGCGCCATTCACTGGTGCCTATGGATCCGCCGCCATCAGGCCCGGTCACGATGGTTTCACCAGCGCACGCGACTGGCCAGAGACGCCGAGATAACCCTGAATCAGCTGGTCAGCTAGCGAATGGGTAGGGTCGGGGACTGGCGCGGTTCCGCGTGCTGCGACCCGTTTCCAGTCCCCGCCCGTCAAACCGTGCATGCGGTTCTCCCGCACACGGCTTACCGACGTTCTTCACCGGCGGCGTTCGGTGTTCCCCCGCCAGTCCCGGAAGGGCCCGGGCGGGCGGACGGTCCCATCGAGGCTGATCAGGCCCAGGTGATCTGGTGAGAGCAGCACCTGTTTGATGCCCCATCCCCAGGCCCGGCGCCGGTTGCCCTTCTTGGACAGCCACGACGCGAGCCGGATAAGGGCGTAGTTCCTGATCTGGCCAAGGACACGGGCCGAGTTCCCGTAACGGAAATACCCGGCCCACCCGCGCAGGAACAAGCTGAGTTCCCGCACGATGTCCCCGGCGGGCATCCAGAGCCATTTCCGGCCGGTGATCTCCCGGATCCGGTCACGGCCACGCTGGACGGCCTTGCGTGAGGGCCAGCGGGCAAGGAAGGTCAGATGCGCCGACCGCGGGGTCCACCCGCGCACCAGCCGGTGATGAAACCCGAGGAAATCAAATCCGGGTTCACCCTCAGCCAGGTGCACGATGCGGGTCTTGGCCGCCTTGGGCCCCAGCCCCGGGCCCGCCAGCAGAACGGTCAGCCGCGCCAGCGCGGCCTGCGCCTGCTCCCTGCTGTTACACATCACCACCACGTCGTCGGCATAGCGGACCAGCACGCCGTGCCCGGCCGCCGACCATGCCCGGTCCAGCCGGTGCAGGTAGACATTGCAGAGCAACGGTGAAATCACACCACCTTGCGGAGTACCGGCCGCGCCATGCCGGAGCGACCCGCCATCCATCACACCGGCCCGCAGCATGCTGCGGATCAGGGCGAGAACGGCCTGGTCACAGACGCGCTCCTCGACCGCCTGCATCAGATCGTGATGCGGAATCGACTCAAAACAGCTCGCGATGTCGGTTTCCACTACCCAGCGGCGACCCTGCCACGACTCGTCAACGAGCACCTGCAGGGCATCGTGCGCCGAGCGCCTCGGGCGGAACCCGAAGCTGCACGGCAGGAAATCCGCCTCAAAGACCGGCTCGAGCACGATCTTCAGCGCCGCCTGCACGACCCGGTCGCGGACTGAAGGAATCGACAGCGGCCTCTGCTCACCGGTTCCCGGCTTCGGGATAAAGACCCGCCGGGACGGCAACGGCCGGTACCGCCCTTCCCTCAGTTCCGCGGCCAGCTCATCAAGGAGCCGGACAGGCCCGTACTCCCCGGCATCCGCCAGGGTGACACGATCAATGCCAGCTGCGCCGCGGTTGCGGCGCACGTCCTCCCACGCCCTGTCCAGCACATCCCTGCGGTGGATCTTGTCGAACAACGCGTGGAACCGTCTGCTCGGGTCAGCCCTGGCCGCCCGGTAAAGCGCATGCTGCAAGGCACGGACTCTGTCCCCGCGGACAGCCGCCAGGGTGGACCTAGCCGAAGTACCGGCACTCACCAGTCAGTGCTCGCAATCTGCGCGCGAACGAAGCAGCGGCCCTTCCCTAACCGCAGGTTGTGCTGTCCTGCGGGTCGATCAGTACTACGGCCCGCCTCCGACTCCCTCCCGGCCGCCGCCCACTTCCCGGCTCCACACCGGTTATAAGGCGGCGCTGTCCGCGCCTTCCCGCAGCACGCTTCGGCCGGGGAGGGTCTCCCCAGTTCCCGCCGTCACCTTCTGAACGTTCCGCGCCCTCTTACGCCGGAGAGTCCCTCGCGGCTGCACTCCAGGATCTTCACCGCTTCCATGGCCTTCGCCGTGAACCGCCCGGCTCGGCTCTCTCTCGGTGTCTAACGACGCGGCAGGCTTCGCTCACGCTACGGACCGCTCAGTTGCTTCCCCTTTAAGGGCTTTCGACGCTGGGCTCCGACCCGGTCCGTTTCCAGACCAGGCCGCCAGCCTGCTACCGGGCTCCCTGGCGATTACCCGGACCGGACTCACACCGGCAGGCGACGACGAGCTTCCGACCAGGTCATGATCGCTGAACAACCACCTCCATGATCTCTGGGCGCACCGGCTGCCGTACTAGGGTCACCACTTACTACGTCCGCTGGATAGTCGGCGGACGGGAATGGCAGGAACCATTCCGTAAGTCGGCCCAGGCAGACAGCTTCCGGAGCTTGCTAATTACCGCCGCGCGGAACGGCGAGGGGTTTAGCCTCGCTGCCGGTCGCCCGGTGGCGTGGCATCGCACCGTTGAGATGACCTGGTATGACTTCGCCTGCGCCTACACCGACATGAAGTGGAAAGACGCATCGGCGAAATACCGGCAGGACATAGCCCGGGCGCTGACCGCGGCGACACCGGCCATGCTCATGGCTGAGCACGGCGCAAAGCCCGGTGACGCCGCGATCCGCAAGGCGCTGCATCGCTGGGCGTTCAACACCAAGCAGCGCGCCGACGCGCCGCATGACATGGCCGAAGTGCTCGCATGGGTCGCGCGCAACAGTGCTGCTGTATCGGCGCTGGCAACGCCCGCCACCGCTCGGCAGCTCCTCGGCAGTGCAACAAGCCTGCTGGACGGCAAAAATGCCGCTGCCAGCACAGCGAGACGGCACCGGACAATACTGGCCAACGCGATGGATTTCGCCCAGGAGCTAAAGCTCATAGAAGGTAACCCGATCCGGGCGCTTAAATGGACATCGCCGAGAACGTCAGAGGCGGTAGACCGGCGAAGCGTCGTTAACCCGCGCCGGGCCCGCGCACTGCTGGCCGCCATAGACGCTCAGAAGCCAAGCGGCCCCCGGCTCACGGCATTCTTCGGTGCGATGTATTACGCCGGACTGCGGCCAGAAGAGGCCATCATCCTGCGCAAGGACAACGTTACCCTCCCGCCGAAGGTATGGAACAAGGAAGCGCAGCGATGGGAAGAACCACCGGAAGCCAGCGGGTGGGGAGAGCTGACCCTGCGCGGCGCCACGCCGGATGTCGGCGCTGAATGGACCGATGACGGAAACCGCCGCGAGACGCGTCAGCTCAAGCACCGAGCACGCGGCGACAGCCGCACGGTACCCGTCCACCCTGACCTGTCCCTGCTACTTCGCACGCATCTGGAGAAGTTCGGGACTGCATCCGACGGGCGCTTGTTCTCTGGGGTTCACGCCGACGAATTGCCGACCATCACCTACCGCCGCGCCTGGACTAAAGCCCGGCACATACTCACGCCCGAGGAACAGAAATCACCGCTCGCCAGGCGGCCATACGACCTCCGGCACGCCTGCCTATCGACCTGGCTGAACGGCGGAGTCCAGCCAACCCAGGTAGCCGCGTGGGCGGGGCACGGCGTTGACGTCCTGCTGCGGATCTACGCCAAGTGCATCGTGGGTCAAGATGAGATCGCCAAGCGCCGGATTATCGAGGCACTGCGCGAAGCCGACGATGAGGACCCAGCCGCCGGGGACAGCGCCGACGATGCGGGGGGAGGCTGACTTGGCCGCGTATTTTCCACAGCCAGCCGCATGCGCACGCGCCAGGCCGCATACAACTGCATAGCCAGGGCGACGCGAAGCGCCTCTAACCTGCGCATCGGTGCAGTTCAGAGGCGCCTTACGCAGGCTGGTCACATGGTGGGGCGGGTGGGGCTCGAACCCACGACCGGCGGATTATGAGTCCGCTGCTCTGACCAGCTGAGCTACCGCCCCCGGCGGCTGCACCTTACCGCACTGACCGTAAGCGTGGATCGAGGGCTGACACCCGCACCAGCGTACGAGCCAGGCCAGGCGGCCAATCGCAAACGGCCTGCGCGAAAACAGTCCCGCAGTTCGCCTTAACATAAGTTCGCGCTGTACTGCATGGCCATGGCGTGCTCCACCAAGGCGATCAGCGCTGACTTAGTCGAGTTCCGGCCGCGGGCGTCGCACTCGACGATCGGTACGCCCTCGCTGATCGACAGGGCCTCCTGCACGTCGGTGACCGCGTGCGGGAAGTCGCCGTGAAAACCGTTGATCGCGACGATGAACGGCAGGCCGGCGGCCTCGAAGTAGTCGACCGCGGGAAAGGAGTCGGCCAGCCGGCGGGTATCCACAAGTACGACAGCGCCGATCGCACCCTGGATAAGATCGTCCCACATGAACCAGAACCGGTGCTGGCCCGGAGTCCCGAACAGGTACAGGATGAGGCCGGCGTCCAGCGTCACCCGGCCGAAGTCCATCGCAACCGTAGTCGTGGTCTTATCCGGCGTGTGGGTCAGGTCGTCGAGTCCGTCGCTGGCCGCCGTCATGACGGCTTCGGTGGTGAGCGGCGTGATCTCCGACACCGAGCCGACGAAGGTGGTCTTGCCGACACCGAAACCACCGGCGACGACGATCTTGACGGACGTCATCGCGGTGTCTGCGACTCCGCCGGGAACGGTGTTAGAGCTTGCGAAGTCCACTGAGCACCCTTTCCAGCAGGTTGAGATCAGGGCGGCCGTGCGCATGGTCGGTCTGGTGAACCCGGACCAGCCCCTCCATTGCCATGTCGGCGATCAGCACGCGCGCGACGCCCAGCGGCATCCGCAGGACTGCGGAGATCTCCGCGACCGACCGCCAGTCCCGGCAGAAGCCGAGTATCGCCTGGCACTCCGGGCTGAGCACAGACAGATCCCGGGCCTCGTAGTGCGAGGCGGCGACCATGGCCTCGATCTGCAGCTGGTAACTGGGCTTCGTCCGGCCGCCCGTGATCGTGTAGGGACGGACCAGCGAACTTGCGCCGACATCACTAGTACCAGCGCCGTTGGCGCTGGGCCAGTTAGGTTCCGCCGGGATTGCGGTCATCCCGGGCCCTGGTCCAGGTCCTGATGGACGGCGCCGCTGCGCTGGCCTGCTCGCGGAGCCGCCGGCCGGCGTATCCGGCCGGGCGGGCGGCACGGCGACCCCGGCGGTCTGGCCGCCCGGCTGGGCATAGGGGTACCTGTCGGCCTCGGCCTCCCGGTCATTTCTCCCAGGGCCCGGCACCGGATCCCCCTGTCACGTTCGGCCGTCCTCATGCCAGTCGCCAGACCCGGCGCCCCGCAGTTGCGGCGTCAGCGCGCTGCCGACCCGTTCGACGAGCAGCGCCATCTCGTAGGCGACGAGGCCCATGTCACAGTCGGCGGCAGCTAGCGCCGCCAGGCTCGAGCCGTCACTAATGGCCATCACGATCAGCACGCCGCGCTGCATCTCTACCACCGTCTGGGTGACGGTACCGCCTTCGAACACCCGGGCTGCACCCTGGGTCAGCGAGGTCAGGCCGGAAGTTACCGCGGCGAGCTGGTCGACCCGGTCTGCGGGAAACCCCTGCGAGAACGCCATCGGCAGACCGTCGGAGGAGACAACGATCGCGTGAGCGACGGACGGGACTCGCTCGACGAAGTTGGTGATCAGCCAGTTCAGGTCCTGGACCGGGCGCACAAGCCGACTCACGAGTGCTCCTTCCTTTCGTCACGATGGGCTTCCGGAAAGATCATTCGCTTGGCGGCTGTCCTCGCCGTCCGGCTGTCAGCGGGGCCTAGTGCAGCTGGCTGCCCTAGTCCAGCTAGCGGGCCTAGTGCAACGGGCCAGCTTAGTCCCGGCCGCAGGCCCAGCATGACCACGCGAGGGCCCTCGATGTCACCTCTCAACGGGAATCATCGCCTGCGGCTGCGCCGGGCTCTTCCCCGGCAGGGGCTGCACCGTCCGGGTTAGCGCCGGGGGCGGGGGCTGACCGCGCCTGCCGGATACCCCGCTGGAAGCTGGCCAGGCGCTCCCTTGTCGCGGCGGCCGACCTGGCCGGGGCCGGAGCCGGAGCGGTGCTGTCAACGGCAGCCGCGCCAGGTACCAGGTTCGCCCGGGGCACCCGCTTGGGCAGACCAGCGATGGTGACGCCACCCGACGATGGCGCGGTTACCGTGTCGGCGGCGCGCCAGCCCGCGTCGGCAGGCGATCCCCAGTCGTCCGGCCCCGCATCGACGCGGCTAGCGGAACTGCCGAACTCCATGTTGCCGCCGCTGTCCGCCGCCGCGTTGCCGTTAGCCGACCCACCGTCGCTAATCGCTGTGCTGCCGTTGGCGGAGCCGCCGCCGTTGCTCAGCGCCGCGTCGCCATCGGCTGCTCCGCTGCCGTCACTGAGCTGAACGCCACCGTTGCCATTGCCCAGCGTCGCGTCCACGCTGCCCGACCCGCTGCCGATACTTTCGGCACCGCTGCCGTTACTTTCGGAATCGCCGGCTGGCGCTTGCCGCTGGTTCGGCCTGTTGCCGCCGGTCCTGTCGCGGAACCAGTCAGACTCGACAGCCTCGAAGATAGGCAGGCGGTGCGCAGGCTCCAGCGAAGCTGGCGGCGGGACGACTACATCACCGAACGGTCCTGAGGACCAGTCATAACCGGTGCCGGTACGTCCGGTCGATCCCGCGGCGGCGCCGAGCACCGGCGGCCCCCATGAGCCAGCAGAACTGTGACCACCGACGGGCGAACCATTGCCGGATGAACCGTCCCCGGCGGACTCAGTGCTAGACGACTGAATGCCGGACGACTCGGTGCCGGCCGACTCGGTGCCGGACGACTCGGTGCCGGACGGCTCAGCGCCCGGCACGTTACTGCCCGGCACGTCACTGCCGGCACCGGCCAGCTCGCTCGGTTCCCGGACGGGCAGCGGGCCGGTATCCAGTGCGCCCGGCCTGGTGTCGGAAAGATCAGCACCGAAAGACCAGTTCGCCGCGGCGGCCTGCCCGAGCCCGGTACCGGGAACTAGCTGGGACCCGTTGCTACCAGCTGACCTGGCGTCGGCTGTCTCCGCCTCGGCTGTCTCCGCTTCCGCTGACTCGGCTGCGTTTGACTCGGCTTCCGCTGACTTGTTGCCGGCCGCCTCAGCTCGCTCGTCATCATGCGGAGTGCCATCTACGGGCCGGCCGCCGGCGTTTGCCTGATCTTCGTCGAGCGCGTCTTCGCCGGCAGTCTCCGCATCAGTCCGCAGCGCGGGCTGGGGACTGGTCCGGAATACCGGCAGCGGGCCGGTATCGGGCGCCGCCGTAGCGCCGCCCGAGGCAGCCCCGGCATCGGTTTCCCACACCGAGCTGCCGGGCCGCGGTCCGGCCCCCGGAACCCGGCGCTGGCTCAGGCCCGCAGCACCGGCATCAGCCCGCAGCGGCGCGAACCGCGGCGTCAGGGCTGCGTGTACTTCCCTGGCGGCATTCGCCTGACCGGGAACGTCCCATTCGGTTAGCTCGGGGAGCCCGGCAGCTGCCAGCGGCATACCGTCTTCGGCGCCTCCGGCGCCAGTGCCCGCGGCGAGAAGCGCGGCGTCAAAGGCGCCATCACCGGCGCGCCCGGCGGCGCCGTCGCCGCTGATGACCTCATCGGGCAACCAGACCAGGGCGGTCAGGCCGGCCGAGGTGGCCGCCCGCAGCCGCACCCTGATGCCGTGCCGGGCAGCCAGCCGGGCCACGACGAACAGGCCCATCCGGCGGGAGACCGCGACGTCCACTACCGGCGGGTTGTCCAGCCGCCAGTTCGCGTGCGCCATCTCCTCAGTTTCCATGCCGACACCCTCGTCGGTGACTTCTAGCAGCACTCCCCCGCTGCCCAGCTGGTGGCCGACGATAGTGACGGGCAGGCTCGCCGGGGAAAACGAGGTGGCGTTCTCGACCAGCTCGGCCGTGAGATGCACGATGTCGCTGACCGCCTGCCCCCGCACCGAGATGCCGGGCTGCACGTTCAGCGTGACGCGCTCATACTGCTCGATCTCGGAGACGGCCGCGCGCAGCACGTCGACTAGGGACACCGGCTGATTCCAGCGCCGGGAAACGTCGTGCCCGGCGAGTACCAGCAGGTTCTCCGAGTTGCGGCGCATCCGAGTCGCCAGGTGGTCCATCTGGAACAGGCTGGACAGCCGCTCTGAGTCCTGCTCGCCCTGCTCAAGGTCGTCAATGAGCCGGATCTGCCGTTCGACCAGGGACTGGCTGCGGCGAGACAGGTTGACGAACATCGCGTTGACGTTCCCGCGCAGCGCAGCCTCATTGGCCGCCAGCCGCAGCGCTTCACGGTGCACCTGGTCAAAGGCGCGCGCAACCTGGCCGATCTCGTCGACGGACTGCACGTCGATGAGGTCGATATCCGCGGGCAGGGCGGAGCCGTCGGTCTCGTTCATCAGCCGGACTGCCTCGGGCAACCGCATCGCGGCGACCTCGAGAGCCCCGGCGCGGAGCCTGCGCAGCGGCCGGACCATGGTGGTGCCGATGAGGGACGTGAGGATCAGGGCGAGCGCCAGCACCAGCAGGACTGCCAGGGCCTCGACTACTGCCAGCGTGACCGCCCGGCTGCGCAGCGCCTGGCTGCGCGTGACCACCGAGTTCACCAGCTGGCTCTCAACTGCGCCCAGGCTGCTCACCTGCGCTGCCGCGGCCCTGCTCGCATCGAAGATCGCCGGGCTGACCTGGCTGGGCTTCGGGCTGGTGGCGAGCGCCAGGGCCGGCTGCTGCAGCGCCAGCGACCGGCGGTTAGCCTGCCCTGCGCCGGCCCCCGCATACATCTGCCGCTGGCTGGGGGTAGCTGCGGCGAGGAACTGAGCAAGGTTGCCTGCGAGGTCTGTCTGCGCGTTGGTGAACAGCGCCTGCTGCGCGGAACTCCACTTGCCGCGGCCGGTCAGGCTAGGCGCGAGCCCGGACAGGAGGACCGCCTGCTGCCGCGAAGCTTCTTCCTTCAGCTGCGAAACCAGGCCGGTGACGCTCACCGTGCCGCTCATGGCGGCGTCGCTACTGCCGCCGTCGGCCTGGCTGCTGACCGCCAGCAGTGCGCTTATCGCCGCGTCGTACTGGCTGATCAGCGCAATGGCCGAGGGCTGCGCGGCGAGCGCGGCCGGAAGCCCGCCGAGCGCCTGCTGAGCGGCCGCCGCGTCCTGACGTGTTACCGCCGGAAAGGAGGAGCCGACGGCGCCGAGCCCGGCGCTGACGCGTCCAGCCAGAGCCGCCATGACGACTTGATCATGATGCAGGGCGCTTGCGGCTGCGGCGACCGCAGCCCCGGCCGAACCGCTCGTTCCCGTTGCGCCGCCCGGCGTCTGCACGGCGTAGCTGACTGCTGCCGCCCGCTCATCCTGCAGTGCCTGCACGAGCCGGGTGATGTTGGCGCTGAGGCCGGCGAGCTGCGTAACCCGCTGATAGGAGGCTGCGGTCTGGACCGCCGCCGAGATGCTGAGGCCGCCGAATGCCAGTGCGGCGATCGTCGGGATCGACGTCAGCACCAGCAAACGCGAACGTACCCGCCAGTTTCGCAGCGCCCAGCGGGATCCCGCCGGTTGCTGCTGCTCCGCCGGCGAGCCGGCCGGCCGCTTGCCGTTGCTGGCCACTGACTCGCTCGTGGCCGCCAGCCCGCTGCTGAGCGACTCACTGCGCGCAGAGCCGCTGCGCCCCGAACCGCTGCGCCCCGGCGATCCGCTGCGCGCCGACCCGGCGTCCCCGAACGCAGAACCAGCCGAGCCGGCCCGCGGCCCGGCCGCTGTTCCGCCCCGGCCCGCGGGCCCGGCGGCCTCCCGCTGCGCGGGAACGGCGGAAGCCAGCCCGCCAACGGCGCCGGCGCGCACCGGGCTGCCGCCGTTCGCCCCGGCCGGCCCGGCGGCGCTGCTGCCGCTGCCGCCCCAGGCGGGCGCGACGTCGGCCGTCGGCCTCCCGGCACCGGGAGCCGCGAAATCAGGTGCAGCTTCAGGGGGCAGCGCGTCAACTGGCGCGGCGCCCGTTGCTGCGCTGCCTATTGGCTCGGTGCCCATTGGCGCGGCGCCATCGACAGGCCTGGCGTTAACGGGCATGGCATCTCCGGGCATGGCGTCGACCGCCACGGCAGTCGGGGCCTGCTCCGCATCGGCGCCGACGGTACCGGGCTTGGCGCGCTTGCTGGTCTTCCGGATCACGAACGCGACAATACAGGCCTGCGCCAGCGCGCGGCGGCGTCCGGCGTCATATGGCGCCCCGGCACGCCTGTCACAGCCAGCCGGGGAACGGGCCGGCCTGGGCTCTTCGCGGGCTCCGCAGCGCGACCGACATGACCTGTCCCTTCCGGCGGACGACTTTGCTTCAGGCTAACTCGCCGCCCCGTGCATGTATCCCGAACGCAGCATCCCGCCGGCGGCCGGGGTAACGCGCCGCTACCTGCCAGTTCGCGGGCCGGCCAGCCCGAGCTCGCGTGCGATGATCATCCGCTGGACCTCCGAGGTGCCCTCGCCGATCTCCAGGACTTTGGCGTCGCGGTAGAACCGCGCGACCGGGAACTCGTTCATGTACCCGTAGCCGCCGAAAATCTGGGTGGCGTCCCTGGCATTGTCCATCGCGGCATTCGACGTGGTCAGCTTCGCGATCGCCGCCTGCCGCTTCACCGGCTCGCCGGCGACAAGCCGGGCCGCCGCGTCCTGCCAGGCCAGCCTGGCGCCGTGCGCCCGCGCCTCCATGTCCGCGATCTTGAACTGGATTGCCTGGTACGCCCCGATCGGGTGGCCGAAGGCCGTCCGCTCCCGGACGTAGCGCACGCACTCATCGACGCAGCCCTGAGCCAGGCCGGCCGCCAGGGCCGCGATCGCGATCCGGCCCTCGTCCAGGATCTGCAGGAACTGGGCGTAGCCGCGGCCCCGCTCGCCGAGCAGGTTCGCCGCCGGCACCCGGCAGGAGGCGAACGCCAGCTCCCTGGTATCTGACGCGCACCAGCCGACCTTTGAGTACTCCGGCGCGACGCTGAACCCCGCGGTACCGGCCGGCACGATCACCGCGGAAATCTCCGGCTGCCCGGCAGCGCCGCGGCTGGGGTCGCCGGTGATAGCCAGCACGGTGACTACCGACGTGATTGAGGTGCCCGAGTTCGTGATAAACGCCTTTGATCCGTCGATTACCCAGTCGCCGTCCGTCAGCCGCGCCGTGGTTCGCATCCCGCCGGCGATGTCCGATCCGCCGCCGGGCTCGGTCAGGCCGAACGCCGCCAGCCGCTCGCCGCGGCACAGCTGCGGCAGCCACCGGCTGCGCTGCTCGTCAGTGCCGAACCGGTATAACGGCATCGCCCCGAGCGCCACCCCCGCCTCGAGAGTGATGGCGACCGATGAATCGACCCTGGCCAGCTCGTGCAGCGCGATGCAGAGAGCGAAGTAATCCCCGCCCATGCCGCCGTGTTCCTCGGGGAACGGCAGCCCGAACAGGCCGAGCCTGCCCATCTGCGCCACTATCTGATAGGGGAATTCGGCCCGTTCGTAGAACCCGCCAATGACCGGCGCTACGACCTCGCGGGCGAACTCGGCAACGGTCTGGCGGAGCTGCTCCTGCTCGTCAGTCAGCCGGAAGCTGATCATTACTGCTCCTTTGCATTAGGAAGCCGCCCCCGCGCGGCTGGCCGGGTGTCAGGAGAATTCCAGCAGTACCTTTCCTGTTTTCCCCGGCTCGGCGAGGTAATCAAATGCCGCGGCCGCATCGGCGGCGGCGAAGATCCGGTCGATGACGGGGGTGATCCGGCCCGCGGCCAGCAGCGGCAGCACTGACCGCGCGAACGCCTGGACCGCCGCCGCCTTCTCTTCCAGCGGCCGCGCGCGCAGCGTCGTCCCGTGCAGGCTAGCCCGCTTGGCCATCAGCTGCCGCAGCGAGATCCCGGCCTGATCGCCGGCCGATATGCCCACCACGACGATCCGGCCCTGCAGCGCGAGAACCTCGAAATCGAGGCCCAGGCTGGGGCCGCCGACCAGCTCGATCACCACGTCGGCGCCCCCCAGCGCGGCCAGCCGCTCGCGAGCGGTATCGGGGCTGGTGATCAGCGCGCCGGCCTGCTCCAGGCCGCGTGCTGAGTCCGGCGACCGGACGTTAGCCACCACCCGGGCGCCGGCCGCCAGCCCCAGCCGGACCGCTGCCGAGCCGACCGCGCCGTTAGCGCCGTTCACCAGCAGCACCTCGCCAGGCTGCAGCCGGGCCCGGCTGAATACGGCGTCGTGCGCGGTGATGTACGCCTCGGGTACCGCGGCGGCGACGTCCTCGGCGACCCCGGCCGGGATCGCGGCGACCTGCCGTTCGTGCACTACCACGCGGTCAGCCAGGCCGCCGCCGCCGACAATGCCGAACACTCGCTCACCAGGCCGCCAGCTCGTCACCCCCGGCCCCGCCGCCAGCACCGTCCCGGCTACTTCCAGGCCGGGGATGTCGGCGGGCGAACCTGGCGGCGGCGGGTACTTGCCGGCTCGCTGCAGCACGTCCGCCCAGTTGACGCCCGCGAACCGGACGGCGACGACGACCTCGCCGGAGCCGGGGACGGGGTCGGGACGGGTCGCGAAGCGCATCACCTCGCTGCCGCCCTGGCCGGTATACGTTACAGCTTGCACCGCGGATTCCTTTCTGCCTGCATCAGCCGACGGGCAGATTACGGCCGCCAGCTATCCTCGGTCAGCGAGCGGGACGGCCGCAGCATCGCACGTTACGCTCAAGCCTTCCCGCCCGAACCGCAGCCTTCCCGCACCCGAACCACAGCCTGCCCGTACCGCAACCACAGCCTTCCCGCACCCGCCGAACCACAGCATTCCCGCAACCACAGGCACTCAGAACCCGAACCACAGGCACTCAGAACCGAGAGCGACCGTCCTGGAGGACGTCATGGCGACCCTTACCTGCCCGGCCTGCGGCAAGCAGGTGAAGCCGGACGACCTCATCTGCTTTAGCTGCGGCGCGAACCTGCCGCACGCCGCCCACGCCGAGGACCCGCCGTCCCCCGCCACCATCATGCAGGAGACCCTTAGCCGTGAGGAACTGTCCCGGCGGATCTCCCCGGCCGTGCTGCAGCTGGCATTCCCGGCTGGCAACGTGGAGGTGCCCGCCGGGACGTCGCTGCTGCTCGGCAGGGACCCGGCGGAATCCCTCGTCGCGGCCGCATTCGCGGCATCCGAGAACGTGTCCCGGCGGCACGCCACGGTGCGGGTAGATGACGCCGGGCACGCAACCATCCGGGACGAGAACTCCACGAACGGCACCTTCGTCAACGGCGACCGGGTGCTTCCGGGTATCGCCGTCCGGCTGGCCGACGGCGACCTGGTCCGCCTCGGCGCCGATGTCACCGCCGAGGTGCTGCTGCCGCGGCAGGTCTCCGGCCCGGCCCCGCTGACCGGCGAAGGGCCGTAGCCCCGCGCGCAGTTCCAGGGTGCGGCAGTCACGGGGTGCGGCAGTCACGGGGTGCGGCAGTCACAGGGCGCCGGTAAACCAGGGATCAGCCCAGTCCGCCCCGCTGAACCACGGCCGGTACGGATCGCCGCGGCCGGCCAGGCCGGGCATCCGGGCGCTCGCCAGGTAGCCGACGTAACCTCCGCCCCAGTCGGCGCCGGACCGGTTACCCCGCCCGGCACCGGGCTGCTGATCGCCCGGCGCCGGGGTCTCGTCAGCGCCCGGATCCTCGCCGCCGCCCGCGTCGCGGCCGGTCGGCGACTGATCTTCGGCAGCTGGCTCGGCGGACTCCGGGCTGGGGGGCTGGTGATCGGGGGGAGAAAATTTTTGCGCTGAAATTTCTTCCCGCTCAGCCGCGGGCATCCAGCCGCGGTCATCGTCCCCGGCTGGCCCGGACGGATGGCCCGGCGGCAGTCGGTCCAGCCGCAGCCGCAGCTCGGCCAGCCGGTCCTGAAGTGGCCGCGGCTGCTCCCGCCAGCCGTCTGGCGGCTCGCGGCCGGTCAGCGAATCGAGCCCTGGCACGGGACGATTATGCCGCCGGCCTGGCAGCTGCGACAAGAGCGGCCGGGTCATCGGGCCGGCAGCGCGACCGCAGGTCTAGCCTGTCCGGGTGGTTAACCTGCAACTGCACTGGCCCGAGGCGGCGGTCACGGCTGCGGCACTGGGGGTCCTCGCGGTCGGCCTGCGCGCGTCCCGGCTGCCGCGGGCCACCGGGGCGGCGGTGGTGAGCCAGGAGGCCGCGCTGGTGTTCGCGCTGTACTCGCTGTGGCAGTTCGCCGGGTCGTTCGCCATGCTCAGTCCTGCTGGCGCGGTCGGCCGGGCCCGGTGGATCTGGCAATTCGAGCGGGCCGCGGGCATGCCGAGCGAAGCCGCGGTGCAGCAGCCGTTGCTGTCCCACCCGCTGATCATCAAGACGCTGAACCTGTATTACGCCGGCCTGCATTTCCCGGTCCTGATAGGCTGCCTGATCTGGCTTTTCCTCGCCCGCCGGGACCGCTACGCCAGCTTCCGCACCACGCTGGCGGTCTTCACCGCCTGCTGCCTGGTGATCCAGCTGATTCCAGTCGCCCCGCCGCGGCTGCTGCCGCTGGCCGCGATGGTGGACACCGCCGCGAGGTACGGGCAGTCGGTCTACTCGGCGGGCGGCGGCTTCGACGCCGATCAGCTGTCCGCGATGCCGTCGGTGCATGTCGGCTGGGCGATCCTGGTCGCGATCGCCGTGATCGCCGCGGCCCGCAGCCGGTGGCGCTGGCTGGCCTTGCTGTACCCGGCCATGACGACGCTGACCGTGGTGGTGACCGCCAACCATTTCTGGCTGGACGGCATCGTGGCGGCGCTGCTGCTCGGAGCCGTGATCGCCGTCCAGCGCGGCGCCCGGCGGCTGGCCGCTGGCCGGGTCCCGCGGCTGGCGGCTGCCGGCCGGGTCCCGCGGGAGGCTGCCGGCCGGGTCCCGCGGGTGGCTGCTAACCCGTTCGATGGGCCATCGAGCGGCACCCAACCCGCTCAATGGCCCGTTGTACGGGTTGGCGACAGTCGCACCGAGCGCGACAGGTCTGACATACCGGACTTATTGCTGCGCCGGAATGCTGCCGTCCGGGCCGGCGAGGAAGCGGCGGACGTCGGCGGCGTCGGCTAGCAGGGCCGACTCGTCGGCTGGCGCGATCGGGACCAGCGGCTTGAGGGTAATCGTGCCGCCGGAAAGAGTCCAGGTGGCCGCGGCCACGCCGCTAACCAGTGCGAACGGCCGGAAGACGCCGTTCGTGGTCACGATCCCCTGATGCGCGCCGACAACCGGCTCGCGGGACGCCCACCCGAGCAGCAGCGGGTCGAACGCGCCGAGCAGCCGGGGCGGCGGCAGGCCGCCGTCGTCGCGATCGCTCAGCTCAGTCACGATCGCAGCGAGGCCGCGGCGGGCGTCGCGCAACGGCAGGCCAGACCACTTCGCCAGATCGCGGTCGGTGGCCGGCCCGTGCCCGGCCAGGTACCGGCGGCCAAGCTCGGCCAGCGCCGCGTCCCGGTCAACCGGCGCGGGGGGCCGCTCAATCCAGTCCCTGGCCAGCACGAACGCATGCTCGGAGCCGATCATCGGCCCGCGGACCAGACCGGCCCGCTGACTGGCCAGCAGGAGCAGGTGCACCAGCGCCTGACCTTCGGTGCGCACGCCTGCGGATGCGAGGCGCTCGCGCAGCTGAGCGCGGGTCAGCGGGCCGTCGGCGGTCACCGCGGCCGCGATCACCGCGACGGCTGTATCGGCGGCTGACGGCAGCACTCCCTCCTGGGCGAGGCGCCGTGCGCTGGTGGCAGCCATCCGTGGCGCGGTCAGCGCATGCAGCCACCAGTAGTCCTCGCTGCAGACCAGGTGCAGGGTGCCGCGGTTCAGCCAGGTGATGAGCAGCGACCGGTCGGCGGTCAGCGCATTGTCGACATCAGCTGCGGTCAGCCCGGCTGAGCGGACCCGGATCGCCAGCCGGGCACCGCGGGGATCCTGGGCCTGAACGGCCAGCAGCCGCCGGACTACACCCACGGGGCTGGTCGCCGGCGCACCCGACAACAGCTGCGCGGCGAAACGCGCCGTCAGCACGGCCCCGCTCCGGGAGCGCATCTTATGGCAGACTTGCCCGCATGTCGCCGCAGAAGGTCAACCTGAACGAGCAGCTGGCCACGCTGAGCGAGCACTGGGCGCCGCGAGTCATCAGCATCCTCAACGACTACGAGCTGAAGGTCGTCAAGATGGAGGGCGAGTTCAGCTGGCATCATCATAACGATACCGACGAGGTCTTCCTGGTTCTCGACGGTCAGCTCAGCATCGACACCGCGGGCGGCATGGTGGTGCTCGGACCGCGGGAGACGGTGACGATTCCACGCGGCCTGCAGCACCGGCCGCGCGCCGAGCAAGAAACGTCGGTGCTGCTCATCGAGCCGCGAAGGGTAGTCAACACCGGCGACGGCGGCGCCCGCTGAATCACCAGCTATGAGCCGGAGCAGCCGGCGTTCACCTGAACTACTCGGTGCGGCACCGGTAGGGCTCACCGAACCCGGCCGTGCGGCGCCCGGTAGACCGGCTCGCCCTGGACGAACGTCGCCTGGACCGTGATGTCCGCGAGTTCCCCTGCCGGGACCTTGAAGGGATCACGGTCCAGGACGACGACGTCGGCCAGCTTGCCCGGCTCGATAGTTCCGGTCTCGCCATCCAAGTGGTTGACGTACGCCGAGCCGGCCGTGTAAGCGGCCAGCGCATGCCCGACGCTGATCCGCTGACCCGGCAAGAACGGCTCGGCTGCCGGGCCTGCCGCGCCCGGCAGTGAGCGGTTCACCGCGACGTGGATGGCGCGCATCGGGCTGGCACTGCTAACCGCCCAGTCGCTGCCGGCCGCCAGCCGGGCACCGGCCGCGAGCAGGTCGGCGAACAGGTACTGACGGTCCGCTCTCGGCGGGCCGAGGAACGGGATCGTCAGCTCGTCCAGCTGCGGCTCGTGCGCGGCCCACAGTGCCTGGATGTTCGCGGTCACGCCGAGCCCGGCGAAGCGCGGGATGTCGTCGGGGTGCATGACCTGCAGGTGCGCGATGTGGTGCCGGCCGTCGCCGGGGCCGTTGGCGGCGCGCGCGGCCTCGACGGCGTCCAGTGACTCCCGGACGGCGCGGTCGCCGATCGCATGCAGGTGCAGCTGGAAATGTTCTGCGTCCAGTGCGGTTACGTACTCGCGCAGCTCCCGCGCGCCGACGTACGACATGCCGCGGCCGCGGGCCTGGCAGCCGCAGGCGCCGGCCCCCGCGGGGTCGAGGTAAGGGTCGAGCATCCCCGCGGTGAAGTTCTCGGCCACGCCGTCCTGCATGATCTTCACGGTGTTCGCCCGGAACCGGCCGGCCTGGCCGCGCTCGCGCTTGGCCAGCAGCTCCGGGAGCTGTTCGGCGCCCCGGCTGCGGTCCCACCACAGCGCGCCCTCCACTCGCGCGGTCAGCTCGCCACTGGCGGCCGCTGCCAGGTAAACGTCCAGCGGGTCCTGCGAGCCGAGATAGTCACCCACGATGGCGTCCTGCCAGGCCGTCACGCCGCGGGCGTGCAGGTGCTGCTGAGCCAGCAGCAGCCCGGCCAGCCGGTCGCCGAAGCCGGGCCGCGGCACCATGTCGCCGACCAGGGTGGCCGCGCCCTCGTGCAGGGTGCCCTGCGGGCTGCCGTCCGCCGCGCGCTCGATCCTGCCGTCAGCGGGGTCGGGCGTTCGCGAGTCGATACGCGCGAGTTCCAGGGCGCGGGAGCTGACCCACGCGCCGTGGCTGTCCCGGTTGGTGAGGTAGACCGGCCGGCCGGGCGCGACCTGGTCCAGGATCTGGCGGCCGGGCGACCCGCCGGCGAACCACTCCATCCGCCAGCCGCTGCCGGCGATCCACTCCTTGCCGGGGTGCGCATCGGCGTAGGCGCTGATCCGGGCCAGCGCCTCGGTCAAGGTGGCCGCCCCGATCAGGTTGCAGCCGGTCATTGTCACGCCCGCGAATGCCGGGTGCACGTGCGCGTCCTGGAAGCCGGGCAGCAGCGCGCCGCCGCGCAGGTCCACGACCTCGGTCCGGGGGCCGGCCAGCCCGCCCAGGGCGGCGTCACCGGCCACGCCGACCGCGGTGATGCGCCCGCCGGTGACAGCGACCGCGCTGGCGGGCTGGCCGCCGGGCGCCGCGGCGGCGGTCATCCGGCGGCCGGATGCATCGGCCGTGTAGACCGGGCCGCCGGTGAAGATAACGGTCGCGTAGCTCGTCATGCCGTGCTCCCTGGCCGGTGCTGCCGTTTTATGCCCCATCATGGCGGAGCCGCCGGCCCGGCGGCCCGCGGCGGCAGGCAGCTCCGGCTCCGGGTAGGTTACTGCGCACCGCACCCGGTGCTGCCGGGTGACCGCCGCGCTGGCCCGGAAGCGGCTGCAGGGGCCTTGTCACCTCGGCCCCCGGGAACGGAGCGGCGAGGCACGCTCACGGCGCAAATTCATGCGCATCTTGCAGCGAGCCGGGTGCCCCATTCTGCACTCGCGTGCAGCGGATTGCGGCCGCTTTGACAGCGCGCCTGCGGTCGTCGCGTCCGGCGCCCCCCCTCATGAGATTGAGCGCTCGCGTGGTCGAATGCAGGGATGCCACGTCTCACCGCTCCCGTCGTGCCCGCAGGCTCACTTAGCAAGGCCGGGCAGCCCGTGCTGCCGGCCGGTGATCTGGTCCTGCGGCCGTGGGCGGAAGCTGATGCGGGCGTTCTGCTGACCGCCTTCGCGGATGCGGCGATCCGTCGGTGGCACGCGCGCAGCGTCGAGTCCCGAGAGGAGGCGGCGGAGATGATCACATCCTACAACCAGGCATGGCGGAACGAAACCGCCGCGCACTGGGCCATCACCGGACCGGCGGTCCTCGGCAGGGTCGCGCTGCGCGTCATTGACCTGGACGAGGGCTCCGCCGAGATCGCCTACTGGCTCAGGCCAGCCGCCCGCCGTTCTGGCACGGCGGTCCGGGCGGCGGTCGCCGTGGGCGAATGGGCACTGGGCGACCTGGGCCTACACCGGCTCGACCTGCAGCACGCCGTCATGAACACTGCTTCCTGCCGGGTCGCGCAGAAATCCGGATACGCCTACGAGGGGATCAGGAGGAGCGCTTGCCTGCACGCCGACGGCTGGCACGACATGCACCTGCACGCCCGGGTTCAGGGTGACCCGGCAGTCCCGGCTAACTGGCGGCGGTGAACGCCTGGTCGACGATGACGGGGACAACGCTGCACGAATTCATCTCGATGGCGAAAGCCACGTCGGCCGCAAAGCCCCCGTCGGCAAGTTCCCGGCCCGAAGCGCAGTTCGTTACCGCCATAGGGACGTCTGCGGTCCCCTGATAGCAGACCCGGGCGGCTTGCGCCTCGGGCGAGGGCAACAGCCCCGCGCCGCATTCTCGCAGTGCGGCGATGACCGCTCCGGCGCCGAGCAGGTCTTCCAGGGCGGGGCGCAGGTTTCCGTCCGGCCAGCGCTCGCCCGCGGCGATGACGGTGACCGGCCGACTGGGAGTGCCGAAACCGTGCGCCGCGAGCCAGCGGCCCACCGCTTTCCCGTTGCGCAGGCAGGCGGCCACGATGGTCACTTCGCTAGCCGCCACCGCCGCGCAGATCGCGGATCCGTTGGGCGAAGGCAGCACTAGCCTCGCGGTGAAAGGAGCACGGCTCAGGGCCGCCGGTGACAGCGACCACGGTGACTGCGACCACGGTGCGTCCCCCGTCGCGGTCCTGCGGCCGCCGGCCAGCTCTGCCCCTTTCCGCCGGGCGAAGGCGGCCGCGGTCTCGTCGCGCCAGGCATACGGGAAGACCCGCATCCCGGCCTGCACGGCGACCGTGACCGCGGTCGTGAACGACAAGACGTCCACGATCACCAGGCAGGAACCTGACGAGCTCAGCGCGCCAGCGCCGACGAGACCCCAGTCGAAACGCACGCCGTAAGGACTCTGGGTAATCCAGTCGGTCAGCACCCGCAATCATCTCACTTCCGGTCAGGCAAGCTGCCAGCCAGCATCAAGGCCATCGGCTCTCCGGAGCGAGGCGCGGGGTGCGCGGTGTGCGGTGAGTACCCGATTAGCTACTCAGCCGGATCCGGATCGACTCGCCGTCCCCGACCGTGGCCGGCTCGCCCGCCAGCGAGTCACTGTCAAGTTCGGCCGGGCCGACCAGCTGCACCTCCGTGGCGAGGGTCTCCCTGGTGATCAGCTCCCGGTGCGCTGCCATCGCCTGCCGCGCGGCCGGCGTCCCCGCGATGGTCAGGCTGATCCGGTCGGACACGCCGAGGCCGGCCGACCGCCGTGCCTGCTGCACTGCGCGGATCACGTCGCGGGCCAGTCCCTCGGCGGCCAGGTCCGGCGTTAGCGCGGTGTCGAGCAGGATGAACCCGCCGCCGGGCAGCAGCGCAGTCGCGCCCGACCCGTCGGCGACCACTGTCTCGACCGTGAACTCACCAGCCTCCAGGGTGACGCCGCCGCACGTCACCGTACCTGCGGCGGCCGCTGACCAGTCCCCCGCCTTGCTGGCTGCGATGACCTTCTGCACGTCCCGGCCGAGCCGGGGGCCGGCCGCGCGCGCGTTGACAGTCAGCCGCTGCGACACCCGGACCTGCTGCGCCGCCGCGTCGGCGACATCAAGCAGCGTCACCGCCCGCACGTTCACCTCGTCAGCGATCAGCGCGGCGAAATCGGCCAGCGACTCGGCGTCCGCCGCTACCACGGTCAGCTCTGGCAGCGGCTGGCGCACTCGCAGGCCGGCCACCTTGCGCAGCGACGCCGCAGCCGAGCACACCTCGCGGGTCCGGTCCATCGCGGCCACCAGGCCGGGATCGGACGGCAGCGCGGACACGTCCGGCCAGTCCGCCAGGTGCACCGACCGCTCGCCGGTCAGGCCGCGCCAGATCTCTTCCGTCACCATCGGCAGCAGCGGCGCCGTCACCCGGCAGGTGATTTCCAGCGCCGTGAACAGCGTGTCGAAAGCCTGCCTGGCCACTTCCGGGGCGGCGCCCGACGTACCCCAGAACCGCTCGCGGGAGCGCCTGATGTACCAGTTGGTCAGCACGTCGGTAAACGCGCGCGCCCCCTCGCATGCGGCCGCGATCTCGTAGTGGTCCAGCTGCCATTGCGTCGTCTCGGTGAACTGGCGCAGCTTGGCGAGCAGGTACTGGTCGAGCAGGTCGGGGGATGACGCGCGCGGCACCCCCTGGTAGTCCGCGGCGTTCGCGTACAGCTGGAAGAAGTACCAGCTGTTCCACAGCGGGATGAGGACCTGCCGGACGCCGTCGCGGATGCCCTGCTCGGTGACGATCAGGTTGCCGCCGCGCAAGATCGGCGAGGCCATCAGGAACCACCGCATCGCATCGGCGCCGTCCCGGTCGAACACCTCCTGCACGTCCGGGTAGTTGCGCAGCGATTTCGACATCTTCTGCCCGTCCGAGCCGAGCACGATGCCGTGACTCATGCACGCCTCGAATGCGGGCCGGTCGAACAACGCCGCCGCCAGCACGTGCATCGTGTAGAACCAGCCTCGGGTCTGGCCGATGTACTCCACGATGAAGTCGCCGGGAAAATGATCCTCAAACCAATCGGAGTTCTCGAACGGGTAGTGCACTTGCGCGAAGGACATGGAGCCGGACTCAAACCAGCAGTCGAGCACGTCGGTGACCCGGCGCATCGTCGACGCGCCGGTCGGGTCATCGGGGTTGGGCCTGGTGAGCTCGTCAATAGCCGGCCGGTGCAGGTCGGTAACCTCGGTCCCGAAGTCGGCCCGCAGCTCGGCCAGCGAGCCGTACACGTCGATCCGGGGAAAGCCCGGGTCATCCGATTTCCAGACCGGGATCGGGCTGCCCCAGAACCGGTTGCGGCTGATCGACCAGTCCCGGGTGTTTTCCAGCCACTTGCCGAACTGGCCGTGCTTGATGTGCTCCGGCACCCAGGTAATCTTCTCGTTCAGCGCCAGCATCCGGTCCCTGATGGCGGTGGTCTTGACGAACCAGGACGAGACCGCCATGTAAATCAGCGGTTTGCGGCACCGCCAGCAGTGCGGGTAAGAGTGCTCGTAGGTCTCGCGCCGCAGCAGCACGGTCCCCTCGGTGGTCGCGCCAGCGGCCGCGCCGCCCGGCGCCGCCACCGCGGCCGCGCCGCCTGCGCCGCCATCGCCGGCGGCCGGCGCGTCGAGCCGGGTACGCGCCGCCAGGTGCCCGATGACCGCCTCGTTGGCGTCCAGGACCAGGATCCCGGCGTAGTCGTCCACCGGCGCGGTGAACCGGCCGTCCGGCCCGACGGGTACCACGGGCACGATCCCGTGCTGATCGGTGAGCAGCTTGTCTTCCTCGCCGAACGCCGGCGCGATGTGCACGATGCCGGTCCCGTCGGAGGTCGTCACGTAGTCGGCGGCCAGCACCAGATGCGACCCGGCATGCCCGAGAAAGTAGCTAAACGGCGGAGTGTAACGCAGCCCTACCAGGTCAGCGCCCCGGCACCGGCGGACGATTCGCGAGCCCGCGTCGTCGCCGAGCTCCCGCGCGTACGCGGCCAGCCGGGCTTCGGCGAGCAGGTACCGTTCCGGCCGGCCGGTGACATCGGACTCGACCACGACATAGTCGACGTCGCGGTTCACCGCCATCGCCAGGTTGGACGGCAGCGTCCACGGCGTCGTGGTCCAGATCAGCGCCAGCTCGCCGGTTTTGAGCCGGCAGCCGACCGTGACGGCCGGGTCCTTGCGCGGCTGGTAGACGTCGTCGTCCATCCGCAGCTCGTGCGCGGACAGGGGCGTCTCGTCATTCCAGCAGTACGGCAGGCAGCGAAAGCCCTCGTAGGCCAGGCCCTTGTCATGCAGCTGCTTGACCGCCCACATCACGCTTTCCATGTAGGTCAGGTCGAGCGTCTTGTAGTCGTTCTCAAAGTCAACCCACCGAGCCTGCCGGGTCACGTAAGCACGCCAGACCTGGGTATAGCGCAGTACGGACTCGCGGCAGGCCGCGTTGAACGCGGCGATGCCGAGCTCGACTATCTCTTCCCTGGTCTTGATGCCGAGCTGGGTCATGGCCTCCAGCTCGGCCGGCAGCCCGTGGGTGTCCCAGCCGAACCGACGCTCGACCCGCTTACCGCGCATCGTCTGATATCGCGGTACGACGTCCTTGACGTAGCCGGTGAGCAGATGCCCGTAATGCGGTAGCCCGTTCGCGAAGGGCGGACCGTCGTAAAAGACGAACTCGTTCGAGCCGTCGGGGCCGGCCGGCCTATTGGCCACCGACGCGCGAAAGGTGTCGTCGGCCGCCCAGTAGGCGAGTACCCGCTCCTCGATCTGCGGAAAGCTCGGCGACGCCGGAACGCCGGCCCGGGGCTGGTCGGCCGGCGCTGACAAATTGCCCGTTGACACATTGCCCGAGGCCCTAGGATAGATCATCGGAAAATCCTTCGCGGTCGGTCCTGCGCGGTCGGTCCTGCCTAACCGCGAGGACGATCCCGCTCGGGCTGACCCGGGCGGTACCGCGGTACCACCTCGCTTGCCGCAGCTCGGCCGACTGGACCGGACGCGCCACGACCGCTCGTCATTCGCCGGCTGTGACGGGCCGCCCCGTCCGGGTCTACTAAGGTGCGCATGCCACCTGTTCTGCCGGAAGCTCCCCGGTGATATCCGGATCAGCGCCGTGATGATTTTATCTTACCAACCCGGCCGCCGCTCCGTTCGCTAGCAGCAGCCTAGATAACTCACCTGCCAGCGGGTGCCCTGCGGCACCTGCTTGGCAGCGATCACCTATCCTGTCCTTCGCCGTTGCCGTCCCGCCCTCCTGACCGCTGGCTGTGATAAATGACTCCGCAGAATTCGGCGCCCGGCTCCGTCCCGGCCGAGCCGGTCGCGCCCGTGCTCGATCCCCTGCCGCTGCGCGGCAGCACCGCACTGGTCACCGGGGGAAGCCGGGGAATCGGCCTGGCCATCGCCCGCGCGCTGACGGACCGGGGTGCCCGGGTTGTCCTGACTGCCCGGAAGCCCGAGGCGCTCGCCGCGGCGGTCGAGGAGCTGGGCGGCCCGGACCGCGCCGTCGCCCTGGCCGGGAACGCCGCCGATCCCGGTCACCGGGCCGCAGCTGTGCAGCTGGCGATCGACACGTTCGGCAGCCTGGACCTGCTGGTGGGCAACGTAGGCATCAACCCGCTGTTCGGCCCGCTCATCGAAGCTGACCTGGAGGCGGTCCGCAAGACCCTGGACACCAACGTGGTCGCGACCCTCGGCCTGGTGCAGCAGGCATGGCGCGCCTGGATGTCCGAGCACGGCGGCTCGGTCCTGATCGTCGCGTCGGTGGCGGGCCTGCGCGCGTCGGAGGGCATCGCCGCCTACGGCGTGAGCAAAGCCGCGCTGGTTAATCTCACCACCCAGCTGGCCGTCGAGCTCGGCCCGGCGGTACGCGTCAACGCCGTAGCCCCGGCTGTGGTGAAAACCCGGTTCGCCGAGGCTCTTTTCGACGGCAGGGAAGAAGAGGCGGCCTCGCAATACCCGGCCGGCCGCCTCGGCGTTCCCGAAGACGTCGGCGAGGCTGCGGCTTACCTGCTCGGCCCGGGCGCGAGCTGGGTAACCGGCCAGACGCTGGTCCTGGACGGCGGCGCACTGTCCCGCGGCCCGATCTAGCCTCGTCAGGCTTTTCTCTCCGCCGGCACGTCCGAATTCCTGCGCATCCGCGCGCGGGCGCCGCCGAGAGCGCCTTCTACCGCGCCCGGGGCCGCTAGCAACCCGATGAAAGTGCCATTGAGCGGGTGGGGTGCAGTTCGATGTGCCATCGAACGGGTTACGGCGGCGGCACGGCGGACTGCGGCGCGGTCGCAGAAGGCCGGGCGGACGTCGGCACGGGCGGACGTCGGCGAGAGGCAGCGGCGGGCAGCGCCGTTGCGATACCCGGCCGGCGAGCGGGGCGGCGGCATATGATTTCGGTATGTCTTCAGAGTCCGCAGTCGCTGTCCGGGCGCTGGTCAAGATCTTCAAGGGCAAGGTAAAAGCGCTCGACGGGGTGAGCTTCGAGATTCCGGCCGGTACCGTACTCGGGCTGCTCGGTCCCAACGGCGCGGGCAAGACCACTGCCGTGCGGATACTTACCACGCTGCTGCGGCCGGACTCGGGCAGCGCCCGGGTCGGCGGCGTCGACGTACTGGCCGATCCGGGCCGGGCCCGGACGCTGATGGGACTGGCCGGGCAGTTCGCCGCAGTCGACGAGGCCCTGACCGGGATAGAAAACCTGGTGCTGGTGGGGCGGCTGAATCACCTGCGCCGGGCCGACCGGCGGGCCAGGGCGGCGGAGCTGCTGGCCCAGTTCGACCTGACCGAGGCCGCCCGGCGCCAGGTCAAGACCTACTCGGGCGGGATGCGCCGCCGGCTTGACCTGGCCGCGGCACTGGTAGCCCGGCCGCCGGTGCTGTTCCTCGACGAACCGACCACCGGGCTGGACCCGCGCAGCCGGATTGACTTGTGGGCGGTAATCGCCAACCTGGCTGCCAGCGGGGTGACCCTGCTGCTGACGACCCAGTACCTGGAGGAAGCCGATCAGCTGGCGAACCAGATCTGCGTCATCGACCATGGCCGCGTCATCGCCGAGGGAACCGCCGCGGAGCTCAAGGCGACGCTCGGCGGCACTGCCGTGGAGATCGTGCTCGCTGACGACGCCGCGGCAGCGCGGGCTGCCGCGGCACTAACCGGAGTCGGCGACGAGGAACCGGTCGTCGACGGCACCGCGGTACGGGTGGCGACCACGTCCGGCCTGGCCACGACCGCCGAGGTAGTGCGCCGGCTTGAGCACACCGGCCTTGCCGTCAGCTCGCTGCAGCTGCGCCAGCCCAGCCTCGACGATGTGTTTCTCGCTCTTACCGGCCAGCCGCCGGACGGCAGCAACGGCGACGGCAGCGGGCAGGCCGCCGCCGCGGCGCCGGCCGCAGCGCGCGGCGGCTCGCGATGACCGCCGCGGCGCTGCCGGAAGGCACTCAGCTGGGCGGCACCCAGCCGGGTGGCTCCCGCCTGGGCGGTAACCGGCTGGTGCGGGCTGTCGGCGACTCTGCGGCGATGGCCGGCCGTAACGTGCGGCGGCTGAGCCGGGCTCCGGACCAGGTGATGTTCACGCTCATCTCGCCGATCATGTTCACCCTGCTGTTCGTGTACGTCTTCGGCGGGGCCATCGGCGGCCTCGGCCGGGTGCATTATGTCAACTACCTGATCCCCGGCATTGCCGTGCAGACCGCTATTTTCACTTCAGGCAACAGCGGCTTCGCCCTGGCTGAGGACCGCAGCGCGGGCTTCGTGGACCGGCTTCGCTCGCTGCCGATGGCCCGCAGCGCGGTACTGGCAGGCCGGGTAAGCGCTGATTCGCTGAGCAACGCCGCCGGGCTGGTCATCATCATTCTTGTCGGCCTGGCGGTCGGGTTCCGCCCGCACAGCGTGCCGGGCCTGGTGGCCGGATTCGCCGTGCTGCTGGCATTCAGCCTGGCCACCTCGTTCCTGTTCGCGCTCATCGGGCTCTATGCCAGCAGCTCGCAGGCGGTCAACGCCGCCACTTTCCCGGTCGTTTTCCCGCTGACCTTTGCCAGCAGCGCGTTCGTCCCGGTCGCTACGATGCCGTCCTGGCTGCGAGCTTTTGCTAACCATCAGCCGGTCACTACCGTTATCAACACGGTCCGCGACCTCAGCTTCGGCAACGTCGGCAAGCCGCAGCGGGATCAGCTGTTCGCGGGGCAGAGCACGACCGCGCTGGTCGTCCAGTCGCTGCTCTGGGCCGCCGGGATCGGCCTGGTCTTCGGCTACCTCGCGGTGCGCCGGTATAATTCGACTACGTCCTAGCCTGTCGCCGGGCTAGAAAGTGGCCAAAGTCACAGGCGAAGCCACAACCGGTAGTTAACCGGCGCACACCAGTCACAGCTGCTCAACGGCTCACGCGCGCAGTTCATCCCGCTCCATGTCCGGGCAGACACCACGCTAGCCGGGCGGCCCGGTTGATGCCGCAAAGCGGGCTGACTCACGCGCCTGCCCGCGCCGCCCGGCCATGTGCCAGCCGGGACCGTGCCTGCCGGGACCGTGCCTGCCGCATCCCGGCGAAGGCCATCGCGGCGCGGCGCAGGCCCAGCATCGCTCAGCGTAGCCCGCGGTGAGCGTACTGCGCAGCCGCTACGCCGCACACTCCCGGCAGACCAGCTGGGAGCCGCGGCTCTCAGCGATCTGACTCCGGTGATGAACGAGAAAGCAGCTGGAACAGGTGAACTCGTCCGCCTGGCGCGGGATTACGCGGAGCGATAGTTCCTCGTTGGACAGGTCAGCACCCGGCAGTTCCAGCGACTCGGCGACATCATCCGGGTCGATATCAATGGTGGCTGCCGACTTGTCCAGCCTGCGCGTCTGCAGTTCCTGCAGGCTGTCCTCGCTGAGTTCGTCGTCAGTCTTCCTCGGGCTGTCGTAATCGGTAGCCATGTTGGCTTCTTGCCCTCCATATTTCACTAGCCTCGTCGCGCGGATAGAACGCTCGGGAAGCCTTGGTTGTGCCCGATTCCGGCGGGGAATTCTGTCACGTCCTGCCGCGGCCCGCTGGCGACACCCCGAAGCGCCCGCTACCGAGTTCCGCTAGTCCCCCGCTACCGAGTGCCGCTGCCGTCTGCGTCGCCGGAGCGCCCATACCCGGCGTCTCGCTCGGGATTCAGGCTGGCCAGCAGATCTTGCAGCTCGGCGAACAGCTCGGGCGCGGCAGCCAGCGTCATCGACGTCCCGGCCTGCCTGCCGGACAGCCCCGCGACAACCGCCCCGGCCTCGCGGGCGATCAGGGCACCGGCAGCGATGTCCCATTCATGCACGCCCCGCTCAAAGTAGGCATCGACCTGGCCGGCTGCCAGCGAGCACAGATCCACGGCGCATGAGCCGCCGCGGCGGATATCACGAACCCGGGGAAGCACCCCGCTCAGCACTTCAGCCTGTACCACCCGGCGACGCGCCTCGTACCCGAATCCGGTCGCCACCAGCGCCCGGGCGAGCGGGACGGCCGTATTACAGCGCAGCCGCCGCGCCAGTCCCAGTCCGGCCAGTCCCGCCCCGGCCCAAGGCGGCCCGGCCAGGGGTGGCCCGGCCAGGGCCGACCCGGTCCGCGGCAGCCCGGCTGGCGAACTTGCCGCCGGCTGCGGTCCCGTCCGCAACCATGCGCCACCACCGAGCTGGGCGCTGAACAGGGCGGCGCGGCGCGGCAGGAACACCGCACCCGCAACCACCGCACCGTCAATTTCGGCCGCGATGCTCACCGCCCAGTCAGGCAGCCCGTAAAGGTAGTTGACGGTGCCGTCCAGCGGGTCAACAACCCACCGCACGGCGCTGACCCGGCCCGCGGACCGCCCGCCCGCCGCCGGACCGCCTGCAGCCGCGTCGCCCGCCGCCACGCCGGCCGCCGCCGGCCCGGCGACTTCACCGCCTTCCTCGCCGAGGATCGCGTCCGCTGGCCGCTGGGCGAGGATCCGGCGCCGGATGAGCTCCTCGGCCGCGCGGTCCATCTCGGTGACGACATCCGTAGGACTCGATTTCGTGTCGATGACCGCAGCCCGGCTCGCGCCCGCGACCAGCAGCGCGCCTGCGTCAACCGCGACGGCGCAGGCCAGATCGAGCAGTTGCGGCGCGAGCAGGGCGGCAACGGCAGCACCGGCACCAGCACCCGCAGCGGCAGCACCGGCACCGGCACCGGCACCGGCACCGGTGATCATGATGCGGGCCTCGCCGCCGGGAGGCCGCTCGGTCCGCGCTCGGCCGGCTCGCCGGTGCAGCAGCCGGCCGGGCAGGTATCGCAACCCGCCGCCATGCTGCCGAGGACGCGGCGCGGCGCTCCGGTCAGCCGCTCGGCGACCAGCTCGCTGATCATCGCCACGAACCGGGGATCGGTGCCCGGCGTAGCCGCGCGGGCCACCGGCAGGCCCAGCTCGGCAGCAGTGGCCGCAGCCTCCACATCTAGATCAAACTTGACTTCCATGTGGTCAGAGACGAAGCCGGACGGAATCATGACCGCAGCCCGCGCGCCGCCGACGGCCAGCTCGGTCAGGCTGTCGCTGATGTCTGGCTCCAGCCAGGGCTGCGCCGGCGACCCGCTCCGGCTCTGGTAGGCCAGCCGCCAGGGCCGCTCCCCCGGCACTCGCTCGGCAACCAGCCGGGCAGCCTCCGCGAGCTGCGCCGGGTACGCGCCGCCCGCTGGCCCGCTGGCAGCCGCCATGGACGCCGGGATGCTGTGCGCGGTAAACACAAGAACAGCTTCATTCATAACGGGCTCCGGCAGTGACTGCGCTGCGGCAGCCGCAGCTGCTGCCAGCGGCTCGATAAAGCCGGGATGGTTGAAGTACTGGCGGATCTTGTCGATGCGCGGCGCGGCCGGACCGGCCTGCGCCCGCGCCAGGTCAATATCGTCAAGATACTGCCGGCAGCTGGACTGCGAGCTGTAGGCGGAGGTGACGAACGCCAGTGCGCGCCGCACGCCGTCCGCTGCCATCTGCCGCACCGTGTCCGCCAGATAGGGCTGCCAGTTCCGGTTGCCCCAGTAGACCGGCAGGCCGATCCCGCGGTCGGCGAAGTCCGTCTCGATCGCCGCGAGCAGGTCGCGGCACTGCTGGTTGATCGGGCTGATACCGCCGAAGTGGTGATAGTGCTCGGCGACCGCCTCGAGCCTGCTGTCGGGAATGTTCCGCCCCGCGGTGACATTGCGCAGGAACGGCATGACGTCGTCGGGGCTTTCCGGGCCGCCGAAAGAGATGAGCAGGAACGCATCGTAGGGCGTCAGGTCTGTGTCCGGCATGCTGCTATCCAACCAGCCGCTCCGGACACCGGGGACGCCGCTCCGGACGCCGGGGACGGCGCTCCAGATGCCGGGGCAGCGCCGCGGGCGGTCAGCGGTAGGTGGCCGCGTACTGGGCGGCCAGCGCCAGCACCTCGTTGACGTACCAGGTGGCGTGGTTATAAGCGAAGATTGCCGATCGCAGCGCCGCGGTGCTGCCCGCCGCTGCCCCGTCGGCGCACAGCAGCCGCGCTGCGGCCGGGACGGCGTCATAGGGATTCAGGATGTCCGGCGGCCCCTTCTGGCCGAAGCCGTCGGTGCCCCAGACCGCCCAGGTGGACGGCAGGAACTGCATCGGGCCGAGCGCTCCCGCCGAGGAAGGCCCGACGTTGGTGCCGTCTGCGCTCTCGATCTGGCCGATCGCGGCGAGCACGGTCCAGGACAGGCCAGGGCAGTACCGGGCCGCTGATTCGTGGAAGAGCTGCAGGTAGCTGGCCGGCTGCCCGCCGGAGCCCGCCGTCGCGGCCGGCAGCTGCCGGGCGCGCACGCTGACCACCTGGGCCGCAGGCCCGAGTACCCGGCGGACATCGCTGACGAGCGTCCGCAGCTGGCCGCCGGGAGCGCTGATCAGGGCGGCTACCTTGCGGACCAGGCCGAGCTGCCGGGACGTGCGCAAGTTCACCAGCAGGTCAATGCCGGACACGCCGAGCTGCGCGGCACCCCCGAACGCCGCCGTTCGCGCACTGCGTCCTTGCAGTGTGTAAACGCCGCCCGGCCGCAGCCGGAGCCTGGCCAGCGCCGCGTCCGATGCCACGAACCGGCCGGCCGTCAGCGCGCGCCACAGCGATGGGTCCGAAGCGGTGCGCAGCGGCACCCACGAGCGGAACTGGCCGGGATCGACGCCGATGACACTGGCCGCCCGGCCGCCGGCGCTGATTTCGGCGCCGTCAAAGGCGATCATGTTGCGGACGCCGCGGATGGCCGCCAGCCGGGTGATCTGACGGCTGGTGAGTCCCTTCGGCGCGACGACCAGAAGGTCCGGCAGGACAATGCGCCGCAGCGCGGTGCCCCGGGCAGCCGCCGCGGACCCGGCGACGCCGGCACCGTCGGCCAGCCGCGTCCGTCCGGGCATCAGCGCAGCGGCAGCCGCGAGCGGCCCCGCAGTGACGCTCGCCAGCGGCGGGGGCGCAGCCCCAAGCTGGTGCTGATGCACCGGCCGGCCCGGCTGATGTGCTCCGGCGCCCGCCTGAGCTTGCGCGCGGACACCTACGGCGACTCCGGTTACAGCAATCGCCGCCGCCGCCGCGACGCTGATAAGCAACGCGGCCCGTCGGCGTGACAAAGCGGCGAGCCGGGACCCCGGCACGGCGTCTGCATGCGCCGAAGCGCGCCGCGACATGAGATCCATAACGAGTTCACCCTAACCTCCGCCGGTGACAGGCCGGGGACCGCGCCCCGGCGGCGAGACGGCAACCGGGCATCAGCCGCGCGACGCAGCTCCGGCGCGGCGCCGGGGCGGGGGCTGGCGTGGGCCGGTCCGGCCAAACAAGTTGCGCAGCCCGATACGGTTTTAGCGGGAGGTCAGCGCTGTCATGACGCAGGTACGCGCCGGGCGCGGCGAGTCGCAGGGCGGGCAGCCCAGCCGGGACCCGCAGGGCGAGCAGCCCAGCCAGGGCGAGGGGGTCATGGCTGGCGGCAGCTCGTATCTTGATCTGCTCCAGACACCCGGTGCGCTGCGGTTCTCGGCGGCGGCCTTCGTCGGCCGGATGCCGATGTCGATGTTCGGCCTCGGCATCGTGCTGTTCATCTCCGCGGGCACCGGCCGGTACGGGCTGGCGGGCGTTGTCGCGGCTGCCGGGGCTGTCGGCTACGCGATCTGCGCCCCGCTGGTCGCCGCGCTGACGGACCGGCTCGGCCAGCGCCGGGTGCTGCGACCGCAGACCGCGGTCTTCGCCGGCAGCACGGTGGCGTTCTTGACCTGCGTGCAGCTGCACGCGCCGGTGTGGGCACTGCTCGCCAGTGGCACGGCCGCCGGCGCCAGCATGCCGTCACTGGGCTCCATGGTGCGGGCCCGCTGGAGCGCGCTGGTCACGAGCTCCCAGTTGGAGACGGCGTTCGCGCTGGAGTCAGTTGCCGATGAGATCATCTTCGTGCTGGGGCCGGCCCTGGTCACCGTCCTGGCTACCGGGCTGTTTCCCGCCGCCGGGGTAACCGCGGCCGTCCTGCTGTGCGTGACAGGCACGCTGCTGCTCGCCGCGCAGCGCGGTACGGAGCCCGCCCCGCGGCCGCGCGAACGACGGCCGCCAGGCCGGGGACTACGGGCACGCAGGCTCCGGCTGCCCGCGCCCGGCCTGATCACCCTGGCCCCCCTGTTCCTCTTCCTGGGCGCGATGTTTGCCGCGATCGACCTGTCCACCGTCGACTTCGCCCAGCAGCACGGGCATAAGCCGCTGGCCGGGATCGTGCTCGGCACCTATGCGCTGGGCAGCGCTATCGGCGGTCTGTGGTACGGGTCACGCAGCTGGCGGGTGCCGCTGGAGCGGCGGTTTGCCGGCACGCTGTGCCTGACCGTGGCGGGCGTGGCGACTTTCTGGGCTATCCCCAGCCTGGCGCTGCTGGCAGTGGTGATCTTCTTCGCCGGCACCGGCATCGCGCCTACCCTGATGGCCGGCTTCGGCCTGATCGAGCGGCAGGCTCCGGCCGGCCGCCGGACCGAGGCAATGGCATGGCTGTCCTCGACCGTCTCCGTCGGCGTCGCGGCCGGCTCGGCCGTGGCCGGGAAGATCATCGACTTCGGGGGTGCCAGCCGGGGGTACCTGTTTGCCGCGGGCTGCGGCGTCGCGGCTTGCGCCGTCTGCCTGACGGGACTTCAGCGGCTGCGCGTAACTGCGCCTGCCGCGGCTGTCCCGTCCGCAGATTCCGGTGGCGTCCGTGCGACCGGGCGGTAACCGGGCAACCGGGCGGTAACAGGGCGGCGGCCGGAGGCGTCCGGCGCGCCCAGCGCGGAAAGCTCCCGGCAGGCAGAAGACCATCCGGCGTTGAGCTAGTGTCGCCTGCATGAGCCCGGAAGCCGGCCGCAATGCCGGCGCCAGCACTCCGGACGGCGCCGTGGTCCGTGCTTCCGGGCCAGCTGCCCGCGACGGCGGCAGCCGGTTCCGCCAGCCTTCCCTGCGCGGCGGCGTGCCCGCGCAGGGGCGGCCCCTCGGCGTCCAGGGCCAGCAGACAGTGCGGAAGCTCCTCCAGGCCGGGCTGGCTGAGTTTGATGAGCGCGGTTTCCAGGCGGCCAGGGTCGACGACGTGGTCCGGCGGGCGAAAACCTCCCATGGCACCTTTTACCTTTATTTTCAGAACAAAGAGGACCTGTTCCGTACGCTGCTGCGGGACGCCCTGCAGGACATGGACCTGGTCACCGGCGAGTTCCCGGCGGCAGTACCCGCCAGTGACGCGGGCCGCGCGGCGCTCCGCGCCTGGGTGCAGAGATTCTGCGATACGTACGCCACGCATGCGATCGTCATCAGGATCCTCAGTCAGGCCGAGATCGTCGGTGAGGAAGTATGGGGGGACGGGCTGCAGCTGATGTTCCGGCTCTCTGAGGCCATAACGGCGGGCATGACGGCGGCGGCCGGCCCCGGTAAGGCCGCCGCGCCCGGTCTGGCCGAGCACGCCGAGCTAACCGCGCTGGCGTGCCTGATGATGCTGGAGCGGGTCAACTACCTGCTGAGCGTCGAGGTCAGGCTGCCCAGGGACGAGATGGTGGACCGGCTGGCGGCGATCATCTTCGCCGCGTTCCACTCCGCCTGAGCACTGGCGGGGCGGATGACTGCTACCGGCGCGCTGGGACTGCTGGTCCTGATCGCCGCCTCGTGCGCGATCTCGGCGCTGGCCAGCCGGCACCGACTGCCCGCGCCGATCCTGCTGGTACTGGCCGGGCTGGCCGGTTCGTTCCTGCCGGGCGCGACCGAGTTCCGGCTGAACCCGACCTTCGTGCTGATCGGCGTGCTGCCGCCGCTGGTGTACTCAGCCGCCCTGGAGCGCTCGTTCCTCAGCCTGCGTGACAACATCCGGACCCTTGCGCTGCTGTCGGTCGGACTGGTGCTCTTCACCGTGGTCGCGGTCGCGGCCACTACCGCGGCGGCGGTGCCGGGCGTATCCCTGGCCGTCGCGCTCACGCTGGGGGCGATCGTCGCGCCGACCGACGCGGTCACCGTGGCCAGCATCGGCCGCCGGCTCCGGCTGCCCGCCCGGCTGCTGACCGTCATCTCCGGCGAGAGCATGGTCAATGACGGCACCGGCCTGACCGCCTACCAGGTAGCGATCGGCGCGGCGGCCGGCGCGGGCTTGTCCGTGCTCGCCGTGTCCGGCAGCTTCCTGGTCATCGCCGCGGGCGGGGTGGCGGTCGGGCTCGCGCTCGCCGTCACCGTGCAGGCACTGCGGCAGCGGCTGAAAGATCCGCTCGCCGAAAGCGCCGCGTCCCTGCTCGTCCCGTTCGCCGCGTACCTGATTGCAGACGCGATCGGTGTCTCCGGGGTGCTGGCGGTCGTCGTCGCCGCCCTGTACCTCGGCCATCACGCCGGCCACTCGCATTTCGCCACCCGGCTGCAGGACATGGCCGTGTGGCGGGTCACGGTCTTCGTGCTGGAGGCCGTCACGTTCGCGCTGATCGGCCTGCAGCTGCGGCCGGTGCTGCACCAGCTGGGCCACCGGGATCCGGGCCGGCTGGCCGCCGAAGCAGCGCTGGTCCTCGGTGCCGTCATCGTGAGCCGTATTGCGTGGGTGTTTCCCGCCATCTACCTGCCGCGGCTGTCGCGCCGGATCCGCGACCGTGATCCCTCGCCGCCGTGGCAGGTCACCGTCGTGCTGTCCTGGGCCGGGATGCGCGGGGTTATCTCCCTGGTGGCCGCGTTCGCGCTGCCCGTCTCGTTCCCTCAGCGCGACCTGCTGCAGTTCCTGACCTTCTGCGTGGTGCTCGGCACCCTGCTGGTGCAGGGCCTGACGCTGCCCGCGCTGATCCAGCGGCTGGGCGTGATCACCGGGCCGGACGAGGAGATCGCGGCGGCCAGGACCGAGGCGGTCGCGCAGCAGGCCGCATCCGAGGCCGGCCTGCGCCGCCTGGAGGAGCTGGCGCGACAGCCCGGCCCGGGCGGCGGCCTGCCCGATCCGCAGGTGGTCGACAGATTGCGGCGGCTGTCCGCGCTGCAGCAGTACGCCGCCTGGGAACGGCTGCCAGCCGGCGCCCCCGGTGGCGGCCACCACCGCAGCGGCAGCGGCAGCGGTGCCGGCCAGGGCGGTCACAACCCGCCGTCGGCGACCTTCCGGCGGCTGCGCCAGGAAATGACCGCAGCTGAGCGCGTCGCGTTCATCAGCCTCCGGGACCAGCGCGCAATCAGCGACCAGGTACTGGACCGGGTGCTGCGCGACCTGGACCTGGAGGAAGCGATCCTGTCCAGGGAAACCTGGGAGGAGTAGCGGCCGCAGCGGGGTTCCACCGGCCCGGCGGGTGCGGCGGCGCTGCGTCGCGGGCAGAATCAGGAGCGTGAGATTCCTTACTGAGCCCGCGCACGACCTCGCCTACAGCGATGCCTTCCTCGTTCCCGGCCGGTCCGCCGTCACCTCCCGGCTGGACGTCGCCCTGGGCACCGGCGACGGCAGCGGCACCACTATCCCGATCGTCGTCGCCAACATGACCGCGGTCGCCGGGCGCCGGATGGCCGAGACCGTGGCCCGCCGCGGCGGCGTGGTCATCCTGCCGCAGGACATCCCGGTCGGGGTAGTCGCCGACGTGATCAGCTGGGTCAAGGCCCGCGACCTGGTGCACGACACCCCGCTGACCCTCGGTCCCGACGCCACCACCGGCCACGCGCTGAGCCTGCTGCCCAAGCGGGCGCACGGCGCCATCGTGGTGGTGCAGGACGGCGCGCCGGTCGGGATCGTCACCGAAGCGGACTGCGATGGCGTGGACCGCTTCACCCAGCTGCGTCAGGTGATGTCCGCGGAGCTGCTGACGCTGGCCGCCGGCACGGACCCCGAGGCTGCGTTCGGTCTGCTGCAGGAAGGGCGGCACCGGGTGGCCCCGGTTACCGACGCCGCCGGCCGCTGCGTCGGCATCCTGACCCGGACCGGAGCGCTGCGCGCGACGCTGTACGAGCCGGCCGTCGACGCGGCCGGGCGGCTGCGGATCGGCGTCGCGCTCGGCATTAACGGCGACGCGGCGGGCAAGGCCGCCCAGCTGATCGAGGCCGGCGCGGACCTGCTGGTGATCGACACCGCGCACGGCCACCAGGAGAAGATGATCAGCGCGCTGCGGGCGGTCCGGGCGCTGGACCCGCCGGTGCCGGTGGCCGCGGGGAACGTTGTCACCGCGGCCGGGGTCGCTGACCTGGTCGCGGCAGGCGCCGACATCGTCAAGGTCGGCGTCGGCCCCGGCGCGATGTGCACGACCCGGATGATGACCGGGGTCGGCCGCCCCCAGTTCAGCGCCGTGCTGGAGTGCGCGGCGCGGGCCCGCCAGCTCGGCGCGCACGTCTGGGCCGACGGCGGCGTCCGGCACCCGCGGGATGTGGCGCTGGCGCTGGCCGCGGGCGCGTCCAACGTGATGATCGGCTCCTGGTTCGCCGGCACCTGCGAGTCACCCGGAGACGTGTTCCGGGACGCCGGCGGCCGGCTGTACAAGGAGAGCTTCGGGATGGCGTCGGCGCGGGCCGTGCGGCTGCGGACGTCCGCCGACTCCCCGTTCGAGCGGGCCCGCAAGGAGCTGTTCGAGGAGGGAATCTCCACCTCGCGGATGTACCTGGATCCCCGGCGGCCGGGCGTCGAGGACCTGATTGACTCGATCACCGCCGGCCTGCGCAGCGCCTGCACCTATACCGGCGCGCGTAACCTGGACGAGCTGCACGAGCGTGCCGTCGTCGGGGTGCAGGGCGCGGCCGGCTACACCGAGGGCATGCCCACGCCCGCCGGGTGGTAACTACCGCCTACCGTGGTGCCATGATGACGGCGAGCGACCCGCCAGCAGGCGGACTGCCGCCAGCAGGCGGACTGCTGCCAGCGGGCAGTCCGAGCGTGCTGGTAGTAGAAGACGACCAGGGTATCGCGACCCAGCTGGTCCGCGGGCTGACCAGGGGCGGTTACCGGGTGGACCACGTGGTTACCGGCGGCGAGGCGCTGGCCCGGCCCGACGCCGACGTGGTCCTGCTGGACCTGGAGCTGCCGGACGCGGACGGCGTGCAGGTCTGCCGCAAGCTCCGCGAGCGGTCCGGCGCGGCCATTATCGTGGTCACCGCGCACGGCGAGGAAGCCGACCGGGTGCAGGCCCTGGACGCCGGGGCCGACGACTACCTGGTCAAGCCGTTCGGGCTGGCCGAGCTGCAGGCCAGGATCCGCGCGGTGCTGCGCCGCGTCCGGCCGGGCGGTGAAGTTATCCGGCACGGGCCGCTGGTCGTCGATATCCGCACCCGGAAGGTGAGCATGTCCGGCGCGGACGTGGCGCTGACCCCGAAGGAATTCGACATCCTGGAGTGCCTGGCCGTGGACCCGGGCCGGGTGGTCAGCCGTCAGGAGATCCTGGAAAGCGCCTGGGACTCCCACTGGTACGGGCCGACTAAGGTGCTCGACGTGCACGTCGCCGCGCTGCGCCGCAAGCTGGGGGCGCCCGGCCTGATCGAGACCGTCTACAGCCGCGGCTACCGGCTCGGCGACGCCTGATGACCACCAGGATCGTCGCGACGGTCCTGGCCCTGACAGCCGCGCTGCTGGCCGTCATCGCAGTGCCGCTGGGGCTGATCACGGCCGGCCAGGACCGCGCGGATTTCCGCGCCGAGATCCGCGCCGCCGCCGTTACCCTCGCCAACGTCGCTGAGGGGCAGCTCAGCGACCGCAGCATTGACCCGGCGCTGGCCCGGTCGGTCGCGGCGCAGCAGCGGGCCGGCGATCAGGTTTCGGTGTACGCCAGCCCGGCCGTCCTGGTCGCCGGCGCCCCGGCGGTGCCGGCGGTCACGGCCGCGCGGCTGCGCGGCGCGCTGGCCGGGGAGGCTGCCAGCTATCGTAGCGCGGGCTGGCTGACCGAGATCGTGCCCGTCCGGCCGGACGGCAGCAGGACTCCGGTCGGGGTGATCGCGGTCGCCCGGCCGACCGCGGCACTGGATCACCGTCTCGCCGTCCTGCGGGCCTGGCTGGCCGGCGTCTCCGCCGCGGGCCTGGCAGCCTCGGCACTGATCGCCGTCGCACTGGCCCGCTGGGTGAGCCGGCCGCTCGCGGCACTGGCCGCGGCGGCGCGCCAGCTGGGCGACGGCGCGCTGGACACCAGGGCGCAGGGCAGCCGCGGACCCCGCGAGGTCCGCGGCCTGGCGGCAGCATTCAACGCGATGGCCGGCCGCCTGCAAAGCCTGATGACGGGGCATCAGGTGATGCTGGCTGATGTCTCGCACCAGCTCAGGACCCCGCTGGCCGCGCTGCGGCTGCGGCTCGACGTGCTGGCCCAAGACAGCGATCCTGCGGTCGCCGAGGAGCTGGCCGGAGCCCAGGACGAGATCGCCCGGCTGGCGCGGATGGTCAACGGCCTGCTGGCCGTCGCGAGGGCCGAGCACCTGAGCACGCCGTCTGTGCCGGTGGCGGTGGACACCGTTATCAGCGACCGGGTCGCCGCGTGGCGGCTGGCCGCGAGCGAGCGGCAAGTCACCCTGGAAGCTACTAGCGCCGGGGCGGCGACCGCCCGGCTCGGCGACGGGCAGCTGGAGCAGATCATGGACAACTTGCTGGCCAACGCCCTGGACGCGGTACCGGCCGGCGGCGCCGTACGGGTCACGACCGCCACCGCCGCGGCGACGGCGGGCGGCGGGGACACCGTGCGGATCATCGTCGCCGACGACGGCCCGGGTATGAGCCGGCAGCAGCTGCGGACAGCGTTTCGCCGGTTCGCCAGCAGCACTTCGGGCGGCACCGGCCTCGGCCTGGCGATCGTTGACCGGCTGGTGACCGCCGGCGGCGGGACCGCCGCGCTTTCCGACACACCGGGCGGCGGCCTCACCGTGACGGTTGACCTGCCCGCCGTCACTCGCGACCGGCGGCGCCCGGCGCCCGCATCGCATTAGTTTGCGCCGCGCGGCTTCCCGGTTTGCGCCGCGGGGCTTTCGGCAGCCCGGCCGGATTCATCCTCAAGACGGACGTGCGTTTACTATTCCTGAACGTTTCCTGAACTTATTCCGGGTAGGTCACCGGGCATGCTGGGGTGCGATCGGCGCGCCGGAACGCGCCGGAAAAACACCCGGAAAGCACGGAGAGGAGCGGGCCAGCAGTGAGCGTGATCGACAAACCCGGTCACCGGCTGCAGGCCGGCCAGACCGGCGGGACGGCCGGAAACGAGCGGCTTACCGCCCTGACCGGGTCGGTGCTGCTCGTGCTCTTCGCCGTCGAGGGCGCCACCATCTTGTCGCTGCGGCAGCTGCTCACGCTGCATTTTTTCCTCGGCATGCTGCTGATCGGCCCGGTGGCACTCAAGATCGCCTCGACGACGTACCGGTTCACCCGGTACTACACCCGCTCGGTGCCCTACGTCCGCAAGGGGCCGCCGGCTCCGCTGCTGCGCCTGCTCGGGCCGCTCGTCATCACGACATCGGTCGCGGTGATCGGCACCGGGGTCGCGCTGGCGTTCATCGGGCGCCAGTACGGCAGCTGGCTGTTCTTGCACAAGGCGTCGTTCGTGCTCTGGTTCGGCGTGCTGACGATCCATGTGCTGTGGTACGCGCCGAAGCTGCCGCGCCTGCTCGCCAGCAGGCAGGCAGGTCAGGCGCGCCGGGTGCTGGCCGGCGCCGGGATGCGCTGGCTGCTGCTGGCCGCCTCGCTGGGGGCCGGCCTGATCCTGGCACTGATGACCGTGCACCTGTCCGGGCAGTGGATGACCAATCTCACCGGCGGCTGACCGCCGCCCTGCCTGCTTGCGGTATTCGGTCCGCTGCGGCGCCTGTCTGCTGCGGCGGCTGACTGCCGCAGCATCAGGCGACGGCATCAGGCGACAGTGCCCGGCCGGGGACTGTCGCGGCCTCGCGCACCCAGCCGCCGATGCGATCCAGGAGGGCCGGCCGGGCACTGGTCTCAGCATGACCGAAGCCGGGGATGATCCACAGCTCCCGGGGATCACGAGCGGCGGCGTAAAGCTGCTCGGCGTGTTCCACCGGAAAGAATTCGTCCTTGTCGCCGTGCACGATCAGCAGCGGCGTCGGCGAGATGAGCGCTGCCGCCTCGGCAGGCGGCAGCGGCACCGGGTCCCAGCGGCCGTCGCTGATCCGGGTGTTGAGGTACCTGCGGGAATACAGCCTGCCTACCCGGCGCTCCGCGGCGAAGTGCACCCGGCGCATCGACTTGGTGCCGCGGTAATACCACCGGCCGGGACCGCTGATCGAGACGACCGCGTCGACGCCGCCCACCAGGGCGGCATACCGGAGCACGACCGAGGCGCCCATCGAGAACCCGACCGTCGCAATCCGGCTGTAGCCGAGCTCGCGCGCGTACGCGACAGCGACCGCCACGTCGTTGATTTCCTGGTCGCCGAGGGTCGAGACACCACCGGACCGGCCGTGCCCGCGGAAATCGAAGGTCACCACGCCCGCTGCCCGGTTGAGCCGGGTCGCCGCCCGCCACACGGACGGCCGCTGCCAGTTCAGGGTGAATCCGTGCGCCAGCACGATCGCCAGGTCGCTGCTGCCCGCCAGGTGCACGACGTCGATCGGCACGCCGTCCTCGGTCACGATGGTGCTGGCTCTGGTCACGGGCTTGGTCATGGACCTATTGTCCACCGCCCGCAGCCGCGGTCGCACCCGCCCGCCGCGACCGTTTCGCGCAGGTCAGGGGTCACGATAGCGGCCGGCATTTGCGGCTCCGGCCAGCCGCCAGGCCCCGCGGAAGGCCGCCTGGCGCGCTGCGCGGCGCCCGGTGCGGCGTCCAGTACTGCGGCGGCGCCGGCAAGCTGACGGGACTGGGCGGGAAGATAATTATGCTGCAAAAAGGGCGCCCGCGGCGGCCGGAGCCGCGGGCGCCCTCCTGCAGGAGTTACTCAGGTCCCCTAATCGGGCTGATCTGAGCTGTCCTGGACTTACGCCAATGGCGTTAAGTTAAGCTACGGCGGTGTAAGATCGTCTGCGTGGCGAGACCAGGGCAGCGGGTGGTGGCCGGGGACCGGCTGGCGGACCGGATCGGGATCGGGGTGCTGGCGAAGGTGTTCCCGCCGGAGCTGGTGGACCGCGTGGTCGATGAGGCTGGCGTCCGCGAGCAGCGCACGCGTGCCTTGCCGGCCCGGGTGGTCGTCTATTACTTACTGGCGATGGTGCTGTTCTTCCAGTCCGGTTACGGTGACGTGTGGAACAAGCTGGTCGCGGGCCTGGACTGGGCGAGGCGGTTCCGGGCGCGCCTGGAGCTGGGCATGCAGCCGAGCCCGGCGGCGATCACCTATGCGCGCCAGCGGCTGGGCTGGCAGGTGATGGAGCGGCTGCTGGAGGAGACGGCGGGGCCGCTGGCCGGGCAGGACCAGCGGTCGGCGTTCGTGTCCGGGATGCGGCTGGTCGCCGTTGACGGGATGTGCCTGGACCTGCCGGATAACGAAGCGAACGAGGCGGAGTTCGGCTACCCGGGCAACGACGGCGGCCGCGGCCCGTTCCCGCAGATCCGCGTGGCCGGGCTCGGGGAGTGCGGGACCCGGGCCGTGCTGGGCGCGGCGATCTCGCCGCTGGGCACGGGAGAGCAGCAGCTGGCGCGCCAGCTGCTGGGGAAGCTCGGGCGCGGGGACCTGCTGCTGGCCGACCGGAACTTCCTGTCCCACGGGCCTGCTCGCCGACGTTCTCGCCACCGGGGCGCACGTGCTGTGGCGCGCGAAAAGCGATGCGGGCCTGCCAGTACTGGAGGTACTGCCCGACGGGACGTGGCTGTCGCGGATCGCCGACCCGGCCGTCTCCCGGAAGCTGCGCCGCAAAGGCGCCGCAGGCGGTGACATTCCCGGCCTTACCGTCCGCGTCATCGAGTACTCGGTAACCTCCGAAGACGGCAGCGAGACCTCCGAGACCTTCACCCTCGTCACTGACATCCCCGATCCGGGGGTCCTGACCTGCGAGCAGGCCGCCGGCGCCTACGTATGCCGCTGGCAGCTGGAGACCTGCTTCGATGAGCTGGAGACCTCCCTGCGCGGGGGCGCCACCGTGGTACTGCGCTCGAAGTCCCCGCCAATGATCCGCCAGGAAATCTACGCCATGCTCTGCTGCTACCAGGCCATCCGCACCCTGATCAGTCACGCCGCGGACGACGCCGGGATAGACCCCGCACGGATCTCCTTCACCTGCGCCCGCGACGCAATCCGCAGCCGCATCAGCGACTCCGGAAGCTTTTCCCCCTGAGCGCCTCGGCGACCTCGCCGCCGACCTGACCTTCGAGATCACCTTCAGGCGCAACCTCGTCCCCGCCCGTCCCGGCCGCCGCTACGAGCGCAAAACCAGGCGCCCCGGCGGCCGGTACAAGACCCGCAAGCCCGGCGAGACCGCCAAGCTGACTCCGCTGACCAAAATCATTTGGGTGCGGCTCTTCTGAGGTGATGGCGGGTACGGCATTTTAGTATGCTGGGTGGCGCTGTGTCCGGTTTGCTTGTGTCGGTGCGTGCGTAAAGGGCTCCTTCTCGTTACGTTCCTGGTTGTCTCAC
>JAABUX010001039.1_pt1 | contig 43882 bp, 38 predicted proteins | sample 5561851 | NCBI WGS metagenome assembly JAABUX01 (sample SAMN10711883, study PRJNA513361) | rock metagenome | isolation source: Antarctica rocks | place: Antarctica: Victoria Land, Richard Nunatak red sandstone | collected 2016-01-03 | reverse complement strand
CGGGCACTACACCGGCCACCCGAACGACGCCTACGACACCGCCGCCATCGTCCACCTCGCCGACTACAAGAAGTAACGACCCGACCGGCCAGGAGCCAGTAAGAGACTTGTGAGGGGCTGCACTAGCCGCGACGTGCGAATGCTGCCGGGGGCAGCCCGGCTGCTGGCCGAGGTCGCCGGGGCGGGTATCCCGCATGCGCTGGTGACATCCTCCGAGCGGCAGATCATGACAGCGGTGCTCAGCCGGATCGGCGTCTCCTTCCCGGTCACCGTCTGCGCCGGTGACGTCTCGGCCGCCAAGCCTGACCCGCAGCCGTACCTCCTTGCCGCCGCCCGGCTTGGCGCCGCTCCGGCCTGCTGCGTTGCCCTGGAAGACTCGCCGAACGGCGTCGCAGCCGCGGAAGCGGCCGGATGCCGCTTGATCGCGGTGCCCAGCCTGGTCCCCGTCCCCGCGCGTCCCGGCCGGGTGGTGGTCGCGTCGCTGGCGCAGGTGGACCTAGCCCGGCTGCGCGCCATGGTCCCCGCCGGCTAATCAGGCACCGGTCGCAGAGCCGGACCATCCGCCTCGATGTGCGACGATGAAGAGAGATTCCGCGGCCCCCGACTGCGGACCGGCCGCTACGGAGGGCCGCTACATGCATACTTTCGACACCATCGTTACCTTCCCGTTCTGCGCCGGGCTGACGGCAGCCGGACTCGTGCTGAGCTGGCTTGTCTGGCGTAAAGGCGGAGCGCGGCGCGGGACCCGTGCCGCCGGCTGGGCAGTGCTGCCGCTGGCCGTCTGGCTGGTCGGCGCCGTCTCGCTGGTCGGCCGGCTGGGGTCCGCGGTCGTGCGCTTCGCCGCCGGGTTCGTCTTCTCCCCAACCCGGTGGGCCGGGATAGGCCTGCTCGCAGTGGCAGTACTGATCTTGCTTTCCACCGGTGGCCTGCCGGCACTGCGACCGCGAAAGGCCCGCGACAAGCGGAAGCTCGACCGGTCCGCCGCCCGCACGGACAGCATTGCCCCGGACAGCACCGCTCCGGACAGCACCGCCCTTCCGGTCGGCACTGGCCGAGCTGGCAGGCCGTCGCGGTTCCGCAAGGGCGGCACGGCAGCAGCCGCGGACGACGAACTCGGCGACGTCGCGGATATCCTGCGGCGGCACGGCATTAAGTGAGGCATGCCGGCGGATCATCTGCGTCGCTGGCTGAGTAATGGCCATCGGCCATCGGCTATCGCGGCGGCACGGCCTGGCCCGTAGCCGGCGCAGCGAGCGGCGGCGCAGCCGTCTGCACGCCGCCGTAGGCCGTCAGGTTTGCCGTCTCGTACTGACGGCACTCGTAGAGGTGCTTTGTCGAGAATTGTGCCTTGTTGGGTCACGATAGAGCTACGACAGCCGTAATTGGTGGCGCTAGCCGGCTGAATGGTAGACCCTCGGACTAACGGGCCGGCCTGCTTACCCCCGGTAGGCCGCTGAGGTCGGCAGCGACCGCCCGAAGCTGCCAGGCTGACGGAAACGGAGCTGAATGAGCGCGCCGATCGAGACGTCCCCCGGCGCGGCAGAAGTGGCGCCGGAAGCCGTGCTCGCCGGCGTCGGCCGCGCGGCTATCGAAGGGCGCTCCCTCGGCCAGATCGCCTGGCTGCGGCTGCGTCGTGACAAGGTAGCGGTGGGAGGCGGCATTGTTGTCCTGCTGCTCATTGTTATTGCCATTGTCGGCCCGCATCTGGTACAGAATCCCGCGGCCTATCACTCCAGCCTGATTGACCCGACGTTCAGCCGGCCGATTGGGCGCTTCGGCGGGATCAGCCTGGCTCATCCGCTGGGCGTCGAGCCAGTCAACGGCCGCGACATGCTGGCCCGCATCGTCGTCGGCGCCCAGTACTCGCTGCTCATCGCATTCCTGTCGACATTCCTGGCGGTCGGCCTCGGAGTCTTTTTCGGCATCGTCGCGGGCTATTTCGGCGGCTGGGCTGACTCGCTGATCGCCCGGGCGATGGACATGTTTCTCGCCTTCCCGCTGCTCGTCTTCGCCCTGGCGCTGGTGGGCGTGGTACCGGATAAGGGTTTCGGGCTGTCTGGTAACTCGCTGCGCATCGCCATGCTCGTCTTCGTCATCGGCTTTTTCAACTGGCCGTACATGGGCCGGATCATCCGCGGCCAGGCCATCTCGCTGCGCGAGCGGGAATTCGTCGACGCGGCGCGCAGCCTCGGTGCGCGCGGGCCTTACATTCTCGCCCGCGAGCTGCTGCCGAATCTGGTTGCGCCCATCCTGGTGTACTCAACGCTGCTGATGCCCACCAACATCCTTTTCGAGGCCGCGCTGTCCTACCTCGGCGTCGGCCTGTACCGGCCCACGCCTACCTGGGGAGGCATGCTGTCCGACGCTGTCAGCAACGGCCTCTATCAGCTCGATCCGGAATTCATGATCGTCCCTGGCATAGCGATCTTCATCACCGTCATGGCCTTCAACCTGTTCGGTGACGGGCTGCGCGACGCACTCGACCCGAAATCCCGGTAACGGGCACGTTTCCCATTTTCAGTTCCCACGACAGGAGGGGTTCAACCGTGAGCAAACCCAAGGCCACAGCACTGGCAGCGGCCGGCACGGTCATCGCGCTGCTGCTTGCCGCCTGCGGAAGCAGCGCAAGCAGCGGCGGCAGCGGCGGTAGCACTAAGCCAGCGGGCACGGCCGGCTCAGGCAGCGCTGCCTTCAATGCCGGCGTCAGCTCGGTGGTAAACCCGTCCACCCATCAGGGCGGCACTCTCAGCATGGCGCTGACCAGCACCCCGGACTCGACAGACCCGGGTAATACCTACTACGCCTTCATGTGGAACTTCACCCGCCTGTACGCGATGCCGCTGATGACTTACAAGTCCTGCACCGGCGCGTGCGGCCTGGAGCTCACCCCCAACCTCGCCACCGCGCCCGGAGTGGTTAGTAACAACGGGCTGACCTGGACCTATCACATCAAGCCGAATGTCAAGTTCGATACCGGCGCGACAGTCACCGCGCAGGACGTGAAGTACGCGGTCGAGCGCACTTACGCGCGCGGCGTGCTGACCAACGGGCCTACTTACTTCCAGACCCTGCTGGCGGACCCGACCTACCCCGGTCCGTACAAGGACAAGGCCAAGAACCGGATGGGCCTGACCTCGGTGACCACGCCCGATGCCACAACGGTGGTGTTCCACCTGGCGAAGCCGTTCGCGGACTTCAACTACATCGTCGCGATCCCGCAGACAGCGCCGGTGCCGCCGAGCGCTGACACCGGCGCGCAGTACCAGCTGCACCCGGTCTCCACCGGCCCGTACAAGTTCCAGAGCTATCAGCTCAACAAGCAGCTCACGCTGGTGCGGAACACTTACTGGAACGCGGCGGCCGACCCGGTGGCCAAGCAGCTGCTGGACAAGGTCACCGTCACCATGAACGTCAACGCCAACGACATAGACAACCGGCAGATTGCAGGCGTCCTCGGCCTGGACATGGACGGCACCGGCGTGCAGGCAGCCACCCGGGCCAGGATCTTGACCACGCCCTCGCTGAAAACCGCATCTGACGACCCGGTGAGCGGCTTCAGCTGGCTGACGTACATCGTCAACAACGTGCCGCCGTTCAACAACATCAACTGCCGCCGGGCCGTCCAGTACGCGGCAAACAAGACCAGCCTGCAGACCGCCTACGGCGGCCCTTACGCGGGTACCGTCGCCAGCACGATGCTGCCGCCCAACGTCGTCGGCTACAAGAGCTTCGACCAGTACGGTGCGCTCTCCAAGCCGGCCGGCGACGTCGCGCTGGCGAAGCAGGCACTGACAGCCTGCGGGCATCCCAGCGGGTTCGCCACCAGCGTCGCCTACCGCACTGACCGGCCCAAGGAGGCCTCGGCGGCGCAGGCCTTGCAGGCATCGCTGGCAGTGGTCGGCATCAGGGTCACCTTGCGCGGCTTCCCATCCGGCAGCTACTACTCCAACTTCGCCGGCGTGCCGCGGTACATGCAGCAGCACGGCATCGGGCTCGCGCTCGGCGGCTGGGCTGCTGACTTCCCGGATGCCTGGGGCTTCCTGGACGGAATTGCCAACGGCAACGCGATCTCGCAGACCGGCGGTAACTCCAACATCGGGCTGCTCAATGACCCGGTGGTGAACGGCATGCTGGCCAAGTTCCAGGCCACCCTGGACCCGGCCGCACGCAGCGCCATGTCCAGCCTGATCGACCAGCAGGTGATGAAGGACTCGGTCATGCTGCCAATGGTCTACGCCAAGTCGCTGATGTACCGTAACCCCAACCTTACCAACGTTTATGTCCAGCCTTCCTACGGCATGTACAACTACGCCGTGCTAGGGGTCAAGAAGTAACCGCCCGCTCCCGCGAAGGCAGGTGAAAGTACCGGTGCCCGCCCGCTTCGGCGGCGGCCGGGCACCGGTACCGCGCATCGTGATCACATTCATCATCCGGCGCCTGATCGCCACCGTGTTCCTGCTGCTGCTGGTCAGCATGATCACGTTCGGCATCTTTTTCCTGATCCCGCGGCTGGCAGGTCAGACCAACTACCAGCTGGCAACCCAGTACGTGGGCCGTAACCCCACTCCGGCCGCCGTCCGCGCGGTCGAGAACCAGCTGGGCTTCACGTCGCCGCTGTACCTGCAGTACGGGAGGTTCCTTAAGGCCATTGTGCTCGGGGCGCACTATCACAACGGCCCGACGACCACGTACTGCCCCGCGCCGTGCTTCGGCTACTCGTTTCGCACCCAGCTGCCGGTGTGGCCGCAGATGATCAGTGACGCGCCGGTGACCCTGTCCATCGCGGGCGGCGCCGCCGTGCTGTGGCTGGTCGGGGGCGTCGCGATCGGCGTGCTGTCCGCGCTGCGCCGCGGCAGCCTCTTCGACCGGATATCAATGAGCGTAGCGCTGGCCGGGGTGTCACTGCCTATCTTCTTTACCGGCCTGATCGCCCTGGAGCTTTTCAGTTACAAGTGGCCGCTCTTTCCCAACGTGCAGTTCGTGCCGCTGACCCAGAACCCGCTGCTGTGGGCGCGCAACCTGGTGCTGCCGTGGATCACGACTGCTTTCCTTTACGCTGCGCTGTACGCCCGGCTGACCCGCGCGGGAATGCTGGAGACCATGAACGAGGACTACATCCGCACTGCGAGAGCCAAGGGCCTGGCGGAGCGAACGGTAGTCCTCAAGCACGGGCTGCGGTCCGCGCTGACCCCGATCCTGACCATCTTCGGCCTGGACCTCGGCCTGCTGCTCGGGGGCGCCATTCTCACCGAGGTCACCTTCTCCATGCAGGGCCTGGGCAGCTTCACCGTCCAGGCGATCAACAGCCAGGACCTGCCGGAGATCATGGGAGTCACCCTGCTCGCCGCTTTCTTCATCGTCATCGCCAACATGGCGGTCGACATCCTGTACGCGGTGGTCGACCCGAGGGTGAGGAGCTAGATGGCGACCTGGCGGAGCCGTATCTCCGGCCGCGGCGATGCGGCAGGCGTCGCTGCCGGGAGCGCCGTCCGGCCCGAGCCGGGGCAGCCCGGCATCACTCGGGAGCCTGCGGCCGGCCCCGCCACCCGGTCCCTGCTCGAGGTCCAGGACCTGCGTATTCACTTCCCGACTGCAGACGGCGTGGTCAAGGCAGTCGACGGCATCTCGTTCCGGCTGGAGAAAGGCAGGACGCTCGGCATCGTCGGCGAATCCGGATCCGGCAAGAGCGTCACCAGCCTCGGCATCATGGGCCTGCACGAGGGAACCAACGCGACGGTCGAAGGCCACATCTGGCTGGACGGCGAGGATCTCCTGGCCGCATCCCCGGCCCGGATCCGCGCGCTGCGCGGCAGCAAGATGGCCATGATCTTCCAGGACCCGCTCTCGGCGCTGCATCCCTACTACTCGGTAGGCGCGCAGATCACCGAGGCCTACCGGGTGCACAACGCCGTCAGCAAGAAGGCGGCACGGGCGCACGCGGTCGAGATGCTGAACCGGGTGGGCATCCCGCAGGCGGCTACCAGAGTTGACGACTACCCGCACCAGTTCTCTGGCGGCATGCGGCAGCGCGCCATGATCGCGATGTCGCTGTGCTGCGATCCCGGGCTGCTGATCGCCGACGAGCCGACGACGGCGCTGGACGTGACCGTGCAGGCCCAGATTCTCGACCTCATCTCCGAACTGCAGCAGGAATACGGCTCCGCGGTCATCATGATCACCCACGACCTGGGAGTCGTCGCCGAGCTCTCGGACGACATCCTGGTGATGTACGCCGGCCGGGCCGTCGAGTACGGTTCCGCCGAGGCGATCTTCTATCAGGCTGGTCATCCCTACACTTGGGGGCTCCTGGGCTCTATGCCCCGGCTCGACGAGACCCGCCGGGACCGTCTGCGGCCCATCCGGGGAACCCCGCCGAGCCTGATCTCGGTACCCGGCGGCTGCCCGTTCCACCCGCGCTGCGATTACGCCCGGCTGACCGGCGGCCGCAGCGAGCACGAGATACCGCTGCTGCGTGAGGTGGAACCCGCGCACCTAGCCGCCTGCCACCTCAGCCAGGGCCAGCGCCTCGATATCCGCAGCGAGCTGGCGGCGGCAGGACAGCCAGTGATGACCGGGGAGGAAGCATGAGTACCGCACTGTCCGATCTCCCGGTGGCCAGCGGCGACGGCAGCGGTGGCGACGGCAGCGGCGCGCTGCTGCGGGTGACCGGCCTGATCAAGCATTTTCCGGTCAGCAGGGGAATCATCTTCCGGCACCAGGTAGGCGCCGTGCAGGCTGTCGACGGCATCAGCTTCGCTGTTAACCCGGGCGAGACGCTCGGGCTGGTCGGCGAGTCCGGCTGCGGCAAGACGACGACCGGGCGGCTGCTGACCCGGCTGCTGGAGCCGACCGGCGGTCAGATCATTTTCGACGGGCGCGACATCAGCCATCTGTCCGCTGGCAAGATGCGGCCGATCCGCCGGGATATCCAGATGATCTTCCAGGATCCCTATTCGTCGCTGAACCCGCGGCATACCATCGGGACCATCGTCGGCGCGCCGCTGCGGCTGCAGAAGGTCAAGACCGAAAAAGGCATCAAGGCCTCGGTGCAGGAACTCCTCGAGCTTGTCGGCCTGAGCCCGGAGCACTACAACCGGTACCCGCACGAGTTCTCCGGCGGCCAGCGGCAGCGCATCGGAATAGCGCGCACCCTCGCGCTGCGGCCCAAGCTCATCATCGCCGACGAGCCTGTCTCCGCGCTCGACGTTTCCATCCAGGCTCAGGTCGTGAACCTGATGGCGGACCTGCAGCAGGAGCTGGGCATTACCTACGTTGTGATCGCGCACGACCTGTCGGTGGTCCGGCACATCAGCGATCGCGTCGCCGTGATGTATCTCGGCAAGCTGGTGGAGATGGCGTCCCGGGATCAGCTCTACGCCGCGCCGCGGCATCCGTACACGGTCGCCCTGATGTCCGCTGTTCCCGTGCCCGAGCCGGTCCGCCGTCAAGACGGGCAGCGCCAGCGCCGGCAGCGTATCCGGCTGGCCGGCGACGTGCCGAGCCCGCTTAACCCGCCGCCGGCCTGCAGGTTCCATACTCGCTGCTGGAAGGTGCAGGAAATCTGCCGGACTCAGGAGCCGCCGCTCGCTGAGCTGGCGGCCGGGCACCGGGTGGCCTGCCACTTTCCCGAGCCGGCCGCAGCCGAGCCGGACGCGTAGGCCGCCGCCTCCGGCTGGCCTGCTCCGGCTGGCCGCCGACCGTACGCGCCCGACGCTACTCCAGTCTGGCGGTCAGCCCTGCCGCGCTGCGGGAACTGCCGTGCCGCCGGGGCCAAGGCCGGCCGCACCGGGCCCCGGCGGCAACCCGGCCGCTTCGATGGTGACCGGAAGCGGCGGGGGAGTGCCGCCGAAAACCGGGCACAAGGCCTGGTGCGCGCACCAGGAGCACAGCCGGCTCTGACGCGGCCGCCAGTCGCCGGTCGCGCGGGCGCGCTCGATAGCGAGCCACACAGCGTTGATCTTCCGCTCGGTCGCGAGCAGGTCGGCCTCGTCGGGGGCATACCGGATGATCTCGCCGTTGCCGAGGTAGATGAGCTGCAGCAGCCGGGGTACAGTGCCGCGCAGCCGCCATATCACCAGCGCGTAGAAGCGCATCTGGAACAGAGCCCTAGCCGCGAACTCCTCCCGCGGCGCCGTCCCGGTCTTGTAGTCGACGATCCGCACCTCGCCGGTCGGCGCCACGTCCAGCCGGTCGATGTAGCCGCGCAGTGCAATACCGGATGCCAGCACGGCCTCGACGGACAGCTCGCGGTGCGCCGGCTCCAGCCGGGTCGGGTCCTCCAAGGTGAAATACCGGTCCAGCATCACGGCCGCCTCGGAAAGCCACGCATCCCGCTGCTCGTCGTCGGCGAACAGCGCGCCCAGCTCGGGCTCGGCGTCGAGCAGCCGCGCCCACTGCGGCTGGACCAGGTCGCGGGCAGCCTGCGGAGTACGCCCGGCGGCCGGGGCGTCGAACAGGCGCTCCAGCACCGCGTGCACCAGGGTGCCGCGGGCAGCCGCAGGACTGGGCGGCTCGGGCAGCCGGTCGATGACCCGGAACCGGTACAGCAGCGGGCAGGTAAGGAAGTCACCCGCGCGCGACGGCGAGAGCGCCCGGCGCGGCCGCGCGTCGGCGACGGCGGTCCCGGTCTCGGCCCCGGCCCCGGTCTGCGTGTCGGTCATGTACCGCACAGTAGGGCACCGCTCCGACAGTTTCCCGGCATTGCGGCCCGCGCCGCCGCGGCGGTGCGAACCGCGCCACACGGCGGTGCGGCGGGGCGCCTTACAACGACGCGGCGGGCAGCCCAGCGCGGTGCCGGCCGGGAATTCCGGGTTACCGCATAGCATCAAGACGTGGCAGGTATCGCACCAGAAAACGGCTCCCGCGACGCCGGGCAGCCTGAGCAGCCGGAGGATCAGCCGCCGGCCAGGCGCGGGCGGGACCCGCAAGGCGGGTTTGTCCTAGCGCGCCCGTTCGGCGTGCCGGTCTGCGTCTCCCCGTACTGGTTCGTCGTCGCGGCGTTCCTGGTGCTGCTGTATGCCAGCACACTGGACGGGGCGATCCGGCCGGCCGCCGTCCGCTACGGGGTCGCGGCGGCCTTCGTCATCCTGCTGTACCTGTCGGTGCTCGTGCACGAGCTCAGCCATTGCGCGGTGGCCCGGCTTTTCGGGCTGCCCGTGCGGCGGATTCTGCTCTACCCGCTCGGCGGTTTCTCCGAGATCGAGAAGGAGCCGCCGACGCCCGGGCAGGAGTTCCTCGTTTCTGTCGCCGGGCCCGCGCTTTCCTTCGTGCTCGCGGCGATCGCGTTCGCTCTGACCTCCGTGTTCAAAGCCGGCATCCCGGCCACGCTCATCGACCAGCTCTTCCGCGCCAATCTGCTCGTCGGGATCTTCAACATGCTGCCTGGCCTGCCACTGGACGGCGGGCATATCCTCCGCGCGGGACTATGGAAGCTGACCGGTAAGCCGGCCACCGCGACGATCATCGCTGGCTGGGCCGGGCGCGTCCTTGCGGTCATGCTGGTGCTCGCGCCGCTGGTCCTTTCCGGCGGCGCCATCCGGTCCGCGATTCTCAGTTACTGGCTCTGGCTCGCGGTCGTGGCTGCCTTTATCTGGATGCAGTCCGGCCAGGCGATCCGGGCGGCGAAAATCCGGCAGCGCCTGCCCCGGCTGAACGCGCGGGCACTGGCGCGGCGGGCGATCGCGGTGCCGTCAGACCTGCCGCTGGCCGAGGCGATCCGGCGCGCCGACTCGGCGCAGGCACGGGCGCTGGTGATCGTCGATCGCGAGTCAACTCCGATCGCGATCGTCAGTGAGCAGGCGGTGCTGCAGACACCCGAGCAGCGCAGGCCCTGGATCGAAGCGGGCGCACTGGCCCGCGCTATCAGCCCCGACCTGGTGCTGTCGGCTGACCTGTCCGGGGCCGACCTGATCGATGCGGTGCAGCGCACCCATGCCAGCGAGTACCTGCTGATCGAGCCGTCCGGCGCGGTATACGGGGTGCTCGTCACCAGCGACCTTGACCGGGCATTCGCGTCCGGCCAGCCGGACGCTAGCCTGCGGGGGTGATCAAGCAGCCCCGCGGGCCGTTCGTCCCTGGCGACCAGGTTCAGCTCACCGATCCCAAAGGGCGGCGGCACCGGCTGGTGCTGGAAGCCGGCCGGTCCTTTCACACCCATCGCGGCGCCCTGTCGCATGACGACCTCATCGGCGCCCCGGAGGGCACGGTCGTGGCCACTCCCGGCGGCACCGCCTACGTCGCCCTGCGGCCGCTACTGGCGGATTACACGCTGTCGATGGCGCGCGGCGCCGCCGTCGTGTACCCGAAGGACGCCGCGCAGATCGTCGGCCTGGCGGACATTTTCCCCGGCGCCAGGGTGCTGGAAGCCGGGGCGGGCTCGGGCGCCCTGTCCTGCTGGCTGCTGCGTGCAGTCGGGACGGACGGCCTGGTGGTCTCCTACGAGCGCCGCGACGACTTCGCCCAGATTGCGCGCCGCAACGTCGAGCGCTATTTCGGCGCGCCGCATCCGGCCTGGCGGCTGGTCGCCGGCGACCTGCCCGCAGCCGGCGATGTTGCCGCGGCCGGCGAAGTTGCCGCAGCCGGCGAAGTTGCCCCGGCCGGCGAAGTTGCCGCAGCCGCCTTCGACCGGGTGGTCCTGGACATGCTCGCGCCCTGGGAGCAGGTGGAGATAACTGCCCGGTCACTGATCCCCGGCGGCCTGGTCTGCTGCTACCTGGCGACGACAACGCAGCTGTCGCGCACCGTCGAGGCGCTGCGCGCGCACGGGTGCTTCGACGAGCCGGCCGCATGGGAAACGATGCAGCGCGGCTGGCATGTTGACGGGCTCGCGGTCCGGCCCGAGCACCGGATGATCGGCCATACCGGCTTCCTGGTGACCGCCCGGCGCCTGGCTGACGGCGTGACCGCGCCGGCCCGGCGGCGCCGGCCGTCCAAGGGCGCCGAGGCCGCCCGGCAGCAGGACGCCGCGGAAGTAGCGGCAGCGCTGACATCGGACGGCACGGCAGTGGTCAGTGACACGGCAGCGACCAGTGACATGTTCGTGGTCAGTGACACGGCAGTTACTGGCGGTGCCGCAGTGACTGGCCGCCTTGAGGCAGCGCCGGGCGCAGAAGCGTGAGCAGGCATTATTCCGGCTGCCGGCAGCATGATGCGGCCGGTCAGCGGGTAACGCAACATTGCTGTTCCCGGATCGTAACTCCGAAAGCCGATTCCGACGGCCGCCGCAAGGTTACTAACCGACCTTCGGTAGGTAGGGTCTAGGTAAGTCAGCTCTTGGGAGGGGGTGAGGGGCATGGCCTCTCGTGACGACAGCGCTCATGCCGGGCGGCATGACGACGAGTTCAGGATCCTGACCACGCAGATTTCCCTGCTCGAAGGGGAGATCTCCGCGCTGCGCGGCAGGCTGGCCGATTCGCCCAGGCACGTGCGCCTGCTGGAGGAGCGGCTTCGCGAAGCCGAGGTAAGCCTCGCAGGGGTGAGCGGGCAGAATGAACGGCTCGTCGGCACGCTGCGCGAGGCGCGGGATCAGATCCTTGCACTCAAGGAGGAAGTGGACCGGCTGGCCCAGCCGCCGTCGGGGTTCGGGATATTTCTCGAGCCCGCTGAGGACGGCACGGCCGACGTGTTCACCGGCGGCCGCAAGATGCGGGTCGCCATCAGCCCCGGCATCGAACTGGCCGAGCTGCGGCCGGGCCAGGAAGTGGTGCTCAACGAGGCCCTCAACGTCGTCATCGCCCGCGGTTACGAGTCCGTCGGCGAGGTCGTCCAGCTCAAGGAGGTGCTGGAGGACGGTGTCCGCGCCCTGGTCATCTCGCACGCCGACGAGGAGCGCGTCGCCCGGCTGGCAGAGCCGCTGCGTAACTCCACGCTGCGGACCGGCGACTCGCTGCTGCTCGAGCCGCGGTCGGGTTACGTCTACGAGCGCATCCCCAAGGCAGAGGTCGAGGAGCTCATCCTCGAGGAAGTCCCGGACATCACCTACTCCGAGATCGGCGGCCTCGGCTCCCAGATCGAGCAGATCCGGGACGCCATCGAGCTGCCGTACCTGCACGCCGACCTGTTCCGGGAGCACCAGCTGCGGCCGCCCAAGGGCGTCCTGCTGTACGGGCCGCCCGGCTGCGGCAAGACCCTGATCGCCAAGGCCGTGGCGAACTCCCTCGCCAAGCAGGTTGCCGCCAGGAGCGCGCTGGCCGGCCAGAACGGCGGCAGCACTGCCGGGCCGAAGGAGGGAAAGAGCTTCTTCCTGAACATCAAGGGCCCCGAGCTGCTCAACAAGTACGTCGGCGAGACGGAGCGCCACATCCGGCTGGTGTTCCAGCGGGCCAGGGAAAAGGCCAGCGAGGGAATGCCGGTCATCATTTTCTTCGACGAGATGGACTCGATCTTCCGGACCAGGGGTTCCGGGGTGTCCAGTGACGTGGAGAACACGATCGTGCCGCAGCTCCTCAGCGAGATCGACGGCGTCGAGGGCCTGGAAAACGTCATCGTGATCGGCGCGTCCAACCGTGAGGACATGATTGACCCGGCGATCCTGCGGCCGGGCCGGCTCGACGTGAAGATCAAGATCGAGCGGCCGGACGCCGAGGCGGCCCGGGACATCTTCTCCAAGTACCTGCTGTCGGCCCTGCCGCTGCACCCGCACGACCTGGCTGAGAACGACGCGTCCCGCGCCGCGACGGTGGCGGCGATGATCCAGCGGGTCGTCGAGCGGATGTACTCCGAGACCGAGGAAAACCGGTTTCTGGAGGTCACCTATGCCAACGGGGATAAAGAAGTCCTGTACTTCAAGGACTTCAACTCCGGCGCGATGATCCAGAACATCGTGGACCGGGCCAAGAAGATGGCCATCAAGGAGTTCCTCGAAAGCGGGCAGAAGGGGCTGCGGCTCGCGCACCTGATGGGTGCCTGCGTGGACGAGTTCAAGGAGAACGAGGACCTGCCCAACACCACCAACCCGGATGACTGGGCGCGGATCTCCGGAAAGAAGGGCGAGCGGATCGTCTACATCAGGACGCTGGTCTCCGGCAAGCAGGGCACCGAGGCAGGCCGGTCGATCGACACGGTAGCGAACACCGGGCAGTACCTATAACCGGGGCCAGGCCGATAGCCGGGGCCCGCGGTGCGGCACCCGGCAGCCGCAGCAGCCGCAGGTGGCCAGCACCAGGACCGCGCGCATGAGCGTGTACCGGGTGATGGGCATCGAGACCGAGTACGGCATTTCCGTACCCGGCCAGCCAGGCGCCAACGCCATGGTCAGCTCCTCGCAGGTCGTCAATGCCTACCAGGCGGCGACGGCCGCACGGGTCCGCAGGGCCCGGTGGGACTTTGAGGAGGAGAACCCGCTGCGGGACGCGCGCGGCTTCGACCTGACCCGGGAAGCGGCCGACTCCTCTCAGCTGACCGACGAGGACCTTGGCCTGGCCAACGTGATCCTCACCAATGGCGCCCGGCTGTACGTGGACCACGCGCACCCGGAGTACTCGGCCCCGGAGTGCACCAACCCCCGGGACGCGGTCATCTGGGACAAAGCCGGCGAGCGGGTGATGGCGGAGGCGGCGGCGCGCGCCACCGCAACGCCGGGCGGCAACGCGATCCAGCTGTACAAGAACAACACCGATAACAAGGGTGCCTCGTACGGCTGCCACGAGAACTACCTGATGCGGCGCGCAACCCCGTTCGCCGATATCGTCCGCCACCTCACCCCGTTCTTCGTTACCCGGCAGGTCATCTGCGGCGCCGGGCGGGTCGGCCGCGGCGCGGACGGCCGCGGCGACGGATTCCAGATCAGCCAGCGCGCCGACTTCTTCGAAGTCGAGGTCGGCCTGGAAACCACGCTGAAGCGGCCGATCATCAACACCCGGGACGAGCCGCACGCCGACCCGGAGAAGTACCGGCGGCTGCACGTGATCATCGGCGACGCGAACATGAGCGAGGTCTCCAGCTACCTGAAGCTGGGCACCACCGCGCTGGTGCTCGCCATGATCGAGGACCGGTTCCTGGCCGCGGATCTGGGCATCGAGCAGCCGGTCGCCGAGCTGCGGGCGATCTCCCATGACCCGTCCTGCCGGCATCTGATCGCGATGCGGGACGGCCGGAAGCTGACGGCCGTGCAACTGCAGATGGAGTACCTGGAGCTGGCCAGAAAGTACACCGGGGACAAGTACGGGGCGGACGTCGATGACATGACCGCCGACGTGCTGGCCCGGTGGGAGTCCGTGCTGAGCGCCCTGGCCGAGGACCCCATGCTCGCCGCGCGGGAGCTGGACTGGGTCGCCAAGCTCGAGCTGCTGGAGGGCTACCGGACCAGGGACGGCCTAGCCTGGAATCATCCCCGGCTGCAGCTGGTAGACCTGCAGTACGCCGACGTCCGGCCCGATCGCGGCCTGTACAACCGGCTCGCCGAGCGGGGCCGCGTCCGCCGGCTGGTGGACGAGAAGCAGGTACTGCGGGCAATCGACAACCCGCCGGCGGACACCCGGGCGTATTTCCGCGGCCGGTGCCTGCGCCAGTTCCCCGATGCGGTCGCCGCCGCATCGTGGGACTCCGTCATCTTCGACCTTCCCGGCCGCGAGTCGCTGCAACGGGTACCGACCATGGAGCCGCTGCGCGGCACCCAGGCGCACGTCGGTGACCTGCTGGACCGATCCGAGACCGCCGCGGAGCTCGTCGCCGCCCTGACCGGGCGCGACTGACCGGTCAGCAGGCCGGATTCCCCGTACAGGGTTGGACTGAGCACCGGCGGGCGAGGATAGCGTTGAGACTGCGGGCAGCAACCGTCGAGCGCGGAGGTTTCACAGATGGCGACTAAGGACACCGGCGGCCAGCGGCAGGTTCCCCGGCGCGAGGAAGACGAAGAGTCCGACGGCGCGCCGGCCAGCGGCGAGGCCGTCAAGGAGCGGCAGGACAAGCTCACTGATGACGTCGACGCGATACTCGATGAGATCGACGAGGTACTGGAAGAAAACGCCGAGGAATTCGTCCGGTCGTACGTGCAGAAAGGCGGCGAATAACGCCGCGGCGGGCCGACCGCTGGCCGCCGCCCAGTAGTGCCGCCGGCAGTAGGGTGAATGCTCAGCACGGTCAGCCAGGTACGTGAGGCCGCGCGTCTGCTCCGGGCGCGCAACCGGAAGGATCCGCGTGGGCTTTGAGATTCAGCGGGGGACATCGCGGCAGGAGCCGATGGCGGCGTACCTGACCGCGGGCGTTTCCTCGTTCGCCGACTTCCTCTCGGCCGCCGCCCCGGATCTGCTGCCGGGACCGGGCGCCGTGGCCCTGGGCGCAGCGGGAGCCGGCGCAGGCGCGGCAGCGGTGACGGCCGCCCTGCCGCACGGGACCACGATCGTCGCCGCCTGCTGCCAGGGCGGCGTGGTGATGGCCGGCGACCGGCGGGCCACCGCGGGGAACATGATTTCCCAGCGTGATATCCAGAAGGTCTTCCGCAGCGACGAGTTCTCCTGCATCGGCATCGCCGGCGTCGCAGGCATCGGCATCGAGCTGGTCCGGCTCTTCCAGGTGGAGCTGGAGCACTACGAGAAAATCGAGGGCCGCGGGCTCTCGCTGGAGGGCAAGGCCAACCGGCTCGCCGCGTTCGTCCGGGGAAACCTCGGCGCTGCCATGCAGGGTCTCGCGGTCGTGCCGCTGTTCGCCGGGTTCGACGATGACCGGAAGGCCGGCCGGATCTTCAGCTACGACGTGGCCGGCGGCCGCTACGAGGAGCACCGGTTCTACTCGATCGGCTCCGGCTCGATCTTCGCCCGCGGCGCGCTGAAAAAGCTGTACGCGGACGACATGCCGGCCGATGACGTGGCGCTGGCCTGCATGCAGGCGCTTTACGATGCCGCCGACGACGACTCCGCTACCGGCGGCCCCGACGTCACCCGGCAGATTTACCCGATGATCGCGACAGTATCGGCCGAGGGCTTCCACCGGCTCACCGACGAGGAGTCGGCCGGTTACGCGCAGACAGTGCTGGCGGGCCGGATGCAGCGCCCGGACGGCCCGGCAGCGCCGCTGGGCCGCCCGTAGCCCGGCGGCCGCAGGTCAGTATCTCCGGCACGTCAGTATCTCCGGTACGTCAGTAACTCCGGTACGTCAGTCACCTCGGTACCGGTAACCAGCCAGCCCGCCAACCACTCGAGCAAGGGATACCCAGCCGGTGTCGATGCCGTTCTACGTCTCGCCTGAGCAGGCGATGAAAGACAAGGCGGATTACGCGCGGAAGGCCATTACCCGCGGCCGCAGCGGCGTGGTCATCGAGTACGACGCCGGGATCTTGTTCATCGCCCCGAACCCGTCCCGGGCGCTGCACAAGTTCAGCGAGCTGTACGACCGGATCGCGTTCGCCGCGGCCGGCCGGTACAACGAGTTCGAGCGGCTGCGGCAGGCCGGCGTCCGCTACGCCGACCTGACCGGCTACCAGTACGACCGGCAGGATGTCACGGCCCGGGGCCTGGCGAACTGGTACGCCCAGATGCTCGGCACTATCTTCACCGAGAGCAACAAGCCGCTTGAGGTCGAGATCGTGGTGGCCGAGGTGGGGGAGACCGCGGACCTGGACCAGATCTACCGCATCACCTTCGACGGCACGGTCACCGACGAGCAGAGCTTCCTGGTGATGGGCGGTCAGGCAGACCAGGTCGCGGCGGTGGTGAAAGAGCGCTACTCGGCCGGGATGTCGCTGTCGGCGGCGATGTCGGTCGCGCTGGCGGCGCTGGGCGGCCAGGCCAACGGCGATCGCCAGGAGATCACCGCCAGCCAGCTGGAGGTCGCGGTACTGGAGCGAACCAGGTCCCACCGCACGTTTCGCCGGGTCACCGGCGCCCGGCTGGAAGCGCTGCTCGCGCAGACCCGGCCCGCCGCTCCAGCCGGCGCAGACCCGGCAGAAGCTGCCCCGGCCGAAACCAGCCCCGCCGAAACCGGCCCGCCCGCGGGCGGCGACGGCAGCGCAGGCCCTGCCACCGGGCCTGATCCCGCTGGCGGCGGCGGCGGCAGCGAACTGCTGTAGCCCGTTGGTACTGTCAGGTAATGCGGCCGGCCCGGTTCCGGTACGCGGCGGGCGAAGGAGAGACGTGACGGGCAGCCTTGCAGTCGCCGCCGTGGCTAGGCCGCCGGGCGGCCCGCGCCGGCGCGGCGTGGTGAGCTGAGCATGGACCGGCGGATATTCGGGCTGGAAAACGAGTACGGCGTCACCTGCACGTTCCGCGGCCAGCGCCGCCTGTCGCCGGATGAGGTGGCACGGTACCTGTTCCGCCGGGTGGTGTCCTGGGGCCGCAGCAGCAATGTCTTCCTGCGCAACGGCGCCCGGCTGTACCTGGACGTGGGCAGCCACCCGGAATACGCCACCCCCGAGTGCGACAGCCTCATCGACCTGGTGACGCATGACAAGGCGGGGGAGCGGATCCTGGAGGGGCTGCTCGTGGACGCCGACCGGCGGCTGCGCGAAGAGGGCATCGCCGGGGACATCTACCTGTTCAAGAACAACACCGACTCGGCCGGCAACTCCTACGGCTGTCACGAGAATTACCTGGTCGGCCGGCACGGCGAGTTCGGCAGGCTGGCCGACATCCTGATCCCGTTCCTGGTGACGCGGCAGATCATCTGCGGCGCCGGGAAGGTACTGCAGACCCCGCGGGGCGCGGCTTACTGCGTCAGCCAGCGAGCCGAGCACATCTGGGAGGGCGTGTCGTCGGCGACCACCCGGTCCCGGCCGATCATCAACACCCGGGACGAGCCGCATGCGGACGCCGAGCGCTTCCGCCGACTGCACGTCATCGTGGGCGACTCCAACATGAGCGAGCCGACCATGCTGCTCAAGGTCGGCAGCACCGACCTGGTGCTGCGGATGGTCGAGGCGGGCACGGTCATGCGTGACCTGACGCTGGAAAACCCGATCCGGGCGATCCGCGACGTCAGCCACGACATGACCGGCCGCCGGAAGATCCGGCTGGCCAGCGGCCGCGAGGTCAGCGCGCTGGACATACAGCGCGAGTATTACCTGAAGGCACGTGACTTCATCGACCGCAAGGATGTCCCTGACCCGGTAGCCGAGCGGGTGCTGCGGCTGTGGGACCGGACGCTGACGGCCGTCGAGACCGGTGACCTGGCGTCGGTGGCCCGGGAGATTGACTGGGTGACCAAGTACCAGCTGATCGAGCGGTACCGGGCCAAGCACGACCTGCCGCTGTCGTCACCGCGGGTAGCCCAGCTGGATCTGGCCTATCACGACGTGCACCGCGGCCGCGGCCTGTACTACCTGCTGGAGAACCGCGGCGCGGTCGACCGGGTCTGCCGGGACATCGACATTTTCGCGGCGAAGTCGGTGCCGCCGCAGACCACCAGGGCCCGGCTGCGCGGCGAGTTCATCCGCCGGGCGCAGGAGCGGCGCCGCGACTTCACGGTGGACTGGGTGCACCTGAAGCTCAACGACCAGGCTCAGCGCACGGTGCTGTGCAAGGACCCGTTCCGCTCGGTGGACGAGCGCGTCGAGAAGCTGATCGCCGGGATGTAGCCCGGCGCCAGCAGCTGCCGGTTATCGGCTTCGACTACGGAAAGTCGTGAGTTGATCACGTTGGGTTGCTAGGCTCGCTGAGTCGCATCAACGGGCAAGCAACCACAGCCGGGGGTCGGGTCGATGTCGGATCAGGGCCTGCCGGCTGCGCTGGGCCGGCCTCCCGCAAGGACCAGGCAGCCGAAATTTTCGTCCCCCTCAGTCTTTCCCCGCAGCCGCAGTGATTTCCGGGTGCCGCAGCCCGCCCGTCCGGCCCGCGCCCGCCCGAAGGCACCGCTGCTGCCGCCCGAAGTCCCGCGCCCCCAGCTGCCCTCCTGGCTGCGCCCGCACCGCCCTGAACTGCACCGCCCTGAACTGCGGCGGCTGAAACTGCGGCGCCCCGGACCGCGGCGACCCGCATTGCGGCGACCCAGTTCGGGCCGGCCCCAACCCCGCTGGCCCAAACTGCGGCGGCCCCGACTGCCGCGGCTGCTGCGGCCGGCGGCGCTCGGCGCGACGATCACCTGGCTGGTCGCCGGCCTCGCGCTGTTCACCTGCTACCTGCACGCATCCCGGGCAGTCCCGGTCAACGCCGACGGCGCGTCCAACGCGCTGCAGGCATGGGACATGCTGCACGGCAACCCGCTGCTGCGCGGCTGGACGCTGTCCGACGTGTCCTTTTACACCACCGAGCTGCCGCAGTACGCGCTGGTCGAGCTGGCCCGCGGGCTGACTCCGGACGTGGTGCACGTCGCCGCCGCGATGACGTACACGCTGCTGGTGCTGCTCGCGGCCGCGCTCGCGCGGGGCCGGTCGACCGGGCTCACGGCGGCAGCCCGGATGGCGATCACCGCGGTCATCATGGCGGCGCCGCAGGCCGGCAGCGCCAGTTACGTGCTGCTGCTGTCACCCGATCATGTCGGCAGCGCGGTGCCGGTGCTGGCCGCGTGGCTGCTGCTGGACCGGTGCCGGCGGCGGTGGTACGTGCCGCTCGCCGTGACCGCGCTGCTGGCAGCGGCACTGGTCGCCGACGACATCGTGGCGATTACCGGGCTCGCGCCGCTGGCCCTGGTCGGCCTGAGCCGGGCGTACCTGCGGGCTACCCGCCGGCCCGCGGCCGGGCTGCGGCAGCGGGTGCGGGCCGTGTGGTTCGACCTCGCGCTGGCCGCGGGCGCGGCACTCGGCGCCTGGGGGGGCTGGGCGGCGGTGCCGGCCGTGACCTCGGCGGGCGGTTTCGCGGTCTGGCCGCTGCCCCGCGACCTGGCGGTCTTCAGTCAGCTGCCGCAGAACCTGATGCTGACGGCGCAGGGACTGCTGACGCTGTTCGGCGCGGATTTCACCAGCCATACCCTCGGCTACGTCTCCGGCCTCGCCATCGTGCACCTCGCCGGGCTTGCCCTGGCCGCCTGGGGGCTGGGCACGGCGCTGCGCCGGTTCGCGCGCCGCGACCTGGTGGTGCAGCTGCTGGCCGCCGGCACGGTGCTCAGCCTGGCCGGCTACGTGCTCGGGCAGCGCCCGGTGGATATCAACACCACCAGGGATTTCGCTGCGGTGCTGCCGTTCGCGGCGATCCTGGCCGGGCGGCTGCTGACGACCCGGCTGCGGCGGGCGCGGCTGCTGCCCGCGCTCGCGCTGCTGTCAGCGGGCTACGCCGCCAGCCTGGGCCAGCTCGTCGCGGCGCCGCCGCAGCCGCCGGCCAACGAGCAGCTCACCAGCTGGCTGACCGCCCGCGGCCTGAACTCCGGCCTGGCCGGCTACTGGATAGCCAACAGCGTGACGCTCAACAGCGGCGGCCAGATCGCGCTGCGGTCCGTCTCGCCCGCCGGCGGCACCATCGTGCCCGGATCCTGGGAAACGCAGTCCCACTGGTACCGGCCGGCGGCGCAGACCGCGAATTTCATCGTGCTGGTCACCGCTGCCCCCGGCCAGCCGCCCTATCCGTGGATCACCGACGTGCGCACCGCGTTCGGCCCGGCGGCACGGATCTACTACGTGGCTAATTACACGATTATGGTGTGGGACTCCAACCTGCTGGCTCACCTCGGGCCGGCCGTCGGCGTGGCGGGGAGCACGGCCGGGAGCACAGCCGCTGCCGGGACGGCCGGCCGCAGCTAGCCGGTAGGCTGGCTGCGCTTGCGCACTGCGGCCCTGCGCACCGGCCGGCTGCCCCGTCAGCATGGCGTGCCACGGCGGTCCCGAAGACAGGCTTACAAACTCCGTACCGGCGTGCTGCGCGCTGGTTCATTCAAACTGAGGATTCTCATGCGACGTATTGCCGTTGCACTTATCGCACCGCTCATCGCGGCCGGGGCGCTCGCCGGCTGCGGCACCTCGTCTCCGTCCACCTCATCGGCCAGCCCCAACACCTCGGTCGCGGTTTCCGGGCGTTTCGGCGCGGCGCCGAAAGTGGTCATTCCGAGTAAGAAGGCCGGCGGTAGCCTGACGATCAAGACGGAAATCCAGGGCAGCGGGCCTTCCGTCGCATCCGGCGACGCCGTGCTCGGCAACTTTGTCATCTACCTGTGGAGCGGCACCAGGAACAAGCTGCTGGACAGCACCTACATCCAGTCCCCGCAGGTACTGCCCGCGCAGCTGGGATTGCCGGGACTGGTCACCGCGCTGCACGGGGCGAAGGCGGGCAGCCGGGTGCTGGCCGTGCTGCCGCCTAAGTACGGTTACGGCCTGCAGGGCAACTCCCAGGTAGGCGTCACCCCGACCGACACGACGGTCTGGGTAGTGGACGTGATCTCGGCGTTCAGCCCCACCGCCGCGGCGTCCGGCACGCACGTGTCCAGCGGCGGTGGCGCCCTGCCGGCAGTGACCAGTCCCGTGTCCGGAGCGCCGGCCATCACGATTCCCGCCGTGAAGCCATCGGGCAAGCTGGTCGTGCAGACCCTGATCAAGGGCACCGGGCCGAAGCTGGCCACCGGGCAGACGGTCGTCGCGCAGGTGGTCGGGACTAACTACCGGACCAAGAAGGTTTTCTACACCACCTGGCCGAGCGTGTCCGCGCCGGGCGGCACCCCGTTCGGCTTCGTCCTAGGCGGCCGGGTCATCCCCGGCTGGAACAAGGGCCTGGTCGGCATCCCGGCTGGCAGCAGGGTCATGATGATCGTCCCGCCGGCCGAGGGCTACGGGAAGGCCGGCAACGTCAGCGCCGGCATCACGGGCACCGACAGCCTGGTTTTCGTCATCGACATCCTGGACGCGGTCAACAAGACCGCGTAGCCGGCGCCCCGCAGCCGGATCCGGGGCTGGCCGGCGTGGGGGAGCGGCACCAATAGCTTCGGTGGAACACTGCTATTGCTCTATCAGTAGCAGGTTTCCATCGCCGCCGATCAGACCGGATGATTCCCGGCAATCAGCTTTCCGGTTCGCCTGCCGGGCCGGTGCGCCGGTCCGGCATTCGGACCTGGTCGGTGATGAGTGCGGCGGCGTGGCGGCCGGCGGCGGCGGCGGACAGGAAGTAGGCAAGGTCCTCGTCGAGGCCGCGGCCCATTGTGGACAGCCGGACCGGACAGGCGCGCAGCACCCCGGCAAGCCCGTCGGTGCTTACCGTGACCAGGCGGTGCCGGGCGGCCAGCGAGGCGGCCTCGGCGAGCAGCCGGGCACCGAACTCGCCGGGCAGCTCGGGCACCACCACGTCCGCCCGGGCGAGGGCCACCCGGCCGTAAGCGGTCAGGCTGTGATGCGAAACGCCGCGGTGCCGCTCCCGCGGATCCGCGTCACTGACCCGCAGCGACGCCACCGGCCTGCCGCCCAGCACGGACGCGGCATTGACCGCCTCGCCGGCACCGACGCCGGAGAAGCCCCACCGGGTGCCGGTGCCCAGGTTGCCGGGGCCTTGCGACACCACGGCGATGTCGGCGCGCAGCACGTGCCGGGCCGCGAGCAGGCCGCTGTGCACCGTGACCGCTTCCAGATCCCCGCCGAAAGCCTGACCCACCGTGATGATGCCGACCAGCCAGCCGGCCTGCCGCAGCGCCGCTGACGCGCGGGAGAACCAGGCCGGCAGCGCGCCCCCATCGAGCATGACGTAGGCGGCCCGCGCTGGCCGGGCGGAAACGGCCCGTTCGGAATGGAAGGCAGCCAGGACTGCGGGCAGGGCCGAGTGCAAGTCGGTAACCACTACCGGCATCCCGGTCAGGTCGTCGGCGTCGCGGAGCAGGTCGTAGTAGGGCGAGCCAGGCTCGTCGGCGCCGTGCACCGCGGCCTGCAGCGGGGTGTACCGGGCTTTGACCAGGTGGCCGGACCCGGCCGGGTCGGGCGGCAGCCGGCCGGGAATGGCCACCACCAGCGCATATCCGCCGGTACCCAGCCCGAGTTCGAGCGCGGTCACGTTGAGCAGCACCTCGTCGCCGGGGGACGGCCTGCCGGTGAGCTCCGGAAAGGCCAGCGCGGGCAGCAGCGCGCCGCCGACGCGCACGTCGAGCTCGACCGCGCCGTCCCATTCCCGCTGCAGTGCCAAAACCACGCCACTTCGCCACCTGATCACTCCGGCAGGGTAGCGTCGGTTCCGGCGGGCAGGCGGCCCGGCGGCAGCAGCATGCGGCCGGGTAGGCATGCGGCGTGCAGCGGCCCTGTCCGGGAAGCTGCCCGGCGGCAAAGCTGCCGGCGGGAAAGCTGCCCGGCGCGGGAACCGCCGGGCTCGGTAACCAGTTCAGTCCGGTGCGGGAAAGGGGCTCCGCGATGTCACGGCGGAAGACCGAGCGGCTGCTGAGCGTGGTGGTGTGCCTGCTGTCCAGCCACCGGTACCTGACCGCCGAGCAGATCCGTGCCGCGGTGCCCGGCTACCCGGAGTCATTCGAGGCTTTCAAGCGGATGTTCGAGCGGGATAAGGACGAGCTGCGCGAGCTCGGCATCCCGCTGGAGACTGGGACTAACTCCGCGCTGGATGACGAGGCCGGCTACCGCATCTCCCGGCAGGACTACGTGCTGCCGGAAATCCGGCTGGGGCCGGACGAGGCGGCCGTCATCGGCCTGGCCGCGCGGGTGTGGCGGCGGGCTGAGCTGGCCGGGGCGGCGGCGGGCGCGCTGCTGAAGCTGCGCGCGGCCGGAATCGAGACGCAAGACAGCCTGCAGCCGGGGATCGAGCCGCGGCTGGCGACGACCGAGGCAGCGTTCACGCCGCTGTGGGAGGCGGTCCGCGACAAGCGCCCGGTCTCCTTCGCCTACCAGGCCGCTGGCCGCAGCTCCGCGCAGCGGCGCCAGCTCGAGCCCTGGGGCGTAGTCAACCGGCACGGTCGCTGGTATGTCGTCGGGCACGACACCGACCGGGACGGGGAACGGGTCTTCCGCCTCAGCCGGATCGCCGGCCCGGTCGCGTTCACCGGCGCCGCGGGCAGCGTCACCGTACCGCCGGGCACTGACGTCCGCGGCGCCGTGCGCAGCCGGGACGGCGGCCAGCAAGCGCCGCGGACCGCGCTGCTGCGGGTGCGGGCCGGCACGGGCCACAGTCTGCGTCAGCTCGAGGCCGGGCAGGATCAGGCAGGGCGGCCGCTGCACGGCCCGGTCCGGGACGGGGCGGCTCGGGACGAGTCGGCTGGCGACGAGACTGTGCGCGACGGGACGGCTCGGGACGGGACTGTGCGCGACGGGACTGTGCGCGACGGGCAGCTGCCCGATAGTCCGCCTGGCTGGAATCTGGTTACGGTTCCGTTCGGCGACCTGGACTGGTTCGGCGAGCAGCTTGCCTCCTTCGGCGCTGACGTGGTGGTGCTGGAGCCCGCTGACTTGCGCGCCGCGGTCATCGAGCGGCTGACGGGCGTGCTGGCGTGACCGGCGACGCCGGGCGGGTGCCTACGGCCGCGGACCGCCTGCAGCGGCTGCTGGCACTGGTGCCGTACGTGGTCAGCCGCAAGGTCGTCGGCCTGGCGGAGACCGCAACGGCGTTCGGGATCAGCGAGGTCCAGCTGGTCGACGACCTCAACATGCTGTGGTGCATCGAGCTGCGCTCGCCCGATCCGTACTGCCCGATCGACCTGTCTTATGAGGGTGGCGAGATCGTCGTCAGCCAGGCCGAGTCCATCGACCGCCCGCTGCGCCTGGGCGCCGACGAGGCCAGCGCACTGCTGATCGCGCTGCGGATGCTGACCGACGTGCCGGGAGTGGCGGACCGCTCGGCGCTGAGCCGCACCATCGCCAAGCTGGAGGCCGCGGCCGGGGCTGCGGCGGCGGCTAGCTCCCAGGTGGCCATCCAGGTAGACGGCGGCGAGGCGCGGGACGTGCTCGCCGAGGTGACCGGCGCCCTTGACCGCCAGCGCCGTTTGCATTTGTCATATTACGTCCCCGGACGGGATGAAACCACCGAACGGGACGTCGACCCGATGCGGCTGCTGGTCGTCGACGGCCGGACTTACCTGGAAGCCTGGTGCCGCAGCGCTGAGGACGTCCGGCTGTTCCGGCTGGACCGGGTGCTCGCGCTGACCGTCCTGGACGTTGCCGCCTCGGTGCCGGATGCCGCCCGCCCGGTGGACGTCGACCAGGGCCTGTTCCGGCCGTCACCGCAGGACGTGCAGGTGGTGCTCGAGCTGGCGGCGGCGGGCCGGTGGGTGGCCGAGTACTACCCGTGCGAGAGGGTCGAGGAACTCGGCGGCGGCCGGCTGCGGGTCAGCCTGCGGACACCCGATACCCAGTGGGTGCGGCGGCTGGCGCTGCGGCTCGGCGGCGGGGGCACTGTTACCGCGCCGCCGGAGCTCACGGCCCGGATCCGGGCCGACGCGGCCGCCGCGCTGGCCCAGTACTCCTGACGCCGCTGCTGACTTCGCCGTCATTTTCCGCGACCAGCTGGCACGTCAGCGTTAGATTCGCTGGTCGCGCGTGTAGACTCCGATTTGGGTAAGCTGAGCACGCGGATAGCTTTAGCTAAGAATTGGGGACCCCAAGATGACTGGACTATTTGAGCCGTGGCATATCGTCGTGCTGCTGGTGGTGATCATGATCCTCTTCGGCGCCAAGCGGCTGCCGGGAGCAGCGGACGCGCTGGGCAAGTCCATGCACATCTTCAAGAAGTCGGTATCCGGCCTGCACGACGATCCGCCCGCGCCCGGTGCGACGACGGTCACCCAGACGACGGTCGCGCCCGCGGCCGCGCTCCCGGTGCCGCCGCAGCCGCTTGTGACGCAGCCGCCAGTGGCTGGCACATCGTCAGCTGCTGACCCGGCCCAGCAGCAGCTGCAGGACTTGCAGCGGCAGCTTCAGGACCTGCAGCGGCAGGCTGTGCAGCGCGGCGAGAGCCTGCCGGCCGCCGGCGTTCCGCTCGCTGAGGCGCAGCGCAACCAGCAGTCGTTCTAGCCGCCGGTCATGCACGGCGAGGGGGATCCCGAGCGGCCGGAGGGAGCGCACGCGCTGCGGGTGCCGCGGATGCGCAGAGCGGTCAACCCCGAAGCGCAGATGCCGCTGATGGAGCACATCAGGGAATTGCGCAACCGGGTGCTCAAGGCACTGCTCGCTGCCGCCATCGGGGCGGTCATCGGCTGGTTCCTCTTCCCGCATGTCTGGCACTTCATTCAGGGGCCGTACTGCAAGCTGCCGCAGAGCAAGGTCCGGAACGCGGCCACCGGCAAGATCGAGTGCACGCTGTACGTCACTGGCCTCTTTGATGCCTTCTTCCTGCATCTGAAGGTAGCCATCGCTGCCGGGCTCATCATCTCCTCGCCGCTGTGGATGTACCAGCTGTGGGCGTTCCTGGCGCCGGGGCTGTATGCCAAGGAGCGGCGCTGGGCTTACCTTTTCGCCGCCACGGCCGTCCCGCTTTTCGCTATCGGCGGCACGTTCGCTTACTTCGCGATGACCAAGGGACTGCGGTTCCTGCTCTACCTGGTGCCGCACGGCGTAACGCCGCTGATCACAATCGATACCTACCTCGGCTATGCGCTGACGATGCTGGTGATCTTCGGGCTGGCGTTCGAGCTGCCGCTGGCAGTAATCCTGCTCAACCTGTCCGGGGTTCTCACCCACAGCCGGTTCGCCAGCTCGCGCCGCATGATCATCTTCGGTGTTTTCGCGTTCGCCGCGGTCGCGACGCCCAGCCCTGACCCGCTCAGCATGCTCCTGCTCGCCGTGCCGTGCGTGCTGCTCGTCGAGGTGGCGGAGATTTTCGTCTGGGCGCATGACAGGCGAAAGGCCCGCCGGGAGGCGCTGGAATTCGCCGCGCTGGGAATCGCCCCGCCGATCGAGTACGAGCCGAGCCCTGACCTGGACGACGTGGAATCCGGCCGGCCAGGAACATAAATGCGGGCGCGCCGCCCTGCGCCTGCTGCCGCTACCCGGACAGCACCGCGGGTGGCGCTCCCGGACGTCACCGCCGGACGGCACCTACGGGTGGCACCACGCCGCTGTACCTGAGTCCGCCTAGGCTGGCGGTATGACCAGCCCCGCTAGCCCGGCGCAGCGGTATGCGGCAGCGCAGCGGCGCCGGAGCGAGCACGGCCCGCAGCTTGCGGCGTTCGAGGCGCTGTACGACTTCGGCTTCGACGACTTCCAGGTCAGCGCATGCCGGGCACTCGCGGACGGGCACGGGGTCCTGGTCGCTGCTCCGACCGGGTCCGGCAAGACCGTGGTGGGGGAGTTCGCGGTGCACCTGGCGCTGGCTGAGGGCCGCAAGTGCTTCTACACCACGCCGATCAAGGCTCTGTCCAACCAGAAATACGGCGATCTGGCCCGCCGTTATTCGGCCGCTAAGGTCGGCTTGCTGACCGGCGACAACAGCATCAACGGCGAGGCACCGGTCGTGGTAATGACCACCGAAGTGCTGAGGAACATGCTGTATGCCGGGTCGCCGACGCTGACGGGGCTCAGCTACGTCGTGCTGGACGAGGTGCACTACCTGGCCAATGCCTTCCGCGGCGCGGTCTGGGAAGAAGTGATCATCCACCTGCCCGAGTCGGTGCGGCTGGCCGCGCTGTCCGCGACGGTCAGCAACGCGGAGGAGTTCGGCGACTGGCTGACCCAGGTGCGCGGCGGCACCACCGTGATCGTCGATGAGCACCGGCCGGTGCCGCTCTGGCAGCACATGCTCGTCGGCCGCCGCATCTACGACCTGTTCGGCGGATCCGCTGATCCGGCGGCTCCGGCCGGCGCCGGCGAGGCCGCTGTCACGGTCAGCCCGGATCTGCTGCGGGCCGCCCGGCGGGCTGACCTGCCCGGCGACCGGCAGCCGCGGCGCGGGAGCACGGGGGCGGCTAACTACCGGCGCGGCCGGCCGGCGTCCGGCCGGCCGCGGCGCGGCGCGGCGGTCAGCAGCCAGGACCGCGATGGCGGGCAGGACGCCGGCCGCGGGCACCAGCCCGGCGGCCGGTTCCGGGTGCCCGCGCGGCCGGAAGTGATCGATGCGCTGGACCGGGCCGGGCTGCTGCCGGTGATCACGTTCATTTTCAGCCGGGCGGGCTGCGCGGCGGCCGTGGCGCAGTGCCTGGCCGCGGGACTGCGCCTGACCACGCCGGAGGAGGCGGCCGAGATAACCGCCCTGGTACAGGAGCGGACCGCGGACATCCCGGCCGAGGACCTGCCGGTGCTGGGCTACCACGACTGGCTGGCCGGCCTGCAGCGCGGCCTCGCGTCCCACCACGCCGGGATGCTGCCGACCTTCAAGCAGGTGGTGGAGGAGCTGTTCGCCGCCGGACTGGTGCGTGCCGTATTCGCCACCGAGACGCTGGCGCTCGGCATTAACATGCCCGCCCGGACCGTCGTCATCGAGCGGCTGGACAAGTGGAACGGCGAGGCGCACGCCGACCTGACGGCGGGGGAGTACACCCAGCTGACCGGCCGGGCCGGACGGCGCGGCATCGACGTGGAAGGCCACGCCGTGGTGCTGTGGCAGCCGGGCGTCGATCCCGCCGCCGTCGCCGGGCTGGCGGGCACCCGCACGTACCCGCTGACGTCGAGCTTCGCGCCGTCCTACAACATGGCGGTCAACCTGGTCGGGCAGGTGGGGCGGCGGCGCGCGGCGGCGCTGCTGGAGTCGTCGTTCGCCCAGTTCCAGGCCGACCGGGCGGTCGTGGGGATAGCCCGGCAGGCCCGGCAGGTTCGCCGTGACCTGGCCGAGCTGGCGCCCAGCTGTGATCGCGGGGACTTCGCCGAGTACGCGGCGCTGCGCCGGGAACTGACGCTGCACGAAGGCGACCAGGCCAGGGTCCGGTCCGCGGCCCGGCGGGCCGAGGCCCTCAGCTCGCTGGAACGGCTGCGCCGCGGCGACATTATCCAGGTGCCCGGCGGGCGGCGGGCCGGGGTCGCGGTCGTGCTGGAGCGCGGCCCGGCCGGCGCGGACGTGCCGCTGCCGCTGGTGCTTACCTCTAGCCGGCAGGTCAAGAGGCTCTCGCCGGCGGATTTCCCGGTACCGGCGACCGTGCTGGAGCACGTCCGGATTCCCGGCGGGTTCAGCGCCCGGTCGGCAAGCCACCGGCGCGATCTGGCCGCGACGATGCGCGGCAAGCTGGCCGGTCATGACTTCGGGCAGCCGGGGGGACGCGGCGGCCGCGACGGGGCCGGGGACACGGCAAGCGGCGGCGCTGAGGCCGGCCGGGCGCCCGGCGAGGACGCGGAAATCGCCAGCCTGCGGCGGCGGCTGCGCCAGCACCCCAGCCATGCCTGCCCCGACCGCGAGCAGCACGCGCGCCAGGCCGAGCACGCCCAGCGGCTCGAGCGGGACGCGGCGGCGCTCGACCGCAAGGTCGCCGGGCGCTCGCACGTCATCGCGCGGACCTTCGAGGCGGTATGCGCGGTACTGGAGCGGCTCCGCTACCTGGACGGCGACACGGTGACCGCCGCCGGGCGCGGGCTGGGCAGTATCTACACCGAGCTTGACCTGCTCGCCGCCGAGTGCCTCCGCCGGGGCGTGTGGGAGGGCCTGGCGCCCGACGAGCTGGCCGCGTGCGTGTCGGCGCTGTCTTTCGAGGCACGCCGGTCCGACGATGCCAGCACGCCGCGGCTGCCGCACGGCCCGGCAGTGCGCGAGGCGCTCGCCACGATGACCGCCGTCTGGGCCGAGCTGGACGAGGTAGAGAAAGAGCACAAGCTCTCGTTCCTGCGCGAGCCTGACCTCGGTTTCGCCTGGACCGCGCACGCGTGGGCACGCGGCCAGAAGCTCGAGAAGCTGCTCTCGCCGGACCTGACGCCCGGCGACTTCGTCCGGGCGGTCAAGCAGCTGATGGACCTGCTCGACCAGATTGCCGCTGCCGCGGGCAGCTCCCCGGTAGGGGCCGCCGCCCGCAGCGCGATCAAGGACCTGCGGCGCGGCGTCGTAGCGTACTCGTCGGTGCGCTAGCAGCGGGCCGGTCGGCGCTCCGCGCGGCTGATCAGGGTCCGGCGCTGCGGAGCGCCGAGTGACCCGGTTCGGCCGCCGGCGGTTCGGCTGCTGAACCTGCTCGCCGCGGGGTCCGGCGATGAGGATCCCGGTGCCGCGCGTCCTGAGTCGGCGCCGGGGCTCTCCGGCAGCCCGGAGAGGTTGGGCTGCCGGGTCAGGTGGTGAGGGAGCGGATGTACCCGATGGCGGTGTCGAGGCCGGCTTCCAGGGGTGCGACGGTCTGCATGACCCTGGTGAGGAGGAGGCCGCCCTGAAGGGCGGCGAGGATGCCCAGGGCAAGCTGGTCGGGGTCGGCGCCGGGAATGAGGTCGCCGCGGCGATGCATGGCGCGCAGGCCGTCGTGAATGGCAGTATCCCAGCGGGCGAAGCCGTCGGCGAGGGCGGCACGGGTGTCCGGGTCGGTCACGGGAAGCTCGTAGGCCAGGGAGCCGATGGGGCACCCGCCGGGGCGGGTGCGGCGGCGGTGGCTGTCGACGAGCAGGTCGCGCCAGGCGGTGAGGGCTTGCAGGGAGTCAAGGTTGCTGAGCAGGGGCTGCTGGCCGGCGAGTATCTGGTCGGTCTGGTAGGTAATGACCGCGCGGACGAGCGCGGTCTTGCCGGTGAAATAGTGGTAGAGCTGGGAGTTGCTGACCGCGGCCGCCGCGCGTACGTCCTCGGTGCTGGTGCGCGCGACGCCCTGGCCGAGCATCAGGTCCGCTGCGGCGGTGACGATGCGGGCGCGAGTCGCCGCGCCCTTGCGGGTAAGCCCCGGGTACTCCGTACGCGCCGTGGTCATGACAGGGATTTTACGCGTTCTGGCCTTGACAGGCCAATCCTCCGGCCTTATTTTTGGCCTATGCAGGCCAGAACCAGGGAGGGGTCGTCAGCGGCGCAGCGCACAGGCCGACGCGGATGGCAGTGTCCCAGCAGGCGAAGCCGTACGTACGGGCGGTCAGGCAGTCCGGGCGACGGCCGGTCGCATGCATCCTGCGTAGCACTGCCCGGGCGCCGCTGGTGAGCGAGGGCGGCAGCCCGGCGGTGCTCGATGGCTTCCGCGCTGCTGGCCTGACCTCAGCCGAGCAGGCCGTCGTTCCCGGTACCGGTCACTTCCTCCCGGTGGAGGCACCCGGGCAGGTGCGGCGGCTGATCTCCGGCTTTCATCAGCCGGAGTGCACGCCGGGCGAGCAGCAGAGCGCGCCGCGGGCGGGCACCGGCGGCGGGCAAGATCACGGAACAGCCGGGCAGTACCCGGCTGAACGGGAGACACTGGACATGAAGCAGGCTGACGGGAAGACCATCCTGATCACGGGCGCGAACGCCGGCATCGGCAAGGACACCGCACGCCAGCTCGCCCTCCGCGGCGACACCGCCCGGATCTACCTGGCGTGCCGCAACCCGGCAAAGGCCCGGGCCGCGCAGAAGGACCTCGAAGCCGCTACCGGCAGGCGGGTCTTCGAGGTCGTCATCATGGACGTGTCCGACCTGAACTCGGTCCGGGCAGCGGCTGCGTCGGTCGGGGAACCACTGGACGCGCTGGTCATGAACGCCGGCGGCAACGGGGGAGCCACGCCCAGAGCGCTGACGCGAGATGGCGTGACCTACATGTTTGCCGCCAATGTCCTGGGGCACGTCCTGCTGGCCGAGACCCTTGTCAAGGACAGCAAGCTCACCGGGGTGGCCGTCTACGCCGGCAGCGAGGCCGCCCGCGGCGTCCCGAAGCTGCGCATCCCCCGGCCGGCGTTCGTGACCTCGTCGCCTGGCGAGCTGGCCACCGCTATCGACGGCACCTGGTTCAGCAGCCGCAAGTACAAATCCACGCTGGCCTACGCGCAGGTCAAGTACCTAGCCGCGCTATGGATGGCATCCATGGGCCGCCAGCACCCGGGTATCCGTTTCATTACCATGAGCCCGGGCAATACCGTCGGCACCGAGGCGCTCAGCAGCGCCCCAGGCCCGGTCCGCATCCTGATGCCCGTCATCGCGCCGGCCCTGGGCATCGGCCACCAGCTCCACGAAGGCTCCCGGCGGATGGTGGACGCCGTCACCGACCCGTCCCTCACCACCGGCGTGTTTTACGCCAGCGCCGCCAGCAAGCTCACCGGGCCCGTCATCGACCAGGCCGGCATATTCCCCGACCTGGCCAGCCCGGAAATACAGGACAACGCAAACGAAGCCATCCACCGGTTCATCAGCTGACCCGCGCCAGCGCCCCGCAGCAGGGCGCCCGGGCAATCAAGAACAGTCCCCGGCTACCGTGCCGGGATTCGCGCGGATACTGATGCACCCGCTCACCGCTGATGCTGAACACCCGAGCGAGCGCGGACCTCGGCTCGCGCGTCAGGTCTTGCGGCCCATGCAGCCGACGACGGACTGCACCTGCCTCGGGCTGGCCAGGGCGCGCCATTGCGTCACCGGCACCAGGCCGGGGTCCACGATGTCCAGGCCGGCGAAGAAGCCGGTGATCTCCTCGCGCGTGCGCGGGGTGAACTGGGCCGCTACCCGCCGGGCGTTGAACCGGTCCGTCGCATCGGTGACCCGGCCGGTGTCGATATCGCGGGTGGTATCGGACATCGTGAGATAACTGCCCGGCGGCATGGCGTCCATCAGCCGGGAGATGATCTGGCCGGGGTGATCGCAGTCCTGGATGTACTGCATGACGCACAGCACCATGACCGCCACGGGCCGGCTGAAGTCCAGGGTCTTGCCGGCCTCGCTCACGATCACGCCGGTATCGCGGGCGTCGGCTTGCACGTAGGTGGTGACGCCCTCAGGGGTGCTGGTTAGCAGCGCCCGGGCGTGCGCAAGCACGATCGGGTCGTTGTCTACGTACACGATCCGGGACTCCGGCGCGATCTCCTGGGCGATCTGGTGGGTGTTCTCGTTAGTCGGCAGGCCGGTGCCGACGTCCAGGAACTGCCGGATGCCCGCCTCCGCGGCCAAGTACTGGACCGCGCGACGAAGGAATGCGCGGTTGGCCCGCACCGCGGCGCGGATGCTCGGGATTGCCCTGATGACCTCCTCGGCAGCTTCCCGGTCGGCCTCGTAGTTGTCTTTGCCGCCGAGCCAGTAGTCATAGACACGGGCGGGATGGGCGACGGAGGTGTCAAAGGACGGCGGCTCGACCGGGCCGGCCTGCAGGCCACTGCCCGGCTCGCCCGCTGCGCCCTGGATGGTCACTGGCTGACGCCCTTCCCGGTAAATGGCCGGCGCCGAACTGCCGCCATTTCGCCCACGCTATCACCGACGCTTACTGGCGCTAATGCCCCGCAGTGCCTCGCATCTGCAGGCGGCCGGGCTACCGGATGCCGTCCCACGCCAGCCGCTCGTCTCCGGCCGGGTCGGCAACTTTGGTGACCTTGTCGGTGATCAGAGCGGTCATCCGGTCCTGCCGGGTGTACGGAGCCCAGCCCGGCGTACCGTCGGTGATGAAGGACACCCAAACGTGATGCATCGTGTCGGCTACCGTCTGCGCGGGCGTGTCACCGATCCGCGGGCGCACCTGCGGCTGGGTAACTGTGTCGAACACGAACGGGATCTCGGCGCCATGGCAGGCACCCAGCCCGTTGTTCGCTTCAGGATCCGGGTAATCGAAGCGGTAGACCCAGGTAGGGGCGGGATCCGCAGCGGCGCCGGCTGCGGCGCCGGCGGCAGCGGGCTCGGCTGCCGGGACGCCGGCCCGGGCCTCGGCGACGCGGATGGCCGGGATGCGGAAGAACCAGTCGGTGACCACGGCGGCGAGGATGTCGCCCGGGTTCGCGCCGGCCGGTTAGCACGGCAGCGGGCGATATCACCGGCCGCCAGCCCGTACGCCGACGCCGCGATTACGCGAGATGACCCCGATGCCGCCCGCGCGTCGCGTGTCATCCGCGCGCTACTGCCCGCCAGCCCGGAGTCAGTCAGCCGGTAACCAGCAGAAGCAGGGCGCGGCGGTTCAGATCGGCTAGCCGGGGCGGACCGCTGGCATGCGCCGGCTGCTTCGGACGCAGCCCCGAGGCCTGAGCCTCCGGTGAGCCACGCTGAAACGGCTTGCGCGGACTTCAGCCCAGGCCGCACTATCGGGGCGTGGCGCGTGCTGAGAGTCGTCCGGATGACCCGTCTCGCCTCGAGATCCGCCAGGTCCGGCCGGATGACTGGAGCGCCCTGCGGCAGGCCCGGCTTGCCGCACTTACTGAGTCTCCCGACGCGTTCGCCTCCTCACTGCAGCGCGAGCTCGGGTACGACGAGCAGCGCTGGCGCCGCTGGATCTCCTCGGCCGCTGTGGTCGGAGCGTGGCGCGGCGGCCGGCTTGCGGGCACGGCCGCCGGCCTCAGGGATAGCGCTCCGGGGCCGCCTCGCACGGGCAGCGGCGAGAACGGGGCGCCCGGGTCGGCACCCGAGTGGGATCTGGTCGCGATGTGGGTCAGCCCGGAGTGGCGCGGCCGGGGAATTGCCGACGAGCTCGTCACGACGGTCTGCCGGCTGGCAACGGCAGACGGCGCCACCCGAGTCAGGCTGTGGGTGACCGACGAGAACCCGAGGGCTACGGCTTTCTACGAACGACTGGGCTTCCGCCGTACTGGCGGCCGCCAGCTGGTCCGGCCGGAGCAGCCAGATCACTGGATGCAGGAGCTGGCGCGGCCGGTATAGGCGGGAAATCCAGACCGGGTCGCGGCGGCCGCGCCCCGGCTACCGGCAGGTCGTCTATCCGGCGGACGCCTGCCCGACGGGCAGCGGCACCCCGGGCCGGGCCAGCCGGGCCGGTCAGCGTCCGCCGAGCCGAGTTCGCCCGTCGAGCAGCTCGCGTGCGATCTCAAGGTGCCCGGAGTGCACGGCGGTCTCCTCGATCACGTGCAGCACGATCCAGCGGACGCTCGCAATCTGGGCGGTGTACTCCTGGTCACCGTGGAAGCGGAGCCCGCGCGGAGCCGCCGACAGCGGGGTGACGGCGAGTATCTCATCGGACCGCCTGCACTCCTCGCGGTAGCTGGCGATGAGGTCTGCGCCCGAACTGTCGCTCAGGAAGGCGGCCTCAGGATCGTAGGGGGTGATTAATTCCCCGTCCTCCGGCAGTTCCTCTTGAACGTCTTCCGCAACGCCCGTGACTACATCCTGGAGCCAGTGGTGCTCGACGCCGCCGAGGTGCCAGAGCATCCCGGCCCCCGTCCAGCCGGACGGCACGACCGGCCGGTGCCAGTCAGCCTCGGACAGTCCCTCGACGACCGAAAGCACCGAAGCGCGCTGGTACTGCAGGAAGCTCAGGAGCGCGCGACTCGTCGTCGCTTGCATCGCCCGCCGCCGGCGCCGCCGTCAGCTGTGTGATCTCAGAATTCGACATTGCGCCCGCCTATCGCGTTGGTCCGCCGCCTATTACGACGGTTACGGCGCCCGAACCTCATCGCGGGTGTCAGGTAATTTCGCGGGACCTGGTCTTCGGCCGCACCCACAGCGCCGGCGGCAAGCGCTGCCGCTAACCGGCAGTTCCCGGCCGCGCCCCGGCCACCGGCAGGTCGTATATCCGGCGGACGCTGCTGCCGAGGCGGTCAATGTCCGCGCCGTACACGTGCAGCGATATCGCGACGCCGGCGCCGCTGTTGCGGACCCGGTGAATATCGCCTGGCGGCGCGAATCCGCCGACCTCGCCCGCCCGGGCGGCGCTGCTGCCGACCATCTCCAAGTACTCGCCGTCAGGTCCCAGCCGGTACAGCTCCTCGTACTCAGTGCCCTGCAGAATGCCGAAAACACACCATGCCACATGATCGTGAACAGGCGTGACCTGCCCTGGGCGCCATACCAGCGCGACCACCGAGAACGCGCCGTCTGGCTCTGTATGCAGCACATGACAGGCGTACTTGCCCGCGCTGCCGTCACGTTCGGCGGCGGTCAGGATCTCCGCCGGATCGGGCAGCTGCCGGCCGAGCTCGCCGGCTACCAGCGCGGCTGTCCGGGCCCAGTCGGCGCGGCGGTCGACGGCGCCGCGGATGGCCGTGATCAGGGCGTCCGGGCACCGGGTCCGGACTGGGCTGGCTAGCGTCATGTCTGCCTCCCCGCTGACAAGATCCTGGTCGCAGCCTAGGGAATCAGGGGTGCCCGGCGCGCGTGTCAATCAATCAGATATCTGATAGGGGAGACGCATGAATGCCGCCAGCCCGGCCGCGGCCGCGGCTACGACCTCCAAATCCGCGGGTGCAGCTGGCAGTATGTGCCAGATGGGCTCGCTCATGCTGCTGGACACCGCCTCGCTGTACTTCCGCGCGTTCTACGGCGTGCCGGAAACCATGACCGCGCCCGATGGCACGCCCGTCAACGCGGTCCGCGGGCTGCTGGACATGATCGCCCGGCTGGTGCGCGCCCGTAAGCCCGCCCGCATGATTGCCTGCATGGACGCGGACTGGCGCCCGGCCTTCCGGGTTGCTGCCATCCCGTCCTACAAGCTGCACCGCGCGGAACCAGACGGAAGCGAGCAGGTGCCCGCCGCGCTCAGCGCCCAGATTCCCGTCATCAAGCAAGTGCTGAGCGCCGCTGGGGTCGCCATGGCCGAGGCGGCCGGCTACGAGGCCGACGACGTCATAGCCACGCTTGCCGCGCGCGAGACGGCGCCGGTCGAGGTGGTGACCGGCGACCGGGACCTGTTCCAGCTGGTCGATGATGCGCGCGACGTGCGGATTATCTATACGGCGCGCGGGCTGGCGCGGCTGGAGATCGTCGATGAGCAGGCTATAACCGACCGCTACCAGATCCCGGGCCGCGCTTACGCGGCGTTCGCGGCCTTGCGCGGCGACCCCAGCGACGGGCTGCCGGGCGTCCCCGGCGTGGGGGAGAAGACGGCGGCCGCGCTCGTCCGGGTATTCGGCACCGTCGAGGCGATGCTCTCCGCGCTGGATCAGGGTCACGGCGGTTTCCCGATGGGCAGCAGGGCCAAGCTGGCCGGGGCCCGCGATTACCTCAGCGCGGTCCTGCCCGTCGTGGCGACGGCCGTCGACGCCCCGGTGCCGGAAACCGGCGGACGGCTGCCAGCCGCGCCCGCCGACCCGGCGGCGCTGGCCGAGCTAGACGAGCGCTTCGACCTGGGATCCTCGCTGGGCCGCCTGCACGGGGCCTTCGCCGCAGCGCGCGGCTGACAGTGCCGCCTGCCCCCGCCTCGCAGCCGGGCCCGCGCAACGGGCGGCCGCGCGTCCCCGACCGGGCCCGGCGCAGTCCCGGCGTCACCGGACCTGCAAGGCCACCAGGCAGGTGTCGTCCTCGGGATCGCCGTCGCCGCGCTGGCTCAGCGCAGCAGCGACTAGTCGCGCCGGGTCAGCGGCGCCGCGGACGGCGCCGGTGAGCGCGGCTATGCCCGCGTCAATGTCGCGGTCCCGGCGCTCCACCAGCCCGTCGGTGTACAGCAGCAGCAGGTCTCCGGGCGCCAGCGCAAGCTCGGCCGCCTGATAGGGCCCGCGCCCGGCTCCCAGCAAGATCCCCTCCGGCGGCTCCAGCGGCGCCGCCTGGCCGTCGCGCAGCAGGATCGGCGGCGGATGACCCGCCTGCACCCAGGTCATAATCCGGCTAACCGGGTCGAAGTACCCGGCGATCATCGATGCGGTGTGCTCGGGCGCCACGTGATGCACCAGGTCGTTCAGCCAGCCGGCCAGTTGCGGCGGCGGCGCGCCGGTGATCGCCAGGCCGGCCAGCGCGCCCCGCAGCCGGGTCATCCCGGCCGCGGCAGCCAGGCCGTGGCCGCCGACGTCGCCGATCGCGATCAGGACGGTGCCGTCCGGAAGTTCCGCGGTGATAAACCAGTCCCCGCCGACCCGTCCGGTCGGCGCCGCCGGCAGGTACCGGACGAAGGTCCGCAGGCCGGGCAGATCGTACAGCTCGTCGTGCAGCGGCAGGATGGCGTGCTGAAGTTCGACCGCGACCTGCCGCTCCTGCGCCAGCTCGGCGGCGAGCCAGGCCTCACGCGCGGGGTCGGGCCCGGCCGCAGCAGCCATCGCAGCCATTGCAGGCAGCGAGGCCAGCGGGGCCAGCGCGGGGAAGGCCGGCAGCGCGGGCAGGTCCGGCAGCCGGGACCGCCCCGCCCGGCCGCGCAGTCCTGGCTCGGCTGGCGGGCCGCCGGTCAGGCAGCCGCCGTCGGGTACTGCTGCCGGGCATGCCGGTAACGGCGCCGGGACACGGGGGCCCGACTGGATGTCCGCGGTATCAGAAGTCATCACCAAGCACTTTTTGTGAGACGTTGTGCACCTAGCGTGAGGCACAGGCGGGATGGCTGTCTAGATGCGAGCGCGTCTTGTTTACGGGCCGCTGCTTTACGGGCCGCTGCCCCGCTGGTGAGATGATGCCTAGGCGAGATTCACCGAGCGAGATCACGCGGACCGCTGACTGCGGACGGCGACGGACGGCCGGGAGGCAGGAAATGCGCGGACCGCAGGCGGCGCCGGAGGCAGCGCCCGAGGCATTGACCGAGGCAGCGGCGGAGGCATTGACCGAGGCAGCGGCTGACGCAGCGGCGCAGGACGAGCTTTACCCGGCGGACCGGGTTGCCGCCGCTGCGGCGGCAGCGGCCGCAGCCGGGCTGGACGCCCTGCTGCTGACTCCCGGCCCGGATCTGCGGTACGTGACCGGCTACGACGCGCACCAGCTGGAGCGCCTCACCTGCCTGGCGGTGCCCGCCAGCGGGGCGGCGTTCCTGCTGGTGCCGCGGCTGGAACTGCCGGCCGCGCTGGCCTCGCCAGCCGGCCGTCTCGGGCTGGAGATCATCGCGTGGGAGGAAACCGGTGACCCGTACGCACTGGTCACCGCCCGGCTGCCCGCGGCCGCCGCGGTCGGCCTGTCGGACCGGATGTGGGCGCTGATGACGCTGCGCTTCCGGGCGGCAATGCCGGGCGCCCGCCAGGACCTGGCCAGCCTGGCGCTGCGCGGCCTGCGCGCGCGCAAGAGCGCCGCGGAGATCGCCGCCCTGGCCGCGGCCGGCGCGGCGATCGACCGGGTGCATGCCCGCGTGCCCGGCCTGCTGGCGGCCGGCCGGACCGAGCGCGAGATTGCGGCGGACATCGGCGCGGCCATCATCGAGGAGGGCCACGCCAGCGTCGACTTCACGATCGTGGCCTCCGGGCCGAACGCGGCGAGCCCGCATCACACCGCCGCAGGCCGGCAGCTGCGCGCCGGTGACGCCGTCGTCGTGGACATCGGCGGCACGATGCCGAGCGGCTACTGCTCGGACTGCACGCGGACCTACGTGCTGGGCGAGCCGCCGGCCGACCTCGCCCGGTACTACGAGGTCCTGCGGGACGCCCAGGATGCTGCCTGCGCCGCGGTCCGGCCCGGGGTCACGGCGGAGGCAGTCGACGCGGCGGCTCGCGAGCCGATCGCGGCAGCTGGCTACGGCAATTTTTTCGTGCACAGGACAGGACACGGAATCGGCCTGGAATCGCACGAGGACCCTTACATCGTCGCGGGAAACACCGAGCCGCTGGCGGCGGGTCACGCCTTCTCGGTCGAGCCGGGCATTTACCCGGGACCGCACGGCGCGCGGATCGAGGACATCGTGGTGTGCACGCCGCGGGGTTCCCGGCGGCTCAACAACGCCAGCCGCGAACTCGTCGCGGTTCCCGTCGGCTGACCGCCGTGGCCGGGTCCGGCGAGGCTGGCGGGGGCGGACGGCGGCCCGCAAGTTACGGTTACCGGGTGGAAGAGACTAATCGCCAAATTGTCTCGCTGCTAGCCCGCGACGGCAGGATGAGCTTCACCGACCTGGCGAGGCAGACCGGCCTGTCGGTGTCGGCGGCTCAGCAGCGGGTGCGCCGCCTGGAGCAGCGCGGCGTGATCAGGGGCTACGTCGCGCTGGTCAACCCGGCGGACATCGGCCTGCCGCTGACCGCGTTCGTCTCCGTCAAGCCGTTCGACCCGTCGGCGCCTGATGACACGCCGCAGCGGCTCGCGCACCTGACCGCGATCGAGGCCTGCCACAGCGTGGCCGGGGAAGAAAGCTACATTCTCAAGGTCCGGGTCGAGTCGCCGGCGGCGCTTGAGCTCCTGCTGCAGGAAATCCGGGCGGCGGGAAGCGTCTCGACCCGCACGACGATCGTCCTCAGCACGCCGTACGAGAACCGGCCGACAGACCGGTAGCAGGCTCCGCCGGGGGAACGGGAAGCACCGGGCACGCGGGCCAGCTGGTTGCAAGACCAGCTCGATGGCCAGGATCGTCTTGCCTGAGCCGGGCTGGCCCAGCACCACCAGCCGCCCGCTGTCCAGCTCACCGGTACAGAACCGCCCAATCGAGTCCAGGTCACGCGGCGACGAATCCGGCGGGCCCGCGGGGCGGCCAGCGGCCACCGTGTAGCGCAGCAGGGCTGCCACGGCGCCGCGCACCGGGCCGGGCGGCCCTCCGGCCTCCGGCCGGGCGCCGAGCGTGACATCTGCGGTGAAACCAAGGTTCGCCGGGATCAGCCCGGCCAGCAGCGCCCTGCGGACGTCTTCCTCGCGGTTCCTCACCTGGCTCCTGAGCATGTCACGGGAAGGCTGCGGTACCGCAGCGACCACCAGCACGAACCCGGTCGCGGCCACGAGCGCCGCTACCGCAACCCACCGCTTCGCCCGTAAACTCCCCCGCACCACCGCATCATCACCCAAGCCCGCTGCTGCTGCACGGTGGTAACCAATTCCGGGCACCGGAAGCACAGCTGTCCCGCGCACCAGCGCGACCGAGGCGCGCCCAGCCGGAGCCTGCATTGACGCGCTGGGCATTTAACGAGGCAGCTGGCTGCCGCCGGGGGTGGAGGCGCGGTTAGTGCTGGTATTTGCGGTCATCCCCAGCGGCGCGCCGCCGGGCGGCACTGCCGACGTCGTGGCGCGGGCGGCACCAGCGCTCGCTGCAGGTGCAGGCGAGGCAGATGACCTCGAAGTGGCCGCCGGCCGGTCCGGCACACAGACAGGGCCACCAGTCGAAGTTGGAGTGAGGGTTTGAAGTTGACCGTTTGACCGATGCGAGGTGGCTTGCCTTTGCCGGTGCGGCCGCTACTTGTACCTAGAGTTGGCGGGGTTCAGGCGATAAGCAGGCGAAGGCCGAGGTCTGCCGCGTCGAGACCGCAGAGGTCACGGTTGCGTTCGGCCCACCGCCCTGAGGCGAGGTCATTGCGGAGGCTGTGCACTGCCCGCTGCTCGGCGTCTGGCCCGACTCTGGCCCAGATCGATATTCCGCGGCGGACATGATCGTCCAGGTATGCCTCGGGACGGCGCCAGTAGCCCTGGTAGAAGCCGTCCGCGCAGTCCCACGGAATGAGCACCGGTTCCAGCCGGGCTCCGATCGCGCGGGCCAGCTCGGTCAGCGAAGGCCGGCCGACGAGAAGGTCGGCGAACTCGGGCAGGTAGTCACGATTCAGCCAGAACAGACCGGGGTCACCGGGGTCGTGCGTGAGCACCACCACGCGGCGGGCGACGCGCCGCATCTCGCGCAGTCCGGCGATCGGGTCCTGCCAGTGATCGATGGTGGAAATAGCCATCGCGGCGTCGAAGGACTGGTCCTCGAACGGGAGGCTCTCTGCGGTGGCAGTCACGCACGGCGCTGCGCCTGCGGGGCGCTGCGCCCGCATGACCGCTGACGGCTCCACCGCGGTGACGTCACGGCCGGGGGGCTCGTAGGAGCCGGTGCCCGCCCCGACATTCAGCACGGTCTGGGCATCGCCGAGGGCGGCCCAGATCTGCCCGGCGATCCGCGGCTCGGTGCTCCGCGTCACGGTGTAGGTGGCTCCGATGGTGTCGTACAACTGCGAGCTGGGCATGTCGCTGCCTCTCTAGGCTGTCACCATCCTCGCGCCTGAGCCAGGCATCCCAGCCCTCCGGCCAGCCTGGCTCCAGCTCCGGTAACTCCACTGAACCCGCCAAGATCCGCGGGGTGAAGAAGACGTGCCACCGGCCAGCTGCCATGACGCAACATAATGCCAACCAGCCTCCGGTCGAGACGAAGGCGACACGCCAATGGTCATGACCGGTTATACACAACTGACGGAGACCAGGCCAGGACCCCAGGGATGCCCGACACGGCAGGCAGTCGGATACTGCCACCAGTCCGGCAGCTGCGACCGCGCGTTCACTGAGCCAGGGGACCACGCACAGCGGCTGAGCATTACGCCGGGACACACGCGCACCAAGATCGATCGTTATCACGCTCTTATGTGATCGAGGCTCCCGACCCCGACTGAAGGACCTCAGCCTCGCCGCTTGGTTCCTCGCCGCTTTCAAGTGACCTTCGGCGATTTCTACAGACCATCCAGTCGCCTGGTCACCGTGTCGAGTGTCGGCCCAAGGAGGACCCTCGCGCAGCGAGCGCAGGAATTCTTCTCCGAATCGCCTCCCGTTCGGAAACTGGTCGCCAAGGACCCAGCGCCACGCTGCGACCATCGCGAGAACGAGCTGCCGGCACTCGTCCAGCAGTCCTTGGTTAACGCTCGGGTAGTGCTCGCCGACCGCCTCGGCAACATGGGCGAGATCGAACTCGACGGGTCCACGGCAGCACGTCTCAAGGTCGATGAACAACGGGCCATTCTTCGTGCTGAGCACATTGCCTTGATGCGGCTCGCCGTGGAGCAGCTGCTCCACGGCGCCGCGGACGTCGATCGCCCGTCGCAGGGTTCCTAGTCTGCTGCTGAGGAACACGCGGTCTGCGTCGGCGAGTTCCGGCGAGAGATCCGGGTTGGCAACGACTTCTTCCGCCTCCGCGATTCGATCCGTGAACCGTGGGCTCGGCACATCAACCGTGCGCATGCCGGCGTGCAGCCGTTCCAGCGCCTTGGCGTAGTCGACTGGTGAGACGTGAGGTGTCACGGGCTCGTAGTAGATCCACAGCGTCACTTCGAAGCCATCGCGCGTGTACACAAGCGGGTCCACCCGAGGCTCCAAGGGGCCCACCGGGCATCCGACCTCGGCGAGCCGTTGAGCGAGCTGGACTTCGAGCTGTGCAGCCTCTTGCCCCACATGGGCGACCCGGGCAAGGACGTCGCATGGCGTCAGCCGCAGCGCCAGCCTGTTCGAGTTGTGGAGAACGATTGCGTCGTTGGCTGGCAGGTCGAGCGATGCGGCGACCGAAGTCGCAGCCGCGATCGCACGCGTGACGTCGGACATCTCCACCCTCGAATCTTGAGCCGTCCCGGGTTCGTTGGAGGCTACGAAGCTTTGGCCTCAGGCATGATTGAGGTGATCTCAGAATAATTGTGCGGGTTATTTGAGGTATCCGTGCTCGAAGTGGGTGAGGACGAGGGCGGCGCGGGCGATGCCGGTGATCTTGGCGGCGCTGGCGGTGATGCGCTGGAGGGTGCGCCAGCGCTGGGTGAGCAGGGCGAACGCTCGCTCGCCGAGGCAGCGCAGGGACCGCAGGAGGGCGTTGCGGGTGCGGGTGTCCAGGTCCAGGTCGCGGCCGTTGCCGGGTTGCTTGACCTGGGTGAAGGCCGCCGGCATCGGGCTGGAGTTCCTGACCGGCGAGCTGCAGGGCTCGCACGACCCGGCCGGGGTCGTGTTCACCGTCCTCGCCGCGCTGTCGGGGATGGAACGCGAGTACATCCGCGACCGCACCTGGAAGGCCACGAGTCCGCCCGCACCCGCGGCAAGTCCATCGGGGGCGCCCCCGTCACCGACGACGCCATGCTCGCCGTCGCCGTCCACCTCCGCAGCCAGGGCCTGAGCCTGCGCGACATCGCCACCCGGCTCGTCATCGCCACCGGCAAGAAGAAAGGCCAGCACCCGTCCCCGGCGACCGTGCTGCGCATGCTCCGCGAGCACGACGAGAAAGCCGCCTCGGCGGCCAGCCCAGCCGCCAGAAGCTGACCGCTCCGCCTCTCCGCCGTTGTGCTTGACGTCGACCTCAAGGTGGTCCACGAGGTGCGCGCCGTGCTCGGGCGCCGAGGAGGTGGACCGGGGTGCCGTCAGCGCGGCGGGCTCGGCGGGAAGTCTTGCCGGTCACGGCCGCTGCCGTAACCGGTCGCAGGCCAGCGCTGGTGCCTGCCGGGCAGCGCGCCGGGCCTGGTAGTCGCGCACGCTGGCCGACGGCGGCCCGCCGGGGCGACGGCCGCTGCGCGGGCGTGGCCCGGGTCAGGGCTCGCGGGTCAAGCCGGTCCAGGACCACCCGGATCGTCTTCTCATCCGGCGCCGGTACTGGCCGGCGAGCCCAACCC
>JAABUX010001038.1_pt1 | contig 43900 bp, 43 predicted proteins | sample 5561851 | NCBI WGS metagenome assembly JAABUX01 (sample SAMN10711883, study PRJNA513361) | rock metagenome | isolation source: Antarctica rocks | place: Antarctica: Victoria Land, Richard Nunatak red sandstone | collected 2016-01-03 | reverse complement strand
TCTCCTCGCGCAGCAACTCCTGCACAACGCGGGCCTTGTAAGCGGAACTGTATTGCTGTCTCATCGTGGTCTAGTCTACCACCTATAAGTGCCCCCTTTCACTGTCCAGATTCCTGGGTCCACTATAGCCTTCACCGGCCCCGCGCTCTTGCGCATGCTCGACCTGCGCAGCGGGCGCGCCGTGGGGACGTACCCGCTCGGCGTCGGCTTCCGCGCCCAGCTCGTGCTCGACCCGCGCGCCAACCGCGTTGCGGCGATCATGGAGGGCGGGGCCGCGCCGGCCGGCCCAGACCCCTGGGGCTGGCTCCCTGCGGGGGCGCGTCACCATATCCCCTTCCTCCCGCCCCCACCGGCGGGGACTACGCTCCATCCGGCCAGCGCGACGATCTTCGACACGGCACGCCTCTAGGCCCGCCGGCGGCCTGTGTTTGGCCGCCAGCAGTCGCGCCAGGTGTAAGACGTCACAGTCGGTGCACGGGAAACGGCACAGGATGTGCGTCAACCCGCGCGCACCTCCTCCGGGCGACGGTGATCGTCTCATCGGGGACACAGGCAGCCCCTGGAGCGATTGTAGGGACAGCAGGAATGTCATTGCACAGCGAGGAGGAGTGCATCGACGTCGTGGCCCCGTGGCAGGAGACGTAGGACGAATACGTGCGGAAACCACATGTTTTGGGATGTGGATGCGAAAGCGGGCGCGGGCACCATCCGCCCAATGATCGGCAAACGCCGGAGTGCCGCCAGTCGTGGGTCCACCACGCGCGGGCCGACGAAGAGACTAACGGCCGGATATGAGGCGCTAGGATCAGCGTGGGATGATGCGGGTGGCCCCAAGGTAATTTCCATGCCCGAGCCAGGCGGCATGCTTAACAGATTGACATAGGGCGACGGGCGACTTGAGATGGGCTGTGGCCTCCCATCCCCAGCCAGAGCATCAATTTGTGCGCGTACGCGGACCGTCCGCCCCGCCCACGCCTGGGGATAGCGGTAGAGGCCGGCTTGCACCTGTGCCAGCGCGTAGATCGGCCCCGCCGGGGCCTGATTCTGGACCATTAGGGCCATCACGCGCGCAAGAGCGAGAGCCCCAAGAGGGAAAAGGACAGCGACAGCAGTAGTCCGACGTTTCATAGGGACAGCATAGTCCGTGAGACAGCTCCCGGCCAGGGTGTAAGATTGCGCATAAGATGCGCCCTGTCGCACCCAACCTGCGCCCGTTGTCGCGAAGGTGCGCCGATCCGCCACGGCCTACTCCCGCTGCCCCTCGACGGGGCCACGCCACACGCGATCGGGGCCGCGCCGCCGCGCTGAACGCCTGCGCGCGACACGGCCGTCTTGTACGGATTGGCGCAGGTTAGGTGCGATAAATGGGGGTCGGCGCATCTTATGTGCATTCTTACACCCTCGACGCGCGCTCGCCGCACGGCGTATGGACGACGACCTTCGAGGCCAAGCAATGACGATTTGACGCGTGGCCAGGGGCTCAGGACACGCCGGCTCCCACGCCGGCGTTACGTCCCTCCCTGTCCCTGTGAATCGCCCCCCAGGCCCACGGGCCGCACCACGCCCGCGACGCGCCCAGACGCCGCCCGGAGCCCCAAGCGAGCCGTCGAATCACCGTTTATGCCGCGCCGAGCAGAATCGCCTCATCATAGAGTGGCGCGCGCCACGGAACCAGCCACAGGCGATACACACGATAGCTTCCCCAGGTAACGAACGGCCAGACCCCTGCGGAGCCGCCGTGACCGATCACGGGCAGCCGATAGACGAACGCTTGTACCGGCGTCGGCGGCATGAGACCAACGCCAAGGATAGGTGTCTGTGCTCGTCCTAACGCGGTCCTGTCCGGGTACAGCATGACGGACAAGGGCCGCCCGTCCAGCGGCAGCGGGTGCGCGAGCGTGCAGTGATCCACGCATGACAATGGGACGGGGACATCGAGCATAGACAGGCCCCTTTGCATCCAGCTCGCATACGCCATCCGCCCCCTCACAAGCACCGTTCGCCCCCACCACGCGCGCGGACTGTGCTGCATGGCGCTGGCTATCTGCGGCACCGTGTAGACCGGCACGCGCGCCGCCCGCAGCTGCCAGGCGGCGACAGTGCCCCCCACGAGGCCAAGGGTGAGCACGGCGCCCAGCGCGACAGCGGGAAGATATCTCATAGCGTCATTCTAGCTCACGTGCTTGTTTCGGTTAGCCACAGGAGGGCCGGCTTTAACATAATCTACGCATCGTTCACCGCTGCCCGGGCGCTTCAATTGGTTGACGCAGCGATTACATTAGCTGCGGTCGCCCTTCCTGGGGGGAGACAACGGTTCCTGCTGTATTTTTGGGCCGGTTGGCCTGCTATTGTATGCGCTGCCACCCCTGCCGTCAGCCTACACGGTCGCGTCAAGCGGTCGCAAGCGGTGGGGTAGGGACTAGGGTGAAAATAAGGCTCACCGGAGCGGAATACTGTGATAGCGTCCGATAGCGATGCGGTAGCCTCCGGCGCCCACGAACACCGTCCACAGTTCATGGCCACCGTCGATCATGCTTTGTGGCGCGCGGATACGGTCGCCTTGAAGCGATAGCCAGGGGGACAGCGAGCCGGCGTTCACATAGGCGACCACATGGGCCACGAACAGCGGGGGCATCGTCGCCGCGTCGCCGCGGACGATGAGGACACAACCCGCCGGGATGAGGCGCAGGGACCGGCGGGCGGGGACCTGCGCCTGGACATGGATAGACAGGGCGGGGAGTCCTGCCGCGAAGAGGGGGCGCTGGCCCCGCCCGCCGGTGACGCCGCCGCTGGCTATGAGGGGGACAGCGAATGTGCTCGTGAGGCGGGCGCCCGGGGCGAGCGCGGTCGTGCCGCCACCTGTGTATGGGCACGAGCCATCGCGCGTCGGGTCGGGAAAGAAGGGGGCGGCCCCGCCCCGCGCGGCGATCATGGTGGACAGGCAGAGCGCGTTGCGCGGCACGCCGGCATACGCGATCGCGGCGTGGGACCGGTTGATGATGGTCGCGGTGACGGCGAGCATCTCGCCCAGGAAGTAGGGGCCGGCCTGGGTACTGAAGGCGAACGTTACCCCGCTATCCCGCGCCATCCGTGTGACCGTCCCACCCCGCGTGCCCGGCGTGATGGGCGCCGCGCGGGGCGCGGCACCGGCGGGATAGGTGGCGATCGCTGTGGCTCCGAGTGCCACAAGGACGCCGGCGGCGACCGCCGCATAGGCGCGATGTGCCTGTCGTCCCCCCCTCAATGAACGCGCTCCATCGCGCGGCGCATGCTCCTCGAACACCCGGCGGATCGCCGCGCGCTCGGTCACCACCCCGCCGGGCGTCCCCGCGAGCGCCGCGTCGGGTTCATACAGCGCCACCAACCCGTCGACATCGCCCACGTTGACCCGCGCGCTGAAGAGCCGGCCCAGGTCCTCGGGCTGTGCCGCCCGCTCGCGTTCTCCATCTCCGTTGCCACCCATTGGTCAGACCTCCTACCTATCACATCCGCCCTGCCCCTTCACGCGACACCCACGGGGACGTGGGACGGCTCCTGTATCCCCGTATCCCCGCGGGCGCGCCAGACGTTCTAACCCGTAGAGACCCCCCAGGACACAGGCCACCGCGCGCTGACGGGGGGCGAGAGCCGAGAGCATGCCACGCGATCCCCTCGTCACGCACTTCGAGCACGTCCGCGCACAGCGATGGCGCCACCATCCACGCTGCCCGCGCGCCTGCCAGGTGCGCTGTGCCCTCCTCGCGGGCATCCTCGCCGCCGGGGTCTGGGCCGCGCTCCACCAGGGCGCGCTCACGGCCTGGCTCCCCCACCTCCACGCGCTCGGGAGCGGCTAGCTGCCGGTCCCTCACCCGCGCGCATGGGTGCCTGCTGATGCGCCGCTCCGTGAGCGCCATGCCCTTCTCCCGTCCGGCGGCGCGGCCACGGATGTCGTCGTGGTACCTAGTCCTTGTCCTTAGAACAATACCCCCCTGTCGCCTGTTCCACCCGTGTCCCGCGTCGTGTGCCGCGCGGCGCGGCCGTGTGGCCAGATCGCCGCAGCTCGATGCCGAAGGGGTAGCGCCGCCCCGGCACCCCCCGGACAAAGCACGGCGGCCAGCGCGGCGGCGCGCAGACCCGTTGTATCCACGGGCTGGACTGGACACGCCCCGTTTCGAGGTCAACCGCGAAGGAATACGCGCCCGCTTGCTCAGCCCAGCACGCCGCTGTCGCCGTGAAACGCACGACGACCGGAGGCCCCCCGCCCGCGCTGACGTGCGCGACAAGCGTCCCCCCATAGGCGACCGCGAGGCCCGCTCCTTGGGGGGAGGCGAACTCGTCGTACACGAAGCGTTTGGCCCCCACGGCGCCCACCCAGCACCCGACGAGGCGATAGTCGGCGACGGTGATCCGTCTCGTCGGATGACCACCATTGCTGAACGGATTCCCGAGGCCGCGCGGGACGATCCGGGGGCAGGTTGTCGCGGGGAGGAGCGGCGCGGCCGTCCCCGCGAACGGCGGGGCTGACGCGAGGTACGACGGGGGGCCTCCCCCTGGCAGGCCCACCATGATTGTAAGCATGATTGTAAGGGCGAACGGGGCGATGCTATGGAGTCCTCTCGCCCAGTCGGTTGTCTCGTGCATAGATGACCACTCCTGTTGCTCGCGACGCCTCATCTCTCCCGTTCAGTGTAGACACGAGACACGGTCAGTAAGAGCCTAGCGCGTCCTGTGTCGCGGTGTCACGTATCGCCTCGCTCGGGTCGCGCGGCGCATAAGTGGCGGGGTGTGCGACTTTGCCCACCGTATCACGTCAGGTGACCCCTTACACCAGGAGCGGCTAGGGGCCACGCCAGGGCCACAGGGCCAACTGCCCGCCACGATGGTGACTCCGCCGACGACGATCATTTCATCGAAACGTTCGTCATCATGTGACATCGAGCGCCTCGGCATCGTCGCAGACACTCCCGGACGGCGCCGCCCGTACCAGCGCACAGGCCGAGGGCGGGAGGATGCGGATGTGATAGAGGCGGGTGTCCCCTTGGCGCGCGGCCCCGGCCGTCGGGAGCGGCGGGATCAGACGGCCGATGCCCGGCAACGCACGAAAGAATGCGAGCGGATCGACGGAGCCGGCAGCCAGGGCGCGCGGCACGCGGAGAACCAAGCCGTTGCGGCCCTGCCCGAAGTCGATAGGTAGCACAGATGACGGCGGGGTCTGCGCCACCAGCGCGGGATCGGCCCCCACATAGAGGTGATTGATGACGCCCCGCTCGAGACAGCGACGGGGGTCGTCACACACCGACTCTTCCCATGTGCCAAACGTGTTCACCCGGCCGACGGCGAGCACCGCCCCCCGCACGAGGACCGTCCGCCCGACCCCCATAGCCGGCCGATGATAGATGTCGGTCTGCACCTCGGCCACCGTATAGACCCGCTCGCCCGGTGCGTGTCGGGTGCCGCGCGCGGCGATAACGCCGGCGACAAGCACAAGGGCAAGCACCCCGAGCGTCGCACGTCTCACGCCCGCACCGCGACATCATCTAGCACGCTGACCTCGCGCCATCCCCATCCGTGTCGTCTACCCTCCCTCTCGCCCTCTCGCGCCTAGCATAGCAGCCTGCCGCGCTCGATGCCACGATATGCGACGCGCCCACGGCTGCCGGGAGCACCCCAGGGGCCACAGGGGGAAGGCCCGCCAGCCTCCGAACGCCCCCCTACGGCCACGTCAGCCTCTCAGACGACGTACAGACAACACACAAGGTGAGTTTTGCATCATGCGCACGCGGGTCCGTCGCCGCTATCCTGCTGGTGAATAGGGGGTGGACGCGCCGTTATGGGGACGCCGGCGCGTCCACCCCTTATGCGTGCCCGCGCGTCCATGTCCGCCTCACCCCCCCACACACCTGCCCGACCTTCGGCCGTGAGGCAACGTGCATCGACGGGACGCTCCTCACGGCCGCGCCATAATGATGCGGGGCGGGCGTTCCGCGAGGCACCAAACACAGCGGGGATCGTATCCACTGGGTCCAGTGTTACGGAAGCTGCTGTGACGTGCAAAGTAGCGTCAGATAGGGACGTGGCCCAGCAATCATTGGGAGTTCGGTGGTTGTACCCTCACCTCTGACACCACCTTTCATAGGCGCAAACCGTCTACAAACGCGCACCGTCGATCACAGACACCGTGTCATCGTCGCGATTGCTCACGAAGATGTGCCCCGTTTGCTCATCGACCGACACCGATTGTGGGCTCTTGCCAACCGTCACGGTACGCAAGGATTTACCTGTCACCGTGTCGAAGATGGCGACAATGCCGGTCGTGAGGGGGATGTCTTGATCGCCCAACGGCCCTTGGGCAAGGGCGTAGAGATGGCGCCGGCGCGCGTCGGCCACGAGGTCCGTCGGGTTCTCGCTCTGGGCGCCGTGCCCGACATAGCCGCCGAGAGGAAGAATAGCGCCGCTGCGCGCGTCGAGGACGGTCACACTCGTCAACCCGGCCCCATTCGGCGTGAGGACAAACGTATGCGCGCTCCTCGTGTCCACCGTCAGGACGAGCGGGGTAACGTCACTCACCCGGCGCTGGGCGATGACGGCGTCGGTTCGCGTATCGAGCACCTCGACGACGCCCCGATGGATGTTGCCGGAGAGGACGAAGGCGCGTGCGGTGAGCGCGTCAACGGCCACTGCCCCCAGATCGTAGCCGACGGGGGTGGTGCGCACGATGGCCCCGGTCCGGGCGTCGAGCAACGCGACGACATCGTTCCTCGTCTCACTGGAGGTGACGACGACGACGCGTCCCGCCCGCTCATCGACCGCGATGGCGCGCGTCGTCTTCACGCCGACCGTCACGCTGCGTAGGACCGCGCCGGTCCGCGCATCGAGCACGCTCACGTCGTCGGTACCAGCCGCGTTATCCGCCGTCGCAACGAAGGCGCGTTGCGTGCGTATGTCCACGGCAATAGCCTGCGGCGACCCGCGCATCGCGACAGTCTGTAGCACCGCGCCGGTCCGCGCATCGAGCACGCTCACACTGCCGTTGCCGCCCCCTTCGTTGAGGACGAAAACACGCTCCGTCTGCTCGTCCGCAGCGATACCCCGTGGATTCACGCCGATGCGGACCGTGCGTACGACCGTTGCGGTATCCGCGGCTAAGACGCTGACGCTGCCGTCGCCGACCGGCCGCTGCACGGCGGCGTTGACCTGTCCCCCATTGACGACGAACACGCGATCGGTCCGCGCGACAACCACACTCGCGACAGGGCCCGGCCCCACCCGGACGGTGCGAGGCAGGGTTGTGCTCCCCCGCATGGGTGCCTCGTGGCGGAGGTCCTCTGACCGCGCCTGCATGCTCCCGGCGACCATCAGCCCGACGGCGAGTGCGACGGCGCCCCACGGCATGGCGATCCTGCCGACCCTCGTCGCCGGGTGATGTCGGGCGCGGTGGGACGCGCCCTCCCCGCGACCGACCATCAGTAACAGGGGCCGTTGATGTGCTGCAGGGTGAACCATTTCGCCACCGTCGGGTTCAACGCTTGATAGTTACAGTAAAAGTTGCCGCCAGCCACGGTCTTGTCCGTCCCAGTATTACCGTATAGGCCGATGTCGTCGGGGACAGGGGCGTCATCGCCCCGGAAGATAGCGACGCGTATCGGGCTTGTCGTGGGGTCGGTATAGCCGTTGTTCCCGGACGGTATACCTCCGTTGAAATCGTTGTAGGAACGTGAACAGGTCGACCACGTACGCTGCTTCGGCTCGATTGAGATCAATCCCATCCGTCCGCGCACTCGCCGTCTGATCCGTCCAGTTATCTTCGGTGAAGATCACGGGGAGGCCCGCGAAGGAGCTTACCTGTAGATTGATCATGTTGTGCAGGTCGTAACAGGCATAAGGCGTCGGGTTGACATTTTGATCGCCGGTCCCCGGCACCGCGTAGTAGTTTTGCCAGTAGCCATCGTTGCTCGCGCTCGTATACTTGTACGGATGCACGGCGACACCAAGCTTTGCCGAGGACATGTGCGTTTTGGCCAGCGATATCGCGGCCTTCGCCCAATTGATGTTGATATTGCCCTCCAGGTCCTTACATGAACCATCGACGGATGCCGATGGTTGTAGCATACCAGCAGTCAAAACGCGACTCTTGGGACTGTGCGCGTCCGCACTGATGGCTTGACAACTGCGTCATAGATGTTCGCGTAGGTCGATGAATTGCCGTATGTATTTGGCAAAATTAAGCCAAACATAAGGGGTTACTTGACCGACACGGGTTCGGCCTGCAATAGCGCCGTCTACACCCTCAGCACGATGACGGTCCCTACGCTATGTCGCGCCGCGCTGGCCGTCCAGGTACGCGTGCAGCCACGCGCGCGTCGTCAGACGCACCGCCCCTGGTCCCACCGCTGTCGTCACCGTTTTGAGGCGGCCGGTCTGCACCGCCCGATACAGGGAGGCTGAGTTCTTCAGTCCCGCCCGTTTGCTGGTCTCAGCAAAAGTGATATAGTCACTGTCTCCCGTCACGTCCGCACATCCCAGGTGAGGAGCCCGATGATCCCCCCGACACTGAGTATCGTCGGATAGAGTATATCGGGGTCGCTCCAGCCAACGGCAGCGGTGACGGCGGCGACCACAGGAATAAGCACGAGCACGGCCGCTGACAGCCAGAGCAGCACAGCGGACGGCGGGCACGCGCCCCTTGTGCGCGTCACGCCCCGATCGATGACACGCCATCCACACACGCACAGCGCGATGAGATAGACGGCGTTTAGCGCCACACTCATACTGACGTTGTAGCGTCATCGCTACAAAATGTACACCCCTGTTGCGCCGAGCGTCGTTCTCTCCCCGTGGCGCCCACCGTGCCGAGCCGCGAGGGGACCAGGCGTTTACCTGGAGCCCTCTGTCTGGTCGTAGGTGTGCGCACGGAGCCGCACGACGAAAGGGGAGGATGTCCCTCGCGCGAGGCTCCGCATCCCTACCGTGAGAAACATATCATGCGCCGCCGACGCAGGTGTCCTATGCTGAAAGGAAGGCAGGGATGTTCTGCCTTGGCTTCTACCTGGCGACAGCGGAATCGACCCATCGATCAAGGAGAAGGCTATGACTAGCCCTCCACGTCCACGGCAGCGCGTTCCCGGCATCATGCTGTGTATCGCCGTGGCCCTCATTCCCCTTCTACAGGCGCGAACTATCCCGGCCGCGGCGCACGCGCGGTCGGTCCCCCTCTCCCGCGGGCGGGGGAGGGGCCTGGCAGCGCGGCGCGCACCCGTCCGCGTGCGCCTGTGTCCGTCGTCGTGGCGCATCGTCCCAAGTCCACATGCGGCCCTGAGCAACGACCTCACCGCCGTCGCTGCCGTCTCGCCGACCGATGTCTGGGCCGCGGGCGCCCTCGGCGATCCGACCACGGAACACACGTTGGCCGAACACTGGGACGGCCAGCGGTGGCGCGTGATCCCGACCCCCGATACCGGTGCCGATAGCCACCTCTTCGGCGTGGCGACCATCGCCGCCGACGATGCGTGGGCGGTGGGAGACCGCCAGGAGCAGGCCCTGGTGGAGCACTGGGACGGGACGCGCTGGCGCGTCGTGGCGAGCCCGAGCCCTGGCGGCCCGACGGCCAGCAACGCGCTCCTCGCGGTCGCCGGCGTGTCCGCGCGCGACGTGTGGGCCGTGGGCTGGACCACCGGCCAGTACCGGGAGCCGTTAGCGGAGCACTGGGACGGCCGGCGCTGGCGCGCGGTGTCTGTCCCCGTCCCCGGCCCTCCTACCGCGCTCAGCCTCCTCGCGGCGGTCGCGGCGATCGCGCCGGACGACGTCTGGGCCGTGGGGAGCTACAGGTACCCGGCCGGGGGCGGGACGGTCATCGTGCACTGGGACGGCGCGCGCTGGCGTGTGGTCCCCAGTCCCATCCTGCCCCCCGACAGCGTGCTCGCGGGCATCGCTACCGCCTCCGCCCGCGATATCTGGGCTGTGGGCGGCGCGGTGATCGCACACTGGGACGGGACAGCCTGGCGTCTCGTCTCCGGCCCCGACGGCGGCGACGCGGCCGCGCTCACGGTCGTGGCGGCCGGCGACCTCTGGGCCGTCGGTCCCCACACCCCGAGGGGGTCGGCCCTCATCGAGCACGAAGAGGGGGCGCCGTGCCTCGCCCCTATCCTTGGCGTCGAGACGATCCCGACCGCGCAGCGCTCACCGCGGTCTCTTGCGATAGACACACGAACGAACCGCGTCTTCGTGGGCAACGGCGACAGTCTGGGCGTGGGCACGGTGAGCGTCCTGGACCCCGCGCGGCACAGCGTCCCGCGCACGGTCGCCGTCCCGGGTGGCGCGATGGCGGTCGATGAGCGTGGCGGGCGTGTGTTCGTCGCCCAGACGGACCTGGCGACACACCGCCTGAGTATACTGGACGCGACGAGTGGCGCGCTCCTGCGCACGGTCGCCCTCACCGCCCATCCGATCGCGGTCGCGGTCGATGCCACGACCGACCGTGCGTTCGTGCTCGGTCAGCGCGGGACCACCGGGAGCGTGACCGTGCTCGATGCCACGACGGGGACACCCCTCCGCCGCGTGACGTTGGGGTCATCCCCGGCCCAGCCCACCGTGCTCGTGGCGGCGCGCGCGGGGCACGTCTTCGTGCAGGATACCGGGGGCGTGCGCCTGCTCGACGGTCGGACCGGCGTCGTCCTGCGGCGCAGCGCCGCACGGGGCATGATGACCCTCGACGCGCGAACCGAGCGCGTCGTCGTCGTCGGAAGCGATGGGCGGGCGCATCTGACCGTCACCGTCCTCGACCCGGCGACGGGCCGCGTCCTGCGCGTGGTCCGCGTCGCCAATGGTGCGCCGACCGGGATTGGACCCATCCAGGGGCTCGTGGTTGATGAGCCCGCGCATCGTCTGGTGGTCGCCTGGCAGGACAGCTACGACAGGTGCAGCGTGAGTCGGATCGACACGGTGAGCGGCGCGATCCTGTCCACCACCGACCTGGGCTACGTCCCGGTCGCCGTGACCCTCGACGATGCGCGGGGGCGCGTCTTCATCGCGCATCAAACCCTCTGGAATATCACCGACGAGACGCCCCGCGGACCGGGGGCCGTGACCGTGCAAGACGTGACGAGCGGAGCCGTCCTGGCGACGACCACGGTGGGCTGGATCCCCACAGCCCTCATGCTCGACGAACGAGCGCAGCGCCTCTTTGTGCTCAACGAAGCGGCGCATGGGATTGGAGGCGATGCGACGGGGAGCGTGAGCGCGCTCGATATCAGACGATGAGCAGGGTGTCCTGATCGACCGCGATCCAAGCGACCTGATTGCGGCCCAAGGACGACAGGCGACCAGATAGAGGTGCGAGATGACGATAGGGTACGCTCGATCGTGTTGGTGCGTCCGCGTCGTGGGCGTCTGGGCAGCGTGCGCCCTCACCTTCCTGCCGATCCCCACAGACGGCCCGTGTCATCCCGGCGCGGCCATTGCGGCCGTTCCCTGTGCAACCAGTCCCGCCGCAAGCTCGGCCACCCTGCGCTCCGTTACTGTCCCCCGCGATGCGAATGCCGTGGTCGTCGATCAGCGGTTAAGCCGCGCCTACGTCGGAGCGAGCACAGACGCCTTGAACACCAGCACATTGAGCGTTTTCGACACCTGTACAGGGACGCTCATCCGCACCATCGCCCTGGATGGCTACGCCCGCCCTGTGGCCGTCGACGTGACGACAGGGACCCTACTGGTGAGCCGCACGCCGCCGTCCGGTACGGGCCGTGTGAGCTTGCTAGATGAACGCACCGGCCACATCCTACGCACGATTGCTCTGTCCATTGGCGCGGTCGTGGTCGATGACCCGTTGGGGCGTGCTTTCGTGACCAATGACCGCGGCACGAGCATGCTCGACGTGCGGACCGGCCATGTGTTGTTCGTCCGTGCCGGACTCAATGGCGCGCTTGTGGTGGATGAGCGCAGGCAGCACGTTTTCGTCGTGACCCAGCGTTTCGACCACGGCACGGTGACGATGCTGGATGCCCGGACAGGCGCGCTCCTGCGGAGCATCCCCATCGGCGCGCGCCCTATCGCGGCGGCTGCGGACGCATGGACTGGTCGCGTCTTCGTAGCCAATCAAGACCACAGTACCGTGGATGTGCTGGATGCCGAGACTGGCACGGACATACGTTGTGTCCCTATCGGGGAGGGCCCTACCGCGCTCATTATCGACGAGAGGATCGGGCGTGTCTTTGTCGGGCGCGACGATGGCTCCGTGAGCGTCCTTGACGCCATGACGGGTCAGGTTCTGCGAACGAGAGCCCGACAGGCCCTGTTACGGGCCGTCGATGAGCAGAGGGGGCGCGTGTTCTTGACGTCCCCCGGTAGGTATGACCCCGTGCAGAGCCGGTACACGAGCCCCGGTCATGTGCGCATTGTGGATGCGCTCAGTGGGGTCCCTCTCCAGACGTTCACAGTGGGCCATAAGCCAGGGCTGATCGCCATAGACGAGCACACAGGGCGCGCCTTTGTCGTGGACGAGTACGATGATACCGTGACCATACTGCCTCCGTCAGCATGACCACGAACACTCGCCCCCCGTCCCAGGCCGCCTAGGTACAGGCGGGGCTCGCCACCGACCTCTCCGACGGCGCCTTACGTGCGCTCGTCGCGATCTTGACCACCGACCTCAACTGGCGCCTGTGCTGTAGGCACCGTTTGTCACTTCCTCACCGGATCTTACATGTGCGCCCGCCCTGGCTCCACCACCTGGGACGCGGACCTGCGCTACTCGCCCCCGGGCCTGTGGTCTCACGTCCATCGGTCCGCCGCCCGCCGACCCCACCACCGTCGCCAGCCGCTGGCAGCGCGTGCCCGTCGCTTACACCCCCGGCCGCGCCCGACCCGGCCACGGCCCGCTCTCGCCGTGCCCTGACAGGGAAGGGTTGCTCCCCCTACAACGGCTTATAGCGCCTCTCAGCGCGCTGCTCAGGCGGGGACATCCCCGACCTCTGGGTACGCCGGCGTCGAGGCCCGTGACGTCTTTCTGTTACAGATTGTCCCACCGTACGTCCTATGGTAGAGAGGTGGAGTGTCCCGCGCAGCCATGGACAGGGGCGCGGATGGCTGCCTCTGTCTTGGCTGGCAAAGACATCGAGAGGGCTATGATGATACAGCGTGTGGTCAGCGGACTGACCGTGCTCGGCCTGGCGCTGGGGCCTCTGTGTGGCTGCGCGGGCGCTCCGTCAGCCCGCCCCGCGTCGGGCACGACGGCGCGGCCGACGCCATCCCCCGGCCGCGTCCTCGCGCAGAGCATCGACGATCCCGTGGCCCGCCACACGGCGATCCGCCTCGGTCCCCACAACTCGACAGATGTGCTCGACCTCGCTATCGGCCTGCGCGTCGACGCCCCGCCCGGCGCGACGGGGCCGATCACGACGTGGGCGCGCCGCGTCGGCTTCGCCGTGACCGTCATCATGCCCGATCAGCTGATCGAGGTGACGGCCCCCGTCGCCCGCGTCGAGCGGGTGCTACGCGTCCGCATCGACGACTACCGGCTGCCCGGCCCCGGCGGGTACGTGTTCCTGGCGAATGATCGGCCGCCCACGGTCCCCGCAGCGCTCACCAGTATCCAAGACATTGGCGGGCTATCCACCTTACTCCGGGCGCACGTCGGGTAGGAGCCAGTCGAGGTGCGGGACGGTCCCCGTCGTCGCGCGGCTACCGAAACCTCATCGGACGCGCGACATCCCCTGCCTGACTGCCGCCGAGGCGCCACAGTACGGGGTGCCGTTGTCACACACAGGCCCCTCCAGGGCCCCGCACTCCGCGTCGATACAGACGGTAGGGGCACGTCCGCCCCGCGCCGCTACCGCTGGCGGGCCCCCCGGCCGCGCTCCACCAGGGCACAGCAACCGGGCTGGATAGGACAATGGTCCGGGGGGTGTAAGATGGGGTGTAAGAGTGAGCCGCCCCGCCCGTCATCATAGGTGGAGCGCCCTCGCGCCCCTGGACACAAAACGGAGCAGTAGAGGAGTACCATGACGACACAACACACGCGCTACAGAGGTTTCGCGCTCGGACTGGTCACAGCGCTGGCCCTGGCCCTGACCGCCGCCCCCGCCGGCCTGACCGCGCACGCCGCCCCGCCGGCCCACCCGGCCAGCGTCGGTATGCACCATAAGAAGGGCGGGCACGACGCCGGCACGACGCCCCTGCACGCCCACGGGAAGAGGATGCGCCAGTTCCAGGGCACCGTCGCCTCCGTCGCCGGCGACGCCGTGGTGCTCCACCTCCAGGGCCATCAGGACGTCACCGCCACCGTGACCATCTCCGAGACCCTCACCCCCGGCGCTCTGGCGGCGCTCACGCCCGGCGAGCGCGTCCACATCGCCGCCGTCGCTACGGACCCGGCGGGCGATGCGTACGTCGCGGTGCGCGTCGTCATCGGCCGTCGCGCCTTCGGTGACACGGATAAGAAGACGCGCTAATCACACGTGCGGCCGTCCGGCCCCGAGGATGAGGGCCGCCAAGAAGGTGAGTTTTACATCAGGCAGACGTGGCCCCCACGCCGCTATCCTGATACCGGATAGGGGGTGGCCGCGCCGTTGTGGGGACGCCGGCGCGGCCACCCCTTATGCATAGGCAACCTGGGGATGTGACGATCATGTGCACACGATTGGACGGTCGCTGTGCATCGACAACACGCCCGTGGACGAGGAGGTGAGAGGGTGTCCTGCGCTGCAACACGTCCTTGGTGCGACGCCGGCGAGAACGTGACGGAGGCCGCGTGAGAGGTCGCCTCAGTCCTCGTGGCGACGCGCGGTCACGCCGGCCGGACGCACGCACCCCCCCTCTGTGGTGGCTCCTTGCGCTCCTCGCCGCGCTCCTCGCCACCCCGGTCGCTGCGGGGGGGCGGCCAACGGGTGCGCATGTCGCCGTCTTCGCGACGACGTTCGCGGGCGGCGTCTATCGCCGGGACGGCGACACGCCGTGGCGGCGGCTGTGGCAGTCTCCCGACCCCGACACCGAGGGCTCGCGCGTGTGGAGCTTCGTCGCCACCGACGACGGGCGCCGGCTCTATGCGAGCGGGTACACCGGCACGCTCTGGCGCAGCATCGACGGCGGCCGCACCTGGCGGCGGGCGGAGCGCGGCCTGCCCGGCGGGAGCAACGCCCCGACCCTCGACCACCTCCAGGCTGACCCGCGGGACCCGCGCGTGGTCTACGGCGACGGCTTCGGCGGCCTCTACAAGACATCCGATGGCGGCGACACCTGGCGCCGCCTGGACCGTGGCCTCCCCACGTCCCTGGTCTGCCTCATGGCCCTGAACCGGCCGACCGGCGACAGCCTCTGGGCGACGGCTAGCGTGATGGACCCGGACGCCGCCTACCGCCTATTCCACAGCGCGGACGGCGGCGCGACGTGGCGCGCGGTGCGCGGCCGCAGTCTGCCCGCGTCCGCGGGCGCCGCATGCGAGGATACCGGCGACCTGAACGTCGCGGTCTCCCCCGTCGACGCCCGCGTCCTCTACCTCAACGCAGGGAGCCCCGGTGGGGGCGAGGGGGCCGCTCTCTACCGCTCCACTGACGGGGGTGCCCGGTGGGTATCGCTCGATGCCCGCTACGACACGGGGAGCGAAGCCGGGCCGTCCGGCGCGCTGCGCTTCGACTCCTGGCATCCCAGCCGCCTCTACATCTCGGGCACGGACAGCACGGGCAGCACCGTCTACCTGTCTGAGGACGGCGGCCACACCTGGCGCAAGCCGCCAGGTCTCCCACCCGACACCCAAGAGGTCGTCCCCGACCCGACCTCCCTCCTCGTCGCCTATGCGCCCGGCGCCCATGGCGTCTACCGCACCGTCGATGGCGAGCGTACCTGGCACGACTGGACAGGCCCCACGCTTCCCGTCCGCGACGACAACCAGATCGTCAACGTCCAGGTGGAGATCGTGCGGTGAGGGGAGGCACGAGAGCCCAGCGGCGCGCGGTCCTGTGCGCCCGCGCCGTGTGGGCCGGTCTCCTCTTCGGCGGGCGCCGCGGCCTGTCGGGGATGCTCGCCTCCATCGGCGGGCTCGATGGCACCTCCAGCCGGGAGATAACGAGCCTACACAGCGGCCCGGTCCTCGCGGATGGCACGGCCGCCACGGCGAGGGGGTGCTGATGCGGCGCCTAGTGCTCGCGCTCCTGCTGGTCGTCGTGCCCGCCTGGGCTCTCCACCCCATCGGCACGAGCGGCCTCGCCGTCGGGGGCGCGCCGCACAGCCGCCTCACCCCTTCCCCCGACGCGGGCGGGCGGACGGTGGCGTGGCTGCTCGTCGATCCGCGGCACCCGCGGACGCTGTTCATCGGCGGCCTCGTCACGTACAAAGGGTACACGGGATGCCCAGCGAACACAGATCCGTGCGCCGCGTGGGCGATGCGCTCGACCGACGGCGGCGCGACGTGGGTCGACCTCACCGGGGGCATCCAGGCGATTGACCCGTACGCCACCAACTTCTCGCCCCTCTACCTGTCGGCGGATGGGCGTCACCTGTACATGGACGTGTTCGCCGACATCTCACCCGATAGCAGCCACTCCGACATCATCTACTCCGCCGACGCCGGCGCGCACTGGCGCTCGGTGGCCGCCGAGCAACACATCGCGCTGGCTAACAGCGGGGGCGTCGGCTACCTCACGCCCGACCCGCTTTCCCCGCGCCGCCTTTACGCCGTCCAGTGGAGTCCGGGCGGCGAACAATTCGGCTCGTCGAGCGACGCCGGGGCTCACTGGGCGTGGCGCGACCACCCGGCGCCGTTCGCCATCGACCAGTTGGGCGCGCTGGGCTCGTCGCTGCTCGTGGCCGACCAACGCCGCTTCGACACGGTATACGCCAACGTCGCCGGCCCCAACGGGACCCCGGGGGCGACGTTCCTACGCAGCGACGACGCTGGCCGACACTGGACGACGGTGCGCGCGCCGACGAGGGGGCTGCTCGACGGCTTCACCATCATCGCGAACCGGTACGAAGGGACGCTGCTGGTGGGGCGACCCGAGGACGGGCCAGCGGATAGGCTCACCGTGTCGCCTGACGAGGGCCGGACGTGGCGGTTCGTGCGCTGCCCCGGCGACCTACGGGGGGCGTGCCCCGCCTTCATCGTGGACAATGCCTTCGGCGCCGGGGCATCCTACGCCGTCGTGCGCGACGGCATCTACCGCTTCCGCGGCACCGGCCCGGCCGAGGACCGGCCGGTGATCGGCGCGCATCTGCCCGTCCGCGTCGGGTCCGTCGTCGCCGTGGGGAGCGGCGGCCACGCCGGCGATCCCGTCTTCGTGGCGACCGCTGGCCGGCTCTACCGCACGCTGGACGCGGGGCGGACCTGGGCCGCCCTCCCTGTCGCGCGCTTGCCGCAGGGGTTCCGATGACGCTGGCCCCACAGCTGCGCGCCGCCCTGTGTTGCCTCGGCGCCCTCGGCTTTGTCCTCGCGGCGACTAGTCCACCCGGCGCCGCAGACGGTCTGGCTGCCGCGCGCGATGTCGCGCCGACGCCGTTGGTGAGCACTATTCACCTGGGCTTCGGCCCGTCGGCCGTGCTGATGGATGAGGCGACGGGGCGTGCCTTTGTGGTCGGGGATGGGCGCGGCGGCGTCGAGGTAGCGGTGCTCAACGCTCGGACGGGGCGTGTCGTGCGCGTGCGCTCACTGGGCCGGTCGCACCTCATCCCGTGGCAGGAAGGAACTCCTGCGGCCGTCGACCCGGGGACGGGGCGGGTGTTCTTGCCCACCGCCACCGGGAAGCCAGCCGGCGACGGCGACCCGGCCACCGGGCTATGCCTGGTGCGGGTCCTCGACGGGCGCACTGGCGCGCAGCTACGGACCATCCCGGCAGGGTACGCCCCGGTCGGCGTGACGCTGGCCGCGCGGGCGCGCCGACTCTTCCTGGCTGACGGCCCACGAACAGATGCGCTAGGGCGCATCGTCGCCCCAGCAGGCCTGCGCGTCATCGACGTTGCGACGGGGCGGCTCGTGCGCCCGCCCCTGCCCGATGAGGGCCTGCCCCTCGCGGTCGACGACCGGATCAACCGTATGTTCGTGGGGTCGTCGACCGGGCTCGACATGCTCGACGCGGCGACGGGCCGGGTCCTGGCGCGCGTCCCCCTCGGTCAGGCCCCCGACGGCGGCACCGCTGCGGCAACGGGTCTGGCGGTCGACGAGCGGGCGGGGCGCGTGGTGGTGGCCCTCTCCGGCAGCCTCGGCCTCACCGATGGGGTCGTGCTCGACGCGCGGACGGGGCGCATCGTGGCGCGGGCTCCCTCCGTGGGCAGCGGGCCGCTCGCCGCCGACCCGTCCACCGGGCGGTCGATGTCGGTCGATTATCCACTCAGCTCGACGGGCGGACCGGTCACGGTGAGCGCCTTCGTCACGCGGGACGGACGACTGGTGCGCATGGTGACGCTGGACAGGCTCACGAGCCCGGGCGTGGTGGCGGCGGTGGCGATCGACACTCCGTCCGGCCGCGCCCTCATCGCGCGGGAGCAGGTGATCGGCGCCATCGCCCAGCCCTTCACCCCGACGCTTCTCACCGTCATCGACATGCACAGCGGGCGCGCCGTGCGCGGGTTCGCGCTGGATGACCAGCCGCCTGGGTCCATGTTCGGGGCGCCCTCCATCGCCATCGACGAGCGGGGGCGGCGCGCCTTCGTGACGAACTATGGCGCCGATACGGTCACCGTCCTCGACCTGACGCACCTGTGACACGCCAGATCGGACCGGCCCTATGAAACGGCACGCCCGTGCCCGCGCCCTTGGCGCCCTCATCCTTGGCGCCCTCGCCGTGGTCACGGCCGTCTCACGCCCGCAGGCGGACGACACCGGCCGTGTGTACACGGTCGCGCAGATGCACGCCGCCGTAGACGCCGCCCCCGATACGCCGTCGCGCGCGGGCGGCTGGCGGGGGCGTATTGTGCGCGTGCGCGGCGTGCTCCTCTCAGAGCAGCGCACGTCGGACGTCTGGTTCCTCCTCGTCGGGGCGTCGGGCGCGCGCCTGGAGGTCTGGTCCATCCCTGCGGCGGGCGCGCGGAGGCCGGTCAACCCACTCAGCGCCTGGCTCGCGCGCCTCCCCGTCGCCGGGCGTCTCCTGCCGACGCCCGCCCCGCCGCGCTCATACCCCATCGTGGGCCAGCCCGCGGTCTATCGCCTGCGCCTGACCGAGAGCTACACCTGCCCGGCCTGCGCACACCCCGCTGGCGTCGCCGATGCCGTGCTGCTCGACGCCGGCCACCCCGCCGCCGATGGCTAGGAGGGGGCGTGCGTCGGCGTCGCACGATGCCGCTGCCCGCACGAGAGGGACGATCATGCAGCACGAGCGGATCGTGGCCGGCGTGCCCCACCCATCGACGGCCACGCGAGCCATTATAGGCGCGCGGCGTCGAGGATGCTCACTGTGTTGTCTCCACCGTTGGCGACATAGACCTGTCCGGCCTGCTCGTCGACCGCGACGGCCGGGGGACCGGTCCCAACCGTGAAGTGGCGGAGGACCTGCCCGCGCCGCGTGTCGATGACGTACACAGTCGTCGTCAAATATGCGAGACCTGTTGGCTCATGCTGCGCACTGGCGACGACTGTGTGTCCGGTGCGCTCATCCACTGCGACCGCCGCCGCGTAGCCGCCTTCCGCCGCAAGGGTGGTGCGGTTGACGACGCGTCCGCTTCGGCTGTCGAGCACGGTCAAGCCGACGTAGCTCCCCGTCGAGATGAAGGTGGTAGAATCGACGGCTAGCACCCGCCCGGCCGTTGGGTCCGTCACCAGAGTTTCGCCGCCCGCGCCGTCGATGCTCTGCCGCAGACGCCCTGTGGTCGCGTCCAGCACCCGGATGTTGTTGCTCCGGTCGGCGTCGTTCTCGACATCCACGAAGACACGACCGGCCCGCTCATCCACCGCCACGGCATAGGCGGGCAGGTCCAGGGGCACGGTGGACCGCACCGCGCCCGAGGTAGCATCGAGCACATTGACGCTGCAGTTCGCGTTCGCCACGAAGACGCGCCTCGTGCGCACGTCGACGGCCGCGGCCGTCGTAAAGCCGCCTGTCGGGACCGTACGCAGGATGCGTCCCGTCGTGGCATCGAGCACGCGTACGGCGCCTGCCACAATAAAGACACGCCCACTCTGCTCGTCGACCACCGGCACGGGGACGGGATCGCCGCCGACAACCCCGATTGCGACTGTGCGCACGAGGCGTCCCGTCGTTGCGTCGAGGACACTCACGCTGCCCTGGAGGCTGGTCGTGCGTCCCTGTGGTGGCCGACCACGGCTCAACACGAAGACGCGCCCGCTCCGCGCATCCACCGCTACTCCGGTTGGGTTCCAATCCACCATCACGGTGCGTAAGCGATGCCCTGTCATCGTAGCGAGTGTCGTCACACTGCCAGGACCACTGGGGAGGAGGCCGTTGGTCATCCTCGGCCCTCCGTTCACCACGAAGACTCGCTGGGTGCGCGCATCGACCGCGACGGCGATGGGGCGCACGCCCACCCGCACCGTCCGCAGCGCGGGCACCCACGCTGCGGACGGTGCGGGTGGGATGGCTCCTTGGCGAAGCCGCCATCCATTCGTCCGTATCGGCACACCGGACAGGGCCGTGAGCGCGACGATGACGCCGACCACGACGCACTCATGGCGACAATCGAACCGGTCCATCATCTCCCTCCTCCCTGCCTCACGATCTGTGTCACTTGGTCCCCCGAACCGCCTCGCTACGGATAGCAGTATCCGTTGCGGAGATAATAGTAGTCGTACGCCAAGCTATGGTTACCCCTCCCGATAGCCGGATTGTAGCGTGGGTCGCAGTACCAGCTCCCGATGGGTAGGTTTCACCGACCTAAAGGGGTAGAGGCGGTTGCACAGACGCATCGGAGGGTGTAGCATGAGCGCGCATGTGCGTGAAGGGGGCGTGATGCTACCAGAAGCAGGGAGAGGATGCAGTATGGATGGGGACGAGCGCCCACACGAGGGTCAGGGGACAGCGCGTGACCAGGAACGGCTCCTGCTGCTCGCGCGCTTGCACGGCGCGGGGCCAGTGGAGTCTCTGATTACTCAGTTCGTGCGGGACAGCATGGGGACGAGCGTCGCGCTGACGCCGGGCATTGAGTACGCCCTGAGCGCGTCGGCTGATGAGGCGGCCGCGGCGGGTGAGGGCGCGCGGGCGTGGCAGGCGCGGCAAGCCGCCTGGGTCAACGTTGGGCCATGCGACGCAGAGCTACCCCACGCGGACGCGCCCGATCGGCTCGCGCAAGCCCTCGCCAACCTGCGCGACGTTGGCCTCTGGCCCTGGGTTGAGGGGAGCGCCCCCGAGGACACGCGCTATGACCAGGCGCTTGCCCCCGTGCGCGCCCTCCTGCGCGATCCCGCCGTGGCGCCCGTCGCGATCGGCCAGGTGGCCGTGCGCGCCCTCTACCCCGCCCTGCTTCGCGCCGGCGGCCGCGCCTATGGCCTCTACGGCCGCGGCGTCGTCCTCGTCGATCTGCGCCCCGAGGCCGAGACCGCCGTGAGCTACATCCCCGGCACACTCCTGGCCGCGTCCGACAATATCCTCCCGCCCTACATCGCCGTCAGGGTGATGATCGACGCCTACGACCCGGCGCGCGCCGTCCTCGTCGTGGTCCACACCACGCCCATCTTCATGGTCTACCGCCTCGATCGTACCCCCGGAGCGCCCCCGCCCGACGCCCCCCTCATCGACTTCGATCAATAGCGCCGCCCGCCCCCTCTGCGTTTCCTCTCCCCCGCGCCCACAGTATTTGCGTCGCCCACACCCGTCAGAGGCGCGTGGCGTCGAGCATGCTCACGGTGTCGTCTCCTGCGTTGGCAACGAACACGCGCCCCGTTTGCTCATCGACGGCAACCGCTGGCGGCCCCGCGCCGAGGGTGAATTGGCGCACCAGGCGCCCGCTGTGCGTGTCGAGCACGCTGACGAGATCGGCGATCGCGGAAGAATGCGACGTGACGACGATCGCGTGCCTGGTGCGCGCGTCGACCGCGTCGACCGCCGTGCCGCCCTCGCTCGTGGTGCGGTCCAGCACGGGCGCGCGGAGCACCCGCCCCGTCCGGCCGACCAGGATGGCGGCGGTGATGTCCCCCCCCGAGGAACTGAGCGGGGTCGCGACCGCGACGATGCGGTCCGTGGCCATGTCCACGGCGAGCGGGGTGCTCAGGGCGCGGGAGCCGTACAGCACCGCCCCAGTCCGCGCGTCGAGCACGCGGCCATCGGGCAGACCCGTCGCGTCGGTGAGGCCGACCACGACGCGGCCCCCCGACGCATCCACCGCTAGGGCGAGCGCGTCCTCCTGGACCTGGCTGTTCGTCACGGACACGCGGCGGCGCACGGCTCCCGCGGCGGTCGTGAGCACATCGACCTCCGGGCCATTGGCGACGAAGAGCCGGCCCGTCGCGCTATCTGCGGCGACCGCCGACCCGCCAATGCGCGGAACCGTGCGCAGCGGCCGCCCGGCCGCTGCGTCGATGATGCGCAGGGTGGTGTCCCCGTCGAGCACGAACAGGTGGCGCGTGCCGGCATCAAGCGCCACGGCCTGCGGCGCGACGCCGACGGCGCGCACCGCCCGAACGGCGCCGGTGCGGCCATCCAGCACCCAGAGGCGGCCAGGCCCGCTCGGCGCACCCGTCGCCGCGCTCTGGCGGCTGGTGGGGACAAACACCCGCCCCGTGCGCGCGTCGACCGCCGCCACCGGTTGCCCGTCTGAGGTGGGGACGTAGGCTTCCGGCCCCAGATCGCGCGCCCCGACGACGCGTCCTGTGCGTGCCTCCAGCACCGTGACGCGGCTATCGTGGGCGCTGCTGCTGAAGACGAAGACGCGCTCCGTGGGGGCATCGGCGACCAGGGCGAGCGGCGCTGGCGCGACCGCGACGGTGCGCAGGAGCGCCCCAACGGCCGGTGGTCCCCCGCGCGAGGCGTGTCCGGTCGTCGCGTGGCTCCCTGGTCCCCACAGCGGGACGAGGGCTAGCAGGCCGACAATCCCGCACGCCACGACCTGGCGTATCCCGGCGCTGATGTGGTGCGGTGGCTTCATTCCCGTCTCCATGAGGGGATTGTACCCGGCTATCGTCCACCCATCCATTGCTCGCATCCCGACATATCCAGCGCTCCGCGCCGCTGGCCAGTGGCGCGGAGCGCGCGCGCCGGCTAGTAACAGGTTCCGTTCCGCAGGTAGTAGTAGTTGTGCGCCAGACTATGCCCTTTATTCCCGATAGCTCTGTTCGAGCAGAAGGGGAGGGTGATGTCCTTGTCGCTTCCGGTCACCGTGTAGAGGCCCAGATTGTCATTATCCACCGGGTTGTCGACTCCACGGAACCACGTCACCCGCAGCGGGGTCACGCTTGGGTCGATCCCCACGGCCCGGTTGCATCGCCCTTTGTACCTCTGACATTTCTGGTCGTACAGCCAGGTGAACAGATCGGCCTGATACGCCCCCTCCGTCACGTCATGGTCGTTGCTCGCGACCTTGCCGGCCCCGTAGTTGACCTCAGTCACAAACACGAGCAGATCCTTGAAGTTGTAGCTCGTCCCCGCGAACGCCGGGGTGCTGCCATGATAGCGGTATCGCTGTCAAGGCCATTGATGATTTGCTTTTATGCATCAACACGACGCAAAAGCGCCGCGCGCAACGGTCACAGACCGCATGCGGGCAGCACCCTCACCCGACGCGCCTCTCAGCGCGCTGTTCAGGCGGGGCTGTCCCCAACCGCGCGTACGCCGGCACCGAGGCCCGCGACGGCCGCCCGTGGAACCGTGGTGGTGGGTGGCGCGAACCTGCGGGCCTATCGGCCAATGCTGTACGCGATGAATGCGGCTGGGACGGCCCACACGTCGGCGCTTGCCTCTATGGAGAGAATATCGCGCGTCGCCAATACACCTGTCTTGATGTCGCTGTTGCGGATCGTCAATGCTTCTTGACGCCATGCGCCCGAGACATACTTGCCATCGAGCGCCGTCATCCGCGCGTTCGTGTCGGGGCACACGCCGGCGAAGTCGATTTCAGCGCGACTATTCTTGTAATGCGTCACCCACCCACCCGTGCGCGCTGTCCCGGGCATGATGTGGTCACACCACGCCATGAGGGCCGTCCCGAGTTGTTGTTCAGTGAGGCGCGTGATGTCGATGGGGGGCTGGCCGAAGCGGATCTCGGGGAGGCGAGCGATCAGCGGATCGTAGAAGTATAGCTTCGCTTGGCGACTCTCGTCGGGACGGCCGCGCTTATCCGCGGCTGGGCAACGCCACACGATAAAGGTATCAACAAGCAGGGCAATGAGGGGATCGAGCGTCTTTCGACCAATGCTGAGTTCCTCGGCCAAACCGATCATAGAGACCGTGCTTGTCACCCGTTTGGCCAGGGCAGTGAGGAGCGCGCGGGCCTGGGGTTCGGGCAGGCCGGCCGTGCCCAAGTCGCCGCGCACGACATCGAAAAGCGCGCTGACGGTCGAACTGTCGATGCTATTGGACCGTTTCCAGTCTCCGACAGCTTGGGGATACCCCCCCACGTCGAGGTACGCCTGCCAGGCGGCGACAAGGTCATCGGTGTAGGGCTGGAGAGCGTTCCAGATCGCGCGCGCCACGTCTGAGCGCAACTCGTCAGGCCGTAGCGCCACCCCTACGGGTACATGCAGGCCGAGGCTATGGCAGAAATGCGTGAAGTTCATCGGGAGCAAGGCTCGATTAGCGTCGGTGGTATGTCCGCGCCGTCCTGCAAGTGCTTTGATCGCGTCATCGAGCCCGCTGTTAGACGAGCCCGTGAGCACCACGCAGTCGTCACGGAAACCGGTATTGTCACGAAGGTCTTTGATAATCGACCACCACTGGCCCTGCGTGGCCGTAATCTCATCGATGAACTAGTAGCGTCGCGCGTCTGGCGGGAGTGACGTCGTCGCGGTGCGCGTGACCCACTCGTAGAGCATCCCGAGCCGATTTGCCGGCCATCCGTCGACGCTGACACGGACCACTTGCAGCGGATTCAGGCCGGTAGACAGAAGGTGGTGAATTTTGCGCTTGAGCGAGACTGTTTTGCCGACCCGGCGTGGTCCGTAGAGCAGATAGAGCCCATCGTCAACTAATGTGCCGAGGGGATCTGGATCATACGCAATGCCTTGAGCCGCAGCGTCGCGCAAGTCTCGGTCGGTATTCACCCAATTAAGAGGAGACTCCGTAATTGACGTTTGCGGTTGTATAGACCCATGTGCTGCCAGCCAATCAAGCACGGTTTGTAGGGGCCGCCAAGCGTTCTAGCACCTACATGGAGTCTATTGGCACGTCCCATTTGAAGACCTAATGGGTTCCGCAAACGTCAATTACGGAGTCTCATTAAGAGCCTGTCTGCAATCGACAAAAAGTGCGCCAGAAGCCTCTCAATTGGCGCGTTATGTGGTTCGGAAGATAGCTGAACGGTGATACCCCGCCCCTGCTTGTCCGGCTCACAGGGCCAAAAAAGCGATTGCAGACAGGCTCTAAGCTGGACTTTGGCCATTTGCGCGAAAGGAAACATACCGCGATGTGCACGTATCGTTCCGTTGTCAGCGGCCCCTCCGCGCCTCCCCCAGGCGGTGTGGAGCCTCACGGCGACGCCTCCGTCTTGTGCCCGCCGCCCCGTGGTCGGCTGGTATCTGTGGGCGCGCGGAGTTTTTCCATGTCGCCTTTCCGCCCCGATATGAGAAAAGTCTCTGCGCCCCTGTCGATCGCCTCAGGGAGATGCTGTATGACGCCGCCTAAATGGCCAAAGTCCAGCTAAGATCGCGCCACCAGGGGCTGTCCCGACGGACGGCGCGCGCGACTTCACCTTCGTTGATAGCCATAGTCTCAGTATACCCGCGTGTTTCTGTCCCTGATGACGCAAAAACCCGCAGGTTCTTGTCCATAGTGGCACAAAAACACGCGGGTATAGAACGTGAGGAGAATGTGCGTGATCTTCGTCACGTACGTTACAGGCTACTCATGCCATTCATCCTCATCCTATGTGGGGGCGAGATGTCATGCCAACGCAGACGCTTTGTACCAGTGTCAGCGTTACGTATAGAAACCTCTCAGAAAACCCACGGCTGTAGTCGTAGGATGAATGGGATCGTCGCAACGACGGGCCGTGTGTTCGGCGCGTCAACGATCGCCAGCGGGATGATAGACTGTTAGTGGTGATCGCTCCTTCGGGGGCCACCATGACGCCCAACGGCGTCTCTACGGCGGGGCACGCCGGAAGTCACGCTTGGGGAGATTGTGTCAGACACCAGAGCCTCCGGGTCACGGTGCAACGGTCGCTGAACCAAGAATCCCGCGGCTTTAGCCGTGTGGAGTGTCAAGCGCTGTCTAGTACGTCATGGTCAGGCTCTCGACGTCAGTGATCTCCGCGGCCTGGCTGATCCCATACGGCCCGAGCATTCCCGCCCCAAAGATGTCGGCCGCTGTCGCCGCGTGCCCCGCGTCGATCTCGTCGAGCACCAGCCCCATCGTCGCCCCGTCCAGGTGCAGCGGCGCGTTGTCATCGACTTGGCGCACCCGTCGGAACCGGCTCCGCTGCTCGTTCGAGACCTGCACCCAGCACTCGCACAGGTCCACCGTTAGCCCGTCGTCGCGCAGGCGCTGCACGTTCGCCGCCCGCTGCTGCGCGTCGGCGAGCGCCTTGACGCTGATCTTCAAGCCCGCCGTCGAGCGGTTCACGTCCCGCGCTTCTCCGCCTTCCTTCTGCCACCGCTGCACCGTTCTGACGGACACGCCCAGCTCGCCGGCGAGGATGCGGTTGCCCTCCGCGATCTGGCTCCGGCCCTCGCCGCCGCCCCGCTCGCGCACCAGCCCCCGGATCACGCCCGCGTCGAGCGCCACGTCGGCCGCCACCAGCGCGTCGATCCGCCCCTGCAACTCGCGCTCTAACGACGGCATCGTTACCCCCCGCCGCCCGCGCCGCTGGCGGCCGCGATGAGCCGCGTGAGCGCCTTGACGGCCGCTTCTCCCCGCTGCCGCGCCGGGTCGAAGGCCTCGACCACCGCCGCGAGCGGTATCGCCGCGTCGCGCACCTTGAAGTCCCCTAAACCCTCGCCGAGCTTGAGCGTCCCTTTCATGGCCGCTATCGGGTCGGGCTCGTCGCTCACGACGTAGGCGCAATCGACGTTGATGGCCACCACCGGGACGCCGGCGGCCTCCAAGCGCCCTAACGCCCGGCTGAGGTTGGCGTTGGCTTGCGCGATGATGGCGTGGCGCCAATCGGGCCGGTAGAGCGGGTCGTCGTGCTTGTACCACGTCCCGCCCAACGTCGAGACCGTGACCGCGTAGATGTACTTGAGCACGTCGAGGGCGAGCCGCGCCGCCGGCGAGGGATCGGCCTTCAGCGTTGCGCGGGCGTCGCGCAGCCGCTCGTACCAACCCTCTAACGCGCGCGCGCGGCGGGTCCACACGTACGCCTGGCTGATCGCGACGGCCTGGCCGCGCTCCTCCGCGCGGGCCACCGTTGGCGTACAGTACCATCGCTCCTCCGCGCCGCCGAGCCGTGCCAGCCAGTAGCCCGGCAGCCGCTTGTCGAACGCCACGCCGCTCCCATCGCCCGGATCGCCGTCGGCCCTCCGTTCCTCGACATCGCCCAGGCCCAGCTCGACCGAGGACGCCGCCCCCAACCAGAGGGCGTTCTTGTCGTAGCTATGCAGGTAGGCGCGGCCGCGCTCCTCGGGCGACAGCGTGCGCATCCAGGTCAGGTCGCGCACGGTGTTGGTGTCGAGCGCCGGCGGCGGCCAGTCCTCCACCGCGTCGCGCTTGCCCCCGCGCCGCGTGGTCTCGATCAGCAGGTCCAGGCCGGTCTTGCCCGGCGAGCGTACGTAGGTCCGGCCTACCGCGTTGGCGTAGGCGTAGAGCGCCGCCAGCAGCGTGTCGGCGTCGATGCCCTCGCCCCAGGTCGCGTTGTCGTCGTAGGCCGGCACGACGATGGCCACGCCGGCGCCGGCGACGCCCTTCTTGTCGAGCGCGAGCCAGTGGGACAAGCCCTCGGGCCAGGCGTGCAGTTCGGCCGCGGCCAGGCCGTCGGTGACGAAGGGGTGCGCCAGGTGGCGTGGCCGCCCCCTGGCCCCGCGCAGGCTCTCGGGTAGGCCAGCCGCACGCACCCAGGCGTCGGTGAGCCAGAGTTGCGCCAGGCCGTGTCGCCGCGCGCCATTGTAGAGATCGCCGACGTGGCGGATCGCGCCCGAGATCGGGACGACGGGCTTATCGCGCAGGTGCAGGCCGTCCACGTCGAGCACGCCGATCGCCGGCACCGCTGCCGTTGTTGTCATGGTGTTTCCTCCTCGACGCTCACGGATGGTCGCTGCGAGCGGCGCCGTCGCCTTCATCCAAAGGGAAAGGTTTCGTCCCCAGGCTCTGGGCGAAGCGCAGCAGGTAGCCATCGGGGTCCATCACGAGGAACTGCCGTTGCCCGACCGCCGTGTTATCCCGTCGGTACCAGCGCTCGTGCGGCTCGACCATGAGCGGGTATCCGTCCGTGCGCAGCGCCTCGACCAACGGAGCGATCCGATCGACACCCATCTCGAAATTGACGCCGCGCCCATAGGGATGCTCCAGCGGCCCTGTCTCCCACGTCCCGTGCGCCTGCTCGATCATCACCTGGCTCCCCTGGTAGGATAGGTAGGCGAACCGATCCTCGGGCCGTTGGTACGCGATGCGGAATCCGAGTACGACGGTATAGAACCGGAGACTAACAGCGAAATTGGACACACTAAGTTCCGGGACCAACGGATTGTCGGTCATGGCGCCTTCTCCCCTCTCTCTTTGTGGCTCGCGCGCTCCCGCGCCCGCCGCTCCTTGCGCGGACAGCGGCACGGCAGGGCGTGACAATGGAGGCAGCGTTCGACGGTGATCGTCGCCGGCGATGCAGGCGAGGCCCGCGCCGGCGTCGCGGCGGGTATAGCTGGGGCTGGCGGTGGATGCTCCATGTCGACGTTGGCCGCGGCGATTCCCTCGCCCCGGACCTCGAACACGACGCGAAGACCGGGCGCGACACGGCCGAGGGCGCGCTCGATCGGCCCGCGCAGGCGCTTGTCTAGCCACTGCTGGCTGAAGGCGTCGGGGACGCCGACGCGCAGCAGGTTGCCGTCCAGGCCCGCGACCGTCGTGGGCTCCAACCACCGCTTGTAGTTTTCCGGCGTCATCTCGCCGCGCAACTCGCCGAGCGTGTCGCGCCAGGCCGGCTCCATGTCCGGCGCCGGCGGCGCGATCTCCACCATCTCGACGTCGGGCCGTGCGCCCGTCACCGCCGGTATCCCCCCGTCCGCGCCCCGCTCGCGCAGCAGCTCGTCGACTTCGTAGCGGATCATCCCGATGGTTAGCGTGGCGAGTCGCTTCTTCTCCGCGAACCGGACGGCCCCGCGCAGCGCCTCCAAGACCGTCGCCTCACCGACGCGGCCGATCAGCGCCCACACCTGCCGCGCCAACGCCGGGCGTGGCGCCTCCGGCCCCATCAACTCATGATAGAGCGCCCGCCAGTGTGCGTCGGCCGCCGTCGCCACCGCGTCCTCCGGACGTTCGACCGTCAGCAGTAGGGCGGTCCCACGCCGGGCCGCGCGCATCCGCGCCTTCTGCGCTCCGACGTGATAGACGTTGGGCAGCCCTTGCCCCTGCGGCGCGATGCGCAGGTGCCCGGTCCGCGCCAACTCGCGCAGGTAGGTATACACCGAGCGCCGCGACGCTGCCCCAATATCGTGCGCGATCTCGCCCACGGTGCGCTCGCACCGCCCCGCTGCCGAAGCGTGGTGGCAGAGCATGATGTACGCGCGCTTGGCCCCCTGTGAGAGCCGCGCGTCGTCGAGCACCGCGTTGGGTACCGTGGCGTAACCTATCCCATCGTCGCCCGCGTGGACCGGGCCGACAGTGAGGTGGTAGACGTTGGCATTGCCCTGGCCCCCGCGTCGCACCGTCACCAACTCCTCCGCGCGCAGGTCGGCCGTCCGTCGCTTGACCGTGCGCACCGAGCAGCCCAGCTCGTCGGCAAGCTCGCGCTGGTACGGGTGGCAGTCGTTGTCCTCGTCCCACGCATAGGACATGAGGAGGACGTGGGCCAGCCGGTCATTGTCCAGCGGCGCGGCGTCCAGGAATGGGCGCGGCACCTGCGTCCAGCCGGCGCGCGGGGGCCGCTCACGCGGCGTGGGTTGCTCCGCCGTCGCTGCGGCGTTCGTGTGAGCACTCACCGGGCGTACCCCTCCTGCAAGGAACGATGCCGCCAGTAGCGATATTCGGCCAGTTCCGCCGGCGTCGCCCCCGCGAAGAGGGACTGATGGGCATGGGTGGGGCGACGTGGCGCCGGTGTCGAGGCCTCGCCCGCTAGCAGTGCACGGGCGCGCGTGAGCGTCGCGGCGAGCGTGGTATCGTGGTCCAGCGCCGCGGCGACCCGCGCCTTGCTGTTGAGGACGGTCGTGTGGTTGGTCCGCCCGAGGGCCTGCGCGGCGGCGTGGTAGGCGAGCTTGGCGTCCTCGACGAGCAGATAGGCGCACAGGTGGCGCGCCCACGCCACATCGGGCTGTCGGCCCGTGCCGAGGATCGCCGCCGGCGTGACCTCGACAGCGGCCGCGAGATGGGTGTTATTGTAAGCACACGCGACAGCGGCCACGACACGCTCGACATCCACCGGCTCGGTACGCGCCCAGGCGACGATAGAGAGGGGAGCAGAGATAGGAACAGCCACAATGTCAACATTAGCCACATCGGGCTGTTGACAAGGACGCGCAGCATTGCTATGCTCTTCATAGAGCATAAAACCTCCTAGCGGTCCTACATCGCGGGGTTGGCACCCCAAGCTTAGGACCTTGGTTAGCGGCCTTGGTGATCACTTGGTTGGTGGGACACCAGAGCCGGGCAGATATAAAACTGATAGGCGGGCAAGGGGCTCACCGGGTAGCACCGGTGGGCCTCTTGCTTTTGCGGTCGATGCGACCGCGCTATGTGTTACATGGCAAGTTCCCGTGGCATTGTGTCCGACCGCTCCCGTCGCGTTACCGTGACCTCGCCGTTGGCGATGGCTGTAAGGAGTGCCGCCGCGTTGCCCCGGCCGGACAATGGCCCGCGGTGCGAGGTGTAGCCGAGTTGGCCGGCGACAATATTCAGATGCGCCTTTAAGGCCTTCGCCTCTTCCGAGTCTAGCCCGGCAAAGTGGAAGGTAACCATCGCGCCCGTAGCCTCTTTGTCTCTTCGCATCATGAGTGACACCATCGCCTTTCGCACCGCGTATGTCACCTAGCATAGACGCAACTAACAAGATAGTCAAGTTTTTGCCCTCCAAGACGTGCTCCTGTCTTATTACGGCAGTGTCGTCCACTTGACCGGCGTCCCCGTTCCTCGCTAGGATTGTGTCGGCGCGGCAGGTGTCCATCCTTGCGCCGCACTCGTTGATGTGGCCGGCGGCGTCGAGGATCAGGAGCAGCAAGCCGCCTGTGGGCGTGCCCCACGCGACCCCGAACGACACTGCGCCGCGCCACGTCAGCGAACGCCCGCAAGATGTCGTGGTAGCGCTCCGTCATGGACATGTCTCTCTCCTTTAGCGCGTCCTGTCGTCGCGCCCGATGTCGGGAACCGGCCAACGCTCCTTAGCGAACGCCAGCGCCTCTTTCGGCGACGGTAGCCCTTCCATGTGCTGCACCAGACTGAGGCTGTCCCCACCCACGTTTCCGGTGTGACAGAACCAGACGCCTGAGCCCATCTCCAGGTTGACCGACAGGCTCGGCGTGCTGTCGCGGCCATCGGCATGGTGTCCTGCGATGGGGCACTGGTACGACCCGCTGTGAGGCGCGTGGACACCGTATTGCGCGAGCATGACGTCCAGGGGATAGGATTCCTTCCAGCGCGCGATCTGGCTCGACTGGAGGCCTTGACGATGCGCGTGAGGGCTACCTTCCCGCGTTGCCCCTACCGCGCGTTCCACGGCCGGCTCTCCGGTGCGTTCAGGGGTGCGCGCCCTGACGGGATGCGTGGCCCGGTCGAGATCTTCATAGAGCCAGGGGCGGGCGTGCAGCACGGCCCGCGCGCGGCAACGCGCGAGCGACGCCACGTAGTCGAGCTGCCCCGAGAGGGTGTGCGCGACCGTGTCACCGTGGCGGTCGATGAAGGGATGCCTCTCGCTGTCCTTGAGATGGATGCCCAACGGCAGGGCGATGTTGGAACCGGTCGACCCGTCCCGTGCGCCACGCTTGTCCTGCTTGGGGTAGATCTCGAAGGCCTCGTGCCCGCGATGCATGCGCTCCACCTCGTCGGTCCCGAGGGCGAGCATCGCCAGGGCGCGGGCGTCCCGCGCCGGTACGGGCTCGTCGAGGAACACGAAAAGATGGCCGCCGCGGCGTGACTCGGAGACGGCGCAGGCGATGCCCTGCTCCTCCAGGCGCCGTCGGCAGTCCTGCAGCAGGACCAAGCCGTCCTCCTCGATCACGCGCCGCCGACCGGTCGCGGGGTCCAGCTCGGGCAGCGTGCGCTTGTCGTCGTGGTCGAGCACCAGCAGCCGGCAGCGATCCTCGTCGTCGAGCAGGTACGTACCGGCGGTGATCTGGCCACGCAGGTGCGCCTCGGCGACGTCCCTTGTTAGGGCGCAGTCGTCGGGCCGGCGCTTGCCGACCCTGGCCCAGCCATAGGAGATCTCGCCGGTTTCCTGATCGACCGCCTTGTACTGCCGCGCGTGGTCGCCCTTATAGTAGCAGAAGAGGTCCATGAACGCCGCCAGTCGGTCAGTGCTCGCTGTGACCACGATGGGTGCGGGTTCCCGTTGCGCGTTAGGGCCGTGTTGCGGCTCCGGCGCGACGGGTGCCGCCGGTGGCACAGTGACGACACGCCGGGGCGGCGAGACCACGGATGTAAACGCCGACGGAGGTAGGCTGGTGTTGTGCGCGGACGCGCGATCGAGCACGCGGGTCACGATGGCGCCGCCGAGGGCGCGGCCAATCCACGACGCGCGGCTCATAAATCGTACTCCCATGAGATGACGTGAACGGGTCGCGCGCGCAGTGGCGTGCCGACTTCGGCCCACTCGTGCTCCCGCTCAGGCACACTCATCGCCGACGTTAAGAGCGAGGGGAGCGTCTTTAGGGGCTTGCCCTGGCCGATCTGTCCGCCTACCCGTTTAAGACGCTTATCCGCGCCCCACGGGACCGCCTGGAGCGTGTAGGGATAGGCATGCCGTGGCACCACCACCATGCGGTGCCGTGGCATCCGGATGATGTCGTCGGGCGTGAGCAACTCCGCCGCGGCCTCGCTGCGCGTGACGCCGCCCTGGCCGGCCAGGAACTCCTCGCGATCGCGGCCGGCGTTGGCCTGCCGCTGCACGACGGTTGCCTTGCCGACCTGCTTGCTCATCCACTCGGCGGCGTGCCCCTGCACCGTCGCCCCACCGAAATAGATATGCGTCTGGCAGCCCTCCGCGATGGCCTCGGCGGGCAACTCGTCGTAGATCGTGACGATCTGGCCGAAGCTCTGCGCGGCCAGGCGCAGCCACACGCCCACCGAGCGCACCGTGTTGAGCCAGGCCGCCAGGTCACCAATCTTGCCGATCGTGCCCACCTCATCGAGGTCGCAGATGACGGGGCGCGCCAGCACGCCGCCAGGCCGGGCGTTGGCGACTTTCACGACAAGCGTATCGAACATCTGCGTGAAGAAGCTGACCGTGAGCGGTGCCAGAATGTCCTCGCGACCACGCGTCAAGACGACGTAGACTTGCCAGGGCGGGCCTGATGGGTCGGCCAGGGCCGCGAAGTCGATGTCGTCGCCGGCCGTCGCCGCGGCGATCTCGGGGTCGTTGAGGAACTGGAAGCGCAGCGGCAGGCCGGTTTGAATCGCGCCCTCCAGCTCGGGCTTTTTTCGCACATTTGCCATGAACTGGGCGGCCATGCGCCGCGCCGTTGGCACGCTCTGCAAGAGTTCGCGCTGCATGGCGCCGTAGTCGGCGCGGCCCACAAAGTCGCGTAACTCGGTCAGGGTGGCGGCCGCGCGCCCCTGGGCCTGCGCCAGGTGGTTCAGGTGAGCGATCGCGGCGACGATGGTCAGCATGGCCGTGTTGTCCCAGTAGGGTTCGTCGGAGCGTCCACCGGTATTGTCGATGAGGAGCTGGGCGAAGCGCTGCATGTCGCCCTCGCTCTCCATATGCGCCAGCGGGTTATACTTGGCCCCGTGGGGATCGTAGAAGTCGAGGCGGCGCACGATGTAGCCGTTGGCGCCGAAAGCCTTGCTGGTGGTCGTGTAGAACTCACCCTTGGGGTCGGTCGCGACGCCGCTAGGACGTGTATCGCCTTTATGGAGCACGCGGCGCAGGCGCCAGCCGCGTGGCCGCCACAGGGCGCGGCGCAGCATGTTGGCGATGAAGAGGGCCGAGCTCTTGCCAACGCCGGGCTGCCCGATGATGAGGACGTGCAGGTTCTGCTCCAGGTCCGTGAGCCATGCGCGCCGCGCCCAGGGAAGGCGGCCGCGCCGACCCAGCAGATAGGGGACGGCCGCGCGTCGCCGGCGGCGTCGCCTGAGCTCACGCCGCGTGGCCCAACGCGCGCGACCGTGCGTCGTGCCGGGCACGAGGCACCCCACGCCCTGCACCCAGTACCAGACCGTTGCCAGGATCTTACGGATTGGCTTGGTGGAGAGGACCATGAGCCCGACCAGGGCGATGAGTCCCCATAAGGCGAGGCGCACCTCGTGGCGCAACGCTGGCGGTGAGCACCAGGGCACGGGACGCACGGCCCACCGCGCTGTCGGCAGCAGACGCACCGGTGATTGCTGCCGCTCGACGAGCATGAGCGTGCAGGCCAGCGTCGGCGTGACGCGCACGATCTCCGGCGCGACCCAGGTCGTGAGAACGCGGGAGACGCCGAGGCCGACAGCGGCCATAAGGGCGAGCAGGAGGCCCACGGCCAGAGGCCAGCGAGCGCGCAGGAGCCAGAGTCTCATCGTTATACCCCCATCTGATACACGCGATCGTAGCGCCGCGCTCGGGTCGCCACCACGTCGTCGGCGGCACGGACGCCAGCCTGCCGCATGTGCGCGAAGAGGCGGCGCGTCATCGTTACGTCGTCGGCCCCACGGAGCGCTCCACCGGCGATGACGACATGCGCGTGGCGCGTGCGCGTGTTGGAATGGATGCCCCCGACCCAGGCCCACTCCTGCGCCACGCGCCGCTGTGCCGCGTCCATGACAGCGCGGGTCCAGTCGATCATCTCGTCGACGGACACGAGGTCGAGCGCGCCGTGAGGACTCAGCATGACGCGGTGGAATGCCGCTCGTCGCCCGAGGTGGGCGCGGACGCGCGCGCGCGCCGCGTCCGGATCGTCGTCGCGCGTAGTTGGCCCGAACAGGGCGCGGCCTGGATCGTCCGTGCCGTCGGGCGGCGGCTGGACAAGATACGCGATGGCATAGCGCAGGCCGCGCTCGATGCGGCGCGGACGCTCGGCCTCCGTTTCCTGGGGTCTATGCGGATGGACGATGGGCACGTAGCCCGTCCCTTTCACGATCACGGGCAGGCGGGGCGTGTCCATCACCACGCCCGCACTTTCGGGACGCGGCCGGCGGCCAGGGCCGCACGGACCTTCTGCAGGATAGCCGCCGACCGCTGGTCGACGAAGCGCGCGCCCGATTGGAGCGCGGCGTAGGGCTTGTGGCAGGAGGGGCAGATGAGCGTATCTCCGTCGTACTGGTAGGCCAGGATCTCCTCGGCGGTCATGCGCCCACGGACGGTCTCTAGCATGAGCGCATCGATGAGCGGTTGAAGATGCCCGAAGAGCTTCTCGACGTTCGCACGCATCGCTTCGTCCACGGCCTCGCGCAAGACAGGCGCGCCGGCGACCTGCGTCTCGGTCGCGGCCACGCCAGCGCGCGCCCCCTCGATCAATTCCTGGATGAAGTCGCCGATCGCCACGCCCCGCGTCTCGGCTTCCGCCTTCGCCCACTCGTAGGGCTCATCCTCGATCCGTATGTTGCGCTGCTTGGTCGCCGCCATCCCTCATCCCTTTCTCGTCACCCTTGTTGCCGACCTGCATCTCACGTTAGACGCTAGGTAAAGCCTGCTAGTAGGGTGCTAGCGCGTGCCCTCGCCGCCTGAGATGGCGGCCCTAGCAGGCTGCTAGCGCCCGCCATTCGATGTAGCAGGCTGCTAGCGGGCGTATCTCTGGCAGACCGTCCGTCCCCAAGCAGCGCGCTAGCAGGCTTTACCTAGCGTCGGCGGCGGGCGCCGTGCGTACCGCGTGTTCCACGCCGATGTGCTCGAGGACGACGACGAACCGCCCCGTCCTGCTGCCGCCAAAGAGCGTCGGGTCGGTCGAGGGGATCGCGTCCCGATAGCGATACCCCTGCGTCCACGCATTGTTCAACAACGACTCCATCTCCGCCGCGCTCTGCACGGCCACGACTTGATACGGTTTCACCGGTCGCTCCTTTCATGAGGGCGAGTCCAATCCCCGCCCCCATTACGATGCCACAGACGGTCATGGTCACAGCGCCATGCAGGCCAAGGTCGGTGAGCACGGCGAGACCGACGAAGGCCACCAGCCCGAAGCGGAGGGGGAACGCAGTCAGTCCGTCCGCGACCCGACGCCCGACGATCGCGCGCGGGAGCGCGACGGTCAAGGCCACGCGGCGCTCTTGCCAGCGGAGGCGGCGCTCCATGCGGATCACCCGCACGACCGCCTCCTGTGATAACGCCGCGACTTCCGGCGCCTGTGCCGGCGCGGGAGTTAGGGCATGCGATGATGTAGGAGCCGGCGCGCGATCCGCGACGACGACGTTAGCGCGGCGTGTGGTCATCCCGCTCCCTTCCTTCCTCGACTCAAGGCGGCCGTCGCGCCACCGACGAGACCGCCGATGATCCCTTCTGTCAGGGCGTACGCGCCGCTGACGCCGGCGATGCCCGTCCCGATGAGCATATCCACCAACCGCGGCGTCACGAATAGCAGCACGAGCGCGGACACGGCCGAGAGCGCCTGCATCAGCGGGTTATCCCAGGCCGGGTCGCTCGTGGGCAGCCACAGCCACACGACGGCGATAATCTGGAGCGCGACGGCCCAGCCGACCGGCCACAACAGGATGGCGCAGAAGGCGGCGAACCAGCGCGTGGCGATCCCGCGCGTGACAGGATAGATCCACGTCGCCATGGCCATGACGCCCACGATATAGAGCCAGCCCAACCCATAGACGCCGATCAGACGGATCAAGCCCACCAATAGTCCGAACACGAACATGAGGACGCCCGTGAAGAGATCCACGATCGCCAGACCGGCGTTGCCCCCGATCGCCTTGACCAGATCGCTAAAGACGCGCCCCAGGCTCGCCATCGCCAGCGCGCCGACGTGGTTCTTGATCCGGTCGGTGAGCCACTGGCCGGTGTTGAACAGGATCGGCGTCCACAGGGGCATCCCGCCCATGTAGAGCCCGCCCAGCACGGCGTCTTGCAGCGTGAAGAAGGGCTCGAAGTCCTTGCGTGTCGCGTTGCGTAAGTAGTGCAGGCCGGCCAGCACATAGAACGACCCGGCGATGCCGATCCCCAATCCATACGCGTAGTGGAAGAGGTCGGCACCCACGAGCGACGTGTCGATGCGCGGTTCGATGGTCAGCGCGTTCGTGAATGGGCTCATGACCGTGCTGACCGCGCCGACCAAGAGATTCGCCAGCGCGCTCAGCACGTCGCCGATGAACGACGTCGTGGGGACGCAGACGGTCCCCCCAATCACGGGCAGCGGCACGGGTAGGGCGAACTCGCCCTCGCCGCAGGGATTGCCGGGGTTCTTCGGGCCACCGGCGCCCGTGGCCAGCACCGGGACGTCGAAGGGCGCGTGGGCGAGCAGATCCGGCGTCGCCTCGACGGCGTAGACCGTGTGCGCGCCGGGCGTGGCGCGTAGGGGCGTGGTGAGTGTCGCCCGCGGCTCGCCGACCGCGAAGGTGTGCTGCACCGTGCCGTCGGCCCCGGTCACGAGAATGCCCAGCAGGCCCGAGGGGTCGCGGCGGTCCCAGTAGAAGGCGACGGAACGCGCGGGGGCAAACCCCGACGCGCGGGCCTCGACTTGCGTGCCGGTGATGCCTTGCGTGGGGTTGAGCGTGAGGGCGGGGTTGTAGGTCGTGACCGTAAAGAGGGCCGCGGCTGCGGTGTGTCCCGGCCCGATGGCGCGCACCTCATGCGGCCCTGACGGCGCAGTGGCGGGAACGGCCGTGCGGATCGTGACGTAGCCCGTGTCGTCGGCCGTCGCCCGCGCCAGATACTGGCCGTCCCAGGAGAGCGTGACCGTGCCGTTCGCCGGGAAGTCGGCGGCGGCGGCCAGGAGCGCCGCGCTGGCCCTACCGTTCGACGAGGAGAGTGTGAGCGTCGGGCGATGGACGGCCGTCGCGGACGGCGCGGGCGTGTAGGTCGGGTAGGGCGACGCCGTGGGCGCCGGCTGCGCTGTGTCCGTGGGATGTGGCGCACCCGCAGCGCGCACGACCTGTGCCGTGAGAAGCACGGGGGTCAGCAGGGTGACGAGCGCCGTGGCGTATCTCAGGTATCTCATCTCAGGGCCTCTTCCAACTCTTCGTCCGGCGTGTCCGCGGTCTTCACCGCACGAGACTCGTTCTCCGCGGTGGGACTCTCCCCGCGTGCCAGGACCTCGCGCATCGCCACGATGCCGGCCAGGACCGAGCCGTGCTCCTCGATCAGGCGTTCGCGCAGCCAGACCATGTGCAGCGGGTCGGACAGGAACATCAGCCCTTCATCTCGGTTGGTCGGCACATCGACGGCATGGCGCACGCTGTGCGACTGGCTACGGAGCTGACGGATGATGAAGGCCTGCGCCTTCCCGTTGAACAGGCGCTCATCCCTGACCGTCTTGAGGCCCTGCACGATGTCCTTCTCGCGCGCCGTGAGGCCGAAGCTCGTCGCCATGTCGTCGACGGCGGACCCCGTGTTATCGACCAGGCGCATCAGGATCGTGACGGCGGCGTTGTCGAACAAGTCGACCACGCCGGACTTCTTCATGTCGCGGACCGCCTGCGTCAGGAAGAGCAGCTCGGCGGCCGTCTGGCGGCCACGCTTGCCGTGCTCCTGGATAGCCTTCGCGCCGGCCTCGAACTCGGCGACCTTCCAGCCCTCATCCAGGATCGTCAAGGGGGGCGCTTCGCCCGCGCGCATGCCGCGATCGGCGATGGCCGCGTTGACCAGGAAGATCAGCAGCGGCTGCAGGTGATCGGGGGTCGCCTGCGAGTTGACCACGAGCAGGTGGTTATCCCAGGCAACCGTGCTGGCACCGTCGAAGATCTCCGCGAACTCACCAGGGATATCCCCCTCGCCCGTTTCCGTGTAGACGTAGGGTTCCAGCGTCGCGGCCATCTCGCGCAGGATGTCGCGCTCGACCCGCGAGCGTTTCGTGTTCTCGGCTTGCTTGGCGAGCCAGGCTTTGAAATGGCGCTCGCGTGGCGTGGATTGCGCCTTCTTCACGTCGCGGACCCCCTGGCTAACCAACGAGCGCCATAGCTTCGGGAACGGTTTGCCGGGCTCGCCCAGGATGATCTCGTGGGCGCCGACGATGTCGGGGATAGAGCGCTCCCAGATGTTGATCGTGGCCGTCTTCGTGCCGCCGATGTAGACCATCGCGCCGCCGGCGGCGCGGCAGAGCGCGGCGTAGTGTGAGGGGATACCCTTGGCGGGGTCGCCGGTCCGTTCCAGCACCGTCCCGCGCCCCCCTTGATATAGCTTCCACTTGAGCAACAGCAGGCCCAGCACGGTCTTACCCGAGCCCGACAGGCCGATCACGTTGGCCAGGGCGTTGCGGTGATCGGGGTGCTGCAGGTTCAACCGCACGAGTTGATTGCCGGCGAAGGCGATCGGCGGTCCATCCTCCGTCCCTGGATTGAAGCGCAGGAAGGGAAAGCAGTTACCGACCGTGGTGGTGTCGATGCGCCAGCGGCGATCGGCGTAATCGACGCCGTGCGCCAAGGTGGCGTACAGTCCCGGCGCCTGGTGGCCACGCAACCGTGCAACCTCCGCGTTCATCTCGACGGTGAGCTTCTCGCGCGCACGGATCACCTGTCGGCGCAGCGCCTTCTCACTCTCGGCCCACACCGTCAGGTACAGCCCCCAGCGGACCACACCGATCCGGCGGGAGCGCGCGATCTCGACGCCCTGTCCCGCGTTGCCGGCATCGTCCTCGCGCTCGAAGCGGCGGCGCATCTTGAAGCGTTTCTTCTCCTTGGCCCGGTCCAACCCCTCGGCGTGGATCGCCAGGTCGAAGGGGCACGAGAGCGCCGCGATGAGGGACACCAGGTAGCCCGGGCTGGTCTGATCGTCGGGCTGGAGCACGGCGATGGTCGCCGCGTAGCCGCGATCCGTCTTGACCGAGAGTAACCCTTCTTTCTCCACGATCGGGACGGCCACGAGGGCGCGCAGTTCGTCGCCGTCGAGGCGGCGCGACCCCAGCCCCATACCGGCGAGCTCGGTTTCGACGGTCTCGGTCGTGTGGCGCAGCGTTTCCACCTCGCCCCCGGCGCCGCCTTCCTCGTCGGCAAGCGAGGGCGGCGGACCCACGATGATGTAGCCCCGGAGCGTGCCCACGAAACGCGTGCGCATCTGGCGGTCCAGCTCGGCGAGGTCGCGCTCCGCCATCGCGGCGAGTTCAGCCGTGAACATTGCCTCCCTGGGGGCGAGCATCCCCCTGATGTCGCCCATGACGGCCGCGCCGTCGACGGCCGCGCTGCGCACCGTGAGTTCGATCCACTGCCCCTTGGTCCGCGTGCGGATCAGGCGAGCTAGATCGCCGCAGAGCACGGCCTTGCCGGCCTGGTTGTACGAGTCGAGCGAGGTCAGATCGACCTCGACGGCCATGCGTAGGCCCTGGCTCGTGCGGATCACCTCGTCGTCTACCGTCGCGATCGGGACCGCCGCCGCCGCCCAGCGCCTCCACACCTGCCGGCGCGCGTAGCCGGCGAGGTTTTTGACCCGCGGCTCGTCGCGCGACACGGAGAGGAGCAGCAGGGTGAAGTACACGCCGAGGGCCGTCAGGATACAGTAGACGCCGATGAGCGGCCACAGGATAAGCCAGTGGACAAGGACGGTGAGCAGGACATAGCCACCGTAGTACCACGCGACGCCAGCGAGCTTGAAGGGCTCGTCGGCTCCCTGCAATGTCTTGTTGTCGATCTGGTCATGCATCCCTACGCCCCCGTTCTACGTCCCGCACGCGGCACCCCTCGCCCTGTCGCTAGCCCCGACGTCCTACCCGACCTTTCCGAATAGGTTGAGCCAGAGCGAGCCGCCCGTGAGGAGCGTGCCGGCGATGGGCGCCGCGATCAGGATGTTGCGGATGTAGTCGCCGGCGTGGTTGTAGTGCATGACGCGCAACAGCAGCGCGCCGACGCCAGAGCCGGCGAGCAAGATAGGGCCGATGACCAAGCCATCGGTCTTGACGAACTGGAACCCATTGGTTATCTCGTCGCCCAAAACGGGCTGGAAGGCCGCGACGGCCGCAAGGTGTGTCAGGGCGACATGGGCGCTCGTGATAGCCATGACTGTCTCGTGAATCATGATGCTGTGTCCTCCAATGGCTCACATATTGCCCGGTCGGGGACCGGGTTTGACGTTTGGCGTAACTGACGCGAACCTGGGCGCGCGGCCGGCTATGGAGAGTGGACGGCCGCACATCTCATTGGCGTGATCTCTCTTGTGATAGTTGGGCCTGCTCACGGACACCGTGAGCAGGCCCACCCAACGCACCGGTCGGGTTCCCGCGCTCTTCGGTCAAGCTTTCCATCACCCCCCCTGTTTTATGTCACGTTCGATTGCAGCCCGGTTATCAGTTGTTGGACTACCTCACAACGAAAGATACCACTGGTAGGTACCAGTAGTCAATACCAAAAGACGATATGGGCGTTGTTATGGTTCACAAATGGGTGATGATGCACGTAATCCTTACTGATGAGTGAGGCATAAGCGTGTCACTATAGACAAAAGGGAGATAGTATCCCTTGTTCGACTACTGAGATGACAGTAGCCGCCTGCGGCTATTGTCATCAGCGGGGGTGGCCGTTGCAGCGGCCATGGGGGACTGAGATGAAAATGTATGGTATACCTGTGGTAACTACCAGAGGCGTCGGCCTCGAAGGGAGGATGGGGTTACGCCACTAGGAAAAGAAACGAAAATCGATGAGGTTGTGGATGATCTGCGTGAACACATAGTCCGTGGGTTTTATGTTGCCGGTCAACGCCTGCCATCAGAACGCGAGATCGCCGAAGAAATGGGCGTGAGCCGTGTGACTGTGCGGGCCGCGCTCTTAAGACTACAAGCGGATAACCTCCTCGACATCGTGCCACGCGGAGGAGCCTTCGTCCGCGCTCCTAATACGAAAGCAATCATCGCAAGTGGCCCTGAATTGAAGCAAGCGGGGTCTTTCATCCGTACGATGGAGCGGCAAGGGCGGCAGACACTCGTTCGCTTTCTTGAACCTTCCTCCATCATCCCGGCAGGGGAGGACCTGGGAGCAAAGATGCATATGGATGCAGACACGAAATTGTTGCGCCGCTACCGTATCCACCTGATCGATAGAGTGCCGTACCGCATACTGGACAGCTACTACAGTGCGTCCTTGCTTGGTGACCTCGTAGGACGGGATGAAGGCTACGTTCCCCTTTTTAAGTGGTTGCGCGATCACACAGGGCTTATAGCCGCGCGCGCGGAGGAGCGCTTGAATTGCCGTATGCCCTCCACCGAGGAAGCGCTGCTGTTGAACATTGCAAGAGGGCAACCCGTGATCGACATGGATCGATGCGTCTGGGCTAATGACGATACCCTGTTTGAATACACCCATATCGTGGCAAATGGCGCCCTTCACGAGTTCGACTATGTGTACCCTATTGACGAGGAGGCCAGTACGTGATGAACGTAGAGGGGACGACGCGGACGGAACTCATCCGCGACATAGCACTGACCTTGGCAAAGAAGCAGCGTCTTGCCTTCGCGTCGGATTTTCACGCGTTCGTAGATGGGCGCGTCCTAACCCTTGCCGGTGTACCCTTCGAGGACTTTCCGAAAGGGCCGAACACGAAGCGAAGCGACGGCGATGTGGTGTCGCATGCCATCGTGATGGCCCTGACAGGGGCCGTCAACAGAGGGGACATCGACGATTGGTTCCCCGACAGGGGAGAAACGGGAGTCAAGTCGCTGGATTACCTTCCCGACATGCGCCGCCGGCTGGTTGAAAGCGAGCACCTCGTCCTCGGCGTCGTGGATGTCACGATCGTCTGTGGTGAGCGGCCTCGCATGAAGAAACGGCTGTCTGACATGCAGCGCAACATCGCGGAAGGGCTGGGGATTAGCCTTGAGCAAGTGCATGTAAAGGTCAGTAGCATGGATGGTCACGACGAGATTGCACAGTTGCAGGGAATAGAAGCGCGGGTGTTAATCAGCCTATGGGAAGGATTGTAAGACGGCGATTCCGGCAGCTACACGTCGGCATCTCCGACGTCGACTAATGCGACGACGACCGCTGAGATCGCTTCACCCCGACCCTCCAACCCCAAATAGTCTTTAGTCTTACCTTTAACAGAAACCGTCTTTGCAGGAATACCCAGACGACGAGCAATGTTTTGTTTCATCTCGGATGCAGCAGGGCTAATCCTGACAGTAGCCGCGAATATAGTGCAGTCGAGGTTGACGACCTGTGCCTTGTGCTCTTGCAGTGTGGGTAGGAAACGTTGTAGGAAATCGATGCTCCGCGCATCCTGGTCTTCGGGATCATCCTCGGGGAAATAGTCACCGAGTGAGCCGACAGCTACAGCGCCGCATAAAGCGTCGATAATGGCATGTGCGACAACATCGCCATCGGAGTGGGTATTAAAGCCTTTTGTTGATGCGGGAAAATTTACGCCGCCAAGAACAAGGACAGCACCTTCTTCTAGGCGATGGATGTCATATCCCCACCCGATATGCAACATGAAAATCCCTTTCAGCACTTGTGCTGTGTGAACTATACAGGTACACGATAACCGATGCGCA
>JAABUX010001037.1_pt1 | contig 43936 bp, 37 predicted proteins | sample 5561851 | NCBI WGS metagenome assembly JAABUX01 (sample SAMN10711883, study PRJNA513361) | rock metagenome | isolation source: Antarctica rocks | place: Antarctica: Victoria Land, Richard Nunatak red sandstone | collected 2016-01-03 | reverse complement strand
CAGTTGTCGCTGGCGGTGTCGATCGAGTCGTTGATGGCCATCAGGCGAGTGTCCGCGTCCTCGGAAAGCTCACAGAAATCGATAGCCCGATTGCGGCGGCAGATCCGACCGAGATCCTCGACCACGACCAGATCATAAACCCGCGACTCCACAGCCGCCTCGGCATCCGCAATGTCCTTACGATCGAGGATCTCCCCACTGCCTCGACCCTGGATGGCGGTGAAGCGGACGGGTCCGGGGTTATCGGCTGCGGACGTGATTTTCGCACAAGGCCGTCTGGTCGTCCAGGCTCCGAGCATCCTGGTGGACCGTGCTGATCCGGGCGACGATCAAGACGCGGAGGTCACTGCCACTGCGTGGCGAGATGGCGAATCCTTCAAGAAGATGAGTCACAGAAAAAGTTCCCGCACCAGGACACCCAAGGTCCCGGCCACGGAGGTCGACGCACCGATCGATTTTGATTGCAAGAATTCACCGATCGTCCCGAAGACGATGGTCAAACTCCTCGGCGACGAACGGGACTGAGCCCGCCACCGCCAAGAGCAGCAATCGGTGTGACGTCGATTGGTCAGCTAATGTGCAACGTCTGGTTGGGCGGATCATCTCAAGAAACGACATCCCCCAATAATCAAGCTCAGCAACCGAACTGACCTAAGTAAGTTGCGAACTTCTTGAAACCGGAGTGGCCGGTCCAGTCGTCTGCAACGCATGATTAGCCGCAGCTCGAAGCGGCCGGAAGCACATCAGTAGCAGAAGGACTACACCCACAAAAAATACCAAGGCCGTCACCCAGCCTAACGCCATATCGATCCTAATCTGCCACAACGGCTTGTCCTGCCAGATGACCCACCAGTTTCTTAGCATGTACCCTGCGGTGCAACTACAAGCGGCAAGGATGAATGCCGCCAATGCGCGGCTCGACATCCAGGTTGGCGGCTTGTCGTCTTGAGCTTTGAGATAACCCGCGATGAACGCGACAGCAGCCGCGCACATTGTTGCGAGGTGCTTTATGTAATCCACCTCGAACTTGACCCTATCGAAGGCATCACTCGGCTCACCATTTTTCTTCGGCAACTCGAAGAAAACATTGCCGCTTGCCGGCGCGATCACTCCTGGACCGCGCATGGCGAGGTAAGTCAGGCCACACCCGATCATTAGACCTCCAGCGAGTAACAGCGGTGCCATGAACTTTCGCACTCCGCGTCTCCCCCGCTTAACTTTATGTTTGGCGTCTCGAATGGTCTGTTAGTTCTTCGTCGATGTTAAGCGTCTATTTCAACTGACTTCAAGATCCTTGTGGGGAAAAGCTTGCGGTCGAGGGTTGGCTGACAAAAGGCGTCAAAACGGTCAGTGAAAATTATACCCTGATCACCCAGAGCGAACCTTCGGTGATATTGGCACGGGGCCGAGATGGATTGGCCCGAATAAACGCAATAAGCCGACCGAAGAATCCTACAAACACATCATTTTTCCTAAATAAGCGGTTAATCCATCCCCCAATCTCGCGATAGTAAAGGAGGCCAAGGCGGCATGGGCTTGCCGCCGGGTTTCTTCTTGCTTGACCTCCTGGAATTTCGGGGATTCGGATCATGGCTGGGACCAGTGCCGCTCGGATCGAGGCGAATCGGTCGAATGCTCGGAAGTCGACGGGGCCGAGGACGCCGGAGGGGAAGGCCAAGGCTCGGGCCAACGCGGTCAAGCATGGGTTGACGGGGGCGGGGATCGCTTTGCCGACGGAAGCCTCGGCGATGGTCGAGGAGCGGTTCGTCGGCTTGCAGGAGGAGATGGCCCCCCGGAGCTTGATGGGCGTGGTGCTCGTCGGCAAGATCGCCCTGATGTCGGTTAGGATCGAGCGCGGGGCGCGGCAGGAGGCGGCGGCCCTGGCGACTAGGACCCGTCGGGCTTCGGTCGAGTTCGACCTCGAACGCGAGGCCGAGGTCGACCGCTTGTTCGACGCGATCGCGACGAACCCGAGGGAAAACCATCGCCGACTCCTCACCACCCCGGAAGGGGTCGCCAGGCTGTCGGAGGCCCTCCGGGGGGTCAAAGCCCAGCTCCAACGGGGGCTGGATCGGTTCTGGGACGAGGCGACCTCCGGGCGGGTCGAGGCGTTCTTCGGCGGGTCGAGCGACCCGTTCCTGGTGTCGAGGACCCGGGCGCTCCTGGAAACCCTGGCGGGCCGCTACCATTGGCTCGAAATAGTCGAGATCGAGCACTTCGAGAACCCGACCACGCGGGTCGAGTGGGCCCGCGACGAGCTGATCGGCGAGGTCGAGGACGAGTTGGAGGATCTGGAAACGATCCAGGCCGGGTTCGACCTCGACTCGATCGAGCGCGACCGCCTCGAAGCCGGCGACCGCTCGCTGTTCGACCCCGGCCCCGACGCCGATCGCGCCCGGAAGTACGAGGCCGCCGCCACCCGAAACTTCTACCAGGCCCTCCGCGAGTTCCGCCAGGATCAGGCCGAGCACGTCGAGCCAAGCGCCGACGCCCCGATCAACCTCAACCCGGAAGACGAACACGAAGCCTCAGACGCCGTCAGTCGCGACGAAGCAAACGTCCAGGCCGACGAACTTGACCCCGAACCGGCGGATGAGAGGTTGGTCCCTCCCCCTCCAGATCTCCAAAACGAACCCAACCCGGGTGTTTTCGAGAAGCCGCCAGTTCTCCAAAACGAACCCAACATCCCCCGGCCGTCGTTTCCCAGTCAGCCCGAGCAAACCGAATCGACCGGCCAGGGGATCATCCACCACCACTTTTACTGAGGAGAGGGGCTGCGTCTCACCAGACTCGGGAGGGCCGACTGATACGGTTTTTGGGAATTTTCCGCATGGCAGATTGCAGGATTGCAAATTGCAAATCATTGCTTTGATTGACTTTGCTTTGCAATCTGCAATCTGCGATACGCAATGAATTTCCGGTATTTGCATACTAATCGCATGAGCATCCCAGAACCAATATCATTTCCCCAAGCTCGGCCTGGCCTGGGCGGGCGACCCTTCCGCGCCCCGGATCTCCAAGCGGATCGAGGGGACTCCTTCGACGGGAACGGCCAGGGCGATCGAGTGCGGCCCGGCGGCGAGGTCGACGTCGGTGCCCGAGGCCGAGGGGGCGGGGACACGTCGGCCGTCGACCCAGACGGTCGCGAGCCGGGGGGTGATCGCCAACCGGACCAGGCCCGGCGAGGCGACCTCGACCGTGGTTCGCGCCAGGACGAAGCTCTCTTCCCGAACGACGATGACCGGCAGGTCGGCGAGCGGCACGACCCCGGCCACGGTCGAGTAGGCGGGCGCCCACGAACTCGCCGGGTTGGCGACGATCGCCGAGAGGTTCGGGACGGCGGGAGGGGTGGCCACCTCCCAGCGTCGGGCCAGCCGGACCTGCGGCGACACGGCGTAGGGGCCGAGCTTGCCCAACTCGGACAGGAACCGGACCAGGTCGACCAGCTCGGCGCGGGTCAGGCCGTCGACCAACCCGGCGGGCATCAGCGAGCCGGCGGGCTTTTGCTCGTCGATCGTGGCGAGGGGAATGCTGATTTCTCGGTCCTCGGCGTCGCGGAGGATCAAGGCCGAGTCGGTCTGCCCGACCTTGATCCCGTTGAACACCCGGCCGTCGAGCGTGGCCACGGTGGTGGCGTGGTACCCCTCCTTGACCGCCTTGTTCGGCTCGACGAGGGAGTCGACCAGGTAGTCCACCGGCGCGCTCGCCCCGAGGCTCTCCAGGCCCGGCCCGACCCGGCCCCCGGCGCCCGCGATCGCGTGGCAGTTGAAGCACTGCAAGGTGGATCGTCGGAAGATCGCCTCGCCCCGCGCGGGGTCGCCCCGGCGGGGGACGTCGGCCACGATCGCCAGACGCTCGGCGCCCGACCACGATTTCGGAGCACCGCCGCCAGCCCCCATCATCCCCCCGGCCCGGTTCAGGGCGAGGATCAAGGGGGAGCCCGCCGGTTGGCCCATCCGGGTCGCCACGCGGACCCCCGCCTCGGCCCAGGCGTTGGGGATCGCGGCGGTCGGCGACCCACCCCCCAGCGCCGAGGCCAGCGCGTCGGCCCCCCCTTGGCGACCGAGGAACGCCTCGAAGAGCGTCGAAGGGTCGGCGTCGAGCGGGGTCGAGCTTGTCGCTTCCAGGGTGGCGACGGCTCGACCGGCGGCTCGCTTGAGGTCGAGCCGGGCCAGGGCCGACGCGGCTTCCCACCTCGTCGCGATCGGTGGACCCGGACGGGTCAACGCATCCAGGGTCGCCAGGCTCCGGTCACCCCCAAAAGCGACCAGCGCCGAGATTGCGGCGGATCGGACACCGGGGGACGCCTGGCCCGACTCCGAGCCGGCGATCGCCTCGACCCGATCGCGGAGCGGCTCGAACCGCCAGGCCCCGACGCCTCGGATCGCCTGGGCTTGCACCGAGGGGTCGGCGGGGTCGGCGTTGAGGAAGCGACCGACCCGAGCCAGGTCGCCGTTCGGGATGATTTTGCGCTGCTCGGCGGCATCCCCAAGCGCCCCGAGCAAGGCCCCCGACCGCTTCGGGGGGGTCGCCGGGTCGACCGCGAGGTCGAGGAGCATCGCCAGGTCGTCGGGACCTCCCAGGCCGGCGATCAGCTTCCGGGCCTGGTCTTCCTGGGCGGGGGGGACGAGTCCGGCCCGGAGGGCGTCGACCAAGGGTCGGATCGTGGCGCTCGATCCGACGGCTTCGAGCGCGTAGACCAGGCGTCGGGCGTCGCCGCCGTAGTCGAACCGGCCTTCGGCCAGCGCCGGGTGCCAGAGCGATTGCAGGTCGCGCAAGGTCGTGTACAGGGCGTGATCCAGGGCCTTGTCGACCGGCTTGTCGAGGGCTCGCAGGGCGATCTCGGCGGCTCGGGCTTCGGGGGCGTGCCCCAAGGCCCGGACCGCTTCGAGCCGGACCCTCGGGTCGTCATCGAGCACCCGAAGCGCCAGGCGGCCGAACGGGTCGTCGATCCGGCCCAGCCAGTGCTCCGTCACCCGGACGGCGGCGGCCCTGGCGTGCGGGTCCTTGGCGCCCGAAACCTGGGTCAGCAGGTCGGGGGCGACGATCCCGAGCGACTCGAACACCCACAAGGCTTCGAGGCGGTGATGGTCGATGGCCGGGTCGTCCGAGGGCAACCCCTTGACCCAGGCCACGAGCGAAGGTTCGACCTCGGCGCGGCCTCGGTCCTTGAGGACCCGCTTGGCGAAGTGGCGGGTCCAGTCCTCGGGGCTTTTGAGGGCGCCCAAGAGTTGGGGGACCGAGGCGTCGGCCAGCCTGGGGCGGTCGACCAGGGGGCGATTCTTGGCGGTGACTCGCCAGATCCGGCCTCGGGTGTGGTCGCGTCGGGGGTCTCGGAAGTCGACCTCGCCGTGGTTGATGATCGGGTTGTACCAGTCGGCGACGTAGATCGCCCCATCAGGGCCCATCTTGATGTCGATGGGTCGGAACGCCTGGTACCGGGTCCGGATCAGGTCGGGCTGGGGCTTGGAGGTGAAGGACGAGCCGTTGTCCGACAGGGCGAAGCGGCGGACGTTGTTGGCCCGGAAGTCGGCCGTGAGGATCTGCCCTTGATAGGCTTCGGGCAGGTGCCGACCGCTCAAAATCTCGGCGCCGCAGAGCTTGGGGCTACCGGGGTTGAGGCCGGGCAAGGTCCGACTCACGCCGACCGCCGAGGCATACGCCCCGCCGGGGACGACGTGGTTGATCCCTTGCCCCCCCGCGCCGTCGGTGACGAACGACTGGCCCCAGGGGTCGAAAGCGTGCCCCCAGGGGTTGATCCACCCCCGGGCGAACACGGTCAACCACCCCGACTCGGGCTGATACCGCCAGACCCCGCCGCCGCTCAACCTCTGGACACCCCAAGGGGTCTCGATATGACTATGAATGTAGAGCGACTGGTTGAAGTAGAGCGCCCCGTCGGGACCCCATCGGAGGGTGTGGATGATGTGGTGGGTATCCTCGGTCCCGAAACCCGACAGGACCACCCGGCGCTCGTCGGCCACCCCGTCGCCGTCGGTGTCCTTGAGGTGGAGCAATTCCGTCCCCTGGCCGACGTAGGCGCCGCCGTCGCCGGGCTCGACCCCGGTGGGGATCAGGAGGCCGTCGGCGAAGATATCAGCCTTCTCGGCCACCCCATCGCCGTCGGAGTCGTCGAGGATCACGATCTTGTCGTTGGCGGCTTGGTCGGGCTTGATCTGGGGATACGCTTCGGAGCAGGCCACCCAGAGCCGCCCCCGGGCGTCGAAGTTCATCTGCGTCGGCTTGGCCAGCAGCGGGTCGGCGGCGAACAGGTTGACCTCGAACCCCTCGGCCACGTCGAACGAGGCCCGCTCGGCGTCGGCGTCGGCGTCGAGCTTCTGGACGATCCGCTGGGGGGGGAGCAGGAACCCGCCGCCGATCAACCCGCCCAGGACCAACCCCTTGCGGACCCACCGCCGCCAGGGCGGGAGCGGCCGCTTCCCGCCGGCTCGCGTCGCCGCCCGGGGCGGCTCGGAATCCCGAAATCCGCCCGGCGCGAGGAAGTGCGGCCCACCGGACCCGGCTTTCGTCGCCGAGCCGACCCGGACGTGACTCTGGACCTGGTCGTCGCTCGAAGTCGTCATCGAGGCACCTCGCCTTCGCGGATTCGGACCAGCTCGTAGCTGTGGGCCACCGGTTGGCTCAACCGGGCGATCTCAGCTTCGGCGGCGGCGATCAAGGGGTCGAACGCCGCGAGTTCCGCCGCGTTCTTGCCTTGCTCGTGCTTCCGGAAGCCGAAGAGGTACGTCTCATTCTGGGGCCGCCAGCGGTGGAAGTACATCAAGTTCTTGCGATTGATCTCCCTGCGGAGGGCTTCCACCTGATCTTCGTCCGCGTCGGCGAAGACGATCATTCCCACCTTCCACGCCGGCAAGTTGCCCCCTTGAAGCTCCCGGCCGTCGACCTTGAGCCGGTAGGATTCGGGGTCCAGCCCGGTCACGCGGAGCAGGCGATAGGGGGCCTGCGGAGTCACCCAGTCGTCGTGGGTGGGCGGGAAAGGGGGATCGGGCAAGACGTCGGCGCGGAGTTGGAACTTCAGGCCGGTCGGGGTCGGGGTCAGGTCCGAGACGGTGGCGCCGGTGGCGGTCACCACCCCGTCGTCGATCGCCACCCGCCAAGGGGCGACGGGCGAGCCGGACAGCGCCGGGGCGATCAGGCTCGACGCCTGCCAGTAGCCCGAGGGGGACAGGTGAATCCCGTTGGTCGTCCAGGGGCGTTGGTTGGGCGGGGCCAAGAACAGGTCGACGAAGGTCGCCCCTCGTCGGGCGGCTTCGGCCTTGAGGAGATCGCCATAGCGGGCGAGGTCGAGATTGTGAGCGGTCGGGTCGGGAAGGGGAGGGCCGAGGTTTTCTTGGCGGTTCGGGGTCAGGACGACCATCCTCGCCCCGGTCCCGGCCAGTTCGCCCCAGAGCCGGTCCAGCCCGGCCCGGAACGCGGGCAAGCCTGCCTCGCCGCCGAACGCCTCGTTCGCCCCGTAGCCGAGGATAATCACCGTCGGCTTGAGCGCGACGGCGAGGTCGACCAGTTGCCGGAACCCGGCGCCCGATCCCAGCGACTCCCCCCGCGAGATCCCGTCGACGGTATCGCCGCTCCAGCCCAGGTTGCGGAACACGATCGACCGCCCCGGATACCGCCGCATCAGCCGGGCTTCCAGGTAGCCCGACTCCTGATCCCGCTCGATCAGGGTCCCGCCGATCAGGACGATACGGTCGCCGTCCTTGAGTTCCAGAGGCCCGGCGGGATCGCCGCCGAACGCGACCGCCCGAGCTATCCACAAAGCGACGCCAAGGTGAATAATCAAGCGTTTCAAAGCGTCAAACTCCCCAGGACCCCGGATCAACCGCCAACCGTCGCGAGTTCGCTCTCCGAAACACGATCTTGAGATGATTCGGTACTTTAATCGCGATTGCCCCTCGCGTCGAGGTCAGCGCGGCGGCTCGATTTCGATCCGATCACCTCGGCTCGATCCAAATCGGCTGGGTGAAGGCTCCGTTGGCGGCGATGTCCCAGACTTCAAACCTAGCCCATTTGCGTCCCTTGAGGTCGGGGTGGAGCGTCAGGGTTTGCCGACCGAAGGGGGGGGTTTGGCCGAGGTCGACCCGGTCGCGGTAGACGGTCGAGCCGTCGCCGGAGACGACCTCGGCGAAGCGGAGGGGGAAGGTCCATTGGAGGTCGACCTGGATCTCGGAGGGGGCTTGGGCGGTGGTCGAGCCGAAGTCCACCCCGTCGGCCTTGGCTTGGTGGAGCAAGACCTCGCCAGTCGTCGTGAAGAATTTGCCGGCTCGGAGGGCTTCGGAGAGCGAGGCCCAGCCGTCGTCGAACTTCGGGAGGCGGTCGAGCTTGACGTAGTTGACGTTCATGTGGGCGTACAGCTCGTGGGTCGGGTCGAGCTTGAAGACGTCGACCTCGCCGAGCAGTTGCTTCCGGGCGCCCCAGTTGCTCATGGCGTCGAGGAGGTCCAAGCAGCGGTCGCCGAGCCTGGGGCGCGACAGGTCGGCGGGCATGGCCTTCCAGGCGGCCCCGAGCCAGGCGGGGTCTCGGAAAAAGTCGGAGTCGCGGTAGATGTCGGGGGCGAAGTTGGACGCCTTGATCCTCGGGTGCGCCGTCCAGGCCAGGCCGTGCTCTCGGTTCAACACTTCGAGGAGGTCTTTGGCGGTTTTCAAGCGGTACACGCCGTCTTTTTCGAGCGGTTCCCCTTCGGGTCGCTTCATGGTGAACCGGACGGGTTTGGGGAACATTTCGAGCCAGTGGCCGGAGCGGTTGCCGAAGCCGAGGTCCATGTTCGCCTCCTCGCCGGGGATCAGGAGGAGCTTGTCGTCGGACAGGCGTCGGCACTCGTCGAACATGGCGTCGAGTTCGGCCAGGCGGACCGGGCCGGGGTCGAACGGGTGGCCGTCGCCGTGGAACTCGGCGACGTGGACGGCATCCACGCCCAAGCCTTTGAACACCCCGACCAGGGGCGGGATGGCGGGCGGGTTGATCCCTTGGGCCTTCTGCTTCATCGCCTCGACGGTGAAGGCGATGTGGTAGTGGCTCGAAAACGTCTTGAAGCCGGGCAACTCGGGGAAGCGGTCGCCGTGGGTGAACTTCAAGACGTCGGCCATCGCCTCCTCGGCCTCGCCCGGGTGGAGGAGGTAGAACACCCCCAACCGCTGCTCGGTCCCCGGCGGGGCGTTGAACCAGGGGGAAAAGCGCCCGCCGCCGACCTCGGGCTGGCGGACGCCGAAGCCGAACTGTCCCTGGGCCAAACCTCGATGCCCCTCGCCCGACCAGGTGGTGGCGAGGTTGTCGGTGAAGTCTCTCGGGAAGAAGTACTGGTGAGGAGGTGGGAAGCAGGCGACCGAACCGCCTCGGTTGGCTTCGAGGACCAGGGTCCGGTGCCGGACGGGGTGCGGCTCGTCCTTTCCTCTCGGGTCGACCCGCTCGCGGTGCCACTTCCCCTGGGGGTCGATCCAGGCGAGGTTTTGGCCGATCGGTCGAAGCTTCGACGCTCCCGGCCCGTCGTTGGAGCGATCGACCAACCCGGCGTCGTAGTTGATCGCCCGAGCGGCTTCGGTCGTGCTCATCACGGCCTCGACGTGGAGGAGGCGAGACCCGGAGTAGACGGAAATCACCCACTCGCCCCGGAACGGCCCCGCCTCGATCGGGCCGACGGCGACCGAAGCCCGCTCCCCCTGGGTGATGATCCGAGCGGTCTTCGGGCCGGACCAGGCCACGCGGTAGGCTTGGTGGGCGCGCTGGGCGGGGGAGTCGAAGAAGACGTTGAAGACGCTCATCTCGGGCGGGGTCGGCGGCGGGTTGACCCGCGACCCGACGACGACGAACGCCGCCGGGTCGACCTTTTCCAGCAGGTTCCTCGTTGGATTCGGGGCATCGACGACGATCTCGACCCGGTCGAACAAAGCCCGTCCCTCGGCCAGGTCGAGGACCACCCGGCCCGACTCGCCGGGCGCCGTCGGCCAGGCGATCATCATCCGGCCCCCCTCTTCATATACGCTGGCCCGGCGGCCATCCGGCTGCGCCGCCCCCGCCGCGACCAGGACCAGGCCGATCGACCAGGCCACACCCGCCAACCTCAAGCCAACCCGACCCGGGAATCCGATCATCGCACAAATCTCCATGTATCACATTGGTAGAAATACAAATCAATCATCAGGCCACGGATGAAACACGGATAAAAAGAGCCTTGAGTTTCCCGATCCGTGTCCCGTCCATGCTCATCCGTGGCTCAATTCCTGGGGATCTTGGCGATCGTCTCGGCGGCCTTGGCGGCGATCCGGCCCTTGGGGCCTTGCGAGAGGGTCCGGAGCATCGGCAAGGCGGGCGAAGCGGTCGGTCCGAAGTAGACCAAGGCATTGGCGGCGGCGTAGATCGTCGAGTCCGACGCGCCGGAGAGGGCTTTGGTCAGGGCGTCCACCGCGCCCTCGGCGTCGGGGGTATGCGGGCTGGCCTTGGCGATCGCCTGGATCAGGTCGGGGGCGAGCCTCGACTGGGCGTCGGGGATGACCCTGAGCAGCGCCTCGACCATCGCCGGGGCCGCCGTCGCGGCCTTGCGGCCCAGCCGGTTGAGGATCGAGGCCGACGCTTCGCGGCGCCAGGCTTGATCCGCCGAGAGCATCGCCACCAGCGCCTCGATGGCCCCTTCGGGGCTTTCCAGGCCCGAGACCATCGCGCCCACCGCCTGGGCCGCCGACAAGGCGGGGTCCCAGGTCGAGTAGGGGGTCGGGTCATCGGGCGTCGCCTTGAGGGACAGGACGGACAGGAACGGAGGGCGAGTCGCCTGCGAGATTAGCATGGTCGGGGTTGGGGCCGGGATCGGGTCGCCGCTCGGCTCGGACAGCATCGCGATCAGGGCCGGCAGCGCGGGCTTGGCGGTGGCGGGGCCGAGCATCGCCAAGCCCATCGCGGCACCCCGGCGGACCTTGGGGTCGCGGTCCTTGAGGGCTTCGACCAGGCTCGGGAACGCTTTCGGGTGCCCCTTGGGGAAGGCCCCGAGCAGCGAAGCGGCCACCCCTCGGACGTCGCCGGGCAGGTCGGTCGCGGTCAAGGCGGCGGCCAGCTCGGCGGGTGGGTCGGCCGGAGACTCCCTGGCCACCAGGATCAAGGTCAGCGCCGCGTCCGACCGGGCCATCGGCGACGGGTCGCCTATAACGAGCCTGGCCAAGGTCCTGGCGACGGGCGCGGGGTCGTAGAGCGGCCCGGCGTCGCCCACCGGGACGAAGGTGAACAGCTTCAAGATCCGCCTCGACTCGAACCGGACCGACTCCTGGGGATCGGTGATCGCCCCGACGACCGCCCGGATCGCGTCGCGGGCCTCGGAGCGGCCGGCGGGATCGCGGGCGACGGTCAACCCCGCCTCGCCCAGCGCCAGCAAGATCGCGATGTTGGTCTTGTGGTCGGGGTCGCCCAGGGCGTCCTTGAGCGTGGGGATGGCCAGCTTGGCGTCGTCGAGGTTGAGCCCGACCAACCCCTCGGCGGCGGCCCGACGGTCCTCGACCTTGGTCGACCGGAGCGCCCGGATCTTCCCGAGCGCCGGCCTCATCGCGTCCCGAACCTGGGACGCCACGAAGAACATCATCCCGCACAAGGCGACCACGATGAGCAGCGTCTTCAAACCCGACCGACGCTTCGGCGGAGAAACTCGCACATCGCTCATTGGTCAATCGCTCATCAAATCGGGTTGAGCCACGGATGGAACACGGATCGGAGTTAAAACAAGCATTTATCCGTGTTCCATCCGTGTTCCATCCGTGGCCAAATTAAAGCTGGGCGGTCGGCTTCAGGAGTCCTCGGGCCTTCATCCAGTCTTCGAGGCGGACCGGCCAGGCGGCGGCGGGTTTTCCGGTGGGGTTCATCCCGAAGCCGTGGCCGCCGTCGCCGTAGATGTGCATCTCGCCGGGGACCTTGGACCGCTTGAGGGCCTGATAATAGGCCAAACTGCCGTCGACGGTGATCGGGTCGTTGCCCGCCAGGGCCAGGAAGGTCGGCGGGGTGTCGGCCCCGACCTGGACCTCGGGCGCGAGGGCGTCGGTCCCCTTCTTGACGAGGTAGGCGGGGTAGATCAGGACCGAGAAGTCGGGGCGGGCGCCCGCCTTGTCGGCGGCGTCGATCGGTTCATAGGTCCGGCGGTCGCCCGGGGCGGCGGAGGCCCAGGCGGCGAGGTGCCCCCCGGCCGAGAATCCGAGGATGCCGACTTTACCTGGGTCAAGCTTCCATTCCCCGGCCCGGGCACGGACCATCCCCAAGGCGCGCTGGGCGTCCATCAGGGCTTGGGGGGGAGGAACATCATTGGCCGTCCCCGACCGGCGAGGGACCCGATACTTGAGGACGATCCCGGTCACGCCGATCCCGTTCAGGAAGCGGGCGACCTGATCGCCCTCGTGGTCGATGGCGAGGATGTTGTATCCCCCCCCGGGCAAGATCACGACCGAGGCGCCGGTGTCCTTGGACGGGGCGGGCCGATAAACCGTGATAGACGGGCGCGACACGTTCGAGACCCGGACGATCCCCCCTTTGACCTCCGACGACTCGGGCGCGATCGACCCGACTTCGCCGGGCGCCTCGCCCGGCCAGAGCGTGACCGTCTGAGGCGCCGGGGCCTCGTCCGCCCGGGCGATCCCCAGGTCCAGGTTCAGCAGGAGCAGGCCCAATCCCAGGCCGATGACGGCGGTCTTCATGGTTCCGGTTGCTTTCTCGATTCGGGGAGGATGGGATCGGCGAAATCCAAGGCTCGCATCGTAATCCCGCCCCGCCCCCAAAGCAAATACCCTCGATCCGGCCACGGATGGAACACAGATTAAAAGGAACCGCCTCTGATCGAAGAATTTTTCAAGAAAAAGAATATCGGGCAAATAAAACTTTCGACCTGGTTGCGAATCGTCATTACTATCCTCGTCATGCCCAAGGCGATTCCCCTCCCGACGGTTGAGCCATAATCGGATCATCAGTTGGCGGGGTTCTCGCCTTGCGGCGGGCGAACAGTTCCTATACTCTTCGCCGTACACGTCCGATCAGAATCACATCTTGATCATCACCGAGGACTGACCCCATGAAACGCCAACGTTTCGCGTGCACGTTCGCGCTTGCGTTATGCTTCGCCCCTTCCTTGAGGTTGGAGGCCGGAAGCATCGATGTCGCGCCTAACCAAGATCCCAACCAAGTGGAGCAACTGGGTTTTTCCACTTCATACACGGCCACGCCAACACCCAACGGTTTCACCCCTCAAACCATCAGTTGGTCTTGGCGTCAGACCGATTGCGTCAATGGCCCTTCAAACTTCTTCCAGGCAGGCCCGACATTCACCTACGGCATTCCCGGGGAATTCGACATCCAAGCTGTGATCTCGTACCCTAGGGTCAGCAACCCAGATCTCAAGCCGAATCCTCCAGCATCGGAGACCCTAACGAAACATGTCGTCATTCCCAGGCCAGTCATCTCACAAACGACCAATGTTGGCGCCAAGTCAGACTATGGAACTCGAACACCTGGACCGGACGCCACAAATCCTACCTCGATGGGTATTAACGGCCAACCAGGCATCTGGATCTGCTTTGTGCTTACCTCAGCAGGCAAGCCAATCGGTCCAGATGTCAATGGGATGACAGCACAAGAAAGCATTACAAACTGGTTGGATCAAGGAATAAAACGAGCAGATTCGGGCTGGACGCCCGAGCCGGGGAGCGACTCTCGATTTGTTTTGGGTCCAACACCCGATGGGCTGTATCCATTTGCAATTTGCGATTTCAAATACGCTGGTCAACCCGATGCCGGTGGGATATATCCGGTCGGTTCGATTTCGACGTTTACGCAAGAGCTTCGTCCCAACTGGTCGACTCTTTGTGGCGATGAGATCAATTTTTCGCTCGGTTCGAAAAACTGGTCCGACAACGGATTCACGACACCGTCCAATCAGTGGAATGTGACCAACCAATAATTTTCCTTTCGCCTCAATCTCTTCCTAAAGGAGTTTTACCGATGCGGAAAAGCCTTTTCCAAATTGCGGTTGCTACCATTCTCTTCTGGTCTGTGCAAGCTGAAGTGTCGTTCGGTCAAAAGCCGCCGCCGGACTTAGCCCTGAAGGTCGAACATCATCCGCAGATGTTCAACAAGGTCCAGGTCAAGTATGCCACGCAAGTCGCGGATCGTCTCAACAAGGCACGCTTAGAGGTTCCGCCCGGACGGCTTCAATATTTCCAGAAGATGATTCAACCGGACGTTGAACCGTTCGGGGGTTGGCATGGAGTCGTCGAACATATCATGCCAACCGATGAGGGAATTTTGGTTACGCTTCGGGTACAACCCATCCGAGGACACGTCTCCGATCCCATCTCTCTCATGGAACAGTATTCCATCGTTAATGGAGAGATCCACTACATCAAGTCTTTCGTGCCCCCGTTACGGAGCAGGATCATCCTGGTTCAGTGACACCAAAGATTTTGTTAATAAAACAAACAAGCCCCGGCCTCACCCGTCGGGGTTTTTCATACGGCGAGAAAAACTCGTTGGTCCAGCCTTAATGCATAGTAGTATCTGAATTCACACGATGGCAAATCATTGGGGAATTTCCGATTCTGTAATCCGTGTTCCATCGGCACTCGACAAAAATTGCTCACTCTTCCTCGATCCAGTCGCGATGCTTGAGCGTCCAGCCCTGGCCTCGGACGCAGAGGGCGGCGACGTAACCGGATGGGGCGGGGAGTTCGACGAGGGTCCAGCGAGCGGCCTCGGCGGGGTCGGGGCGGGTGGCGATCAGGCGGGCGGGGTGATTGGGGCGGATCTCGACGTCGAACTCGTCGAGGGGCATCGAGAGGCCCTGGCCCTGGGCCTTGATGTAGGCTTCCTTGCGGGTCCAGCCTTGGAAGAAGGCCAAGGTCCGGTCGGCGGGGGGGAAGGTGAGGAGGGATTCAACCTCGGCGGGGGCGAAGAAGCGACGGGCGATGGCCTCGCCGCCGAAGTCGGGGCGGATGGCTTCGATGTCGACTCCGATCTCGCGGTCCAGGGTCAAGGCGAAGAGGACCAAGGTCCCCGAGTGCGCCAGGTTGAACCGGAGCGGGCCGGATTCCAGGCTCGGTTTGCCCTGGAGGTTGTGCCCGAACCGGATCGACTCGGGGGTTTGATCGAGGTAGCGGCCGAGGATGGCGCGGAGGCGACCCCGGCCGACGGCGAACCGGCGCTGGTCGAGCTTGGACACGAAGCGGTCGGCCCGGCGGCGCTCGTCTTCGGTCAGGGTCGCCCGGAGCACCTCGACCTCGGCGTCGGTCGCGTCGTCGCGCGAGGCGGTCCAGACGTGGACCTCGTCGGGGGGCAGGAGGATCGTCATCGAGGGGCAGACTCGGTCGCGGCGGTCGAGGCCGATGGTTCGACGTGCGGCGGCTTCAACTCCCAGGCTTCGCCGAAGAAGTCGGCGGCGACGACCACCCCGGGTCTGTGGGCGTCGGGCGGGGTGGTGACGTCGATGACCGCCCAGTCGGGGAGCTTGGGGATCTGGCGGGCGTTGTTCAGGTCGTCGGCTTCCCGGTAGGTGAACCCACTATTGAGGACGACGTAGCGAGTCGGGTTGAGCGGGTTGGGGAAGATCAAGGCCGGGGCGTGGGTGTCGGCGGGGAACGATCGGTCGCCGACGACGACGTTGCCGCCGTCCCATCGGATCGGGAGTTGGTCGCTGATCCGCTTGATCACAGCGTTGCTGCTCGGGTCGCCCCACAAGATCAGGTGGTTCGAGGCGATCTGGGCGTCGGTCAGGGCGGTGTCGTCGACCACCTTGGCGTCCCCCCGGAACTGCCTCCGCCAGCGGTCGATGGCCCGGGGCAACTCGGCAGTCACCCAGTCGGCCACCGGCTTGTGCGGGCTGGTCCCGGTGGGGCGGACGAAGACGAACGCATCCATGAAGGCGTCGTCGATCGGCCCTTGGAGGTTGTGCCGCTTCTTGAGGACCTTGGCGTCTTCGGGGGTGGGTTTGTTTTGGAACGCCGCCGGGAGCGGTTCGAGCGGGACGTAAACCGAGGACGCATCCACCGACGACGCCCGACGCTCCCACGAGTCGCCGACCTTGACCAGCTCGACGTGCCACGACCGGTCGGACCGTGGGCGAGGGGCGGCGATCTCGGTCGAGTCGACGGTCAACCTCGGCGTCTCGGCGGGGTCGAGCGGGCACCAGCCCGGCGGCATGTCCAAGGTCAGCGCGGTGACATTCCGGGTGCCGACATCGACGGTCGACTCGCCGACGAGCTTGGCCCGGACCGACGCCTTGGCCCAGTGTTCGCCGAGGGCGTCGATCGTGACCCAGCTCATCTTGTTATATTTGAGCGTGTAAGTGACGAAGTCGACGCTCCGGTAGACCCGCTTCCGACCGGCGATGGCGATGCTGGCCAGGCGCCGGTCGACCTCCCGGGCGGCTTCGGGGTGGTAGGCGTGCTTAGTGGCCGGGCCGATGATGTGGAGCAGGCGGACGTCCTCAGCTTTGAGGGCTTCGTCCATCACGTCGGCGGCCTGCTTCTGGGGGTCGAGCTCGCCGGAATAGGCCACGGTCGGGCACTGAAGGAGGTTGGCGGCGTAGTCGGTGCTGTCATACAGGTGATACAGGGTCTTCTCATACCAAGGAGCGGGGACCGGGTCGCGGTCGGCGTGGACGAATCGGGCGGTTTCGGCGAACCCTGCGCCGGGGTTGCAGGCGAACCAGAGGTCGGAGTAATGCGTCCCGAACTGCCAGGCGGCCGCCCCTCCCATCGAGAACCCCCGGACGCTGATCCGGTCCTCGTCCACCTTGTACTGCGCCTTCGCGGCGTCGAGCGCTTCAAGGACGTCGACCTCCCCAGCGAACTTGAAGGCGTTGCAGAACCGGCCGTAAGGGTGCAAAACCAGCGTGTCGGGCGGCGCGAACTGGCCCATCTGACGCTCGCGCTCGTCGATGAAGTTGACCTCGCTCAGCTCCTCGCCTCGGCCGTGGAACCACAAGTCGAGCCGATATCGGTGCGGGCTGATCGTCGTGTAGGTCGCCGGGACCACCAATCCGTAAGGCTGGATCGACCCGTCGATCCTCGATACATAACCCCGGACGACCAACCCCGTCTGCGAGGTCCAGGGGCTCGTCCCGCCCAAAAGCTGGTCGGCCCGGGCCTTGCCTTCGGCCAGTTCCCGCTTCGCCTTGGCGATCTCCTCGACCTTGAAGAACTCCGAATAAGTCAAGGCCGAGCGGACCGCCTTGCTGAACACGAGGATGTCGGGCAGGAGGGCCTCAACCTTGGGGTCTTTCTTGCCTCGGAGCTGGGCCACCGCCGAGTCGATCGCCGCCAAACCGGCCTCCAGCGTCTTCCGGTCGTCACTCGAAACCTCGATCCCGACCTTGGGGATCTGCCGGACGCCCTGGGCTTGCGCCTGCTTCCGGGGCGGGGCGGAGGGGACCTGCGCCCGGGCCGGTCGGTCGACCCGGAGCAGGCAGGCCAGGGCCAGAGCGAAGGAAACGACGAGGTGGGGTCGCATGGGTGTTCGTCCTGGCAGCAAAGTTCGCCGGGTGGGCAACAAGTCGAGGCCCACCCCGTCACCCTCTCATCGTAGCAGCCCAACGCATTGGAGAAAGCCCCTCGGGCTTCGAACGAGCCGGTCGGTCGGCCTCAAGGGAGTTGGGGGAGCCCGATGGCGGCCGACGCCTTCAACCGCTCGGCGATCCGGTCGAGCAACTTCCGGCTCCAGGCTTCGTCGCCGCCGTGGCCGACCTTCGTCATGACGAGGGTCTGCGAGGCGTCGGGCGGCTGAGATCGGACGATGACGCTCACCGACCGGCCGTCCTGGGTTTCTCCCCGGTAGGTGACCAGGGCGGGGTTGAACCGGATCGGCTCCGAGCCTTCGAGGCTCATCTTATGCTTGTCGAACAGGTCGCGGTATGCGGCGTTGTCGGGGAAGTATTCGGCGTTGGTCTGCTCCGCCCAGCCCGCCTCGCCCACGTCGGAAACCGCGTCGATGGCCCGGACCGACGCATGCTTGGGGCGGACCTTCAAGTCGTCGAGCGAGTCGATCGCCGCCCTGACCGACTGGCTCAGGCTCGACGAGTACGTCCGATCGACCCGGCCATGCCCCTCGGGCAGGTCCACCGGCAAGGCGCCCGTGAGGTGGCATCCCGCCGCCCCGACGGTGATCGACAAAACCAACCAGGCAGCCATGCCGCGCAACCGGTGCATATCCCATCCCCATCGGGTGGTCCGATCCAGATCCTGTAGTGGAACGCGAGCGCGGGAACCTAGCGGTTCCGTCGCCCGTCGTCAACCTCAAATTCGATATCAGAGGCCGTCCGGCCCTTGCAAAAATTTTCCGAATTTTTGATGACCTGTCTTCTTGACATCCACGCCGGACATGATCAGTATCACTAATTAGGGGCACGTCTCGACCGGCTCGCGTTTACGAAAAAACTCCAATCTTGAGTTTCGCCATTTCGTGGCCGAGGTGCAGATGATTCATTTCGTTACGCTTGGCGGATTGACGCAAAACCGAAAGTCGATCGTTGTATTGACGATCGCGTTGATTTTACCAGCAAGTTAGCTCCTCTTCAGAACGCTGAGGACGGTCAAGCCTGGTGAAATCGTCTCAGATACCGTGTCACAGGTCTGGCAAAGCCCCGAATCCGTCACGGGTAAGGAAGAAAAAACCGTAAAGTTCGTCCTCAGAAACTTGGGCGATTTACCCGTTAGAGTTCTGAGCATTGAGCATAGTTGTGGATGCATCAAAGCTGAAGTTGAGCCAAAAGTTATTGGTGCCAAGAAGGATGCGGCCCTTGTTGTTGAAGCGACGCCCCTAGTTGCCGGCGAGAGAAGGGTCGGAATCACGCTAAACACCGACTCAACGACCTCGCCATTGGTGCATCTCCAACTTATTATACGTGGAAGTCATCGACCGCCGTATTTGGTAAAGCTGGGGGGCGAATTGGGAGACATCCTCTACGGAGGCGATGAGGTGTCGAAGGATACTCGTCGTTTTGTCATCGACACGGTGGAGCGGGAAGGGAGCGTTGAAGCAGGTTTTCAGATGAAATGCAACCTGCCGTTTGTGGAAATACGGCAAGTCGGCATCAAGAAAAAGACCGATCCGGCAAATCCGGGTTATTTGGCCAGGGAGTATCAATACTCACTGCGGGTGATTGAACAGCCCCCGGATGAAATGTTTGTGGGAGAAATTTCCGTCTCCGACCCTTGGGAAAAAGATCGCGTGTTGACCATGAGAGCCACCGGTCGCCATGAGCCCTTGGTCCGGGCCATGCCGGAACGGATCATCCTGAGCGTTGGCAAGTCGGCCGATGAGCAGCCTGCCACCAAAGTGATTCTCAGGACAAAAGACCATCCCGGACTGCTACGGCTCGAACCATATTCCACTCAAGATGAAGCCTTGATCGCCGAAAAGGTGTCCGATTCGAGCCAGGAAAACCTCTCCGTTTTCGTCGTGAAGTGGTCACCGCATCACGAGCCGGTCGAGGGCATGTACAAGTTAAAGGCATACTTTGACAATAACGAATCAAAGCCGACTTTAATCCCGGTTTTGGTCACGATTCGGGGTCAAAAACCATGAAGATCAAGGCGGCGGGCAATCGCAGATGCGGGTTCACGCTCATCGAGCTCATGGTCGTCGTGGGTATCGTCTTTGTTTTGCTGGGACTCCTGTTGCCGGCCGTGCAATCCGCTCGCGAAGCGGCTCGTCGGTCGCAGTGTGTGGAACGCCTCAAACAATTGACGTTGGCCGCGCACGGCTACGAAGCGAGTTTTGGGGGGTTCGCGAGCAAGACCCAATACAGGCGATTTGCTCCAGGGACTGGAGGGGCTAGTGTCACTTCTCTCCATCTTGCTCTGTTGCCTTATCTCGATCACTCGGATTTGTATTCGAGCTTCAACTTCAATGTCTCCGTCGGTGATGGTTCGTACACCATGTTAAACGAGAATTTCACCACGGCAACAACGACCTTGAGTGAGTTTCTTTGCCCTTCCGACCCGAACAATGCCGCACAACCGTTCGCGTGCGTAAGTTACCGATTGTGCGACGGCTTGGGAGAATGGCAGCGAGTGGCTACTTCAACGGAAGGCTTGTGGGCTTGGAACCAGATAGAGACGGGAGCTTTTAGCACATCGGTTTTGGACAATCCCGCTTCGGCGATACGAGATGGCCTCTCCAATACGATCGCGTTTTCCGAGAAAAGAATCGGGTCGGGTGGAGCTATTTATCATTCCGCAATTGATTGGATTGAGGTTTTCACTCTCAAGGAGCGTGCCGACGAGTGGGTTGCCCTGTGCTCAAATTTGGTCAATCACGAGAAGGCGGACATGGAGGGGGGGAGGCAATGGCCACTTCCTGGAGCGGAACACACCTCCTTCTTCACAATGCTACCGCCGAACAGCCCGATTCCTGATTGTGGCTCCGGTAATAGGGGAGGTGCCGGCATCTTCACCGCTCGCAGTTATCACCCGGGTGGTGTTAATGCGGCGATGGTCGATGGATCGGTCCGGTGGTTCAAATCAACGGTTCAAGAGGCCGTCTGGCGGGCCCTCGGCACCAGAGACGGCATGGAGTTATTGGGCGATAACTGAAGTTATTGGCTCAACCGACAAATCCGCGATTGAGGTCCAAAACACATCCGCTCGAATGAATTCCACCCCGGAGGAGAGGCTGATGCGTCTTGCCAAGTTCACCCGGAACGGTTCTCGGCTGGGAGTCCTCATGATCTTGACCGGAACGATCATGTTCTCGGTCTTGAACAGTCGCGAGCTCTTGAGTCAAGTTACTTCGAGTACCCCCAATCCATCTCCCTTGTTTTGCGCCTCTTTCCAAAATTCGACTGGTTGCTATTACTGCACGCCTGGTTCCACCACAGGGCAAAGTGGTGGCGGTGGGGGTTGTCAATACGGTGCTCCCCAAGCGATTGGCATCTGTGTGAATATCTCCGCGCCCACGGGAGGCTGCACGGATCAAGTCTGGAGTTGTGGGCAGTACTTGAATTGTCAATTCGGGTTGCAGGTCGGAAACTGCAGTCCATCGTTCAGAAAATGCTACAACGGGCAGTAATTCTACCCTGCTGATCTCGATTTTGGGCGGCGATCGACTGAAACTCGTTCGCCGCCTTTGCAAGCCGAGTTTGCCACTTCAACAAGCTTCGCCGAGGTCCATTCCCATGCAAAATCCCGCTTCGACGGCAGCCGAGCAACTGGCATGGCAGATGAAAAGCTGGAAGTCCATCGAGATCGATACGACGGAACATTTCGACCTGAACGACTTCGCTCCTGAAGGGCCGACCCTCGCGGTTCGCTCGTCTCATCATTACGTCGAGACGGCTGCTGGTCGAAGGCTGCTGGAAGAGCGGCAAGTCCTCACAAACGGAAAAGAGACGCTCAATATCTACTTCAAAAGTGAAGCCGGCGCCGCGCAGCAACAACAAGTCGATTTGGGCAACAGAGTCGTCGATACCGTCGTGATTCAAAAAGGGTTTCCGAAGGAAACCGAGGGTGGTTGGTATAACTGCCCCGAACCCTTGCGGAGCTTTTATTGCGGCTTGCAGCCGTTGCACGACGCCCTGAAACGCGCGAAATATCTGGGCACAAATACTTACCTTGGTCGAACTTGCAACGAGTTTTTGATTGCTCGTTCCGTCCCCCCTGATCCCTATAAATTGGTGTTCTCCCTCGATTCGGCCACGTCAACTCCATTGTCCGTCGCTGTTTTCGACAGTGATTTGAACAGGGAGCAAAACAAGCCAAGTGCTGTTTGGAGGGCAAAGTCACTTGATAAGATTGAAGGCATGTCCTACGTGGCCAATTCGGAACATGTCATTTATTCTTCCTCAACACCTTCGAGGCCTCAAATCGTCAGGCAAATCAAGGTGGGTTCCATCAATCTCAATAAGGATTACGATAAATCTATCTTCTGGCCAAAGTTCACCCCTGATATGCAAGTCGTCGATCTTAGCACCGGAAAAATCATTCATCCTACTTTGTCCAAATCGGTTCGCTTGGAGAACAAACCAAATGCATCTGTCGCCAAGCCAATAAATCCGGTGGCATCTGTTGCTGAGCCAATTAGGGCGGCTACATCAAGCAATTGGAGCTGGCTTTTGCCGTCGTGCTTGGTCATGGCGGGTCTTGCTATCTTGGTGGTGGTTTTTCTGAGAAGGAAATTCGCAAATTGATTTGACTTTCACAAATTCGCGGTCCATCAAGCGACTTTCCTCCCGGTCCCCTTTTCTTTTCAGCTTAACGGTCGCTCTCATCAATGACCTTTGGGCAGGCGAAACTCGAAGCCGTACCGCGAGGCGGAGGCCAGGAGTCGCTCGATATCCTCAGGCGATGGCGTCGGGATCGGGGCCGAGCGATCCTCGACGACCTGGCCCATCTCCTGGAAGAACTTTTCCAGGCCCGCCGGGGCATACCAGATCAGTTGTCGGGCGGGGTGATCGGTCTCGTTCCTGAACGAGTGGACGACGTTGGGGGGGATGTTGACGAAGGTGCCCGGGCCGGCGACGACCCTCTGGCCGTCGATCTGGAACACCAGCTCGCCTTCGATGACGTAGAACCCCTCGTGCTCTCGGGTTTGGAGATGGGGCGGCGGCCCGCCCCCCGGCGGGACCACGGCATCCCAGAGGGTGTATCGATCCGCCGTGTCCTTGCCCAGGGTCAGGAACGTATAGAGGTCCCCCACCAGGGTGATCGCCAGGCCCTCGCCGGGCTGTCGGACGACGATGTTGGGTTCGACCGAGAAGGCGTCCTCGGGGAGATCAAGCTCGTAGCCGTAGGCCACCGCCAGCGACTTGAGGCGGGCGAAGTCTTCGGCGGTGGGAGGGTGGAACGGGCCGGAAGCGTCGGCGACGGGCGTCCCGGCCTCGGCCTGGTATCGGTCGAAGCCCGCCGGGGCGACCAGCAACAGGACCTCGGCCTCGTCCGGCCCGAGGTTCTTGAACGTGTGCGCCGTCCCGCCCTCGACGTTGACAAAGCCGCCGGCCTGGAGCCTGACCGCGCGGTTGCCGGCGGTGAAGGCGATCTCGCCCTTGAGGACGTAGAAGCCTTCCTGGAAGTCGTGGCGGTGCGGAGGCGGCCCATGCCCGACCGGGACCGTGACACAGCACAAGGCGTACGTTCCGTCGGTGTGCTCGCCCCCCGCCATGTATCGGACCGGGCGCCCCAGCCAGGAAATCCATTTCCCCTCATCCTGCCGGACAACCAAGGCCGTCTGTGCAACCGACATGGAGATTCTCCAATTCGGGTCGAGACTAATCCGTAGGGTGGTCAAGGTAGTATCTCAACTCGACGTTCGCAAGAGGGGAAAGGCTGAAGATCAGGCCCGACCGATCGATAATGACCGACGTGGATCGTTGGGGATACTCCGAGGGCGTGTGGACGAAGTTTTGAGGCCCATGATGAATTCCGAGGTGGTGAGCTAAATCCTCAGACCGGAATCCCGAGATGGGTGCCACGGGTTGTACCCAACCCGTGATTTGGGCCACGCCGAGGTCACGGGTCGGGTACAACCCGTGGCACCCGCGCGGAGTTAGGGCCATCAACAGCACGCTTGGTTTGGCGAACTTCGTGGACTGAGGTAGAATCAAGGCGATCTGCAGCACCCAAGCACAGACGACCGCGGAATGGGGAGCGTTGCTCTCGGCCGGCCTTGGTCGCGCCCTTCAAGGCAGCCTATGACCATCCCACCTCCCGCCGTCTGGCAGCCCACCGAGATCCTTAGGTTCATTCGCAACTTCGGCACGGGAACAGAGGTCGTCCTCGTGCTGACGGATGCAGGAGAGGGTTATCTCAAGGCTCGCGGTAACGTGGGCGGCGAACACTGTTTGGCTTGCGAGTGGGTGGCGACCCACCTGGCCCGGTGGTTCGAGCTGCCGACCTTCGACTTCGCCCTGCTCGAAGTCACCGACTTGGATGAGATTCCGCTGTACCGAGGCGGTCAGGCCCAGCCCGGTCCGTCTTTCATCACGAGGGCCGAGTCAGGGGAACCTTGGGGCGGCAAAGGGACCCAACTCAACCGGCTTATTAACCCCTTGGACATCAGCCGGTTGGTCGTCTTCGACACCTGGGTCCTCAATTGCGATCGTTTCGCTCCGAACCACCAGCGGAGGCCCAACTACAATAACGTTTTCCTCAGCACCGAGGCTCCGGACGGATACCTGATCCTGAAGGCTATGGACCATACCCACGCCTTCACCTGCGGGCGAGACCTGACTCCCCGTCTCGCGACCTTGGATCGGATCAGGGAAGCAAACGTATTCGGCCTCTTCCCAGGATTTAAACCCCGGTTGGATCAGGACGCCTTCAACCAAGCCCTCGATGACTTGGCCCAGATCCCTCGACACTTTGTCGAGGAGGTCGTGCGATCCGCCCCCCGCGAGTGGGACGTGAGTCAGGAAGCCAGAAATGGGTTGACCGAACTCATCGTCCAAAGGGCCTTGTATCTCGCCAGCCACCGCTCGGGTATACTCGGGATACATTTGTACCAAAAGAACCTTGACCTCCCCAAAGATAGGGAGGATGAGCCGTGAAACCGACGAGAGGCTACTACTGCATCATCCAGTTTTGCCCGGACTTGGGGCGTCTGGAGGCGGCCAATATCGGCGTCCTCCTGTTTTGCCCGAGTCTCGGCTTTCTCAGGGCGCGCATGTCTAAAGACAACGCCCGCATTCGTCACTTTTTTGGTGATGAAGGCCACGACTGGGTCCGGATCAACTCCTTCAAGCTGGGCATCGAAGAACGCCTCGAAGTGGAACGAGACGAGATCCGGAGTCTCGAAGCTTTGGAAACGTTCATCGCCCGTCGGGCCAACCTGATCCAGATTTCGCCGCCACGACCGATGAAGGTGAACGATCCGGAGAAGGACCTCGCCCAACTTTTCAAAGACCTGGTCGGCGGACAGGCCCGGATGCCACAAGGTCCAAACCTGAGGAAGTTTCTCGGACAAAAGTTCACCACGGCCGGTTTGAATCAGAAAATTCAGAAGGACATCCGTGTCAGGGTCCCGATCTTTGAAAGTCAGATCGATATTCCCTATGGCTTTCAGAACGGTCGTTACAACCTGATCCAAGTCGCCAGGTTTCAGGCCGCCAATCCTAACGATGCCAATGTAACCGCATGCCGTTATGCCGTTCAGGGAGAGTCCCTCTATCAGCACCCTGATCCCCAACTTGGCCAGCTCCAACTCATTCTCGTGGGTCAATTCGGTTCGGCACAGGCGGACAGCCGTTCCAGGGTCAAGCGAATTCTTGAGGCGAACCATGTCCGCCTCTATCCAGCCACCGAGGTGGATCGGCTTGTGGAAGAGATCAAGCAGACGGCAAAGGATATTCCTGGCACTGCCTCCTCTTAATCCAAGAAGGTGCGGATCGTACGAGATCGGTCCTCCGCCCCCGTGCGATCCGCACCAGATTCGGAGCGGATGGTGACCTTCTGAGTTGCGCGACACGAACCGAATCCTAGGGAAACGAGACTTGCATCCGCTCAACCCACCGGCCCAGGAGCGTTCTCCGCCGGGATCGGATGGCGCTTCGGTCGGGCGGATCGGATCAGAACGAGTCGGCCAAAACTACCTCGCGGCGGTTCCGGGCCGAGAGCGCCTGGTCGGTGCCGGTGCGACCGGCCTACGCTCGCGATTTGGGTTATGGTAACCCTCAATTCCGGGGATTTCTGGCGTTTCGGGACGACATCGCAAACCCAAGTTCAAGAACTCGACCGGGGCCGCAGTCTTTCGAAAAGCCGCCCCCGATCGCCGAGGGGAAAGCGGGACGCCCCTCTGGGATCGAGGGGCCTGGGCGACTATAATAGCCAGACTTGAGCAACCAACTTAGATGAGGGGTGCGCGTGGATCGGCTCAGTGTCCTTTGTTTCGGCGGAACCTATGGCCTGGCGCTCCTGTGCGACCTGGCCCGGTTCGTGGTCCGTTGGCCGGGGCGGTGGTATGCCACGCTCGGCTTGACGACCCTGGCATGGGTGGTCCAGACCGCTTACCTCGGCAACCTGGCCCTGGCGACCCGCCATTTGCCGGTGACGACGGTCTTCGAATCCATGATCGTCCTGTCGTGGGTCCTGGCGGCGGTGGGGTTGTACCTGATCGTCCGGGCGCCCAAGCCGGTCGCGGTGGGGATGTTCTTGCTCCCCTTGGTTTTGGGTTTGGTCATGGTCGCGGGGTTCTGGGCGCCTCGCGAAGATTGGGTCCGGGCAGGTTGGAGCGGGGCGACGGTGTTCTGGGGCACGGCCCACGGCCTGCTCTATCTGGTCGGGGCGGTGGGATCGTGCGTGGCGGCGGCGGCAGGCTTGATGTACCTGGCGCAGTCGAATCGGCTCAAGCATAAGCGACCTCCTCGGTTCGGGTTCGCCCTGCCGAGTCTGGAACAGTCCGAGCGGATCAATCGGGCGGGGATCACCGTGGCGTTCCCGTTCTTGACGGCGGGGCTGGTCGTCGGCCTGGTGGTGGAAGCGGCTTCGAGGCGAGCCGGTTTGCCCGGGATTGGCTGGACCGACCCCAAGGTCGTCAGCGGGGTGGCGATGTGGGTGGTGTTCGCCGGCCTGCTCCACGCCCGGTTCAGCCCCGAGATGCGAGGACGCAAGGTGATGCTCCTGACCATCGTCGCCTTCGTCAGCCTGGCCTTGGCGACGGTCGGGGTCGACCTGATGCGGATCACCTCGCACGGGGTCCCGCACTGGAAAAGCCGAGCGGATGCCGCCTCGTCCCCGAGAGCCGCCATCTCGACGTCCGCCCCCACCCGCCTCGAAGCGGTGGCCGGGAGGGTGCCTTGAAAGTCCTCGCCCTCGGGGTCGACTATCGCAAGGCGTCCGCGTCGGTCCGCGAAGCCCTGGCGTTCGACGGACCGAAGCATGATGCCGGCTTGAGTTCGCTCCAGAGCACCTTTCCGGGGGCCGAGTTCGTTGTCTTGTCGACCTGCAACCGGGTCGAGATTTACGCTGCCGGTGTGGGGCACTCGGCGCCGACCACCGGGGCCTTGATCGACTGGCTGGCGCAGTTCCACGACATCCCCGCCGACACCTTCGCCACGCATCTGGTTGACCACCACGACGCCAAGGCGGTTTCGCACCTGTTCAAGGTCGCGTCGAGCCTCGAAAGCCTGGTTTTGGGCGAAGGGCAGATCCTCGGCCAAGTCCGCGACGCTTATAAAGCCGCCGTTGCCCGCAAGACCGTCGGGCCGATCCTCCACGCGGTGTTCCCCCACGCGCTGAAGGTCGGCAAGCTCGTCCGAGAGCAGACCGGGATGGACAAGGGGAAGCTGTCGGTCACCAGCGTCGCCGTCGACGTGGCCAAGGACGTCTTCGACACCTTCGGCGACAAGACCGTCCTGGTCATCGGCGCCGGGAAGATGGGCGACCTGACGCTCCAGCACCTGTCCGCCCTCCGGCCCGGGACGATCCTCGTCACCAACCGCAATCCCGAGCGAGCCCAACTCGCCGCCGCCCGCTGGAAGGGCCGGGCCACCCCTTTCGAAGACCTGGAACAAGCCCTGATCGAGGCCGACTTGGTGGTCAGCACCACCGCCGCCGACCGGCCGATCGTCGACGTCGAAACCTATGCCCGCGTCCAGAAGGCCCGGAAGAACCGGCTCGCCCTGATCCTCGACATCGCCATCCCCCGCGACTTCGACCCCCGGATCGGCGACCTCGAACAAGTGATGCTCTACAACGTCGACGACCTCCGAGCCCAGGCCGACCAGAACCGCTTGAAACGGCAAAAAGGGGTCGACCCCGCGCTCGCCATCATCGAGCAAGAAACGACCTTGTGCCTCGCCTCGCTCCGCCACCGGACCCACGCCGGCTCGGTCCTGAGGCAACTCGGGGACTACGCCGACGCCGTCCGCCAGCGCGAACTCGACGCCCTGATCGCCCGCCAGCCCGACCTCAACCAAAGCCAGCGCGACGACATCGCCCACGCCATGCTCCGCCTCCAGAACCAGTTCCTCCACCACCCCCGAGCCGCCCTGAGAACCGCCTCCTCCGCCGACGACACTAACGGCCAGCCCCACCCCCTCCTCACCGCCGTCCGCGCCTTGTTCGGCCTGGCCGACGCCTGATCCGATCGACCGCCCCCCCACGGCGAACAGGCATCCGAGTCCGCCCGAAAGGCAACGGGATCAAAATGACTTCGCCGGCTGAAGGTGGTCCCACGCCGCATCCTCCTCCGGCCTGAGCCAATCTTGGGCCAAGGCCGCTTCGCCCGGCACGGCCATCGGTTCTTCCAGGACCGTCACCGGCGCCCGCCTCGGGGCATCCACTGTCACCGGACCCAAGAGCCGGACTTGACCGTTCGCATCAATCGTCGCTTCAACCGTCTGGATCATGGGTCACCTCCTCGATCCGAGATAAGACGACGCAGGGGCTCTGAGATATGCCCGAGCCGCTACGAGCGGATCGCCCAACCACGGTCCTTGGCCACCGAAGGAAAAGAGAAAAGGGAACATTCTATCTACTTTTTGACGGCTTCGCGGAAAAAGTAAAATGTCCTCTCTTCCCTTCGTTTCGGGGTCGTTATTTTTCAAGTTGTTTCTTGAACTCGCTCATAATGTTCCTTCGAGACTCCAGGATTTTCTTGTACCCTTCATGGAAATGACCCAAGGCTTGGGTTGCGGAAAAAGGGGGATTACTCTCAAACTCCTCGTCAAACTTCCTGAGCAAATTCTCGGTATCGGTGATGAATTTTTGTATCAACTCGTAGTTTGATTCATTAACATAAATACAACCCTCTTCTGTCGCCTCCCTGAGATCCAAAATTGACTGATGATATTGTCCAAGCCTGTATCGGGACCGCCGTTCCTCTCGGTTTTCCGTGGTAACGCCTACCATCACCTGTGGCGGCAGTGGGTCTAAATCGAAATAATCGAAGAAGGGAGGCACTTTGGCTAGGTTTGCGACAACCTTGCCCAGATACCCCGAGATCCTCTCCATGCTCTCCATCCGCCGCTTGTGTGTGTTGGCATGAGTAATCTCCTTCAGCCTCATGTCGAACTTGTGGTGCTCCAGCTTCCTGCCGTATCTGTATGTGAGAATGGCTGCGACGAGGAACCCGGAAGCCTGGACGAAGGCCGCAAGCGTCTTCAAGCGCTCGTTGGTCGTTCCAGCCCACACCCAACTCAGATAATCCCGGAACCAAGGCCAAGTCCACGGTTCGAGGGAATTCATGCTTTCGCCCCTTTCGAGCAAGGCATCCTACCGACTAATTCGGGATGACCTGCCCGATTATTTTGAACGCCGCCGGACGCACCGCTCGCAATGCCAGGGCATCCGGCTCCGGCGGTTGATGTGCTCGACTAAGGGGGTCAGGAACGCCCAGCAGCCCGTGGGATGAGGCCAACAGAGAGAAAAGGGGAACAGAGAGGAAAGGGGAACAGAGAGAAAAGGGGACATTCTACTTTTCGGCGAACCACCATAAAAGTAGAATGTCCCCTTTTCTCTGTCCTTTTCTCCTGCGGTTGATCGGCAACGGCCTCGAACGAAGCGATTACGGATAAAGCTAGCGAAGAGACGCGAGCAGACCGGGGAAAATACATCCACTGGATCATGGGACACCCTTCGCTGGGCCAGGCTTGCGTCCGCCTGGCCAGATCAGTTTCTCAAGAGATAGCAAGCACCGGGCAAGGACAAGATCAATGTGCGAGTTCGTTGACGCGGAGCAACTCCGTCGGCAGCGGATGATCCGCAAGGTAGTTCCGGAGGTCGGGCAGGTCGAGGTAGGCACGGAGGAACCGATCCATCGCCCTGGTCTGAATTTGGTCGCCAGATTCCCAACGCGCGAACGTCGCCTCGCCAATCGATAATGCCTGGGCGACCTCGGTTTGGGTGAGTCCGATCGCTTCGCGACAATCTCGAATCTGGGCGGGTCGCATCAACCCGACCATGTTCCGAAACTCTTCACTCAGTCGATCATCGACCGATTCGTCCAGCACTAGGGTTTGACAGCGGCTGCACTTGGTCGCTGGCACGTCCTTCAAAATCACATCGTAGGTTTGACCGTCCTGCTCAATTGGCATTGTGTAAGAGTCCAGTAAGACCGGTTCAACCGCCCTCTCGCGGCAGGTCGCACATTTCCAGGGAAAGGGACGAATCATGATTTAGCTCCGCTATCGGTGGACGTTGACGATGGCGACCGTCGGATAATCCGGGTCGTCATCGTTCAACCGCAATTCCACGAAAATCTGATAAGGCAAATTATTGTAGTCCAAGAGGACTTTATAATAGAAATTATAATTGTCCTTGAAATCTGGTCGAGTTTCCACGACTTGAATCACTTTCTGGGGAGAATTTTGCGCAACACCGATCACGTCTTTGCGGATGGTTTTTGATTCCAACCCCCTCAAATCAGGGTCGCTCCGAACACGTCGCAACAAGTTGGCATCAACCCATTGAACACAATTGCTCAACCCACAGGTCAGAGCTTTGATGACCAGGGCATGTTCCGATGGGTTTTGAAGGTCAAGCATCGTCTTTAGGCGACCAGGTTGGGCTGGTTGTTGGTCATCGTCCCGCCGTCTTGACCTCGAAGCGATCGCGGGTCCGGACGTAGTCGTTTCCGGCCATCCGGCCGATGGCCCCGAGCTTGTCGGCGTCGATGTGCATCCGTTCGTTGGCGAGTCCGTCCCGGATGTGGATGTGGAGGACTTCGCCGATGACCATCCGGGAGTCGCCGATGGGGATGACGTGGGTGGTCCGGCACTCGAAGGCGACCGAGGCTTCTCCGACCCGGGGCGGGCGGACGGTTCGGCTGGGGGTGGGGGTCAGGCCGGTGTGGTCGAACTCGGAGGTCTCGAAGGGAAGCGACTCGCCGGTGGCGGCCATCGCCTCGGCGTAGGACTCGTCGGCGACGTTGACGACGAACTCGCCGATCCCGCCGGCTTCGGACATCTGGGCGTTCCGGAGCGTGTCCTTGGGGGAACCGTCCCCCTTCGGGCCTCCGACGGTGAAGGCCAGACTGAGCGGGTTGTGGCTTGCCACGGTGAAGTACGAGAACGGGGCGACGTTGAACCTCCCTTCGGTCGAGACCGTCGAGACCACCGCGATCGGTCGGGGGACCACGCAGCCGATCACCAGCTTGTAGCACAATTTCGGGTCCATGACGCGGGGGTCCAGTTCCATCGCCGCAACCTCTCGATCCAACATGAACTCAATCCACGAAGCCATGCTGGTAAGGATAAGCCAAAGCCCACTTCGGTCAAGGTCCCGAGGCTGGCCGGGCGTCACAGCGGCCCGCGTCGGTATCCGGCATCATTCGCCGACATGAGCACGTCGAGGATGATCGAAAAAAGCTCGACCGAGGCCGCCCGACTGGGTGACAAACCGGGGGATTGGATTAAATCCGCCCTTTTTTCTAGAATGATACCGAACTTGTTGTCGGAACCCGCCCCAACCGCATTCCGCCTCATCCCCGAAACCCTTCGAGGTCCGCGCGATGATTCAAGATCCTGGACTTGGCCCGATCCGGCGGATTCTCCCGCTCCCGCTCCTGGCGATGACGCTCGTGCTCGGCTCGACCTCGCTCTCGTCCCCGAGCCTCGCCCCGGCGCAGGACGCGCCCTCGGAGAAGAAGGCCGAGAAGGCGAAGCCCGCGCGACCCAAGCGAGAGCGGCCGAAGCAGGAAGACACGCGGTGGGGGAAGATGGACTACGGCCAATTCCTGATCGCGTCGGTCAAGGTCCCGACCCCGGGGTCCGACAACAACGCCAACAAAGGCGTGGTCGTCCGCCTCGGCGACGACAAAAGCCCGGCGTCGACGTCGACTTCGGCGATCTGCTTCGACACCGACCTGCTCCGGGTCTCGGGCGGCTGGACCGGCGGGTTCCTCAAGCTGTTGGGGACGCCGTTCGACGGGAGCCACGGGTCGTGGCCCGAGGCGATGGGGACCCCGGTCTTCGGGACCAAGCCCGGACCGGGTTGGGCCAAGGGGGACAGCCTCAAGGACCCCAGGAGCGAGCCGTTCGGCCCGTTGCCCGCCGACTGGGCCAAGTACCGGGGGCTGTACCGCTCGGGCGACCACGTCGTGTTCAGCTACCTCGTCGGCTGCACGTCGGTCCTGGAGATGCCCGACCTGGCCGGCGACAAGGATCACCCGGTCCTGACCCGGACCTTGAACCTCGCGCCCACCCAAGAACCGCTGACGCTGGTCGTGGCCGACGTCGAAGCGGCGGAAGCTGGCGGCAACGTCAACGACGGCGTCGAGGTCCTCGCCGCCGACGGCTCGACCGAAGGCGTGGCCGTCGCACTGCCCACGGGCGACAACCTCACCCTGGCCAAGGTCGTCGGCGCCCCCAAGGGGTCGTCCTGGAAGGTCCTCAAAGGGGGCCGGGTCGTCTTGCGGCTTGCCGCTTCGCCGGAACCGTCCGAGTTCCGCCTGGCCATCGCCCGGACCTCGCGGGGGGATCGGGCGGTCGTGGGCCGGTTGATGGACGACGCGGGACGACCCTCGATGGATCTGGCCCAGTTCACCAAGGGCGGGCCGACCGAGTGGACCGAGACCGTCGAGACCAAGGGGAAGCTGGGTGAAGGCGACGGCGCCTACGTCGTCGACACGATCACCGTCCCCGACGAGAACCCTTACCGGTCGTGGATCAGATTCGGCGGGATGGATTTCTTCGGAGGCGGGACCAGGGCCGCGCTCGCGACCTGGAGCGGCGACGTCTGGGTGGTCTCGGGGATCGATGAAAAACTCGAAAAGCTGACCTGGAAGCGGTTCGCCGCCGGGTTGTTCCAGCCTTTGGGCCTGAAGATCGTCGATGACCAGGTGTACGTCCTCGGTCGGGACGGGATCACCCGCCTGGTCGACCTTGATGGCGACGGCGAGGCCGATTTCTACGAGGCGTTCAACCACGACATGGCCGTGACGACCGGCTTCCACGAGTTCGCGATGGACCTGCAAACCGACCCGTCGGGCAACTTCTACTTCGCCAAGGCGGCCCCGGTAAAGGGGGGCGGGCGTGGGTTCGACCACATCGCCGCCAACTCCGGCGCCGTGATGAAGGTGTCCAAGGACGGCAAGACCCTCACCAACTACGCCACCGGCTTCCGGGCGCCCAACGGGATCGGCGTCGGCCCCGACGGCCAGGTCACCAGCGGCGACAACGAGGGGACCTGGATGCCCAAGTGCCGGCTCAACTGGATCAACCCGGGCGGGTTCTACGGGGTGGTCGACACCGCCCACCGCGACGAGAGGCCGACGATGTACGACGAGCCGATCTGCTGGTTCCCCAAGGACGTCGACAACTCCTCCGGCGGGCAAGCCTGGGTGACGAGCGACAAGTGGGGCCCGTTCTCGGGCCGCTTGCTCCACACGTCCTATGGGACCTGCTCGCTCTACCTCGCCCTGGTCGACCAGCAGGACGGCCACATCCAGGGGGGTGTCGTCCGGTTTCCGGTCAATTTCCTGTCCGGGATCATGCGGCCGAGGTTCAACGCCAATGACGGCCAGCTTTACATCGCCGGTCTCAGAGGGTGGCAGTCGAGCGCCGCGACCGACGCCGCGTTCCAGAGGGTCCGCTACACCGGCAAGCCCGCCAACATGGTCTCCGGCCTCAAGGTCCGCAAAGGGGGGCTGGACATCACCTTCACCGACCCGGTCGAAGCCGAGGATGCCAACGACGCCGACAGCTTCGAGATCGAGCAGTGGAACTACCTCTGGTGCTCGGAATACGGCTCGGCCGACTACTCCGCCGAAAGTTCCGACTACCAGGACCGGGTCCGCGAGCTGAACAAGCTTCGCCAGGACCGTCGGAACAACGGGGGGGCGATCGAGACCCTGACCAAGTCGTTCTCCAAGGGGCACGACGAGGTCAAGGTCGAGTCGAGCAAGCTGTCCAGCGACGGCAAGACCATCTCGCTCGAAATCCCCAACCTCAAGCCGGTCATGCAGATGAAGATCCGGGCCAAGCTCCAATCCGCCGACGGCAAGAAGCTCCCGGTCGAGATCTACAACACCATCAACTACGTCCCCGGACCGGGCGACGTGAAGTAAACTGATCCTGGACCCCTCGCCTGCAATGGTCGGGCGAGGGAGTTCCGACACCCACTCCGATCAGTCAAAATCTCCAAACCCTTTCGCCCTCGGCTTGACGCTTTCGACGACTTCGATCGACGTCGGGTCGGTCTTGACACTGTCGCGGACCACCGCCTGGTAATACCACCAATGGTAAGACTTGCCGGATTGGACCACCGCGACGCCCCCCATCGGTCGCCAGCCAGCGCCCAGAAGCTGGTTGACGGTCCGCTGGAGGCTGTCGGTCGACTTCGCTTCGCACAGTTGATATTCCACGAGGACCTCCCCTTTCGCCCCGATTCACCCACCTAACCGCCGCCCAGACCTCAACTTACCTATGATTTCGACGCAACCTCGCCGATATTGGCCCGCCTTGACCACGACGGAGGATCAAGCTGTGTTCTCGCGAAGTCTCGCCCGGGCCCTGATTGCTCGCTTCGGCTTGATCCTGGCGGTCGTCGTCGTCCTAGCCGGTCCTCCGGTCTCGAAAGTCTCCGCCGCCGCAATCGGGGCGGCCCAGCCCGATGACGAGGATGACGACGAGGAGAAGCCCAAAGGCCCCAAGCTAGCCCCCGGCAAGGAGCTGGGCCTAGTCCTGACCTTCGAGCGCGGCAAGCTCCGCGACACCCGGGCCGCGCGGATGGTCGCGATTGAGGTGCCCGAAGGGACCGCGCCGACGCCGTTCCTCGCCCCCGGCCCGTTCCGCGCGACCTGGGACGGCGACCTCGTCGTCCCGTTCAAGGGGGAATACAGCCTGTTCGCCGCCGGTCGAGGGAAGATCAAGGTCGAGGTCAACGGCAAGACCGTCCTGAGCGGCGAGGGGGACGACCTGAACGGGGCGAAGGGCAAGCCCGCCAAGCTCAAGAAGGGGGCGAACAAGCTGGTCGTGACTTATGACAGCCCCGCCTCGGGCAACGCCGAGGTCCGACTGTCGTGGTCGTCCGAAGATTTCCGCCGCGAGCCGATCAACACCGCCGCCTTCGCCCGAGACGCCAAGATCGAACCCCTGGCCCAGAGCACCCGGCTCCGGAATGGCCGCCAGCTCGTCGCCGAGATGCGCTGCCTGCAATGCCATGCCCCCGACAATCCGATCGAAGCCGCCGACCGGATGCCCGAACTCGCCACCGACGCCCCCAACCTCGGCGACGCCGGGGCCAGGCTCAAGCCCGAATGGGTCGCCCGATGGGTCGAAGACCCCCGTGCGCTCCGCCCCACCGCGACCATGCCCAAGGTCCTCCACGGCGACCAGTCCAAGGACCAGGCCCGCGACCTCGCCGCGTATCTCGGGACGCTCGGCAAGCCCTCGGACGATCCCGCCTCGAACCAGGCCGAGAAGGTGGTCGCCGGGGGCCGGTTGTTCGCCAACCTCGGCTGCGTCGGCTGCCACACCACCCCCGACCGCGACGATTGGGCGAGCGAACCGAAGCGCGTCCCGCTCCGATTCGTCGGGGCCAAGTGGCAACCCCAGGCCCTGGTCGCGTTCCTGCTCGACCCGAGCAAGCATTACGCCTGGATCAAGATGCCCAACTTCCACTTCACCCAGCTCGAAGCCGAGCAAGTCGCCGCCTATGTGTCGTCCCCCCCGGTAGTCGACCTCGGGGTCGCCACCGCCGCGCAAGGGCGACCCGCCGCCGACCCCGAACGCGGTCGGGCCTTGTTCACCTCCGTCGGCTGCGCCAGTTGCCACGCCGTCGAGCCTTCGGAGTCGCCTTCAAAGCAACCCCAGGCGAACCAGGCCGTCGCCTTCGCCGCGATCACGCCCGAGGGGTGGAAGCGAGGCTGCGTCGCCCCGGGCGAAGGGTCCGACCGCAAGGCCCCCGACTTCGCCCTCGCCGCCGAGGCCGCCGAGGCGCTCCGGGCACTGGCCCTCGTCGGGCTGGATTCGATGACCCGCGACTCGCCCTTGGAGTTCGCCGAGCGCCAGGTCCGCTCGGCCCAGTGTATCGCCTGCCACAAGCGAGACGGCTACGACGACGTCTGGACCGATCACAAGGCCGAGGTCGACAAGCTCCTGGGCGAAACCAACGTCGAGGAAAAAGACCCCGACGGCCTGCCCTATCCCGCCGACCAGTCGCGGCCCTCCCTGACCTGGACCGGCGAGAAGCTCCGCGCCGAGTGGTCGGAAACCTTCATCGCGGGCCGGTTGGACTACAAGCCCCGCCCCTACCTCAAAGCCCGGATGCCCGCCTTCGCCACCCGGGCCAAGGGCTTGGCCCAAGGCTTGGCCTTCGGCCACGGCTACCCGGTGGTCGAGCCGACTCAACCCGCCCCGGACCCCGAGTCGATCCCCGTCGCCCAGCAACTCGTGGGCAACACGGGCCTGAACTGCGCCAGTTGCCACAACATCGGCAAGGTCGCCGCCGTCGGAGTCTTCGAGGCCCCCGGGGTCAACTTCATGCACGTCCAGGAGCGGCTCCGATTCGACTACTTCGACCGCTGGGTCCGCTCGCCGATCCGGGTCGAGCCCGAAACCAAGATGCCCACCTACTTCAACGGCGACTCCTCGGTCCTCCCCACGATCCTCGAAGGCAAGGCCGAGCCGCAGGTCCAGGCTTTGTGGAACTACATCCGCCAAGGCCGCCAGATCGAACCGCCGGGGAAGTGATTGCCTCGAAGGTGTCGCTTCGACCGATGAAGAAGCTGATCCAGGGAAGCTTGCCGAACTGGGTCAGCTTGAGATTTCAATCTGACCCAACTCGTGATCTGACCCAAATAACCCGACCAATCGTTCCGGCTCGCGGTTCGCGGCGGGAACCTGTCGCACTTCTTTTGCGTCCAATGACTTGCGCCGGATCGATTTTGGTGCGATAAATTCACACGGATCACACAACAGGAGGACCTGGCTTGCAAGCTCGGGCGGAGCCTGTTAGAAGCTTGCAGTCCTATTTGGAGCGATAGACATGAACGATCGACTCAAAGCTTTGATCGAAAAAGCTCGCCACGTCGAGATGACGCCGGAGCAGATTGAAGAACAACGCATCAGTTTCGCTTTTGGCAACACAAATCTGGAAAACGCCGAGATCACCCGTGAGGATGTCATTCGATCCTCGGAGGCTCTGAGAGAAACTCATCAACAACCGCAAGAGAGTTGATTTGGAAGCCAGCCAGGACAGCCAACGGCAAATCGAGCTCGAAACTCGCAACGGCCTCTCTCAGTTCGATGAAACGATCAAGTTCATCGACCGAATGGACAAATCTCTGGCGATCACGCCAGAGATTATCAAATTGTTGCACGAAAAGGCGATGGATGGGCTTCGGCCCGATGCGGGATCTTACCGGACCTTCCAGGTCAAAATCCGGGGGTCGAATCACAAGCCGCCGCCGCACGACACCGTAGCCGGCTTAGTGGAGCAGATGTGCGACGACGCGAACACCAATGAATGGGACTCGATCAAGACGTCCGCATTTCTCCTCTGGCGACTCAATTGGATTCACCCATTCGGGGATGGCAACGGTCGCACATCGAGAGTGATTTCGTACCTGGCATTGTGTGTCCGGCTCGGGAAAAAGCTCCCAGGAAAACCGACAATTCCTGAGCAGCTCACTCTTGATCGTAACGCCTACTATGTCGCGCTCGCGGATGCGGACGCCGCATGGCGTCAGAGTGTCCTGGATGTCGGCAAGCTCGAAATGCTATTGCAGATTTGTTTGGAAAAGCAACTGAGTTATTTAGACGATCAGGCATAGTGCGAACAAACGTGATCGCTCGCGGCTTCGACCCTCGGGACAGGCGGATCGATCAGGGGACCGGCTTCGCTGGCTCATCTTCTTCCTTCTCGAAGGCCCCCGCGACTTGCCCCACGTCGTTGATCGCGGTGGCCCCGGCGCAGTGGGGGCCGGCTTCTTCGAGGATTCGGACCTGGTTGTTCTCGAACACGAATCCCCGAGGCGACACCGGCGAGCCGTGGGGGCCGTCGACCATCCCGACGACCACGCCTCGGTTGTTGATCGCGGCGGCCTCGGATCGGTTGTAGCCGATCGGCTCGGGGATGGGCTGGACGCCTTTGGCTCGGGCCCAGATCATGGCGTGGGTCGAGCCGTCGCGGGGATAGGCGATCCCGACGACGGTCCCGGCGTCGTTGACGGCCTTGGGGATGATCGAACCGGCCTCCCCGATGGCTTCGCGGGTCCAGGCTCCGGCGTCGGAGCGGGTCCACAAGGCGGGGATCGACCCGTCGACGCCGGCGACCTTTCGACCGTCGCCGCTGATGGCGAGCACGTTGGAACAGGTCCGGGCGAGTTGGGGCAGGGGGGTTGCTTTGTAGGTGGGTCGGGGGTCGCCCGAGGTCCGGTCCCAGACGCAGAGCGTCATCCGGTTGTTGCCGACGGACAACCCGCCGATCCGGGTCCCGTCGCGGCTGACCCCGGTGGCGAACGACGCCGAGTCGATGGGCAACGTCCCCAGGCCTCGAATCCCGTCGGCCTCGGTCCAGACGAACCCCTGATTCTGGAACGGGACGCGGCCTCCAACGGAACTCGGCTTGCTCGACCGCCCCACCACCACGCCGTTGTCGCTGATCGCGGCGGGGAAGGTCGAGGTGTAGGTGGGCAAGAGCGGCAAGAAGGTTTGCTGTTTGCCCCGGGCGACGAACGGGTCCTGGTTGATCACGCCGGGGAGCTTGGGATCTTCCCGCCACTCGAAGCCGATGACGTCGCCTCGCGAGTTGATCCCGGTGGCGATGATCCCGTCATCCTTGGGCGAAACCACCTCGAAACGTCGGGCCGACTCGTCGGCGAACCCGAGCGAAGCGATCGAGCAGGCGACGACGAGCCAGGATCGGGCGACGGATCGCATCGGCGAGGCCTCGGAGGGGTCGAGTTTCGGGGCGACATGCTTCGATTGCAACCGGATCGGTCCGATTGCGTCAACCTTGTTCCTCGAATTAGAATGACCGACGTCGGCGAAACCGTTCCACTCCCAACAAGGGGCAACCCCGATGGCCACGGTGAGCACATCTCCCCAATCGACCGATCATCTGGACAAGATCCGCGAGGACTGGCTGGCCCGCTTGTCCGAATTGATCAACCAGGTCGACGGATGGTGTTTCGGTTTCGGCTGGTCGAGCAAACGGATCGACAAGAAGATGGATGATCCGGAGATCGGGAGCTACCAGGCCCCCACTCTGCTCTTGCAGGCGGGCGTCACCCGGGTCATCCTCGAACCGATCTCCCGGTCGGTACCAGGGGCGGAGGGCGTGGTCGACCTCTACCAACTTCCCGCTCATGACGACACCGCCACCCTGCTTTCTCAACACGGCCGATGGTGGATTCGTTATCCGATGCCCGATGATCCCATCGCCGAATCGACCGGAGCGGTTGACCTCAAGCCGCTGACGAGCGAGGTCGTCCATGCGGTCCTCGCGGAGATGATCCGGCACGCCTCGTGACCGCGACGAACGACCCTCGGAGTTGAAGGGAATCGATGCGCATCTGGGTGGCGAGAAACTCCAAGAGGTTCCGAGGCGTCGCCCTGGCCCTCAAGCCCTGGATCGACCCGAAGTCGCGCAAGCCTTTGATCCTGCTGGTCGTGGTCTGCCTGGGTGTCTTCCTCGCGCCTCTGGCCTTCGACGTCGCCCATGCGCTCTTCTTCAAGCTGCCGAGGTGGCTACGCTGGTCGATCGGCGAGGCCGCTTTCTTGGCGGTCGTCGCGGTCGGGCTTCGTCGCCTGCTGCGAGTGGACCCGACGGACGAGTGGCCGATCCGGCGCGACTCGGATGAGGCGGACGTCGATCCAGCCGAAGCCCGATGGATGCCCTGGGTGCTCCGGTTGGCGGTGGCGTCGTTGGCCTTGCCGATGGTCCGGCATGCCGAGGGGAACGTGGGGTTCGCCGACTGGGATTTCGTGCTCGACAAGTTCGAGGCGGTCCGGCGGACGATCCTCGAATGGGGGCAGTTCCCCTGGTGGCACCCCTGGTGCCGAGGGGGGTTCCCCCTGGCCGCCGAGCCCCAGATCGGCGCGGTGTCGATGGCGACCCCGTTGATCCTGGCTTTCGGGACGACGACCGGCCTGGGCCTCTCGGCGGTCCTTTGCCTGATGATCGCCGTCGAAGGGGGGTACCGCCTGGCCTGGCTCTGGTTCCGCGAGCCTTGGTCGGCCGCCGCGTCGGGGCTGATCTACGGCCTGAACGGGGCCGTCATCATCAACACGGCCTGGGGATACGTCGTCCCCATGAGTTATTGCAGCGTCCCCTGGCTGGCCCTGTGCGCCTTCCGGATCGGCGGACGCCTGGTCGACGGCCTGGCGCTGGGCTTCTGGGTGGCGTTCGCCGTGGTCAACGGCATCCAGTATCCGACCCTGTACGCCGGGCTCCTGGCGGGCGCGATCTGGCTCCGCGCCCTCCGGGTCCAGCCGACCGGGCACCGAGTCCGACTCCTCCTGAACACGGTGGCGGCGGTCGGGGTCTGCCTCGCCTTGTGCGGGGTCCGGCTGGCGACGGTCCTCGCCGTCTTGAAGGACGACCACCGCGAGCGGATCACCTTCTGGGATGAATCACCGCTGGCGCAGGTCCACCACCTCCTGACCCGACCGACGGTGGACTGGCCGACCGTGATCCCCGTCCATCACCTGGCGGACTACATCGAGACGACCAGCTATGTCGGCCCGGTGGCGGTGCTGCTCGCCTTGGTGAGCCTGGCCCGAGGATGGCGGTGGTGGCATACCTTGTTCCTCGTGTGTACCTGGTTCGCGCTCGGATCGGTGAGCTGGTATCACCCGAGCTACTGGACGGGCGACTGGCCCCTCTTCGCCTCGACGCACGTCGTCACCCGCTGGCGGTTCGTCGCGGTCCTGGGCCTCGGCCTGGCCGTCGGGAGCGTGCTCGCCCGTTGGAGGCACTCGGGCGCCCGAGCGGCCCGCGCCGGGGCCGCCTTGCTCGCCCTGATCATCGCGGTCGACCTGATCGCCTTGGCCTACCAGCAGTTGCCGCTGGCGTTCAGCGTCCAGCCCTCATCCTCGATGTTCCCCGGGCCTCCGGTGCCGGGCATCGTCCATGTCCGCGACGGCCTGGGCTACCCGTGCGTCGTCCGGGGCTACGGGGTGGTCCGGGGGTACGAGCCGATGGTCGGGGGCTACCGCCGGGACTCTCCCACGCTCCGCCAAGCTCGGGAGGACCCCGACTATCGAGGCGAGGCCTGGACCGAGGACGGGACGGTCCAGCCGGAGTCCTGGAGCCCGAACCGGATCGTCTTCCAGGTCGCGCCCAACCAGGAGGTCTCGATCAACCAGAACCCCGGCTCGTGGTGGTGGCTCAACGGCCGACCCGCGTTCGACGGCCGCCGATGCGCCGAGCCGCTCGTGCCGTTCAAGGTCCGCGCCGACGATTCGGGGCGGGTCGACCTCCGGATTCACCCCCGAGGGCTGGAACTCGGGATGGCCTTGCACGTCGTCGGCGTCATCCTCCTGATCGCCGCATGGCTGGCTTCGCGGAAGCTCCATCGAGACGAACGGATTTCATGAGCCACGGATGGAACACGGATAAATCCCTTAAAAACTTCTGATCCTTGTTCCATCCGTGGCTGAAAACTCGAATCGTTCACCGAGCGATCGGAGGCAAGAGATTCCGCCCGAGCCAGCGGAAGCCGACCGGCTCTTGGGTCTCGATGTAGGGGAGGTTGTGGTGGCCTCGGGGGACTTTGACGACGTCGACGGCGACGCCTCGCTGGTTGGCGAGCCAGACGAAGGACAGGGCCTGGGCGTCGAAGTTGTAGTTGTCTCGACCAGCGTAGTTGACGTACATCGAGATCTGGTCCGGGCGGAGGTCGGTCGACCCGATCAGGTCGGCGGGGTTGTCGCGGGCGATCCGGGCGAGCACGTCGGGGCCGCCGCCGTAGACCGGCTCGATGAAGTCTTTCACCTTCCGCCGCAAGAATCCCAGGTAGAACTTGGCGATGATCTCGTCGGGGTTGTACTCGGTCCGGGGTTGGTAGGTGGCGGGGTCGAAGTCGGCGCCGTATCGTCCCTGGCAGTCGTAATACCGCATGTTGAGCGGGCCGGCCAGGGTGGCGACGGCGCCGAAGACGTCGCGGTGCTTGAGGGCCAGGCCCATCGCGCCGAAGCCTCCGGCGGAGATCCCGAGCAAGCCTTTGGCCTCGCGCTCGGGGCGGATCGAGTAGTTCGCTTCGACGTAGGGGACCACCTCCTCGACGAGGTGGTCCTCGAACCGACCGCCCAGCCCATTGACCCAGAGCGAGTGCGTCGAGGTCAGCCGATTTCGCCCCTGATACGTCCCATCGGGGGCGGCGATCACGGCGGGCGGGACCTCGCCTCGGGCCATCAACCCGTCGAGTTCCTTGATGTCGCCGGGATCGAGGAAGTCGTGCTCGTCGACGTCGGCCCCGTGGAGGAACACGACCAAGGGGTAAGCCCGGCTCGGGTCATAGCCGGGCGGGAGGTAGACGTAGAGGTCGCGGGGCCGACCGAGGATCGGCGAGAAGATCCTTCGATCCGAGCCGTGGTTCCAGGTGTGGTCGACCACCTTCCCGCAAAGCTTGCCGTTGAGGCGGTCGAGGCTCACCAGGTCGAACAACTGGCCTCGGGCGTTGCCTTGAGTCGCCAGGACCACCGCCAAAACCACGACAAGCCGACGCGACATCGCCCGATCCTTCCCGTCGAAACCCAAGGTCCCGGCATCCTCCGCCCGGACGACTTCGAGGTCTAAGATCGGCTGGCGATCGCCCTCGACTCGCATAAATCCCCCTCGCCCTTCGAGGCGCGAGGGGGATCGGCGACGGGTTTCGACCCGAGCTTCATCGCTGCAACATACCTGCACGTTTGGCGGGGTTGGAGTCTCCGGGCTCGACGTTCGAGGCTTTGTGGTCGGGGTCGAGTTGGAACATCAGGTCGTCGTAGCGGTCACGAATGGCGATGAACTCCTCGTAGCTGATTTGCGAACGTTGGACCCGAGTCCTGGCCCGTTCGAGTTCCGCCTTCGACCGCTCGGCGAGCCGCTTGAGCCGGACTTCCTCCCCCTCCGCGCGCCGCCTGGCCTGCTTGAGCCGGAGTTCGGCCTCGCGAAGCTCGACCTCCTTGATCCGGAACTCATCCTGGGCCGTGCTGTAATTATTCTCGGTTTCCACCATCAGGAGATTTGTGATCCTCCCTTCCTTGGCGAATGTCCTGCGGACCTCTACCAACGCCTTGACCTGGTTGACCTTGGATTCGGCCTTCTGCAACTCGACCCGCTTGATCTGGACCATGAGTTCCGCCAGCTCGACCAGTTCGCGATGGTCGCTGAGGAGCACGTCCGGCTTGCCGCTGGCGGTCGCCGCCTCGGATGGGGCGGTTTGTGGGGTTTTCGCCTGGTCGAGGATCAGGTCGGCCTCGGCGAGCTTGGCCTTCTCGCGGTCGACTTCGGCCTCGGCAGCTCTGAGGTCGGCTTGGTACAAATCGTTCTCGCCTCGACCAATGCCATTTCGCTGAAAGAGAGCGTCGGAGTTCTTGGCACCGGCTTGGGCACGGTCGCGTCGTGCCTCGAATTTCCGGACCTCGGCGGCCTGGGCGTCGCGTCGAGCTTGCAGTAGGGGGGACTGGTTGGGGTTGCGGTCGCTTCCGCGGATCTGAGCCGTTTTTGCCGGGTCCAGCATCAGGTCCACTTCGGCCAGTTTGGCTTTCTCGCGATCGAGAGCGGCCTCGGCGATTTCGAGATCGGCCTGGGCAACATCCACCGGTCCCTGGCCGATGATCTTCCTCGCTAGGAGGGATGCGTTATGATCGACGGCGGCTTTGGCTCGGTCTCGCTCCGCTTCGAACCTCCTGACCTCGGCGGCTTGAATATCGTGTCGAGCCTGAGATCGGGGGGATGGGTTGCGGTCGCCTACGCGGACCTGAGCCACATTCGCGGCGCCGGGCGTTGGGGAGGCAGCCTGCTTTCGGGCCTGCTCCAGTTGTTCCTGGGCTTCGGACAGCAGTTGCGCCGCCATCCTTGGGGCCGGGTCCTCGGCATTCGTTGACGTG
>JAABUX010001034.1_pt1 | contig 43985 bp, 35 predicted proteins | sample 5561851 | NCBI WGS metagenome assembly JAABUX01 (sample SAMN10711883, study PRJNA513361) | rock metagenome | isolation source: Antarctica rocks | place: Antarctica: Victoria Land, Richard Nunatak red sandstone | collected 2016-01-03 | reverse complement strand
TGGAGGTGCTGCGCGGGGTGCTGGCGCTGCGCTTCGTGCTGCCGGCGCTGGTGACGGCGCTGGTGGCGACGGGCGTGTCCTGGCTGTTCCTGCCGGACGCGCCGACCTACGCCATCCCGGCCTACTCTGCCTCGCTGTCCGCCACCGCCTGGGCGCTGCCGGCGGGCATGGCGGTCGGGCTGGCGTCGGTGGGATACGTCCGGGTGGTAGCCTGGGCGGACGCCAACAGGCCACGCGGCTGGCGGCGGCTGCTGGCGCCGGTGCTGGTGCTGGGCGCGCTGGGCGTGCTCTCGGTGGTCCGGCCGGAGGTGCTGGGCAACGGGCGCGACGTGGCGGAGCTGGCGTTCCTCGGCCAGGTCGCGCCGCCGCTGCTGGGCGTGCTGCTGGTGCTGCGGCCCGTGGCGACGGTGCTGTGCCTGGGCAGCGGCACGCCCGGCGGGCTGTTCACGCCGTCCCTGGCGTTTGGGGCGATGCTGGGCGGCGTGCTGGGGGCGCCCTGGGCCTGGATGTGGCCCGGCGTCCCGGCCGGGCTGTTCGCGCTGGTCGGCGCCGCCGCCATGCTCGCGGCCACCACGCAGGGGCCGGTGTCGGCGGTGGTGCTGATGATGGAGCTGACCGGCTATGCCCGCGGCGCCATCCTGCCGCTGCTGCTGGCCGTCGCTGTCGCCACGCTGGTCGCCCGCACCATCGAGCCGCGGTCGATCTACGACGCGCGGCTGAGCGACGCCGAGGTGCGGCAGCGGCAGCAGATGCGGGATCATGGCCCGGAGGGAGGGCAGCCGCATACGGCATGAGGACCGCACCGCGGGCCCGACAGGGCCTACCCGCAGCGGCGCGCAATCGAGCATCGCCTGCGTCCGGCACTAAACCGCGACCTCGATCGACAGCATCCCCGGGTTGAACCCGACGCTGAGCGAGCCATCGTCCTGCCGGTCGATCAGGCCGAGACCAAGCAGGGCCTGCACGTCCTCATGCACGCGGCGATAGCCCCGGCCAAGACCGGTCGCAATGGCGTTGATGCTCTTTGGATGGTGGTCCGCCACGAAGGCCAGCACGTCGAAGCGATTGCCGTTGAGCATGGTGAACATCGTCTTCGCGTCGGCGAAGTTGATGCGGGTATCGACCTCGACCGGCTCGCCGGCCTTCGCACGACGGACGTTCTCGAACAGCCTTCGATTGGCGGTCTCGACGGTCTCTCCGACCGTGATCACAAGCTTGCTCATGTCTCAGGCCTCCCGTGTCACGTCCGCCTCGAAGTCGGCGATCAACCGCTCGATGCCGACGAAATTGTACGGCGCCTTGACGCCGTGGTGGTGGCAGTGATCTCCCTTGCCACGCTCGTTGTCGTATCCGACGACGCGCACGCCAATGCGGATCAGGACAAGGCGGTATTTGAAATCGTGCTCGGACGGCGGAACCGGCGAAGGCACGAACCAGATCACGCGTTCAACGACTTCACCCGTCTGTAGTATTCGCTTGCTCCTCTCGATGAGGATCGCCTTGGTCATGAGAAGACTATGCCAGTTCCGGCATAGTATGTCACTCGCGGCATATGACTGAAAGCGCCGATTTATCCCGGAACTGTTCGGCCGGGTTACCTAGTCACACGGCCGAAACACATAGCCTCCGCGGACGTTCGCACTGCCATAAGCGCACTGAAGGACGCCCCATGCCCCATCCCCTGCGTGTCCCACTGCTCCTGGGCAGCGCCGCTGCCGTGCTTTGCCTGGCCCGAGCGGAACGCAAAGGGGCGCAACCCAGACGGGCCGCACGCCAGGCGGGCCGGGCCACCCGCCAGCCGCCCCACCGGGTCGTGGTGATCGGCGCCGGCTTCGGCGGGCTGTCGGCGGCCCAGGCCCTGGCCGGCCAGCCCGACGTGCAGGTGACGGTGATCGACCAGCACAACCACCACCTGTTCCAGCCCTTGCTGTACCAGGTCGCCACCGCCGCGCTATCGCAGGACGAGATCGCTTCGCCGGTGCGCTCACTGTTCGCCAGCAAGACAGGGACCCGGGTGCTGATGGAGAGCGTGACCGGCATCGACGCCGCCGCGCGGGAGGTGCTCTGCGGCAGCGCCCGCGTGCCGTACGATACGCTGATCGTCGCCACCGGCTCCCAACCCAGCTACTTCGGCCACGACGCCTGGCAAGCGGCGGCGCCAGGCCTGAAAACCCTGCAGGATGCCCGCAAGCTGCGCGAGCGCATCCTGGATGCGTTCGAGCGCGCCAACCTGCCAGGCTGCAGCCCGGCCGAGCGCGCGCGCCTGCTGACCTTCGTGCTGGTCGGCGGCGGGGCGACCGGGGTGGAGATGGCGGGGTCCATCGCCGAGCTAGCGCGCGACACACTGCGCCATGACTACGCCTCCGTGAGCGACGTCCAGGTGCGGGTGATCATCGTGGAAGGCAGCCCGCACATCCTCGAAGGCTTCGCGCCGGAGTTGCAGGCGCGTGCCCTACACGACCTGCAGGGCATGGGCGTAGAAGTCCGCACCGGCGCCAAGGTAACGGACATCCAGCCCGGCGCAGTCCACGTCGGCGCGCAATCCATCGAGGCCGAGACGATCATCTGGACCGCCGGCGTCGCCGCCACCCCGGTTGCGGCCTGGCTGGGGGTGCAGCCGGCCAAGGGCGGGCGCGTGGCCGTGGGTCCGGACCTGGCCGTGCCCGGCCATCCCGGCATCTACGTGATCGGCGACGCCGCGCTGCCGCCGTCCCCGGACGGCAAGCCGCTGCCCGGCGTGGCGCCGGTGGCCAAGCAGCAGGGCGCCTACGTCGCGCGCGCCATCCGCCGCCAGTTGCGCGGCCAAGCGGGCACGCGGCCGTTCGGCTACCGCGACTACGGCACCCTGGCCACCATCGGCCGCAACAAGGCGGTGGCGGAGTTCGGCCCGGTCCACCTGACGGGCTTCGCGGCGTGGGCCACCTGGGCGGTGGCGCATATCTTCTTCCTGATCGGCTACCGCAACCGCTTCCTGGTCAGCGCGCAGTGGCTGATTTCCTATGCGATGCACCAGCGCGGCGGGCGGATCATCGTAAGCAGCGCGAAGCCGGACCCACGGCCTATCGCGGCGGCGGGATGATGGCGGTCGGCAGCAGCGGATCGTCGATCTCCGGCCTGCCGCTGATGTGCTGATAGGTGCCATAGATCAGCATGCCCGTGGCCAGGTCCTTCCAGATGGTGCTGACGCTCCGGTAGGTGTTGCCGTCGAAGCCCTCGCGGTAGTGCGACACCTTCAGCGCGCGGTAGGTGGCGCCAAGCAGGGGGATGTCCTCGACCCCCTCGTTGCGGATCAGGTCGTGGTAGATGGCGTTCGGCGCCGTCCGCACGTCGAAGCCGATGACGTCGCCGGTGCGGCCCTGGATGATCCGCTGCAGGGCGGGGCGGGCCTGCTCGACGCCGGGCCAGATGGTGAGCCAAATGCCGTACCAGCCCTCGACCTCCTCCCCACCGACGCGCATCCGGCACAGGTCGGGGCTGGACGAGTCGGCGCCGAGATACTCGAAGGTGGGGCCGCCCTTCTCCTCGACACGGGCGCCGGGGAAGGGGCAGGACCGGATGGCGATGCCGTTGCCATCGGTGGGGCGGGTGTTGGCGCCCATGATCAGCGGCGGGTAGTTGCGCGCGGCGGCGTCCAGGCCGGGGTTCTGCGCCGCTGCGCCGCCGGCCATCAGGGCCAGGCAAACACCGGTCCACCAAGCCGCAACCTGTCCCATGCACGCGCCCCCTAACCGGATGCGGCAGAACCGCCGCCTCCCATAGGGTCATCGCACCAGGCGCGGCAAGTCAGGACAGTCGCATATGACCCGAGGAAGCTGCCTGCTCCCTCTCCCTCCGGGAGAGGGCCGGGGTGAGGGAGGCGGCCAGGGCCTGATCTGCCCGTTTGAGAACGACATTCGCTCCCAAACCTGCCGGATTTGGCGCTTGCGGCCTCCCGCACCCCAACCCTCTCCCGGAGGGAAAGGGAGCCAGTGTGGCCTCGGCGCCGCACGCAATCGCCTTGGTCCCGCAGAAACGGTGGCTGCGGCGCCACGGCAGGGCGCGGCCAGTCAACAATGGCGTAGCTGGCCCGTGCCGTTCCCCGGCCGGATTGACGCATCGAGTGGCACGATCCACCTGCGGCCTATGTTCCAATTCTTCGAGACCCTGATCCAGCCGACCGCCATCGACCCCTCCTCCCCGCCGCCCTCGCACGATGAGGCCAGCGGATTGCTGCGCTTCTACTGGCATTACGCCCGGCAGGTGCGCGGCCTGATCGTGGCGCTGTTCGCTGCCGGGCTGGTGGTGGCGGTGTGCGACGCCGGCATCCCCGTCATCATCGGCCGCGTCGTCGGCCTGGCCAGCACGCACGCGCCGGCCACGCTGTTCCAGGACGCCTGGCCGCAGCTTCTCGCCATGGCCGGGTTCCTGCTGCTGCTGCGCCCGGCGGCGCTGCTGCTGCAGAACCTCATTACCAACCAGGCCATCGCTGCCAACTTCACCAACCTGATCCGCTGGCAGAGCCACTGGCACGTCGTCCGCCAAAGCTGGACCTTCTTCCAGAACGACTTCGCCGGCCGCGTCGCCAACCGCGTCATGCAGACTGGCCCGAGCCTGCGCGACAGCATCACCGCCACCACCAACGCCGCCTGGTACATCCTGGTGTACGGCACCAGCGCCATGCTGCTGCTGGCCCACGCCGACGCGGTGCTGGCGCTGCCGATCCTGCTGTGGTTCGGGGCCTACTTCCTGTTCCTGCGCCACTTCATCCCCCTGCTGCGGGAGCGGTCGCGCAACAACGCCGAGGTGCGGTCGGCGCTGACCGGCCGTGTGGTGGACAGCTACACCAACATCCTGACCGTCAAGCTGTTCGCCCGTGCGCGCGACGAGGACAGCTTCGTCCGCGAGGGCGTGGACGAGCACACTGCCGTCTTCCACGAGATGCAGCGCATGAACACCCGGTTCAGCCTGACGCTCGCAGCGATGAACGCGACGATGCTGGTGACGACCGGCGGGCTGGCGCTGGCGCTGTATGCGCGGGGGTCCGTGGCCATCGGCACTGTCGCGATGGCGCTGCCGCTGGCCTGGCAGATCAGCAACATGGCCGGCTGGGTCGCGTTCAACATCACGCAGATCGCCGAGAACGTCGGCGTCGTGCAGGACGGCATGAAGTCCATCGCCGTGTCACGCGGCATGCCCGACGCGCCCGGCGCCCGCGAGCTGGCGGTCCCGCGCGGCGCCGTACGCTTCGACCGGGTCAGCTTCGGCTACGGCACCGTCCGCGGCGTGCTGCACGACCTGTCGCTGGATATCGCACCGGGGGAGCGCATCGGGCTGATCGGGCGGTCTGGCGCGGGGAAAAGCACCCTGGTCAACCTGATGCTGCGCTTCTACGCGCCGGAGAGCGGGCGCATCCTGATCGACGGCCAGGACATCTCTGGCCTGACGCAAGAAAGCCTGCGGGGCGGCATCGCGATGGTGACGCAGGACACCTCGCTGCTGCACCGGTCGATCCGCGATAACATCCGCTACGGCCGGCCCTGGGCGACCGAGGCGGAGGTGGTCGAGGCCGCGCGCCAGGCCGAGGCGCTGGACTTCATCGAGACGCTGGAGGACTGGCAGGGCCGCACCGGCTTCGACGCCCACGTCGGGGAGCGAGGGGTGAAGCTATCCGGCGGCCAGCGCCAGCGTATCGCCATCGCCCGGGTGATCCTGAAGGACGCGCCGATCCTGGTGCTGGACGAGGCGACGTCCGCCCTGGACTCGGAGGTCGAGGCGGCGATCCAGGACCAGCTCGTCTCGTTGATGCAGGGCCGCACGGTGATCGCCATCGCCCACCGGTTGAGCACCATCGCCCGCATGGACCGGCTGGTGATCATGGACGGCGGGCGGATCATCGAGCAGGGAACGCATCAGGCGCTGCTGCAGTCCGGCGGTGCCTATGCCCGGCTGTGGCGCCGCCAGTCCGGCGGCTTCGTGCAGGCAGCGGAGTAGCAACTACTCCGCCGTGGTCAGCATCAGCGCTTCCCGCGTCGTCCCGCCATTGATCCGGCGTAGGATGCCCGGCACGTCGGCCACGCAGCGCGCGCGGCTGAACAGGAAGCCCTGCACCTCCTTGCAGCCCTCGGCGCGCAGCCGGGCAAGCTGCCCCTCGGTCTCCACGCCCTCCGCGACGGTCGCGATGCCCAGCCCGGCGCACAGCCCCTGCACCGCGCGCACGATGTGAACGCAGTCCTCGCGCGTTGAAAGGTCGCGCACGAACGCCTGGTCGATCTTGAGCTTGTCGAACGGGAAGCTCCGCAGATAGCTCAATGACGAGTACCCCGTCCCGAAATCGTCCATCGAGATGCGCGCACCCAACGCCCGCAGCTCGTGCAGCACGGCCAGCGTCGCCGCATTGTCCTGCAGCAGCACGGACTCGGTGATCTCCAGCTCCAGCCGCCACGGCGCCAGGCCGGACTCCGCCAAGGCCGCCGCCACTGTCGGCACCAGGTTGCGGCTGCGGAACTGCACCGGCGACAGGTTGACCGCAACCTTGATGTCGCCGGGCCACAGGGCGGCGTCGGCGCAGGCGCGGCGGATGACCCACTCGCCCAGGTCGACGATCACGCCGATCTCCTCGGCGACCGGGATGAACTCGCCCGGCGACACCATGCCGCGTTCCGGGTGCGGCCAGCGCAGCAGCGCCTCGAAGCCGCTGACCTCGTTGCGGTCCAGGTTGACCAGCGGCTGGTAGAACAGCACGAACTCCTCCGCCAGCACGCCGCGGCGCAGGTCCAGCTCCAGGTGGCGCCGCCGCTGCAGCCGCTGGTCCATCTCCGGCTCGAAGAAGCAGAAGCCGCCGCGGCCGTCCTGCTTCGCCCGGTGCAGCGCCATGTCGGCGTTCTTGAGCAGGGTCGCCGCGGTCGTCCCGTCCCCGGGCACGATGGCAAGACCGATGCTCACGTCGATGATGACCTCGTGCCCCTCGACCACGAACGGCTGCTGCAGGGCGGCCAAGATGCGCTCGGCCAGCAGCCGCGCCTCCTCCGGCCGGCCGATGCCCGCCTGGACGATGGCGAACTCGTCGCCGTCCAGGCGGGCGACCAGGTCGCCCTCCCGCACGCAGGCCATCAACCGGTCCGCAGCCAGGCGCAGCAGGCCGTCGCCGACCTGGTGGCCCAGGGTGTCGTTGACGGCCTTGAAGCGGTCGAAGTTCAGGCACAGCAACGCCGAACCGGCGCCGCGGCCGGCCTCGCTGACGGCATGCTCCAGCCGTTCCTGCAGCACCAGGCGGTTCGGCAGGGATGTCAGCGCATCGTGCCGGACCATGTGAGCTACCTGGGCCTCCGCGGTGCGCCGCGCCGTTACGTCCTCGTAGGTGGCGACCCAGCCGCCATCCTGCATCGGGGAGTGCGAGATGGCGACGATGCGGCCGTCGCCCAGCGTCTGCAGCACCACGCCGGAGACACGCCGGTCCACGAAGGACTGCCGCTCGGCCACCAGCTCGTCAGCAGTGCGGCCAGGATAATTGCCGGCATCGATGCTGGTTTGCAGCACGTCGCGGAACAGCACGCCAGGCCGAACGCAGTTGGGATCGAGGTGATAGATGTCGAAGAATTGCTGGTTCACCACGTCCAGCCGGCCATCGGCATCATACAGGCATAGTCCCTGCGACATGTTGCTCAGCGCCGTCTCGAACCGCAGGTTGGCCCGCCGCAGTTCCGCTTCCTGGTCGGACGCGCGCTGCGCACCCGGGAAGGCTCGGAGGGCGGGAGTGCCGGCGATGGGCCTGCCCTGGCCGCCCAGAGGCGCGGTGCTGTCCCGCCCGGTCCCGCTGGCGTCCTCGCCACCGCCCGCGATCAGGCGCAACGCCGCACGCGGGATGGCTTGCAAGCGGCGCAGCATGCCGGGCAATCCGGCGGCGCTGGCCAGCAGCGACGGCGCGACCATCGCTTGCCTCCTCCACTCGGTGCCGACCTGGGGCTTTTGGGGCATGGCTGCTACGTACCTCTACGAGCCATGCGATCCGCCACGGCGGCGCCACGCCGGCCCGGCCCGGTCCCGGCGCATGGGCTGGGCCAGGCGCGTGAAGGCTGCTGTGCAGGTGGGCGGCGCAGCCCCTGCCGGAGGACGGATCGGCGGCCAGCCATGTGCCATGTCCCTGACGCCCTCGATGTATGCGTCCGCGGCGTAGGAAGCGCAGCGGCCCAGCTTGCTAAAAAACCCGGCATGACCATCAACCTGGGATATAAACATTAAGAGGCCCTGAACCCAGCAGCCGATTATCCTTGGCTAAGTCGTCCCGCAGCGGCTGTCTCGCAAGGTTTTGTCGAATTTTGTGTCGCATACATGTTTATTCAGCACGGCCCTGGACGTCCCGGTGCCATCGAGCAATCTTTGGGCACGCGATGTGCGGGGACCGCAGTGACCTGGGCGCATCCGGCCGTCGCAGGCGTCCGCGCGCCACCGGACCAGCAGGGTGAGCGGCGCGGTCCCGCCAGCCGGCCCCAGCGTCGCCATCATCATCCCCATGCTGAACGAGGCCGCGGTGCTGCCCCGCCTGCTGCGCTCGCTGGCCGTACTCGACCCGGCGCCGGACGAGGTGCTGGCAGTGGATGGCGGCAGCGCCGACGCCTCCGTCGCGGTGGCGGAGGCCGGCGGCCTGCGCGTCATCCGCCATCCGGTCCGCGGACGGGCGGCGCAGGTCAACCGCGCGGTGGCCGAGGTCGCGTCGTCCCTCGTGTGCATCCTGCATGCCGACACGCTGCTGCCGGACGACGCGGTTGCGGTGATGCGCCGGGTGATGGCTGATCCGCGGACCGCGCTGGCCGGGTTCACGCCGCTGATCAGCGGGCCGGACACGGTGCGGTGGGGCACCAGCCTGCACAACTGGCTCAAGACATGGTACGTGCCGCTGCTGTTCCGCCCGCACCTGTTCCTGCGCGGCGGGCGGCTGCTGTTCGGCGATCACGCGATGTTCTTCCGCCGGGCGGACTTCCTCGCGGTCGGCGGCTGCGACCCCGAGATTCTGGTGATGGAGGACGCCGACCTGTGCATCCGGCTGACCCGTTTCGGCCGCACCCGGCTGGTGAACCGCGTTGTCATCACCAGCGACCGGCGCGTGGCGGCCTGGGGTGGGCTGCGCGCCAACTGGATCTACCTCAGCGTCGGCCTGCGCTGGGGCCTTGGTCGGCGCAAGGGGCTGGAGCGGGACTACCCTGACATCCGTTGAAGCCTGGCGTTGAAGCCTGGCGTTAAGGCCAGGGCGCTAGGCGGCCTCGGCCCGGCGCCCCTTGATATAGCCGCTGGCAAGGCAGTGATCGATCAGCGCGCGCAGGAAACGGTGGTCGGTCGGCGGGCAGGTGCGCCCGCTCAAGGCCCGCAGGTTGCCGTCCGCGAACTGCGGGCTGCGCTGCAAGTAGCTGGCGAGCAGGCCCGTCATCTGCTGGTGCAGGGCCTGCTGCAGCGGCGTCAGGGCGCCGAGGTCGAACGCCTCGGGCGGCACGAAGCGTGGCGCGTGTAGCTGCGGGTAGCCCAGCGCCACCTCCGGCAGCCCGGCCACCGGCACGGGCTTGCCGGACACCAGATGGAAGTTCAGTCCCGCCGCCGCGTCCATCCGTTCGGCGATGTCGGCCAGCCCGGCGACGACGTGGTCGATCGGCACCAGGTCCAGGCTGGCGCCGGGGTGGGCGGGCAGCACTTGGATGCGGCCCTCCGTGAACAGCCGGATCAGGCCGTATATGCTGCCGAAGCCGCTGATCACGCCGTCCCCGCTGGCGCCGACGACGATGGACGGCCGGGCGACCGCGATCTGCCGGCCCTCCGCACGTGCGGCGGCGACCAGGCGCTCGCCCGCGGCCTTGCTCGCCTCATAGCCGTTGGCGAACTCCTGGCCGGTGTCCAGCTCGTCCTCCCGCACCGGCCCGTCCCGCAGGCCGCAGACATAGGCGGTGCTGACGTGCAGCAGCGGCACCGGCCGGGCGCCGCCCGTGAGGGCCAGGACATTGGCGGCGCCCCCGACGTTCACGTCCCGGTACACGGCCGGATCGAGGTTGAAGCCGGTGACGGCCGCGCAGTGCACGACAAGGTCCAGCCCCGGCAGCAGCGCGGCCTGGGTCGCGGCATCCAGGCCCAGCCCGGGCTGGCGCACATCGCCCTTCAGCGTCGCCACCTGGCCCGGCGCGGGCAGCGCGCCGGACCAGGACGCGGCGGGGATCGGCCGGCCGTCGTTTCGATGCAGCGCCGTGCTGCGGTGCTGCACCGCAACGACGCCATGGCCGCGCTCGGCCATGTAGCCCACGAGTTCGCGGCCGATCAGGCCGCCAGCGCCGGTGACGAGAATTTGCATGGAGAGGTTTTCCAGAAACGGGGGGCTCGCGGCGCCCGGGGGGTCTCGAGCTATGCGCCGCTGGACCGATGCGGCGCAAGCTTCAGGATATGCTGCCCGGCCGGCAATTCGGGCGGGCGTTCCGCCGCTACGGCTCACGCTGCCAGGTTTGGCTGCGCCCGAGCAGGCTGATGCCGAGGTAGCCGCGCAGCACCAGCTTGCGCCCGCCATCGTCCAGCCGTGCCGATGACTTGTAGACCGATCCCGTCTCCGGGTCGATGACCGTCCCGCCATCCCACCTGTCGCCATCGCGCTTCAGGCCGCGGATGATGTTCAGGCCGATCAGCGGCTTGTTCTTGCGGTCGTCCGTGCAGGAGATGCAGCTATAGGCTGCGCGCGCGGGATCGAAGATCTGCTCGATGTTGCCGTACAGCGCGCCGTTCTGCTCGTAGATGCGCACGATGCCCGAGGGCTTGCCGGTCTTGTCGTCCACCGTCCGCCACCGCCCCACCGGGCTGACGAAGTCCTGTGCCGCCGCTGCCGCCAGCGCCGCCGGGAGGCATAACGCCAGGAGAACTAGGGTGATCCGCATCGTGCCTCCGCTATCGCCGCCGGGTCCGCGCCCGGCGTTCCCGACGCATATGCACGCAGGGCGACGCTTCGCCAAGCCGCGTTGTGTGGCAGCTCGGCTGGGTTGGCCAGAGCCTTGGCATGACCAGAGCCTTGGGATGACCAGAGCCTTGGGATGACCAGAGCCTTGGGATGACCAGAAGCGGTTTGATACGCCGGCCGATCCGGTCTAGCACCCCGGAAGGGCCACAAGCCCGAGGGGACCGGCGATGGACTTCATCTGCTACCTGCATCCCGGCTGGGACCCCCTGGTCCGGCCGGCGGAGGCGACCCGGCCCTGGATGGACGCCACGGCGGAGAAGTTCGCCTATCGCTGCCTGCCGCTGAACATCGCCAACGCGCATGGCTGGGAGGTCCTGTCCCCCTGCGACGTCGAAGCCTACTGGACCGGGCGGCCCGGCGCCGAGGGCGTCATCGTCCGCAACGCGCCGGGCACCCCCGAGCACACCAAGGCGGTGTCCCTGTTCGGCCAGGGCACCCTCACCTTCCACATCCAGGCGCTGTTCCGCACGCCGCCCGGCTGGGACCTGATGATCACCGGGTCGCCCAACCGGCAAAGGAGGGGATCATGCCGCTGTCCGGCGTCGTGGAGACCGACTGGTCGCCCTACACCTTCACGATGAACTGGAAGTTCACCCGCCGGAACCACTGGGTGCGGTTCAGGCAGGGGGAGCCCGTCTGCTTCATCTACCCCGTGCTGCGCGGCGCCTTGGAGCAGATGAACCCGATCGTGGTGGACCTCGAGGACAACCCGGCGCTGCATCAGGAGTTCAAGGCATGGAGCCGGTCGCGCGACCAGTTCCAGGCCGAGGTCGGCCAGGCCACCAAGCCGTCCGAGCGGTGGCAGAAACGCTATTACCGGGGCGTGTCGATGTCCGACGAGCGGCCAGTGCCCGACCACCGCAGCCGGTTGCGCGTGAAGCCGTTTGCGGCCGGCGTGCCCGCGGCGTCCGCAGAGGCAGCCGGGGAGCCGTCCAAGTTGAGCCTGGACGAGGCCGGGCTGGCCGCGCTGATCGCCGCCGCGCGCCGCGGTGCTCCGCCGGCGGAGCTTGCCGCCATGCTCGGCGAGGCTGGCGTGGTGGACAGCGCCGCCGAACGCATCGCCGCAGCCTGATCCCAGCGGCGTCCGCCTCGTTGCGTCGGATGCGCCCGCCGGATCATCCAGCCCTGACACAGGAAGGCCCGACGTTGAAATCCAGTCACTCCCCAAGCGGGCCATCGCAAAGCGGGCAAGCGGGCCGAGGCGCCGGGCCGGGCCTGCTTGCGATGCTGACCGCGGTCGGCCCGATCTCGACCGACATGTACCTGCCCGCCTTTCCCGCCATGCGCGCCGACCTGCATGGTGGCGGGGCGGCGGCCCCCCTCACGCTGGCTGCCTGGTTCGGCGGCCTCGCGCTGGGCCAGTTGCTCTACGGCCCGCTCTCCGACCACTTCGGGCGCCGGTCGCCCATCCTGCTGGGATGCATCCTCTACACCCTGGCCTCCGCCGCCTGCGCGCTTTCGACCGCAATGCCGGAGCTGATCGCGTTCCGCGCCTTGGCTGCGTTCGGGGGTGCTGCGAACCTCGTCGTCCCGCTCGCCATCCTGCGCGACATCGCCACGACCGCCCAGCAGGCCGCATCCATCGTCTCGCGCCAGCAGCTCATCCTCAGCGTGGTCCCGATGCTCGCGCCGGCCCTCGGCGGGCTGATCGTGGAGTTCACCAGTTGGCGGGCGATCTTCTGGCTGGCCGCGGTGTACGGCGTGCTCTGCGTCGTGATCGTCCTGCGCTTGTTCGGCGAGACCCTGCCGCGCTCCGCGCGTGTCCGTGGCGGCGTCGCGAGCATCGTTGCAGGCTATTTCCGGGTGGGCCGCGACCGGGTGTTCCTGACGCATGCCCTGACCGGAAGCTTTGCCACCCTCAGCCTCTTTGCCTTCCTCGGTGCTGCACCGGTGGTCTTCATGCATCATTTCGGCATGAGCCCGACCTTGTTCGGAGCCACGTTCATCGCCAACGGCGCCGCCTACGCCATAGGGACCGCCATCAACCTCCGCCTGATCACGCGACATGGCCGTGAATGGGTCCTGAGCCTTGCGGTCTATGTGCTTGTCACGCTCACCGGTGCGATGCTGGTGTGTGCGCTCACCGGGATCGGCGGCGTGTGGGGCATGGCGGCCCTGGTCGCCGCCGTCATGCTGACGCTGGGGTGTCTGCTGCCCGATGCCACGATCGGCGCCATCGGACCGTTCAAGCGCGATGCAGGCATTGCGTCCGCGCTTTACGGAACGATGGTGTTCGCCATCGGCGCCCTCGGCTCGGTCGGCGTCGGCTTCGTCGCGGGCTACGAACCGGCATCGATGGCGTCCCTGATGCTGCTGGGCGCTCTACTGGCCACAGGATGCAACCTGGTCATGCCCAAGTCCGCGTGACGCCCGTCGGGTCAGGGCGCCGCGTGCGCGGGCCTGGGGAGATGGCCCATCGCACCATCACGGAACCGTGACAAGCCAGGCCCCAAAACATCGGCATGCCTTGGCGTTCCCCTGCCGGGCCGGCAAACGCATGGCCGCAGAAGGAAACCAGACACCATGACTGAACAGAGTTCAAGCAGCGTGCCGCCTGCGCTCGCCACGCCGTCCGACCTTGGCGCCAATGCCACGCGCGACATCGCCGTCGCCCTGAACGGGCTGCTGGCCGACACCTTTGCGCTGTATATGAAGACCAAGAACTTCCACTGGCACATGAGCGGGCCGCACTTCCGCGATTACCACCTGATGCTCGACAAGCAGTCCCAGCAGATTTTCGCCATGACCGACATCCTGGCCGAGCGGGTGCGGAAGCTGGGGCAACTGACGCTGCACTCTATCGGCGAGGTGTCGCGCACCCAGCGCATCAAGGATAACGACAACGCCTACGTCACGCCGCAGTCGATGCTCGCGGAGCTGCGCGACGACAACCGTGGCCTGGTTAAAAGCATGCGCGACGCGCACGAGCTGACCGACGACCACAAGGACGTGGCAACCACGAGCCTGCTGGAGAACTTCATCGACGAGGGCGAGCGCCGCGCCTGGTTCCTGTTCGAGGCCAGCGGCACCGTGCCCAACGCGGCCTGACCCGGCGGCGCCCCGATCCGACGCGGCAGGGGCTTCTCGTCCTGCCGCGTCCCAAGGCAGTATGCGGTCGCAGCGCCCGCACCGAAGCACGAGCCACAGGAGGCCGTCATCCGCCCATCCCGCAACCTGATCGCATCGATCCTGGCCCTGGCCCTGGCGACCCCCGCGATGGCGCAGGCGCCCGCGTCGGCACAGGCCCCCGAGGACTTCGCAGCGCTGGAGGCCACGCAAAACGCCGCCAACAACCACCCCGGCCCGCGCACCCGGCCGCAGCAGGTCATCCCCGTGCCGCAGGCGGACCTTAGCCCGGCGGCGCAGGCTCTGGTCGGCGCGCCCTACCGCGTGCCCGCCTGGGACGCCAACCCGCCTGACGCCGCCGCCTGGCGCGCCCTGGTGTCCAAGCTGGCCGACGCCAGCCTGCCGGGGCTGGCGAAGGCGCGGGCGGACCTGGGCATCACGATGGAGCCGACCACCATCGGCGGGGTCAGAGGCTTCGTGTTCACCCCGCGCGCCATGCCGGAGGCGCACCGCAACCAGCTCATCATCAACGTGCACGGTGGCGGCTACGTCTATGGTCCCGGCGAGTCCGGCACCGGCGAGGCCATGCTGATGGCGGCCTATGGCGGCTACAAGGTGATCGAGTTCGACTACCGGATGCCGCCCGACGCGCCCTACCCGGCCGCCATGGACGACGCGATGGCGGTGTGGCGCGCGGCGGTGGGGATGGCGGACCCGAGGCGCATCGCCATCGTCGGCACCTCGACCGGCGGCGGCATGACCCTGGCGATGATCCTGCGCGCCAGGGCGGAGGGCCTGCCGATGCCGGCCGCCATCGCGCCGGGCACGCCCTGGGCCGACCTGACGGAGACCGGCGACACCTATCATACCAACGAATGGGTCGATAACGTCCTGGTCAGCTACAGCGGCTATTTGGCCCATGCCGCCGCGCTGTATGCCAACGGGCATGACATGCGGGACCCGCAGCTTTCGCCGATCTACGGCGACTTCCATGGCTTTCCGCCGGCAATCCTGACCAGCGGCACCCGGGACCTATTCCTGTCCAACACCGTCCGCACCCACCGCAAGCTGCGCCAGGCCGGGGTGGAGGCGCAATTGCAGGTGTTCGAGGGCTTCTCCCACGCGCAATACCTGTTCGACCCGGCGGCGCCGGAGACCAAGGAGGCATTCGGCGAGATCACGGCGTTCCTCGACAAGCACCTGATGCCGTAGGCGGAGCCGGGGAGCTGATCAGGCCGTTGTCAGCCGCCAGCCCCTGACTCGTTCGCCGGTGCTGGAGGAAGCAGGGTCAGCAATTGTCAGCCCTGCCGCCTTCCCCTTTCGTGCCGGGTGCAATGGCGGTAGTTGGGCGCTGCCGGACTTGCCGCCTGGGCTCCCTATCGGACCCCTGGGCGCCGCTCGCCGGGGTGGAGTGTGTATGCGCGGGTTCCAGAGGCAGTGCGTTGGCCGTCGTTCGTGTTGCGGCCGGCTGCGGCTTGGCAGGCTGCCGCACATTGTCCCGTCCGCACGGAGCCAATCTGCCAACGTCCAGTCTGCCAGCATGATGACGGCGTTCGAGCACGTGGCTTAGGCGCCCCCAAGTGCTTCACGTCCTGATGGGGATCACCGACTTCGCTGACCCAGGCCTCGTGCTGCCCACATTGGCCGTGCTGGCGGCTGGGCTGGCGCTGATGGGCTGGCGCCGGGGAGCGTTGGCCTGGCTGGCGGCGATGGCTGGTGTCGGGGCCGCCATGCTGCTGCTCAAGCTGGCCTTTGCCGCGGCGGGCGGGATCGCGGGCGTTTACAGCCCCAGCGGCCACGTCGCCATGGCGGGCGTTGTGGCGGGCGGCGCATGGAGCCTGTCCCGCGCTGCACGGTGGCGCACGGCCGCCACGCTGCTGACCGCCGCGCTTGCCGCCACGGGGATCGGTGCGACCCGTCTCCTGCTGGGCGCACACTCGCTGGCCGAGGTGCTGGTCGCGGCGCCGGTCGGGGTGGCGGGGGCGGTCGCGCTGGTGCATTGGGCCGGGCTGCCGCCGGCCAGGCTGCTGCGGTTCGCGCCGGCCAGCGCTGCGTTGGTGGTTGCCGTTGCGGTCCACGGCGCGCATTTGACGGCGGAACGCGCCATCGCCGACCTGCTGGGCGCCGGGCCGCCGATAGGCATGGATGGACGGTCCCGCTTTTGACGCCCGCCGGGGTGGGACTGCTTGCCCGGCATGCGGCCCGCTTCGGTCACCGCCCCAAACCTCGCCGCCAGATCTCAAGCAGCAAATGCGGGAACAGCACGCCCGGGATGCGCCCGCATGACGCCCTAGAATGCCGTCGTGCTGCGGACCTCCCGCAGCAAGGTGAGCGCCATGATCTTCACGTCCAGCCACAGCGACCAGTTCTGGATGTAGTCCAGGTCGTGGCGCACGCGCTGGCGCAACTGCTCCTCGGTCCGCGTCTCGCCGCGCCAGCCGTTGACCTGCGCCCAGCCGGTGATGCCCGGCTTGACCCGGTGGCGAAGGGCATACTGGCCCACCACGTCGGCGAACAGCTTGTCGGCGGCCTTGGTGTTGGGCGCGTGCGGGCGCGGGCCGACCAGCGACATCGTGCCGCCCAGCACGTTCAGCAACTGCGGCAGCTCGTCGATGCTGTAGCGCCGCAGCCAACGGCCGACGCGGGTGATGCGCGGGTCGCCCCGGGTGGTCTGCCGGTCAGCCAGCAGGTCGGCCTGGTCGGCGCGCATCGTGCGGAACTTGCAGATGCTGAACATGCGGTTGTCAAAGCCGACGCGCGGCTGGCGGAACAGCACGGGCCCGGGGCTGTCGAGCTTGATCAGCAGCGCCACCGCCAGCAGCACCGGCAGCAGCAGCAGCAGCAGCACACCGCCCACCACGCGGTCGAACAGGGCCTTGTGCACCGCCTGCCAATCCTTGATCGGGCGCTCGCCGACCGCCACGACCGGGTTGGCGCCGATGGCGGTGAACTGCGCGCCCTCATAGCGCTGCCCTGCCACGTCCGTGGTCAGGAACACGTCCGCAACCAGGCTGCCCAACTGCATCAAGATGGCGTTGATCCGCTCCACCGCCGCCAGTGGCAGGGCGAGGACGACCATGTCGATCCGCTCGGTCCGGCTGGCCTGCAGCAGCGCCTCCACGCCGCCCTGCACCGCGATGTGCCCCAGGTGCTCGGGGATGCGCGATTGGCGGTCGTCATAAACGCCCGCCACCTGGAACAGGTCCGGCTGTGCCGCCAGCCGCTGCAGGAACACGGCGCCGAAATCGCTGACCCCGATCACCGCGACCCGCCGGATCAGCCGGCCTGAAACGCGCCAGCGGCGGATCATGTTTGCCAGGACCAATCGGAAAGCTGGGATTAACGCACCGCTAACTGCGATAAAGCAAAACGGCCATCCACGGAGCGGGATCGTACCGTCGTGCAGTATGAATACGGCAATGGCGACCGAGGCGCCGCTGATTAGCAGCGGCGTCGGCAACCGCTTGGCGCTCTGTTCCAACTTGCCCAGCACGGCGATGTCGTAACTGCCGCAACGGCCGGCCGCGATGACAAAGGCCGCGGCGCCGATGCAGGTCGAAACCGCAAGGTCACCAGCCGGAATGCTGCCCAGCACCATCTTTAGGACCAACGCTGCGGACGCGCCGGCCACCATCGCCAAAAGGAAATCAGCAGCGCGAACGGCCATGGTCAGGACCGGAACCGACATCGCCTGCACCTGCGCCTGCGTCGCGGCAGGCAATGGCTGATCTGCTGCTGTTGACCTTGCTGCGGGGTCCAGGACGTTGATATCCGCCACGTGCATCGCCAACGCCATCGGATTGCCGTCCACGCTGTAAGAAAACACAGTCTGACCCCACGCCCTGATCCAAACCCTTCTTAACCTATAGACGACAAACGATGACGAGAACCGAGAAACTAGTGTCAACGAAGCGTTAAAATGTTAATGTGATCGGCCACGCTGAATGTCCGCGGTCGTGCTGCCGGGGCGGGCGCCCAAACGGCGGCCGCGGCGGCTGGTGCAATTGGCAATACCCTTGGCGACTCCCAAGAGTTTTGCATCCGCGGCCCTCGCTTGGAATGCGCTGGCACAGCGGGTCGAGGCTGGCCAGGTCGCGGCTTTGCCGTCCCGGCACTCGGCGGACGGCATTAGGCGGGTGTTCTGCAGCTCAACCCAAGCTGCTGCTCCAGGGCTGGATCAGGGTGTCTGGCGCGCTGCGCCGTCCGCACCCGGCCCTTCGGGGAGGGCCTGTCATTCGGGCACTCCCCATCCTGCGGCGATGCCCCATCTCTCGGCGATGCACGGGTCGAAAACGCAAGCAACACGGCACATGGCGGCGCTTCAGGCCAACCGCGCGCGGCGGCTCGGACGGCAGCAGGCCGGGAGCAGGGCGCCGCATCCGGCTGGTGGCGCCGCACCGAAGCCGGGCGAACTCGCGCCAGCCTGGGATGTTCTAGTCTGAAAGGAGGCTGGCCCAGAATGGCCCGCCACCTGGCACAGGACTTGAATGGCTGCCCCTGAATCGCGGCGTGAACGGACCCGCGGCACCGAACCTTCCCCCAACAGGAATCCACCCATGAGTGAAACCACCCAGAAGACCACCTCCTGGACGCGGCGCGGCCGCCACATCGAGGACCTCAGCGACGCCGAGATCCTGGCGCTGGCCATCAGCAACGAGGAGCAGGCCAGCCAAGCCTACACCGGGTTCGCCGAGACCCTGCGCACCGACTACCCCGACACCGCCCGCATGTTCACCGAGATGGCGCGCGAGGAGACCGGCCACCGCCATCAGTTGATCGAGCTGTTCCGCACGAAGTTCGGCGAGACCATCCCCAAGATCGACGCCGCCGACGTGCGCGGCCTGCTGCAGGAGCGCCCGACCGGCCTGGTCAACTTCCAAGGTCCCGAGGCGATGCGCCGCCAGGCCCGGCAGATGGAGGCCAACGCCAGCCGCTTCTACCACCAGGCCGCCAGCCGCACCCTGGACGCCACGATCCGCAACGTGCTCGGCGACCTGGCCGTGGCCGAGGCCGCCCACGAGCAGACGGCCGACGAGATCGACGAAACGACGCCGCCGACCGAGGGCCGGGTCAAGGAGGACGACAACGCCCGCCGCCGCTTCGTGCTGCAAATCGTGCAGCCCGGCCTCGTGGGCCTGATGGACGGGTCGGTATCCACCCTGGCCCCCGTGTTCGCGGCGGCGTTCGCCACGCACAACTCGTGGAACGCCTTCCTGGTGGGCATGGCGGCCTCGATCGGCGCGGGCGTCTCGATGGGCTTCGCCGAGGCGCTGGCCGACGACGGCAAGCTGTCCGGGCGCGGCACGCCGTACTTGCGCGGGCTGGTGTGCGGGCTGATGACCATCGCCGGCGGCATCGGCCATACATTGCCCTACCTGATCTCCGCCTTCTGGACGGCCACCGCCGTCGCCGGGGTCGTCGTGGTGTTTGAGCTGCTGACGATCGCCTGGATCCAGTGGCGCTACATGGACACGCCGCCGCTGGCAGCGGCGGCGAAGGTGATGCTGGGCGGCGCCATCGTGCTGGGGATCGGCGTCCTGATCGGCAGCAGCTAAGCAAACCTCCGCAAGTTTGCGGAGGGATGAAACGCTGAGCAGGCTTGCGCGGGCGGGCGCAAGCGCAACGCGCTGGATTGCATCTTGTGCTGCCCCAGTTTGCGGGCATCACGGTCTGCGTGCATCATCCTGCCATGCGATAAGCGGCGCCGTCGTGAACGGCGCTGAAAGGGACTGCCAGTCCCGGCCGACGCCGCACTGCAGGGGTGCCGCCATAACGGTCATAACATCCCAGCGCGGCGCCGCTGTTGGCCACGACGGCCGTGTGGACGCGAGAGGCTGGTTTGGATACTGCGCCCATGTGGGTGCCCCCTCAATGTGGATGCATGAGCCGGGAACACCCAGGCACGCTGCTGGCCGATCGCTTCGTTCATCGCATTGCATGGCATCGCGGTGCATGGCCATTTTGCGCCGGTCGCCATGTTACCGCCCCGGCGCGAGCGCCGCCGTTGCGAACAGCCCGGCTGCCCAATCGACAAAAACCCGCAGCCGCGTGCTCAGGTGCCGGTTGGGCGGATACACCACATGCAGCGGGATCGGCGGCACACCCCAGTCCGGCAGCACAGGCGCCAGCCGGCCCGCCTTCACATGCTCCTGCACCATGAAGTGCGGCGCCTGGATGATGCCATGCCCGGCAAGGCCCGCCACGAGGTAGGTCCCCGCCTCGTTCGCCGCTGCCTGGTAACGGCCCGCGACTTCCAAGTGCTGCCCGTCGCGGATGAACCCGAACGGCAGGTGCCGTCCAGTCCGCGCACTGAAGTAGGCGACCACGCGATGCTCGGAGTCCAGCGCCGACGGATGTGCCGGCATGCCATGCCGTGCCAGATAGGCTGGCGCAGCGACGGTCGTCATATGCATCTCGCCAATGCGCCGGGCGACCAGCGACAGGTCGCCGATCGCGCCCGCCCGGATCACGCAGTCCACGTTCTCCGCCACCAGGTCCGCCTGCCGGTCCGAGGTGCCGATGTCGAGCTGGATCTCGGGATACCGCTCGAAGAACCCGCCCAGCGCCGGCAGGATGATCCTCTGCGCAATGGCGGCCGACACGTCGATGCGCAGGCGCCCCTTCGGCCGCGCCTGGGACGCCGCGACGCCCGCATCCATGTCGTCCAGGTCCGCCAGCACCTGGACCGCCTGCTCGTAATACGCCGCCCCGTCCGACGTGACGGCCAGCCGCCGTGTGGTCCGGCTTAGCAGCTTGGTGCGCAGGTGCGCCTCCAGTTGCTGCACCAGCTTCGTGACGGTGGGCTTCGGCGTCCCAAGCGATGCAGCGGCCTGGGTGAAGCTGCCGGTCTCGACGATGCGGACGAAGGCGCGTAGGGCGGCAACCTGGTCGATAGCACCCTCCATCTGCGATTGTTCACAGACGTGAACAATGTAGTGCAGTTTTGCCGGTTTATGCCAGCGATACCGCCCACCACTCTCTATTGCATCGCAAAACGGAGCAGGGCGCGGCCATGCACATCGTGCCCACCCTCGAGCGGATCGACATTGGCGGTGGCGCTGCTCCGGTCATGGCGCAGGTTTACCGCCCCTCCGCCGCCCGCCCCTCCGCCGCCCGCCCGGCCCCGCTCGTGCTGCACCTACGCGGCGGTGCCTTCCTGAACCTGTCGCCCGGCGCCGAGCGTCCGGTTGCGACGCTGCTCGCCGAGGCAGGGGCTGTCGTCGTGTCGGCCGATTATCCCGCCGGGGCCGGCTGCCCGTTCCCCGTTGCGGTTGAGGCCATGCACTCCCTGCTCTGGCGCCTGCACGACCGGCGGGCGCAATGGGCCTGCCGCACCGCAAAGCTGTTCGTCGCCGGCGAGGAGGCGGGCGGCAACCTGGCCGCGGCCCTTGCCCTCATGGCCCGCGACCGCCTCGGGCCGCCGCTGGCCGGGCAGATCCTGCTGTCGCCGATGCTCGACGCCGGCATGGCGACCTGCTCCTACCGCGATGCGGCGGCCGGGCCGGCCGGATGCAAGTGGGCGGACGGGTGGCAGGCCTACCTCGGCACGCCGGACAAGGCCGCCCACCCGTATGCCGCGCCGTCCTGCGGCTCCCGGCTGCACGGCCTGCCGCCGGCCCTGGTGCTGACGGCACGGGACGACCTGATGCGGGACGAGAGCCTGTGCTATGCCCGGCGGCTGCAGGAGGCCGGGACCCCGGCGCAGGCCTATACCCTGGACGCCGAGGGCTGGCCCGATGCGTTGGCCGGGCCGCCCGGGCCCTGGGCCGCAAAGGTCCGCGACGCGATCACCGAATTCTTTGCCGCCGTGATGCCAGGCTTCGCGCCTGCACCGCTGATGCCGGGCCTGGCGCCCGCGCCGCTTATGATGGGAACCCAGCCATGATCGACTACAAGCCCGCCGCCGGCCGCAGGACTTCCGGCCGCCGCTCCCGCCGGCTTGCCTGGATGGCCGGCATTGGACTGACCGCCGCAGTCGCCGCCGGCGCCGCCTGGCAGGTTCTGCCCCGTGCCGCCGCGCAGGCTCCAACAGCCGCCGCTGCCCCCGCCGCGATCCCCGTCTCGGTCGCGACCGTCGAGCAGCACGACACCGCCATCTGGAGCGACTTCTCCGGCCGGATCGAGGCCATAGACCGCGTCGAGGTCCGTCCCCGCGCCGCCGGCGCCATCGTCGCCGCGCACTTCCGCGAGGGCGCGATGGTGCAGCAGAACGACCTGCTGTTCACTATCGACCCGGCCCCCTACGCCGCCGATGTCCAGCACGCCGACGCCCAGGTCGCCGCCGCCGTCGCCCGCCTGGCGCTCGCGGTCAAGGAACAGGGCCGCGCCCAGCAGCTCGTCGGTTCCGGCTTCACGCCGCAGCGCGACGTGGACCAGCGGGTGAACGAGGTCCATGCCGCCGAGGCCAACCTGCGCGCCACCCAGGCGGACCTGGCGACCTCCCGCCTCAACCTCGGCTACACCGAGGTCCGCGCCCCGATCACCGGCCGCGTCGGCCGCATCGAGGTCACGGCCGGCAACTTGGTCCCCGCCGGCCCCACCGCCCCGGTGCTGACGACGCTGGTGTCGGTCAACCCGATCTACGCCAGCTTCGAGGCGGACGAGCAGTCGCTGTCCCATGCCCTAGCCACCCTTCCCGCCAGCAGCGGCGACCTGGTGCAGGAGATCGGCCGCATCCCGGTCGAGATGGGCACGCTCGGCACCGAGGGCACGCCGTTCCACGGCACGCTGCAACTGGTGGACAACGTCGTGGACGCCCGCAGCGGCACGGTCCGCGTGCGCGCGGCGTTCGACAACCCGGACGGCAAGCTGCGGCCGGGCCAGTTCGCCCGCATCCGTCTCGGCCAGGCCCGCACCGAGCCTGCGCTGGCCATCGACGAGCGCGCCATCGGCACCGACCAGGACCGCCGCTTCGTGATGGTGGTCGGGGCCGGCAACGTCGTCGCCTACCGCCAGGTCACGCTCGGCGCCACCGCCGACGGCCTGCGCCTGGTCACCTCGGGCCTGAAGCCCGGCGAGCGCATCGTCGTCAACGGCCTGCAGCGCGTCCGCCCCGGCGCGGTCGTCGCGCCCACCGAGGTCGCCATGACCCAGCCGCCCAAGCTCGCCGCGCAATAACGGCTTCTGCCCGTCCGGGAACACCACCATGAACATCTCCAAGTTCTTCATCGACCGCCCGGTGTTCGCCGGCGTGCTCTCGGTCCTGATCTTCGTCTCCGGCCTGCTCGCCCTCGGCGCGCTGCCGATCTCCGAGTACCCGGAGGTCGTGCCGCCGCAGGTCGTCGTGCGCGCCAACTACCCCGGCGCCAGCCCGAAGGTCATCGCCGAAACCGTCGCGACCCCCATCGAGGAGCAGATCAACGGCGTCGAGGGCATGCTGTACATGGGCAGCCAGGCGACCACCGACGGCCTGATGACGCTGACCGTCACCTTTAAGCTCGGCACCGACCCGGACAAGGCGCAGCAGCTCGTGCAGAACCGCGTCAGCCAGGCCGAGCCGCGGCTACCCGACGCCGTGCGCACCCTGGGCATCACGACGATCAAAAGCTCGCCCGACCTGATGATGGTCGTGCACATCCTATCGCCGAACAACAAGTACGACATCACCTACCTGCGCAACTACGCCGTGCTCAACGTGAAGGACCGCCTCGCCCGCATCTCCGGCGTCGGCGACGTGCAGTTGTTCGGCTCCGGCGACTACGCCATGCGCGTCTGGCTCGACCCGCAGAAGGTCGCCGAGCACGGCCTATCCGCCGGCGACATCGTGTCCGAAATCCGCGCGCAGAACGTTCAGGCGGCGGCCGGCGTCATCGGCGCCTCGCCCAGCATCCCGGGCCTCAACGTGCAGCAGTCGGTCAACGCCCAGGGCCGCCTGCAATCCCCGGAGGAGTTCGGCGACATCGTCGTGAAGACCGCTCCGGGCGGCGCCGTCACCCGACTGCGCGACGTGGCGCGGATCGAGCTGGGGGCGGCCGACTACGCGCTCCGCTCGCTGCTGAACAACAAGTCCGCCGTCGCCGTCCCGGTGTTCCAGGCCCCCGGATCGAACGCGATCCAGATCGCCGACGCCGTCCGCGCCACCATGGAGGAGATCAAGCAGAACATGCCCGAGGGCGTGGACTACGCCGTGGTCTATGACACCACGCAGTTCGTCCGCGCCTCGATCGAGGCGGTGGTGCACACCCTGCTCGAGGCCGTGGTGCTGGTGGTGATCGTCGTCGTGCTGTTCCTGCAGACCTGGCGCGCCTCGATCATCCCGCTGGTTGCCGTCCCCGTGTCCATCATCGGCACCTTCGGCGTGATGCACCTGTTCGGCTTCTCCATCAACGCGTTGAGCCTGTTCGGCCTGGTGCTCGCCATCGGCATCGTCGTGGACGACGCGATCGTCGTGGTCGAGAACGTCGAGCGCAACATCGAGCAGGGCCTGTCGCCCATCCAGGCCACCTACCGCGCGATGGCCGAGGTGTCCGGGCCCATCGTCGCCATCGCCCTCGTGCTGGTCGCGGTGTTCGTGCCGCTGGCCTTCATCAGCGGTCTCACCGGGCAATTCTATCGCCAGTTCGCGCTGACCATCGCCATCTCGACCGTGATCTCGGCGGTGAACTCGCTGACGCTTTCGCCGGCGCTGGCCGCCCTGCTGCTGCGCAGCCATGGCGCGCCGAAGGACCTGCTGACCCGCGTGCTCGACCGGCTGCTGGGCTGGCTGTTCCGCGGCTTCAACCGCGGCTTCACGGCCGGGTCGAACGCCTACAGCGGCGGCGTCTCCCGGGTGATCGGCCGCAAGTCGGTCGCGATGGCCGTGTACCTCGGCCTGGTCGGCTTGGCGTTCGTGCTGTTCCAGGCCGTGCCCGGCGGCTTCGTGCCGGCGCAGGACAAGCAGTACCTCGTCGGCTTCGCGCAGCTCCCCGACGCCGCCAGCCTCGACCGCTCGGAGGACGTCATCAAGCGGATGGGCGACATCGCGGGCAAGCAGCCAGGTGCTGTGAACAACATCGCCTTCCCCGGCCTGTCCATCAACGGCTTCACCAACAGCAGCAACTCCGGCATCGTCTTCGTGTCGCTCGCGGACTTCGAGAAGCGCACCACGCCCAACCTATCGGCGGGTGCCATCGCCGGGTCGCTCAACGGGCAGTTCGGCAGCATCCAGGACGCGTTCATCGCCGTGTTCCCGCCGCCGCCCGTGCAGGGCCTGGGCACCATCGGCGGCTTCAAGCTGCAGGTCGAGGACCGCGCCGGCCTCGGCTACGAGGCGCTGAACGACGCCACCAACGCCTTCCTCGCCGCCGCCCGCAAGGCGCCCGAGCTGACCGGGATGTTCAGCGGCCTGCGCATCGACGTGCCGCAGCTTTACGCCGACATCGACCGCGTCCGCGCCCGCCAGTTGGGGGTCGCCGTGACGGACGTGTTCGACACCCTGCAGATTTACCTGGGCTCACTGTATGTGAACGACTTCAACGCCTTCGGCCGTACCTACTCGGTGCGCGTCCAGGCCGACGCGCCGTTCCGCGCCCGCGCCGAGGACATCGGCCGGCTGAAGGTCCGCTCCACCTCCGGCGAGATGGTGCCGCTGGCGGCCGTGCTGCACATCAACAGCAGCTCCGGGCCGGAACGGGCGATGCGCTACAACGGCTTCCTGACGGCTGACGTGAACGGCGCCGCCGCGCCGGGCTACTCCACGGGGCAGGCGCAGGACGCGGTCGCCCGCATCGCCAAGGAGACGCTGCCGAAGGGCTTCGCCTATGAGTGGACGGAGCTGACCTACCAGCAGATCATCGCAGGGAACTCCGGCGTGCTGATCTTCCCGCTGGCGATGCTGCTGGTGTTCCTGGTGCTCGCCGCGCAGTACGAGAGCCTGACCTTGCCGCTGGCGATCATCATGATCGTGCCGATGGGGCTGCTCGCCGCGATGGCCGGGGTTTGGCTCACGCATGGCGACAACAACGTGTTCACCCAGATCGGCCTGATCGTCCTGGTGGGCCTGTCGGCGAAGAACGCCATCCTGATCGTGGAGTTCGCCCGCGAGCTGGAGTTCGCCGGCCGCACCCCGCTGGCCGCCGCGATCGAGGCCAGCCGGTTGCGCCTGCGCCCGATCCTGATGACCTCGATGGCCTTCATCATGGGCGTGCTGCCCCTGGTGCTGTCCACCGGCGCCGGGGCGGAGATGCGGCACGCGATGGGTGTGGCGGTGTTCTCCGGCATGATCGGCGTGACGGCGTTCGGGCTGTTCCTGACGCCGGTGTTCTACGTCGTCCTGCGCCGCCTGGCGGGCAACCGGCCGTTGAAGCAGCACGGCGCGGACCCGGTCATCGCGGCCCGGACGCCTGCGGAGGCGCACGTATAGCGCCGCCTCTGCAGGGCCGCATGACACCAACAGCCGGAAAACCTGTTCATCCCAGCCGCGCCCGTCATTGCGAGCCGGCTTCGGCGCGGCAATCCAGCGGCGGCCAGGACCGCCCGTGCGGCTCCTGAATTGCCGCACCGCAAGCGCTCCCGGCAATGACGGGGCGTGAAGCGGGCCATATGGTCCCGTCATGCTGCACATGCGAAGCATCCCCATGACACGCGGCCTCCAGGGAGCCGCCACGACGGCGCTGGACCTATGGGACCGGCTGGCGGCCTCGGACCCCGGCCTGGAGCGGCTGGCGCTCGCCGGGCGCGGAACCTTGTCGGTGTTCCTGACCACCCTCGCCGCGATGCTGGCCACGCGCTTGGCAGGCTTCTCGATCATCGACTTCGCAAGCGGGATCACCTTGAGCCTCATGGCGCCGTTCTTGATGCGGGAGCCGACCCGGCGCCAGCGGCAGCGTGGCCTGCTCATCCTGCCGCTGCCGGCTGCCGGCTGCCGGCTGCCGCAGCAACGGTGGCCACGACCCTGCTGCAAGGGCAGGGACCGGTCGGGGATACCTGCTTCCTGGCGCTCGTGTTCATCTGTTTCCTGGTCCATCCCCGCAACCCCCGCATGATCGGCGTCGGGCTGATCGCGGTGGTCGAAACCTATGTCGGCCTCTACCTCGACCTGCCGCTGTCGGCGCTTCCCATGCAGCTCCTGTCCCTGGCGATGGCGGTGCCGGTCATCGCCTTCGCCTGCTTCGTAGTGCTGCCGATGAATCCCGCGGCAACGCTCCGGCGCACCATCGCCGCAGTCCGGGGCCGGGCGGCGCAGGTGCTGCGCACCGCGCGCGGCATCACGGACCCAAGGACGGCGCCAGACGCCATGGCGGCGCAGCTATGGCGCGACCTGATCCGGCTCAACGAGGCGGCGCTGGCAGCCGACGACCAGGTGGCCCTGCTGCAGCCAGCCGGTGGCGAGGCGGTCCGGGCCGCACTGATCGACCTGGAACTCGCGGCCGCCCGCCTGGCCAGGACCCTCGGCGAGGCGGCACCGGGGCCGCGCCATGCCGCCCGGCTCGTGCTGCACGAGCAAAGGATGCGTCGGGGCCGCCGCTACGCCATGGCGTCTGGCCTGCTGCCGCCCGGCACTATGCTCGCAAGCCTGGTCGAGCTGGGCCATGCCGTGCACAGGCTGGGGGCTGCGATGCAGTCGATCAGCCTCCCGGCCGCGGTGGCGGCGCCCGTCACGGGACAGCCGGCGGGACCGCTGGCCTGGCGGCTGGCGAGCCGGGTCACGCTGGCGGCAGCCCTGGCGATGGCGGCGGGGATGGCCTTGTCGCCGCAGCGGTGGTTCTGGGCGGTCATGACCGTTTACGTCGTGTTCCTCAACGCGCGCTCACGCGGGGACACCATCTACAAGGGCCTGCAACGCCTGGGCGGAACGGTGCTCGGCATCGCCAGCGGCCTGGCGCTGGCGATGCTGCTCGCCGGCGATGCGGGCCTACAGGCGACGGCGCTGCTGCTGTCGATCTTCGGCATGTACTACTGGTTCCTGACCTCCTACACCGCCGGCATCTTCTGCGTCACCGTCATGCTGGGCCTGCTCTACGGCATGCTCGGCACGCCGCTGGAGACGCTGCTGGTGCTGCGCGCGGAGGAGACCGCCATCGGCGCCGCGGCGGCGATGCTGGTGGCCGCGTTCGTGCTGCCCATACGCACCGCGGACCAGGTGCTCCGGTCCGGCCAGGGCGCCCTGGCGTCGCTGGTCGTGGCGGTGCAGGCCATCCGCCAAGCCCTGGCCGGGTGCACGGATGCGGCGCCGCTGGAGGCGATGCGGCGTGTGGACCGGCAGATGGCTGACCTGCGCCTCGCCCTGGTGCCGCTGACCGCCGGCCGGCTGCTGTTCCGCCGCGGTGCCCGGGAGGGATCGGCGCCGGCCCTGCTGGAGTGCGTCCACTGGACGCGGGTCCTGGCGGCATGCTGCAGCAGCCGGGCTGGCGGCGGACGGTCGGCGGCGCCGGCAGACGCCGGGCTGATCGGTCGCGCCGAGGTGATCGAGATGCGGTTGGCGAAGCTGGCGACGGCCGGGCTGGCGCGGGTGGACAGCGATCAGCCGGATGCGGCGCGCGCCGGGCGGCGCCTTCCCCGGGTGGGCGAGGACGCAATGGAGACGGCGATGGACATGCTGGAGATGTCGGTTGCGATCCTGACCGAGCAGATGGAGCACAAGGCGCTGGCCAGCTTCGCCCTGGGCAGCCCGTAGCCCGCCAGCCAGACATGCGTCGCTTGGCGGATGTGGGCTTTGGATGAGCCTGGTTCGCCCCAAGCCAGGGCATGCAGCGCCAGTCCAGCGATGAAGTCTCAGCACGGTTCGCCAACATGGCCCAGTTTTCAGGCCGGCATCGCCGCTGCATGATCGAAAAGCCAGAAGGAGATTTGCCATGGACGTCGGTTTCATCGGTATTGGCAGCATGGGCGCTGCGATGGTGCCCAACCTAGTCAGGGCAGGCCACAACGTGCGGGCCTGGAACCGCGACCCGGCCGCAGCCAAGGCGCTCGAAGGCGTCACGGTCCTCTCCTCGCCGGCCGCCGCGTTCGAGAACGACGCCGTGATCACCATGCTGTCCGACGACAGGGCCGTGCGGGGCGTGATCATCGACCAAGCAGCGCTTGCGTCCGCGCGGCCGGGCTGCGTCCACGTCATGATGGCGACGATCTCGCCGGCGCTGGTCGAGGAGTTGCAGGACCTGCACCGCAGCGCCGGGGTCGCCTATGTGGCGGCGCCCGTGTTCGGCGTGCCGGCCGTCGCGGCCAAGGCCCAGTTGAACATCATGGCAGCCGGCGATGCCGCAGCCGTTGCGGCCATCCAGCCTCTCCTCGATGCCATGGGGCAGAAGACCTGGCGCCTCGGCGACGACCCCGTGCACGCCAACGTGGCCAAGATCGCCGGCAACATGATGATCACGCTCGCCATCGAGGCCATGGGCGAGGCGACGGCGCTGACCGAGAGCTATGGCCTGAAAGCAGCGGACTTCCTCGACATCGTCACCAACACGCTGTTCGCCAGCCCGAGCTACCAGCGGTACGGCGGCAACATCGCCCGCAACACCTACGAGCCGGGCTTCAAGCTGACGCTGGGCCTCAAGGACGTGAACCTGGCGCTGGATGCCGCCAAGGCGAGGAACGCCGTGCTGCCCGCCGCGGAGATCGTGCGCGAGACCATGGAGATCGCGGTCGAGCAGGGTCTCGGCGCCAAGGACTGGTCGGCCCTGGCCAAGGTGACGCGCCGCCGGGCAGGGCTGGGCGACGATGTGGCCTGACGGTGGGTCAGGGCAGCGGCCATCAGCTGATTCTAGAGATCGGTTCACTGAACGTCCGGCGGCGTTGGCCGGCTGCCTGGTCAACGCCGCAAATCCGGGCGCACCCGCAAACAGCTTCTGCATGCAAGAGGACCGTCATGACGAAGACCCGGCTCCTCACAATCCCTAGCAGCAAAAGAGCACCGGCATGACGACGATGTATGTAACCTATCCCGGCGAAGCCGGCACGCGTTTCGATCGCGACTACTATGTCCGTACTCACCTGCGGCTCGTGATGGAGGCATAGGGACCGCACGGGCTTGAGAGCGCGGCCGCATTCTTTCCGTCCGGTGACGGCGCGGGCACGATTGCCGTTTGCATCTGCGAGTTCCGCGATGACGCGGCGATCGACGCCGCGCTCGCCTCGCCCGACACCGGCGGCGTCATGGCCGACATCGGCAATTTCACCACCGCCGAGCCGTCGCAGACCCGTGCCGTCCCATTCTAGAACCTCGTGCCGCTCAAACGCACCAGCTAGATCAGCGGCTCAGGCTGCCGTCCGCACGTCGCCTCTCGCCGTCTCCGCGTCCCGAACGGGCGGCAGGCCGAACATCCGGCCGTACTCCCGGGTGAACTGCGGCACGCTCTCGTAGCCGACCGTGAACGCCGCCCGGCTCGCGGAGGCGCCCGCCGAAATCATCAGCCGCCGCGCCTCGATCAACCGCAGTTGCTTCTGGAACTGCAGCGGCGAGAGCGAGGTCGCGGCGAGGAAGTGCCGGTGGAACGAGGACGGGCTCATCCCGGCCACAGCCGCCAGGCGCTCGACCGGCAACGGGCGCGCGAACTCGGCCCGCAGCACCGCGACCGCGCGCGCCACACGCCCCGCATGGCCCTCCGGCCAGCCAAGCCGGCGGATCGCCGCCCCATGCCGGCCGGCCAGCAGCCAATAGTGCAGCTCGCGCACCAGGATCGCGTGCAGCACCGGCTCCGTTGCCGGGCGGTCGAGCAGCCGCACTAGCCGCAGCGCCGCGTCGGCGACCTCGGCATCGGTCGGATCGACCCGCACCGGCGCCCCCCCGGCTGCGAGCCCGGCCTTCGCCTGCGCCGCCCTCATCTGAATGGCCAGGTCCGCGATGACGGCCGGGTCAAGCTCCAGGACAAGCGAGAGATAGGGCGCGGCGACGCTTGCGTGCGTGATCTGGCTCACTGTGGGCACGTCTGCCGTGATCAGCAGCGAGTCGCCGGCGGCGAACGCGAAGGCCTGCGGTCCCATCGCGACCTGCTTGGCCCCCTGCAGAACGAGGCAGACGAGCGGCCGGGACAGCGCGTGGACCAGGCCGCTGGGCTGGGTGGCGCGAACCGTCGCCAGGCCCGGGACCGGGGTCTGCGCGAGGCCCCCCAGGTCGGCATGAGCCTGCGTGAAGCGGCGGACGGCATCGAGCAGGGCGTTCGTCATGGCGCCACCCTAGCCGGTCGCCGCCTGTCAGGCACGCTGCCTTGGCAGGATTAGGCAAGGAACGTCGAGCTTCCAGCAAGGAGGGCCGGCCCCTCTGCCCAACATCGGGGATGCCACACCATCGGAGTTCGGATCATGACCAAGATTGCCCTCGTCACCGGCGCCAGCCGCGGGCTCGGCCGCAATGCCGCCCTCAGCATCGCCCACCACGGCGGCGACGTCGTGCTCACCTACCAGAGCCGTGGCGAAGACGCGCAGGCCGCCGTCGCCGAGATCACGGCGATGGGCCGCAAGGCGGTCGCCTTTCAGCTCGATACCGGCGACGTCGCTGGCTTCGCCCCGTTTGCCGAGCGCCTGCGGACGGCGCTGCAGGAGACCTGGGCGCGCGAGACGTTCGACCACTTGGTGAACAACGCCGGCCACGGCATCTACGCCACCATAGACCAGACGACCGAGGCGCAGTTCGACGACCTGGTCAACGTTCACTTCAAGGGGGTTCTCTTCTTGACGCAGACGCTGCTGCCGCTGATCGCGGACGGCGGCCGCATCGTGAACCTGTCTTCCGGCCTGACCCGGACGTGCTTCCCCGGCTACGCCGCCTATGCGGCGGTGAAGGGCGCGGTCGAGGTGCTCACCCGCTACATGGCAAGGGAGCTGGGCGCGCGCGGCATCGCGGTCAACACGGTGGCGCCGGGCGCGATCGAGACCGATTTCGGCGGCGGCGGAGTCCGCGACAATCCGGACATCAACAAGCTGTTCGCCGACATGACCGCCCTCGGCCGCGCCGGCCTGCCGGACGACATCGGCCCGATGATCGCAAGCCTGCTGTCCCCGGATAACCGTTGGGTCAACGCGCAGCGGATCGAGGTGTCCGGCGGCCAAAGCATCTGACCCGGCCGTCGAGCACGCCGTTGACCGGCAGCAGCATCCTCGTCACCATTGGCGGCTCACGGACGGCCGCCTCCGGGCGCTGGACGATCCCCGTTGCCCTTGGCCCGGTGGGGCGCACGACCGGTCGGGGCGGGCGCCCGAACATCGATATCGGCAAAGGAGTACGCGGCCATGCGCATCGGCATCGCTGGGCTGGGCAAGATGGGGACCGCGATGGCGGCGCGGCTGCACGAGGCCGGGGAGGACGTCACCGTTTGGAACCGCTCGCGCGCCAAGGCGGAGGCGACCGGGCTGGCGGTGGCGGACACGCCGCGTGACCTCGCGGAGCGGACCGAGGCGGTCATATCTATGCTGTTCGACGCCCCGGCGGTGCAGGCGGTCTATTACGGCGCCGACGGGCTGATCGCCGCGGCGCAGGGCAAGCTGTTTATCGAGATGAGCACCGTCCGGCCCGAAACCCAGCAGACGCTGGCGGAGGCGGTGCGGCAGGCGGGCGGCGCGTTCGTCGAGTGCCCGGTCGGCGGCACCACCGGGCCGGCGCGCTCGGGCCAGTTGCTGGGCCTGGCCGGCGGCGAGGCCGCGGATGTGGAGCGTGCCCGCCCGGTGCTGGAGAAGCTGTGCCGCCGGATCGAGCACATGGGTCCGGTGGGCGCCGGGGCCTCGGCCAAGCTGGCGATCAACCTGCCCCTGCTGGTGTTCTGGCAGAGTTTCGGCGAGGCGATGGCGCTTGTCCGCCACCTGGGCAAGGACCCGGACTGGCTGGTGCAGCTCTTCTCCGAGACGGCGGGCGGGCCGAACGTGCTGAAGGCGAAGGCGAAGGCGGTCGCGGCGGCCCTGGCGGGCGACGAGGGCGTCGAACCCGCGTTCGACATCGATTCGATGCGCAAGGACCTGCGGACGATGCTGGAGGAGGGGAAGGCGCGCGGCTTTACCCTTCCTGTCGCGGCCCAGACCCTGACGGCGTTCGACGAGGCGAGCGCGGCCGGGCTGGGGCGGCGGGATTGCGCTGACATGCCGGCGTATTGGGCGAAGAAGGCGGATGCAGCCTCCCCTGTCCTCAATGGCCTTCCCGGCGCGTTAGCAAGCTCCCACCGCTGATCCCGGCTCACCACGGTATGGCAGGAGCGGCGATGGAAGCGCTGGGCATGCTATGGTGCCGGCAACGGAGGCGGCGATGCCAGCAAACGCAGTAGCAGGGCTGAGCGCCGATGCCCGGACCGAGAAGGAGCGCGCGGCGCAGATGCGGGCCATCGTCTGGGCCAGCGTGATCGGCACGACGGTCGAGTGGTACGACTTCCTGATCTACGGCACCGCCGCGGCGCTGGTGTTCAACCGGCTGTTCTTCCCGAGCTTCGACCCCTTCGTGGGCACCCTGGCCGCCTTCGGCACCTATGCCGTGGGCTTCGTGGCCCGGCCGTTCGGCGGCGCGCTGTTCGGCCACTTCGGCGACCGCACCGGGCGCAAGACGATGCTGACCCTCACCATGCTCATCATGGGCACGGGCACGTTCCTGATCGGCTGCCTGCCCACCTACGCGGCCATCGGCGTCTGGGCGCCCCTCCTGCTGATCCTGCTGCGCCTGCTGCAGGGCATCGGCATCGGCGGCGAATGGGGCGGCGCCGTGCTGATGGTGATCGAGCACGCACCCGAGGGCCGGCGCGGCTTCTACGGCAGCCTGGTGCAGGTCGGTTTCCCGCTCGGCATCGCCGCCAGCACCGGCACCTTCCTCACCATGTCGCAGGCCATGCCGGAGGCGGACTTCCTAGCCTGGGGCTGGCGGCTGCCGTTCCTGCTCAGCGCCGTGCTGATCGGCGTCGGGCTGTTCATCCGCCTGCGCCTGCAGGAGACGCCGGCCTTCGCGCAGGTGCAGCGCGACGGCGTGGCCCGGGCGCCGCTGCTGGACGTGCTACTGCGCCAGCCGCGCACCTTCCTGATCGCCGTCGGGATGAAGGTGTCCGAGGTCGCCTGGGTCTATGTGCTGACCGTGTTCTCCATCGTCTATGCCACCGCCCGGCTCGGGCTGCCGCGCAGCCTGATCCTGAACGGCATCCTGCTCGGGGCGCTGGCGGAGCTGGTCACCATCCCGCTGTTCGGGGCGCTGTCGGACCGGGTCGGCCGCAAGGCGCTGTATGTCGCAGGCGCCGTGCTGTCGGCAGCGCTCGCCTTCCCGGTGTTCTCGCTGCTGGAGACGCGCGATCCCACCGTGGTCGTGCTGACCCTTGTGGTGGTGATGAGCCTGACGCATGGCCTGATGTTCGCCCCGCAGGCGGCGTATCTGCCGGAGCTGTTCGGCACCCGCACCCGCTACAGTGGCGCATCGCTGGGCTGCCAGGTGTCGGCGGCCCTGAGCGGCGGCTTCGCACCGATCATCGCGGCCGCCCTGCTGGCCTGGGCGGGCGCCACGTGGCCCATCTCGCTGTACCTGATCGCGCTGGCGGCGATAACGCTCGCCGCCACCCTGGCGTCTCGCGACACGACCGGGCTCGACATCACGCGAGGATAGGACCGGCATATGGATAGGACCGGCACATGGCGCAGGGCGCTGTCCGCGTCCTGCCACGACCCGGCGCAGCGCCTGCACGCCACCCCGGCCCGGGGATGACGGTTCGGCACGGTGTGGTAAGGGGGACGCCATGCAGCCCGACATCCTTCCCCCCATGGTCGCCTACATCAAGCGCCGCCTAGTCAAGACCGCCGACATGGGCGCCGAGTCCTTCCCCGCCCTGGCCGAGACGGCGGAGCGGTTCAACGACACGAGCTGGTTCTGGACCGACGACAACGCCAAGGCCGCCGAGCTGCTGTGCGAACCCTCCCTGTTCGACGCCGACCCCGTCACCGCCGAGGCCGCCATCGACTTCGTGCTCCGCATGTCCGAGGGCGCCGTCATCCAGCGCCGCTGCGGCCCGCCGGAGTTGCGCGTGCTCTCCACCGACCCCCGCGCCTTCCGGGTGGAGACCGCGTTCTTCATCGTCGAGGGCGACCTGTCGCAGGGCCTGGTGCGGCACTCGCTGCGCTTCAACGACGGCCGCACCGTCACCGCCGCGCAGCACACCGGCAACACCATCACCGTCCGCCAGGGCCGGCGCACCCGCACGCTGGACATCGAGAAGAACATCAAGGTTTTCGCCGTCGAGCCGCGGGAGGACAGCGTCGTGCTATGGCACAGCAGCGCCGTCGTGATGCCCGCCCTGCCGTTGCTGCGCCAGAAGGCCCGGCCGCTCGGCCAGGTGCGCTACACCTACACCGTCCACCGCGACCGCCCGGCGATGACGCTGCGGGTGGAGCTGCGGCTCGACCCCGGCGTGGCGCTGGACGACTGCGTGCTGACGGCGGCGGTGGACCAGCTCAGCATCGTGCATGGGGTGGAGTACCGCGCCCTGGCCATCCGCGCAGGCGGCGTGGACCGCACGCTGCGCCGGGTCGCCGATGACCGGGTGACGGTGCACACCGGACCCGCCGACTACACCGCCATCGTGCAGGAGGGGGCGTCGCCGGGCTTCTCCTACGCCATCCATACCCTGCTGCGGGACGGCGCGCGGTTGGACGACATCCTGGCCCGTGGCCAGAAGGCGGGATGGCTGCACTGGATCCTGCACCGCTACCGCATGGGTCCGGTCCCCGCCGGCGGCAGCGTGGACATCACCGAGGAGCGGATGCTGACCGGCGGCGGCTACTACGACGCCCTGGCGCACTACGAGGCGGTGCTGCGGAACGGCGCGGGCGGCGGCGGCTACGACCCCAGCATGACCTACGACATCGGCGCCGAGCTGAACGCCGTCGCCGCGCACATCCTGTTCGCCCGCGCCGGCCGCTACGCCCGGCCGCCGGACGCCGCGCGGCTGACCACCCTGCAGGCCTGGTACGACCGCCACATCCAGCGCTACTTCGACTTCATCCGCCCCGGCGAGCCGGACGACCTCGCCCGCGTGTTCACCCGCGGCATCGCCTTCGTCGCGCTGTCGCTGGACTGCATGGTGCGGGCGACCGGGGAGGCGCGCTACCGGCAGCAGCTCGACCTGGCGGTGTCGCTGATCCTGCGCACCCGCAAGCGCCTGCCCTGCGGCCGCGACGAGCATGACAGCACGTTCAGCGACGTGTGGGCGGGCCAGGTGCCGTTCCTGGACAACCACGCCTCCTGCGTGCTGGCGCTGGCGCGGGCGGCCTGGCACGGCGACCCCGGCGGCACGCTGTCCCAGGCGGTGCGCGAGGGCATCCTGGGCATCAAGCTCTACTCCGGCGTCGTGGACCTCGGCGGCGGCCACACGGTCACGGCCGACAGCCTGGCGACCGTCAACACCGGAGGCCACGCCCACGCCGACACCGGGTTCTGGAACTTCAAGCTCGGCATGGTGCTGCGGGCCTTGCGCGCGGTGGAGCACGCGGCGGGCGCTGGCAAGCTGGACCTGGACGCCGACACGCGCCGCCGCCTGGCGATGCGGCGGGACCTGTGCCTGGAGTTGCTGGGTCCCTCCATGCGATGGCACCGCGGCGACGGCGACGACATGCTGGAAGTGCTGACGGCGCGGATCGCGGGCGAGACCAATTCGGAGACGCAGCCCTGGATCGCGCTGGGGCTGGCGCCGGTGGTGGATGAGCAGATCGTTGCCCTGGCCGCTGCGTAGGGGTCCGCCGCAGCAGGCACGGCCCACCGCCGCCTCCGCGGAGATGGACGCGGAGGCGCAGGTGGCGCTGGCCTATCGTGCGGTGCTGCACCGGGACGCCGATCCCGATGGGTTGGCGACCTACGCGCGGGCCTTGCGCGACGGACAAAGCCTGGCCTGGCTGCTGGAGCTGCTGGCAGGCTCCGACGAGTTTCACGCCCTGCGGACCCCGTTGCAGGGGTATGGCTTCCCGCTGGACGCGGCGCCGCCGATGGACGTGGCGGTCGATTGCGACCCGGCGCTGCTGCAGGCCCTGTGGGACCGCGTGGCCCGGGTCTGGTCCGGCCTGGGCGAGACGGAGGCCCACTGGTCCGTGCTGACCGAGGCCCGGTTCCGCGCCGACGCGCTGGACGCCGCCGCCCTCGCCGACTTTCAGGAAACCGGAGCCGGGGAGGCGCGGCGGCTGCTGGCATGGCTGCGCCGGGCCGGGATCACGCCCGCGCCGGACTGGGTCTGCGCGGAGTTCGGCTGCGGCGTGGGCCGCATCACCCGCCACCTGGCGCCGCTGTTCCGCCGGGTGATCGGCTTCGACGTGTCGGGGCCGCACCTGCGGGCGGCGTCGGATGGCCTGGCGGCGGACGGGCAGGGCAATGTCGAGCTGGTGCGGGTGCGCGGACCCATGGACCTGGCGGGTCTGCAGGCGGTGGACCTGTTCTACTCGGTGATCTCGCTGCAGCACTCGCCGCCGCCGGTCATCATGGACGTGCTGCGGCGCGCCTTCGCCGGGCTGCGTCCGGGCGGCTGCGCGTTCTTCCAGGTGCCGACCTACGCCCCGGGCTACGCCTATCCGGCGGAGCCTGGGGCCGAGGCGATGGAGATGCATTTCGTGCCGCAGGGCGCCGTGCTGGCCGCGGCGCACCGCGCGGGGCTGCGGGTGGCGGAGGTGCAGCCGGACTGGTGCACGGGGCGGCCGGGCGAGTGGATCAGCAACACGTTCCTGTTGGTGAAGGACGTATGATGCCTGCTCACCTCTCCCGGAGGGGCCAGGCATCATACGCCTGACAAATATTGGCGGGGCCATCCAGGGCCACTGCCGTATCAAACCGGAAACATCCGGAATGCGCCGATGGTCTCCCTCGTTTGCTTCGTCTGCCGGATGCCGATCAGCGGCCCGTCCTACAGCCGCAAGGTCTCGCTCGGCACGTTCTCCAACGCCGCCGACGGCTCGGCCTCGGTGGAGCAGTGGGGCAAGCGTCCGCTGTGCGTGCAGTGCGCCACGCTGCAGGACCGCAGCCGTCCCAAGCCAGGCAAGGCCCTCGCCGCAGCCGCACTGGCCGCCACCGCGGTGGGAGGCTTCCTGGTTTGGAACGGGACCTTCGACACCGCGCCGCAGCCGTCCAACAGCCCAACGGTCCTCACCTTCGACGTGACCGGCGCCAAGTCAACGACCGCTGGCGCCGGCGCCGGAGGTCCCGGCAAGGGCGTTCGGCTGATCATCGCCAGGGACAAGCGCGCGCAGACCGACATGACGCTCGAGGAGGCCGTCGCGCAGCTCGCGTCAACCGCGCCCCAGGTCGAGATGACAGAGATCGGCCGAGCCCCAGGCACCTCGTCAAACTCGCTGCCGAGCAGCTTCGTCTCAGCCGGGCAAGAGCCGCCTATGCCCGGTACGCCCCGGGCTGCAGGGACCCCGAAGCTATGGCCGAACACGACCCCGGCTGGCACCCGCTGGACGCTGCGCGCTCGCGACAAGGACACCATGATGCTGCGGATCGACCTTGGGCTGCAGCAGGTTGCCAGCCTGATCGTGCCGCCGGAATGGAAGACGGCCGAACCCGAGCGGTTCGAGGCGATGGTGGACCGGCTGCGCAAGGTGCTCCTGGAGCATTTCCCGCTGCAATCCGCCCTGTTCATGTTCTGGCGCGACGCTAGGCTGTCGCTGATCCAGATGCCCTAACCGGGATAGCGAAGGCCCATGCAGCGGGGTAGCAGCCGTCAGCCCCGCGCCGCCCGCGGTGCCTTGCGGCTGACGTAGCTGCGGCCCGGCCGGGCGCCGGAGGTGCGCTGGTCCGACCCGGCCGTCGCGGGCTCGATCCGCGCCTCGCCCTCCCCGGCGTGGCGCGTCGCCTGGGCGAAGCGGTCGGCGGCCTCGGCGGTGATCTCGAACCGGGTGTCGGTGTCGAAGATGCGGATGGCGCCGATGTCGGCCTTGGTGACGCCGCCCAGCCGGCAGATCAGCGGGATCAGCCACTTGGGGTCGGCGTTCTGCCGGCGGCCGATGGTCAGGCGGAACCAGGCGCCGCCGGTCATCGAGCGCTGCGGCTCCCGCAGCTCGCGGGTCATGCCGCCGAAGCGGCCCGGCACCGGCTCGCGCACCGGCGGCGCCTCGTCGAACTGCTCCTCCGGCGCGGGCAGCCGGCCGCGGTACTGGCGGACCAGGGCAGCGGCGATCCACTCGGCCGGGCGGCCCTCCAGCAGCAGGCGGGCCAGTACCAGGTCCTCCTCGGACGGTGCCTCGGCCAGGATCGGATCGGCCAGCAGGCGCTCCTGGTCGCGCTCGCGGATCAACTCGGCGCTCGGCGGGTCGCTCCACCCGGCGTCCACCCCGGCGGCGGTCAACAGTTGCTCGGCTCGGCGGCGCTTGGGATAGGGCACCAGCAGCACCGACGTACCCTTGCGCCCGGCCCGCCCGGTGCGCCCGCTGCGGTGCAGCATGGTCTCCTTGTTGGTCGGCAGGTCCGCATGGATCACCAGGTCCAGGTCCGGCAGGTCCAGGCCGCGCGCCGCAACGTCGGTCGCGACGCACACGCGGGAACGGCCATCGCGCAGGGATTGCAGGGCGCCCGTGCGCTCGTGCTGGCTCAGCTCCCCCGAAAGCGCCACGGCGTCGAAGCCGCGCTCGATCAGCCGGCCGTGCAGGCGGCGCACGCCCTCCCGCGTGGCGCAGAACACCAGGCTGGCGCGCGACTCGAAGTAGCGCAGCACATTGACCGCCGCGCGCTCGGCGTCGTGCGGCGCCATGGTGACGGCGCGGTACTCGATGTCGCCATGCGGCTCGCGCCCGGTGCCCGCGTCGATCCGCAAGGCGTCGCGCTGGTAGCGCCGGGCCAGGGAGGCGATCTCCTTGGGGATGGTGGCACTGAACAGCAGGGTGCGCCGCTCGGCGGGGGTGGCGTCGAGGATGAACTCCAGGTCCTCGCGGAACCCGAGGTCGAGCATCTCGTCGGCCTCGTCGAGCACCACGGCGCGCAGGTGCCCGAGGTCGAGCCGTCCCCGTTCCAGATGGTCGCGCAGGCGGCCCGGCGTGCCCACGACAAGGTGGCAGCCGGCAGCCAGCACCCGCTGCTCGGCCCGGCTGTCCATGCCGCCGACGCAGGTGGCGATGCGCGCGCCGGTCGGGCCATACAGCCAGGCCAACTCCCCCTGCACCTGCATCGCCAACTCGCGCGTCGGCGCGATCAGCAGCGTGAGCGGGGCGCCGGGCTTGCCGAACCGCTCCTCGCCGCCGAGCAGGGTCGGGGCGAGAGCCAGGCCGTAGGCGACGGTCTTGCCGGACCCGGTCTGCGCCGACACCAGCAGGTCGCGGCCCTCCGCTTCCGGCGCCAGGACGGCGGACTGCACGGCGGTCGGCTCGGTGTACTCGCGGGCATCAAGGGCGCGGTTGAGGGCCGGGTTGACGGTCGGGAAGGGCATCGTTCTACCAATTCAGTCGCGTGCGAAGGGGCCGCGGAACCCGGTGATATAGGGCATGACCCCCGCCGATCCTAACCCTTGGTTATGCACCCCTGCCCGGCGGCGGGTCACGCCTGTTGAACTGTCTCGAATCGGTAACGCTTGACTTGGGTGGCGTCGAAACCTAGAAAACAGCCCTTCCCAGTGCGCCAAGCGCACCCGCATCGAGCGTACGAGAGAGTTCATGGCCAACACCTCATCTGCGCGCAAGCGCATCCGCCAGACGGCCAAGCGCACCCTGCGCAACACCGCGCGCAAGTCCCGCATGCGGACGTTCGTGAAGAAGGTCGAGCTTGCCTGCGCATCCGGCGACAAGGACGCGGCCGCCGCAGCCCTGCGCGCCGCGCAGCCGGAAATGCAGCGCGCTGCCGGCAAGGGCGTGATCCACAAGAACACGGTCTCCCGCAAGCTGTCGCGGCTGTCCGCACGGGTGAAGGCGTTGGCTGGGTCGCAACCCGCCAGCGTCTGAATTCGACTGGCGGCTTCTAGTCGCCTTTAGCCATATCGAGAAGTAGTCAAGTGCGGACGTAGTGATGCGTCCGCATTTTGTTGTTGGCATGTCACGTTTGGCTTGCCTTCGACAGTTTTTGTTTGCTTCTTGATGTCTCTACTTCTAGTTTTCTCTTCGCGGCGACCCCTCGGTGCTGCTCCCTGACTGGCCTCGTCTTGGCAGCTTGCCAGGGCGGATGGGACAACTCGCTCTTGGTGGCTCGCCCACTGGCAGGCAGGTATTGATGACGGCTCATCCAGGCAGCATCGACTTCGGGCCAGCACGGGACGGGGTGCCCGACCATGCCGCCGGGAATGACGCGCTGCCTGATCTTGACGGCATCGTCCTGGCCGGCGACCCGGCCTCAGCCGGGGGCGATCCCGACCCGCAGCTTGCCGCCCATTGGGACCGCGTGCGCGACCGCCTGCAGCAGGACGTGGGCGAGGTCGAGTTCCGCATGTGGCTGCGCCCGATGACCCTGGGCGGCGTGGATGGCGACGAGGTGACGCTGCTGCTGCCGACCCGCTTCCTGCGCGACTGGGTGCGCGGCCACTACGCCGACAAGCTGAACGCGCTGTGGCAGCAGGAGGACAAGCGGGTCCGCCGGGTCGATATCCGCGTGGGCGGTGTCGCGGCGTCGTCGGACCTGCCGGAGCTGCCCTCCTCCCCCCTGCTCCCCGCCGCCCAAGCCGCCGCCCCGCCGGCACGCGTGCAGGCGACGGAGGCCCGGGCCGACATGGCCGCACCGCTCGACCCCCGGTTCGAGTTCGACAGCTTCGTCGTGGGCAAGCCCAACGAGTTCGCCTACGCCTGCGCCCGCCGAGTGGCCGAGCGCCCGAGCAGCCCCGGCTTCAACCCGTTGTTCCTGTATGGCGGCGTCGGCCTGGGCAAGACCCACCTGATGCACGCCATCGGCCTGGAGCTGTCCCGACGCGACACCCAGACCATCCAGGTCGCCTACATGTCGGCCGAGAAGTTCATGTACCGCTTCATCGCCGCTATCCGCAGCCAGTCCACCATGGAGTTCAAGGAGCAGCTCCGCAGCGTGGACGTGCTGATGGTGGACGATCTCCAATTCCTGATCGGCAAGGACAACACGCAGGAAGAGTTCTTCCACACCTTCAACGCGCTGGTGGACGCCGGCAAGCAGATCGTGGTGTCGGCCGACAAGTCCCCCAGCGACCTATCGGGGCTGGAGGACCGCCTGCGCACCCGGCTCGGCTGCGGCATGGTCGCCGACCTGCACGCCACGACGTTCGAGCTGCGCATCAGCATCCTGGAGGCCAAGGCGATCCGCGGCGGCACGGCAGTGCCCCCGAAGGTGCTGGAGTTCCTGGCCCACAAGATCACCAGCAACGTGCGCGAGCTGGAGGGGAGCCTGAACCGCCTGGTCGCCCACGCCAACCTGTTCAGCCGCCCCATCACCCTGGAAAGCACGCAGGAGGTCCTGCACGACATCCTCAAGGCGCATGACCGCCGCGTCACCATCGAGGAAATCCAGAAGCGCGTCGCCGAGCACTGGAACATTCGCCTGGCCGACATGAGCAGCGCCCGCCGCGCCCGCGCCGTCGCCCGTCCGCGTCAGGTGGCGATGTACCTGGCGAAGCAGCTCACCAGCCGGTCGTTGCCAGAGATCGGCCGCAAGTTCGGCAACCGTGACCACACGACGGTGATGCACGCGGTGAAGGTGGTAGCCGAGCTGATCGAGACCGACGCCGACTTCGGCGAGCGGGTGGAGCTGCTGCGGCGCATGCTCGAAAGCTGACCTCCGAAAGCTGGCCACGCCGGTTTGCCATGGGGGGCGCATCCGCTAAGGTGTGCGCCCGCGCTGCCCAACAGGAAGCATCCCATGAAGTTCAAGGCCGACCGCGCGACCCTGCTGAAGGCGCTGGCCCACATCCAGAGCGTCGCGGAAAAGCGCAACACCATCCCCATCCTGGCCAACGCCTTGATCCAGGTGCGCGACGGCAAGCTGAGCTTCACCGCGACCGACATGGAGATCGCCATCGTCGAGGAGGTGGCCGCCAGCGCCTCCCGCGACGGCGCCACCACTGCCCCGGCCGCCACCCTGTACGAGATTGTCCGCAAGCTGCCCGAGGGCGCGGAGCTTGAGTTCGAGACCGCCAGCGAGGGCGCGCAGATGACTCTGCGCGCCGGCCGCTACGCCACCAGCCTGGTGACGCTGCCGACTGACGATTTCCCCAGCATGACCGCCGGAAGCCTGCCGCACAGCTTCAAGCTGACGGGCCTCGCCCTGCGTGGCCTGATCGACCGCACCCGGTTCGCCATCAGCACGGAGGAGACGCGCTACTACCTGAACGGCATCTACCTGCACGCCGCCGAGGGCGACGCCGGCCACGTATTGCGCGCCGTTGCCACCGACGGCCATCGCCTGGCCCGCGTCGAGGAGCCGATCCCCGAGGGCGCCGCCGGGATGCCCGGCGTCATCATCCCGCGCAAGACCGTCGCCGAAATCCGCAAGCTGCTCGACGAGGAGGGCGGCGAGGTCGAGATCGCCCTGTCGGACACCCGCATCCAATTCAAGGCCGGCCCGATCACCCTGACGAGCAAGCTGATCGACGGCACCTTCCCCGAGTACGAGCGGGTGATCCCCAAGGACAACGACAAGGTGCTGCGCGTCGGCAAGAAGGACTTCTCCGACGCCGTCGCCCGGGTGGCCGCCATCAGCAGCGAGCGGTCGCGCCCGGTGAAGATGGCCTTGGCGCAGGACCTGCTGACCCTATCCGCCGCCAGCCCGGACCAGGGCACGGCGAGCGAGGAGCTGGACGGCGGCCGGGTGGCATATGCCTCTTCCCCGCTGGAGATCGGCTTCCAGGCGCGCTACCTCAACGACATCACCGACCAGATTGCGGACAAGGTGGAGTTCCACTTCTCCGACGGCTCCGCCCCGACCGTCGTGCGCGACGGCGGCGACAGCAGCGCGCTGTATGTGCTCATGCCGATGCGTGTGTAGGCCGGCGCCCGCTAACCCGGCGTGCTGAGGCTCACGCGCCTCACCCTCACGCAGTTCCGCAACTACCCGGCCCTGACCTGGCGGCCCGCCGCGCGGGTGGCGGTCATCACCGGCCCGAACGGCTCCGGCAAGACCAACCTGCTGGAGGCGGTGTCCCTGCTGCAGCCCGGCCGTGGCCTGCGCGGCGCA
>JAABUX010001032.1_pt1 | contig 44022 bp, 41 predicted proteins | sample 5561851 | NCBI WGS metagenome assembly JAABUX01 (sample SAMN10711883, study PRJNA513361) | rock metagenome | isolation source: Antarctica rocks | place: Antarctica: Victoria Land, Richard Nunatak red sandstone | collected 2016-01-03 | reverse complement strand
GCAAACGTCGCCGAAACGTGACGGCTCCTATATCATGGAGGTATGCGCAACGATACCGATAGCGACACGACACAGGCTTCTATGGACCAGCCCGACGACGACGAATATCTGCGGCAAACCAGCGGAAGCAGGGCGCTCTCCAATCGCACCTTGCTGATCATCATCGTCGCCTTCATCGTCATCGGCGCGGTCGCCCTCGGCGGCCCGGTCGTGGTGATGATGTTCCACCATTAGGCAGAGGCAACCCTCATCCCTAACTCGTCGTTCGTGCGGATAGATCAACTGCCTCAGGGAGATGCACGAGGAGTCCGTGGACGGCGCACGATGTGCGCGACCGAGCCGTAGGTCTCGCCCTCAAGCGACGCCAAAGTGTTGTGCTCAATATCCTCGGCGCGTCCGAGTTTGCTTGTCCAGGCGCCAAACCTCCAGATGCGAGACAGACATCTATGAGACGTACCCTCTCGCCCGCCCCCAATTGAGCCAGGCGTCAGTCGCTGCATCGACGTCATCCGTCGAGCGCGCGGGGTCCTCGCCCGTGATTGCATGCAGCGCCCAGAACCAGTGGTCCGGCCTCCGTTCGAGCTCTTGCAAGATAAGCGGCAGCACGGGCTGTCCCATACCGATAATCCTTTAGTAGCTCGGGTGCATCGCCGCCTTTGTCGGCGACGAGAGCATCATCGTCTCGTCACGCCACTGCTCGGCCAAAGCCTCGAACTCTTGTTGCGACGAGCGATCCTCGTGTATGCTCCTGCTCCGCAACGATTCCGCGAAAGTGAGAACCTCCCGCTGCCGCTCGCGCGGCAACTGCCGCAACCTCTCCAACACGTCTTGTTCGATGCTCATCCGCAACTCCTTTGCTCTCTTTGTACCACGACGGCGCATTCGGTGAGCAAGGCGCGCTGCTTGCCATAGATGAGACAGTGCTACGAGCCCAATGGGACGCGCTACTATACTTTTGGGGCGACAAGTATACTAACGCGACGGCTAATGATACTTGGGTATCATTAGGATACGTTTCACGGGGGGCTAGAGATGGAGGCGCGTTGCCTTCGGTGGCCGTGAAGGCACTGCCATACCCTGAGTGCCGCCCGAACGAATGACTGATACAAGCGATAGGAGGGATCATGGCTGTCGATCCGCACCAGAATGTGTCGCTGCCAGGAGACAATACCCGTGAGAAGGCAGCTCTTGTGCGATTGAAGAATCTTCTCCATAGCGTTCGTGGTCGCGATTTGCGCTTGGTAGCCTCGGATGGCGAGTCGCTCACGCTGCCCGATGCCCTGCGCGATGTGCTCTCCGTAGCCACGGATGCGCTTGCACGCGGTGAGACCGTGACGCTTGCGCCACTCCAACCCGAGATCAGTGTGTCCCAGGCGGCAACGCTGCTCGGTATCTCCCAATCACACCTCGTCAAGTTGCTCGACGACGGCACCATACCGTCCCAGTTCGATGGGACGCAGCGGCAGGTCAATCTGCTCGACCTATACGCCTACAAAGAGCGTCGCCGGCAACGCAGCCAGCATCTCCTACAGGACATGACTCGAATCGCTGAGGAGAGCGTCGGAGGCTACGATTAAGCACGGTGTCCAATGACGCATCCGGTGCGCCGCGCATCATTGCCGACGCAAACGTGCTCTTCCCGGCCTCGCTACGGGACACGCTCTTTCGCGCACACGAAGTCGGCCTTATCGACGTTCGGCTGAGTGCACGGATATGGGAGGAGGTGACGCGCAACCTCCTGAGCACGGGTAGGATGACGCAGCAGCAGGTCACACATCTCGACGAAGCGGCGCGGGAGTTTTTCGCCTTGCAGGGCATGCTAGTTGAGGACTATGAGTCCCTTATCCCCACGCTTACGTGCGACGCGAAGGACCGCCACGTTCTCGCCGCCGCTATTCAGGTCGAGGCTCCGACCATCGTCACAGTGAACTTGAAGGACTTTCCGTCCACCTCTCTTGCGCCCTTCGCCATCGAAGTCAATCATCCCGATATATTCCTAGATCGCCTTTGGAACGCGCATCCCATCGCGCTCGTCAGTCTCCTCCACGCGCAGGCAGCCGCGAAGACACGACCACCGCAAACTGTCGAGCAACTTCTCGATATCCTCGCCATACACGTTCCACGGTTCGTGGCGCACGTACGACCTACAGTGCTTATGCATTAGAGAATCTCGTTCTAGAGCAAGCCCAACGGCAGATTTTATCCGCGAGCAGTTACTCCTTTTTTGTTTGGCCACTACATGTAGCGGTTATACGCGCTGCTGAACCACTGCATGTAGCGCGTAAAGCGGCATCTACTTGACGATAACCGAAAAGTGCAAAGAGAGTGCCTCGCATGACCTAACTCATCTGAGCAATATATCGCATTATACTCCAGGCATCGTCGGGCGTGGTTTGTAGGGGTGGCAGGGCGATGGCTTGGCCAGCCGCTTGAGCTAGCCGAAGCGCAGGCCCGCGCGGTAGGGACGGCCGTAGAGCACCTGAAGGGCCTCGATCTCGTTGCGGTGCTCCTCGATAAAGGCGCGGAAGCCTTCGACCAACCCCTTGGCGCGCTGCCGCACCTGCGCGTCGTGACCGGCGTAGAGCAGCGTGTCGATGGAGACCTCCTCGATGACCTGCTCGGAGGCCGTCTGCAGTTTCATGATGCGCGCCTGCAGCCGCACGTTGGTGAAGGGACGCAGCACGGCGCGCATCAACTCCTTAGCGGCCGCGGCCAGCCCCTCCGGCGTGGGCTCGGCGTCGGGCAGCAAACCCTGCATGCGAATGGCTACACCGGGACCCACGTAGATGTCCATCCTGGCGCGGTCCTGCACCAGCCAACCGGCCGCAGCCAGTTGGCGGTCGATCTCCTGCCTGGCCTGCTCCTCGGGCGTCATCCTCGCTACCTCTCGTCGGCGTCTCTACGCCATCGGAATCATGGTACGACATTTGTGGCTCCGTCACCCGTGGTTCACGCCATACGGCGTGAGTCGATCGTTGTATAGCGTTTCAGGTAAAGAAGCAGAGTCTAAGGGCTGTGTTGACACTCACCGGACGAACCGTTTATCTGAAACATTATCTGAGAGTCTATAGCTCCGTAGCTACACGCCTACTCGCGATGACTGCCTCCGTCGCTGTAATCCCGAGCCCTGTAAAATCCGAGGAGAGGGGGAAAGGAGTGAGCCGTGGGCCTGACACAGCGGGTAACTGATCGTGTGCGCGAGGCCTTTCCCACCCCACCGGATCAAGAGGACATCCGCACAGCCTTGTCATGGTACGGAGAGGAGTCGTACGAGCGCGAGCAGGAGCGCGTCCAGATAGCAATCCTTGATCTGGCGAAAGGCAGCACGGATCAGGCGCCTGACTATGTCCTGGCCGCGAAAGAGGACTACCGTGATACGCTCTACTGGGCCTACTACTATTATCCCAAAGGCAGCTCGACGACGTGATGGACCTGCCGTAGCGCGGTGATGCGGTATCCTTGACGATGTGGAGCTACGGATAGGGCAGGGCTACGACGTGCATCCGCTGGAGGCGGGGCGGCGGTTGGTGCTGGGCGGCGTGGAGATCGCGCACGAGCGCGGCCTCGCCGGCCACTCCGATGCTGATGTGTTGCTGCACGCCATCGCCGACGCCGTGCTTGGCGCGGCGGGACAGGGCGACATCGGGCTGCACTTCCCGCCCTCTGATGATCGCTGGCGCGACGCCTCCAGCCTCGACCTGCTGGCGCGCGTCGTCGAGATCGTGCGCATAAGAAATTGGAGCGTGGTCAACGTCGACGCCACGGTTATCGCGGAGCGCCCGCGCATCGCGCCGCACGCGCCCTTGATGCGTGAGCGCATCGCCGCGCGGCTGGGCATCCCGACCGACGCCGTCGGCGTCAAGGCGACGACCAATGAGCGCCTGGGCGCGTTGGGCCGCGAGGAAGGCATCGCAGCGCTCGCAGTGGCGTTGCTTAGCCGATAGCTGTTAGCCTTATAGTAATTAGCCATTAGTAATTAGCCAGGTGTGCGAACGACTGGCTCTGTGCCATCGGCAGTTTCACAAAGTATTACTAGTTAACGGCTAATGGCTAACGGCTAATTACTAATAGCTAACGGCTAAAGGACCCAACAGTGCCGCTACGCATCTACGACACCCTGGCCGCCGCCAAGAAGCCGTTCGAGCCGCTGGGCTCGCCGGTCAAGATCTACTTCTGCGGCCTGACGCCCAAGAACTACCCGCACCTCGGCCACGCCAAATCGTTCGTGATGGCCGACGTGATGGCTCGCTACCTGCGCTTCCTCGGCCACGAGGTGCGTTACGTGCAAAACTTCACCGACATCGACGATAAGACCATCGCCAAGGCTCGCGAGGAAGGCGTCACCGTCGAGGAGGTGGTGCGCAAGTACACCGACGCCTACTTCCGCAACATGGATGCCCTGGGCTGCGGACGCGCCGACAGCTATCCCACCGCCACGGGGGCCATTCCCGGCATCATCCGCATGGTGGAAGGGCTGATCGAGCGGGGTTACGCCTACGCCGTCAGCGGCAACGTCTATTATATCGTCGATCGCTTCGAGTCCTATGGCCTGCTCTCCAAGCGAACCGCCGGCGATAACCAGGCCGGCGCGGGCCTGCGCGCGCGCGGCAAGTCCGTCGCCGCCGACGTCCTGGCCGAAGAGAGCGTGGAGACCGGTCAGGCGGCCGCGAGCGGGGTCTCCGAGGAGATAGCCGCGCCATCCACGCTATCAGCATCGACGGACGTGGCGGAGACGACAGGGACATCCGCCACGGCTGAGACGGAGACCGACCTCACGCGCGACGAGGGCTACATCGTCTCGCTCTCGGCCGACCTCGCCGACGCGGTCGACGAGGCCACGGCGCTGGTCGAGAAACGCGATCCGCGCGACTTCGCGCTCTGGAAGGCGTCCAAGCCCGGCGAGCCCTGGTGGCAGAGCCCCTGGGGACAGGGCCGGCCGGCCTGGCACATCGAGTGCAGCACCATGATCTTCGAGGAGTTGGGTGAACAGATTGACATCCACGGCGGCGGGCAGGACCTCATCTTCCCGCACCATGAGAACGAGATCGCGCAAAGCGAGGCCTACTCCGGCCGTAGCCCCTTCGTCAACTACTGGGTGCACATCGCCCCGCTCAACGTGGTGACCGCGGCCGGCCAGCAGCAGAAGATGGCGCACTCGCTGGGCAACTTCACCACCATCAACTTCCTGCTGGAGCACTTCGAGCCCGGCGTGGTGCGGCTCTACCTGCTCTCGCAGCACTACCGCTCGCCCGTGACCTTTGAGCTCTCCGTCCTGGCCGACGCCAGGCAGGGCTGGGAGCGGCTGCGCGCCGTCTATAGCAACGTGGCCCTGCTGCGCGGCTGGGCGCCGTATCGCGACATCAGGGCCGACCAGCCCATCAGCATGGAGCTGACCAAACGCGGGCGCGGCCTGCGCGAGGCTATCGACGCGGCGGACCGCGACTTCAGGACCGGGATGAACGACGACTTCAACACCTCGCAGGCCATCGCTGCCCTCTACGACCTCGCGCGCGAGCTCAACCGCTTTAAGGACAGCCTCTCTACCCCGCAAGCCGTCACGCCGACGGCTAAAGGCCTGGTCGAGGACGCCTTTGCCATGATCGAGCGGATCATGGCCGTGCTTGGCCTACCGGCGCCCGACGTGGGGACGGGCGCGGACGAGCGGACGACCCGGCGCGTGGAGGGCCTGCTGGCCGAGCGCGAACGCCTGCGCGCCGAGCGCGACTTTGCCGGGGCCGACCGCGTGCGCGATGAACTGAGCGCCCTCGGCGTACTAGTGGAGGACCACCCGCAGGGCAAGGTGTGGCGCCTGCGCCCGCCCCAACGAGCGGTGATCTTCGACATGGACGGCCTGCTGGTCGATACGGAACGGCTACAGTTCGGAGCCACCGACCTCGTGCTGCGGGATCGCTACGGCGTCTCGCTGCCGCACGACGTGATGGTCTCGCTGGTGGGACGCCGCTCGGACGAGTGCTGGGCGCGGCTGCGCGAACTCTACGGGCTGCGCGAGAGCACCGAGGAGTTGGAGGCGCTGCAGACCGAGCGCTACGGCCCGATGCTGCGCGAACAGGCCGAGCCGATGCCCGGCGCCCTGGAACTGGTGCACATCCTGCACGCCCTGGACTACCCGCTGGCCATCGCCTCGTCCAGTCCCCTGTGGCAGATCGAGACCGTGGTGGAGCGGTTCAATCTCGGCGACGCCATCGGAGCCTGGGCCTCGGGCGAAGAGGTCGCGCACGGCAAGCCTGCTCCCGATGTCTACCTGCTGGCGGCGGAGCGGCTGGGAGTAGCGCCGGAACGTTGCCTCGCATTGGAGGACTCGGGTCCCGGTACCGCCGCGGCCAAAGCGGCCGGCATGCTCGCCGTGGCCGTCCCCAGCGACGACACGGTCAGCCACGACTTCACCAGGGCTGACCTGATCCTGCCCACGCTGGCCGGCGCCGCGCCCACCATCACGGGACTGCTACGGACGCGTGAGTAGCCCTCACCCCTGCCGCATGGGCCTGCGACTGCGGTCGCATGGCAAACCACGGACACTGCGGTGTCAGGATGAGGGCCTGCGACTGACCTGCCAAACCGGCATGTCCGCGGATGTGGGGGCCTGGTTAATCTGGTCGCATGGCGAAACACCGCCCCCCCGTCATTGGATGTGGAACGACAAGTGGGGGCAGTCGTACCCTCTGGGACCGCCGGCTTCCAGCCGGCATGCGCTTGCTTTCCACCCTGTTAGGAGCACAGGTCCCGTTGGCCGCGTCAGCATCGTCCTGACCCAAAACCGCTCTAGCCACGGGACTGGGAGCGCGGGCGGGCCGCCCTCTTCGGCCCACGGGACTGGGAGCGTGGGCGGCCCGCCCGCTTCGGCCCGTCTCCCGTTGCCTCGCGACCACTCATCGGAACGCGGTCGTACCGGGAGCGCGGGCATCCCTCCCGCCAGGTCCCGCGGCCGACGCTTTGGAGGCAACCAATCTGGCGGCCGCGACAGAAGCGGGCGAGCCGCCCGCGCTCCCAGTCCCGACGCCGCACGCCCATGGTGGGCCGCCCGCACTCCCAGTCCCGACGCCGCACGCCCATGGTGGGCCGCCCGCACTCCCAGTCCCGACGCCGCACGCCTATGAGTGCTGACGTGATAGGCAAAGGAGCGTGGGCACTGGAGTTGCTGCGCTGTCCCTTTTGCATGTCCGAGCTTGCGATCGGCACGCGGCGCCTGGATGGAGTGATGCGGGACTCGGATGGGGCGCCGCAGGACCAGGGCGGGGTAATCGAACAAGGGCGGGAACAAGGGAGTTGGGTGCTGCGCTGCGGTGGTTGCGAGCGGGTCTATCCGTTCCACCACGTGCCATTCAGTCGCGCGGGAGGTGATGCTGGACGGTCTGTGCTGATCCCACGGCTGCGGCGTGGCGACGATCTTGCCACGCTGGAGCAGGACATCGTGGTCAACCGCGTCGACCTCGACTCGACACGGCTTGACCGGCGCCAGCACGTCGCCCAGGCCGAGCGGCGGGAGAGGTTCCTGCAAGCGGTCATGGGCCGCGTCCCCGAGCCCTACGCCATCCTGGCCGCGCGCGACCGGTCAAACGGCAGGGATGAACAGACCGTCTCGCCGCACGAGGCCGCCGCGCTCGATCGCTTCCTCAACGCGCTGCCCGGCGCTTCCCGCGGCGGCGGAAACGGCGGGACCACCACCGGCGCGGACGGAGGCGGGTGGACGACCGTGCTCGACCTGGCCTGCGGTGAGGGCGACTGGGCGGCGCGGTTGGTGGAGCGCGGGTATGGCCGGGGGCTGCGCGCGATTGGGCTGGACGGTAGCCTGCCCAGCCTGCGCCGCGCCGTGACAAGCGCGACCGAGGCCAACCACAACCAGGACACCCTGTTCGTGGACGGCGACATGATGGAGATGCCGCTGGCGTCCGCCGCTTTCGACGGCGTGTGGTGCCACGAGGCCTTCGAGTACGTGCGGCCCGACCGGCGCACCGTCTTCTTCCGCCAGGTCAACCGCGTGCTGCGGCCGGGCGGCGTGCTGTTCCTCTCTGCCGAGACGGCCGGCCTGCGCGCCATCGCACGCCAGTACCTGCTGTGGCGCCTTCTGTATCGCAAGCCGGTCATCTTCTGGGAATGCCTCTATCCTCTGCCGCGGGCGCACGGCGGAGGCTGGCACTATCACACCATGACGGCGGCGCACACCCTGCGCGATCTCTGCCGCGCGCACGGCTTCGCGGTGCTTTCTCTACAACAGGCAGGATCACTATGGCTGCTGCTGGCCCGCAAGCAGGAAGGGACACGCTAGATGGCGAAGTTCGAGCCCGATGTCTACGGACGCTGGCCGGTGCTGGAGGCGTTGCGCGCGGGGCACGTGGCCCGCGTCTTCGTGGCCCGCGAAGCCCGCGCCGCGCCGGTACTGCGCGACATCCAGGAGGAGGCGCGTACGGCCAACGTGCCGGTGCAAGCGGTGCCGCGCGCCGAGATGGAGCGCACTCTGGCCAACCGCAACCACCAGGGCGTGGCAGCAGCGTACCACCAACACCCCTACGCCTCGCTCGACGAGATCGTCGCCCTGGCGGCGGGGTCAGACGAGCCGGGCCTGGTCCTGCTGCTCGACGGCGTGCAGGATCCTGGCAACGTGGGCTCCTTGTTGCGCAGCGGCGAGGCCGCCGGCGTGCACGGCGTGGTGCTGCCGCGCCACCGCGCCGCCGGGGTGACACCCGCCGTGGTGCGCGCCTCGGCGGGCGCGGCGGAGCACCTGGCCATCGCCCAGGAAACCAACCTGACGCGCACCATCGCCTGGTTCAAGGAGCAGGGCTACTGGGCGGTAGGGCTGGACGAGGAGAGCAGCACGCCGTATGACCGCATCGACGGCAACCGCCCGCTGGTCGTGGTGGTGGGCGGCGAGGGCAAAGGCATCACGCGGCTGGTGCGCGAGGCCTGCGATACGCTGGTGCGGCTGCCCATGCGCGGCCGCGTCGGCTCGCTCAACGCCGCCGTCGCCGGGGCCATCCTGCTGTACGAAGTCCGCCGCCAACGGGAGAAATAGTAGGCAGTAGGCAGTAGGCAGTAGGCAGTAGGCAGACGTTGGGCTATACGAGCGGTAGGAGGCGTGGCGATGGCGCACCAGGAGCCGCGAAGAGGCGATCACATAGAGGGCAAGGCCTTACTAATGCCCTCTGGATACGGTACAGTGAGGGCATTGGAGGGGCGTAATGTTCCGAGGAGACAACGACAAGTGAGGAGACAATAATGGCTCTGGCTGCGGCGACGATAGACCAGGATGAGCGAGCCATGCTGGAGCACGTCCACCAGCAGGCTCTACGTGTGCCGATCAAGGATGCGGCGTGTGAGTTACAGGCGCTCCTAACTCGTCGCATCGCCGCTTATGTGGTGGGAGTCAAGGACCCCAAGACAATCACGCGTTGGATCAACGGCACGGTCGCGGAGATCAAGCCCGAGAGCGAGACGCGCCTGCGCACGGCTTATGAGATTATCACCTTCCTGACGCGATTCGATGCGCCGGATACGGTCCGCGCCTGGTTCATCGGGATGTGCCCGCAACTCGGAGATGTCTCTCCCGCTCAGGTGATTCACGATGGGCGCCTGGAGGATGCCCTGTACGCGGCGCGAGCCTTTGCCGCGTATGGCTAGCGAGTTGGAGACATCTCCCGCTCCACGGGCGCCTGTGTACCGCGTCGGCCGCCTGCCCAACCCCTTCGCAATCCCCTCGTGGGCCTACGCGCGGCCCGATGGAACGTTCGACGGCCGCTTCGATGACCCGCGTGGCCGTCGTGGCCTACCAGAGGCGCAACGCTTTCGTGTGCTCTAGTTTGCGACCGAGAGCGCCGCAGCTTTCGGGGAAACCCTTGCATCTCTGCGGCCCGATCTTATGCTGTTGTCGAACGCCGGCGCCATGCCTCCTGGATCGAGGGCCGCGCGGCCCGTCATCCCCGCCTCCTGGCGTCTCGGACGCCGTCTTGGCGCCGCCACACTCAGATCATCGCTCCCTTTTGTCGACCTCGCGGCTTCGGAGACAACGCAGAGGATACGCGCGGATCTCTCCACAGTGGCTCTTGGACTTGGCTTGAACGACATCGATTTTAGCACGGTTGTGGGGCTACAACGTATCTTCACACAGGAGATAGCCCGCTACGTCTACGATCAGGTACGGACGACAGGAGCCCCGAGTTACGCCGGCCTACGCTATCTATCCCGTCTCAACCCATCCTGGGAATGTTGGGGGGTCTTTGCAGATCGACTGAGCCACAACGTCATCCAGGTGACGACGATCCCGGCCAACCACCCCGGTCTCTATGAGGCCGCGCGTATCCTCGAGTTGGCCATCGAGGTATCGACCGGCCGGTATCTCTACCCATGAATCCATAAGCTCAGCATAACGACGTGACCTCGTCTCATAATCCGTGCCATGTGCGTCCCACGTCATAGCTCATCGTCCCCCATCGCAACCTATATGGAGGTCGGAGACGACGTCGCGTGGAGGCGCGAATAGTGCACGGCGACGCTCGTCGTCAGGCGCACCCGCCGCGTGCGGGTGTCCAGAACCCCCGTCGCGTACACGTGCTGCCCTGGTCGCAGCGCGCTCAGCGTCGTCCGCGCCCCGCCGCGCGCCGTGATCACCGTGGCCGCGTTGAGCGCCACGGTCAGCGTGGCGCCGGCCCGAGACCGGTGGTTCACGGCACGGCGGCGGTGAGGACTTTATCGACCAGGGCCTCGGCGTATGCGTCGTCCGTCGGCTGGATACCGAACAGGACGCGGAAGTACAGCGGGGCGACAAGGTGGTCGATCACCTGGGGCAGCGTGGGCGAGAATTCGCCGCGGTCACGGCCGCGCTGCAGCATCGCCGCGACCTGGTCGTTGCGCTCGCGGAGGCACAGGCCGCGCCCATGCCGGTCGGCGGCGTTGACCACGGTGCGCAGAGAGGCCAGACCATCCGGCTTGCTGATGTCGGCAAGCAGACCCTTGGCCCAGGCCGTCAGGTCGCCGCGCAGACTGCCAGTGTCGGGGAGCGCGCTGTCCGCGGTCAGGCGGGTGACGGCGACGGCCGCCAGCAGGCGTTGCGCGTCCCCCCAGCGCCGGTAGATGCTCGTGGGGTTGACCCCCGCGCGAACGGCAACCGCCGGAATGGTGACATGCTCGTGGCCGCGTTCGCTGATCAACTCGCCGACGGCCTGATACACGGCGGCCTGGACGCGGGCGCTGCGCCCGCCCGGCCGAACGCTGCCCTGATTAATCGCTGCCATACCCTATTCTATCGCAAAACATCTTGCTTTAGGAGGGATTTTGCTGCTATAATCACTACTATAGCAAAGATGTTGGCATTAGTGGCGTCGGGCATCGACCGGCTGGGCGCGAGAGAGCAAGGTGTACGGGTGACGGACAGCAGAGACGATGTACTGGCCACGCGCGACGCGGTCGTTGACCGTGGACCCGCGCGGCTGCCCCGCACGGCTGCCTTCTGGGCGCTCGGCGCGATCCTGTTGGCCTTCCTGTTCGCCGCGAGCGCGCCCTCGCCGCTGTACGTCGTCTACCAGGCGCGCTGGGGTTTCTCGGCGGCTACGTTGACCACGGTGTTCGCCGTCTACGCCCTCGCCCTCTTGATCGCCCTTGTGACCGTGGGGGCGCTGTCGGATGACGTCGGCCGGCGACCCGTCCTGGCCGCGGCCTTGCTCGTCGAGGCGCTGAGCATGGTGTTGTTTATCGCGGCCGACGGGGTTGGCTGGCTTCTTGCCGCCCGTGCCGTGCAGGGTCTCGCGACCGGGACCGCGACCGGGGCCATCAGCGCGTCCTTGATCGATCTGCAGCCGGAGCGGAATCCACGCCTCGGGGCGCTGGTCAACAGCACCGCGCCGAGCGTGGGCCTGGCCACGGGGGCGCTCGGATCGGGCCTGCTGGTGCAGTTCGCCCCCGCGCCGACGACCCTTGTCTTCGCGGCGCTGGTCGTGGCCTTCGCCGCCGCGCTGCTCGGGGTCGCGCTGATGCCCGAGACGGCCCGGCGCCGTCCCGGAGCGGTCGCGTCCTTGCGCCCCCGCGTGAGCGTGCCCCGCCGCATCCGCCCCGATTTCCTCGTCGTCACCCCGTGTCTCATCGCGACGTGGGCGCTGGGCGGTCTGTACCTCTCGCTCGGGCCGTCGCTTGCCGCCGGGGTCCTGCACATCCAGAGCCATCTCGTCGGCGGCCTGGTAATCTTTGCGCTGACCGGGATGGGGGTGATCGGATCGCTGACGCTGCGAGATGGGGCGTCGCGCCGCGTGATGGTCGTCGGGTCGATGGTCCTCGCCGTGGGCGCGGGCGTGACCCTGCTCGCCCTGGCGCTGACGTCCACGGTTGTGTTTTTCCTCGGCACGGCGATCGCGGGTTTCGGTTTCGGCACGGCGTTCCTGGGGGCGTTCCGGACGTTGAGTGTGCTGGCGGAGCCCGGAGAGCGGGCGGAGTTATTCGCGACCGTGTACGTGGTCAACTACCTGGCGTTCAGCCTGCCGGCCATCGCGGCCGGGCTGGCCGCCTCTCCACTTGGCCTGCGGCGGACAGCCACCGTCTACGGCGTCGTGGTGATCCTGTTCGCCATGTCGGCGGTGCTCGGGCTCGACGCGCGGCGGTCTCGTAAGGCGAGCCGCACAGCTACTGACCCGCAGGCGGCGCCATCGTGTCCCCAGGTGGGGTAGGGATAAATCGTTGGCACGCGGAAGGTCTGGAGTCATCAGAGCTTTTGCGCGCCTACGATAAACCCTGACGGATGCCGTCCCTGGCAGTGGTAGTACACTGCACTCATGCGCCCTAAAGACCGTCGAGCCCGTGCAGGGCGCGGCCCGGAGGCGCGATCAACGCCCTCACCAGGACGAACTGGGAGGGGGTTGGGGTCACACCCGACATCGCCGTGCCGCAAGAGGCGGCGCCGCGGACGGCGCATAGGGCCGCGCTCACCGAGGCGCTGGCGCGGCGCGAGGGCAGTCCGACGCAACCGAGCAAGGATCTTGTCGAGGAAGCGCGGACGGCGCTGGGGGAACTCGAGGAAGCGTCAGGACGTTGAGCCCGTTCTGATTGGAGGTTTGATGATCACACCCGATATACTGCGCCTCGTCCCGCTCTTCGCCGAGCTCGACGACGCCGACTTGCAAGAGATTGCCGCCGCGGCGGCCGATATTCGCCTCGTCGCCGACGAGTGGCTGGTGCGCGAGGGTGAGACCCCGGCGTTCTTCGCCCTGCTCGCGGGCGAGCTCGAAGTCACAAAGACGGTCGCCGGCGCGGAGCGCGTCATCGACCACTACCACGTCGGGGATTCGTTCGGTGAGGTGCCGCTCCTGCTGGGCTCGACGACCGTGGCGAACCTGCGTGCGGTGGGCGATGTCCGCGTGCTGCGGCTCGACGCCACGGAGTTCCACTACCTCCTGGCGCGCTCGGAGCGGATGGCGGCCGCCGTCATGCGCACTATGGCCCGGCGCGTTGGCAACCTGCGCCGCCTCTCGATCGAGACGCCAGCGGAGACGACGCTGATCGTCGGGCATCGCGCGGACCTGGCCTGCTACGACCTGCGCGACTTCTTCTCGCGCAACCACCTCGCCTTTCGCTGGCTCGATCCCGACGACCCGGCCGCCGCGCCACTGATTCCGGCGGGCGTCGGCGACGGCCCCTATCCCGCCGTCGTGTTCCCGGACGGGTCGCTGCTCGCGCTGCCCTCGCCGCGCCAGGTCGCGGACCGGCTGGGCCTGCAGACCGCGCCGCGGCGACCGGCCTACGACGTGGCCATCGTCGGCGGCGGACCCGCCGGCCTGGCGGCCGCGGTCTACGGCGCGTCGGAAGGGCTGAGCACGCTGATGATCGAGCGTGACGCTCCCGGCGGCCAGGCGGGGGCCTCCTCGCGCATCGAAAACTACCTTGGCTTCCCCACCGGCCTCTCAGGCGACGAGCTCAGCGCGCGCGCCCTGCAGCAGGCGACGCGCTTCGGGACCGAGATCGTCGTGGCGCGCGAGGTGACGGCGCTACGCCTTGGCGCGGATGCCCACGACCATGAGATCGTGCTCGACGGGGACGAAACCGTCGGAGCGCGCAGCATCATCCTGGCGACCGGAGTCTCGTGGCGGTCGCTGGCGGTCCCCGGAGCCGACGAACTCGTCGGCCAGGGCATCTACTACGGCGCGGCGCGCACCGAGGCGCCGAGCGTTCGCGGCAAGGACGTGTACCTCGTCGGCGGCGGCAATTCCGCCGGCCAGGCCGCGATGTTCTTTGCCAGCTATGCGCGGTGCGTCACGTTGCTGATCCGGGCGTCCTCCATCGAACAGGGCATGTCGCACTACCTGATCGACCAGCTCGCGACCAAGCGCAACGTCGTCGTGCGCACGGGCGCGACGGTCGTCGCGGCCCACGGCCGCGGCCATCTGGACGCGATCACGGTGCGCGACGAGGTGACGCGCGCAACCGAGCGCTATGAGACGGACGCGCTCTTCGTGTTCATCGGGGCCGACGCCGAGACGGGCTGGCTGCCGCCGGAGATCGCGCGCGACGAGCGCGGCTACGTCCTGACCGGCCCCGACGCCCAGGCGTCGGGCACATGGCGGCTGGAGCGCGACCCGTACCTGCTCGAGACCACCGTGCCCGGGGTCTTCGCGGCGGGCGACCTGCGCCACGGCTCGATCAAGCGCGTCGCCTCCGGTGTTGGGGAGGGCAGCATGGCCATCGCCTTCATCCATCAGTATCTGGCCTTGTCAGCGACCGAAGCGCCGCCGGTCACGGCGGTTGCCGGATGAGACGAGATTGAACAAACGTCCTATACTGTAGGCAGGAGCGCATCCGTCAGAGGGGTGCGCCATGACGGCAACTGATAGGACAAGAGGGGCGGACATGGACGGCGTGAATACATGGGGCTTGGATCTGAGTGAGGTGTGGCGCTGGGTGGGCGATGCCCTGGAGGACATTGCCCTGCCGGTGCTCCATCGCCGGCAAGTGGATGCGCTGTGCGCCGACGCGCTGGATCGCCACGCGCCGGCCGTCGCCGTCGAGGGGCAGGGAGCGGGGATCGCCGTCGATATCCTCGTCGGCGCGCGGCTGGCCGAGGCGTACCTGGACCGCTACGGACGAACGCCCAACGGCCGCTTTCTCGTCGCCGGACTGCGCGCCATCGCGCGCGATCTGTCGCTGGCGCCGACCGGTGAGCGCCGTCGACGATAGTGCTGCGCGTCGACGACAGACGACAGGCGACGCGAGGTGCAGCATACAATTGCGATGGTGGGCCGCAACCTGCGACTGAAGTCGCATGGCACACGACGGACACTAAAGTGTCTCTCCTGGCTGAGCGTGTGCCTGATCTGTCATACTCCGGGCTTCACACGAGGCATCCGTGCGACTTCAGTCGCCGTGGTTTGCCATGCGACTTCAGTCGCAGGCCCGCTCCCACAATCACAAAGTACATCCATCTCCGCGTCTGTCCCTTGACATCGCTAGTTAGTGAGTGTACACTAACAATATGAAGAGAGAAGGGACGGCCAGGGGCGAGCGCCAGTCGGCCGAGGAGCGGCGCGAGACGGTGCTGGCGGCGGCGATCGTCGAGTTCGCGGCCTATGGGCTGCACGGCGCCTCGACCGAGGACATTGCCCGGCGCGCGGGCATCTCGCAACCCTACATCTTCCGCCTCTTCGGAACCAAGAAGGACCTCTTCATCGCGGCGTGCAATCGCATCTACGAGCGCATCCATGACCTGTTCCAGGCGGCGGCCGCAACCGCGCCGGGGACCGACCCGGGCGCGGCCCTGGGCGCCATGGGCCTCTCGTATAAGGCGCTGATCGCAAGCCGCGACGAGCTGCTGCTGATCCTGCAATCCTTCGCGGCGGCGTCCGATCCCGAGGTGGGCGCGGCCATGCGGGAGCGCTTCGGCGCCCTGTACCGCTACGTGGAGGGTGTGTCCGGCGGGGACGAGCACGAGGCGCACACGTTTATGGCCTACGGCATGCTGCTGACCGTCACCGCCGCACTGCAGTTGCCGACGTTGCCGCGAGAGGAGGACACGAAGGAAGAATCGGTCGACACCTACCTATCCACGTTCGTAGACACGCTGCCCTGACCCCTTTTTTTTGCCGTCCGAAGTTAGTGACTAGTCACAACTAAGCAAGGAGAATACGATGACTACCGCCAACCGCTGGTGGACCTTCGCCGTCGTCTCGCTGGCCCTCTTCATGAGTATGCTCGACAACCTCGTCGTGACCACCGCCCTGCCCGCCATCGGCCGCGCGCTCCACGCCGGCGTCCCCGACCTGGAGTGGACCGTCAACGCCTACACCCTCGCCTTCACCGTCCTGATGATCCCCGCGGCGGCGCTCGGCGACCGCTTCGGCCACCGCCGCGTCCTGCTCAGCGGCGTGGTCCTCTTCACGCTCGGCTCGGCCGCCGCCGCGCTCTCCACGACCGCGCTGGGCTTGACCCTGGCCCGCGCCCTGCAGGGCATTGGCGGGGCCTGCATCACGCCGCTGACCCTGACCATCCTGATACGCGTCTTCCCCGCCGAGCAGCGCGCCGCGGCCATCGGCCTCTGGTCGGGTGTCTCGGGCCTGGGGCTGGCAGCGGGTCCGCTGATCGGCGGGGCCGTCGTCAACGGCTGGACCTGGAGCGCGGTGTTCTGGATCAATGTCCCCGTCGGCGTCGCGTTATTCGTGCTGGGCCGGCTGCGTCTGGCCCCGTCGCGCGGCGAGCGCCGGCCGCTCGACCTGCCGGGGGCCGCGCTGCTCGCGGCGGGGCTGCTCGGCGTCGTCTACGGCTTGATCCGCGGCAACACCCTGGGCTGGGGCAGCGGCCAGATCGTGGGCGCGTTGGTGGGCGGCGCGGTGCTGCTGGCCCTATTCCTGCGGCGTGAGCGCCGGGCGCGCGCGCCCATGCTCGACCTGGGGCTCTTCGCGGCGCGCGGCTTCTCCGTGGCCAACGCGGTCGGCTTCCTGATGAGCTTTGGCATGTTCGGCTCGATCTTCCTGATCACCCTGTTCGTGCAGCAGGTACAGGGCGCCTCGCCGCTACGCGCGGGGCTGATGACGATGCCGTGGACGGGCACGATCATGCTCGTCGCACCGTTTGCGGGTATCCTGGCCGGGCGCATCGGCCCGCGCCGCGTCGTCGTGGTTGGCATGGCCGCGCAAGCGCTCGCGCTGGCCCGCATCGGCGCCGTGGCCACGGCCGCCACGCCGTACGCCGATCTGCTGCCCGCCTTCATCCTGGGCGGCCTGGGCATGGGTCTGGCTTTCGCGCCGCTCTCGGAGGCCGTCGTCAGCGCCATCCCGGCCGCGCGGCAGGGCCAGGCCTCAGGCGCCTACAACACGTTGCGCGAGCTTGGCGGAGTCTTCGGCATCGCGGTGCTGGGGGCCGTGTTCCAGCATGTAGCTCCGACGCCGCCCCAGTTTGTCGACGGGTTCCGCGCCGCCGTCCTCACGGGCGCGGCTGTGCTGGGCGCCAGCGTCGTCATCGCCACCCTGCTGCCCGTCCGGGCGCGCGCCGCCTCCACCGCGGCTGTTCCCCAAACGGGGATTGCAGCGACGGAGGCGCTGGGCGCGTAGCGGGCGCGCGTCACTTTTTCGCGCGGCCCGCGTCGCCTCCACTGGGACCGCCGCGGTCTCCGCGGCCCTTGGCTGGCTGCACCGCCGATGACCGCCGACGACCGCTCGCGGGGCGTGCCGCGGGGACCGCGGCGGTCCCAGTAGAAACACTTTCCTCCCACAACGCGAAAAAGTGGCGCCTCCTGGCGCGCTACGCTCTTGCGCCGGCCTCACGCATCACGGGCGCTTGACGGCCTATCGGGTGTAAGAATTGGGCCATCTCGCGCATCAATAGATAGTGGAACGAGAAACGGGCACGGGCCGGCGCGGCAACCCTTTAGGCTGATGGGGCTGCCGCGTCCGCGAGCTCCTCGCCCGCTTCTCGCCACCCACTAGTCACTAGCCACTCCGGTCAAGTATGCTAGGTGTATATCACGCTCCTGACATCGCTAGCCCAAGGAGAAGAGCACCATGCAACGGACGTTTACGGTTGGTATCGAGGAAGAGTTCCAGCTGGTCGATCGCCAGACCTATGCGCTGCGCTCCCACATCAGTCAGATGCTCAAGGCCGGACGCGCCACGCTGGGGGACCAGATCAAGCCCGAGATGCTGCAATCTGTCGTGGAGGTCGGCACCAAAGCCTGCGCCAACATCGACGAGGCGGGCGAGCAGGTCCGTTTGCTGCGCAGCGCCCTCAGCCAGATCGCGGAGCGCGACGGCTTTGCCATTGCCGCCGCCGGCACGCACCCCTGGTCCGACTGGCGCGACCAGGAGATCACGGACCACGAGCGCTATCGTTCGCTGGTGCAGGACATGCAGGACGTCGTGCGGGCGCTGACCATCTTCGGCCTGCACGTCCATGTGGGCATCGACGACCGCCAACGCGCCGTCGAGATCATGAACGAGGCGCGCTATTTCCTGCCGCACCTGCTGGCGCTGTCCACCAACTCGCCCTTCTGGATGGGCCGCAAGACCGGCCTGCACTCCTATCGTTGCGTGATCTGGAACCGCTTCCCGCGCACCGGCATCCCCGAGTCGTTCGCCTCGTGGGACGAGTTCGAGAACCTGGTCGATTCGATGGTGCGCACCGGCTGCATCGACGACGGCAAGCGCATCTGGTGGGACATCCGTCCGCACCCCTACTTCTCCACGCTGGAGTTCCGCATCTGCGATATGCAGACCACGGTCGAGGAAACCCTCACCCTGGCCGCCCTGATGCAAGCCATCGTGGCCAAGCTCTACCGCCTGCGCGAGCGCAACCTGGGCTTCCGGCAGTACCACCGCAGCCTGCTGATGGAAAACCGTTGGCGCGCCATGCGGCACGGGCTGGACGGCCGCCTGATCGACTTCGGCAAGGAGCAGGAAGTCCCTATCAGCACCCTGATCGATGAGCTGCTCTCGTTCGTCGACGAGGTGGTGGACGACCTGGGCAGCCGCTCGCACATCGAGCACGTCCATACGATGATGGCCCGCGGCAACGGCGCGCAGCGCCAGCTCGCCGCCTACGAGCGCTCAGGAGGGGACCTGCGCGCCGTGGTCGAACAGATCGTGCGCGAGACCGCGGTCCAGACCCCGACGACGCCCGAGTGGATCATGCAGGCCCAGGACCTGGCCAAGCAACTGGAGCCGGCCTTCGGCCTGGTTTCGGCCTGAGCCGGCGATGCGCAGAGACTTCCACCGCTGGTTTAGCCCGTCGCTCGGCCGCAACATGGAGTTGCTGGTCTTCGGGCACGCCGGCGCGCCCGTGCTGGCCTTTCCCACGTCGATGGGCCGCTTCTATGAGTACGAGGACTTCGGGATGGTCGGCGCGCTCTCCGGGCACCTGGAGCGCGGCTGGGTCCAGTTGTTCTGTCCCGACGGCATCGACGGCGAGAGCTGGTACAATCGCTCCATCCCGCCGCACGACCGCGCGTTGCGGCACAATCAGTACGAGCGATACCTGCTCGACGAGGTCGTGCCGCTGATCCGCCAGGTCAACCCAAACGGGTTCCTGATGACCACCGGGGCCAGCTTCGGCGCCTACCACGCGGCGAACCTGGCCTTCAAGCACCCCGACCTGTTCAGTCGCGTGGTGGCTCTCAGCGGGCAGTATGACCTGGCCTTCCTGCTGCGCGGCTATATGGACGAGGACTGCTACTTCAACTCGCCCATGACCTACCTGCCCAACCTGGCGGACGAGCACTACCTCGGCGCCATGCGCGACCACCTGCAGATCATCCTGTGCGCGGGCGGCTGGAGCGACATCTGCCACCAGGGGACCATCGACCTGTCCGCCGTCCTGCGCGCCAGAGGTATCCCCCACACGCTCGACATCTGGGACCAGGCCTGGCACGACTGGCCCTGGTGGCGACAAATGACGCAAAAGCATATTTAGCCATTAGCCATTAGTAATTAGCCGTTAGCCTGACAAAGCTAACAGCTAATTACTAATGGCTAATGGCTAATCACTGGAGGACACATGGCCGAGACATCGGCGACAATTGGGCTGCTTGTTGGACGCGAGAATACGTTCCCCGGACCGTTCATCGACCATATCAACGCGCGCAATATCCCCGGCGTCCGCGCCGAGTTTGTGAAGCTGGGCGGGACGGCCATGAACGAGGAAACGCCCTACCGCGTCATCGTCGACCGCATTTCGCACGAGGTGCCATATTACCGCTGCTACCTCAAGGCGGCGGCGTTGCGCGGCGTCACGGTGATCAACGACCCCTTCTGGTGGGGCAGCGACGACAAGTTCCTGGAGAACCTGATCGCGGAGCGCGTCGGCGTGGCCGTGCCCAAGACGCTGCTGCTGCCCAACAAGGACTACATCGAGGGCATCACCCCAGAGAGCCTACGCAACCTGCACGCGCCGCTCGACTGGGAGGCCATGCTCGACTACGTGGGCCGCCCCGCCATCCTTAAGCCGGCCATCGGCGGCGGCTGGAAGAGCGTCTACAAAGTGGCGGACGCGGAGGACCTGATCCGCAGCTACGACGAGACGGGCCAGTTGCAGATGATCCTGCAGGAGTTCATCACGTGGGACCAATACGTGCGCTGTATCTGCATCGGGCGCACCGAGATCCGTCCCATTCCCTACGACCCCTCGGCCCCGTTCGAGCATCGCTACGTCCAAGACGACACCTACCTGTCGCCGCAACTGTACGAGCGCATCGTGGGCGACGCCCGCAAGCTGGTGCAGGCGCTGGGCTACGACATGGACACGGTCGAGTTCGCCATCCGCGACGGCGTCCCGGTCGCCATCGACTTCCTCAACCCGGCGCCCGACTTCGACAGCTTCTCGATCAAGCAGCACAACTTTGAGTGGGCGCTGGAGACGATGGCCGACCTCGTGATCGGCTACGCTCAGGGCCAGGCTCAACCGGAGCGCGGCTACATCTGGCAGGACCTGCCGTTTCGCGCCACGCCGCCCCTCTCGCCATTCCAGGTGCGCGAAGGTAGCCAAGGCGCGATCCAGACCGGCAGTCCAACACCGGCGCCCGCCGCGTCGGCTGCGATGACGCAAGCTGGCGGCAGCCCAGCTCAGGCGGCCGAGACCGCCGCGACCGCCGCGACCGCCGCGGTGGTCGAGATCGTGGAGATGGAGGGTGGGAGGATTGAGACGGCTCCCGAGCTGGCTTCCGCCACAGCGACGCCCAAAGCAGCAGGCAAGGGCAAGCCGCGCTCGCGGAAAAAGGCGGACTAGCAACAAAGGGCTATTGCTCGTGACCCATGTCGGATTGTAGGGTATGGGCACTGTCGTGCCCCCAGAGCCGTACCCCGCCGGGACTAAGGGATTGAGCACGATTCTTGCCAATGGCTAATGGCTAATCACTAACGACTGATGGAAAGGAGTCTGGCCGCACTCAACGATAGCCCCTTGGTGCGTAATCCAGTACTATTGTCTTATGGCTCTACGACGTGAAGACATCATGACCGGCGCCAGCCCCTTTGCCGGTATCAAACCTAATCCCGAGTATGCCCAGGGCGCGCGCAACGCCGTGCGCACCTGCCTGGCCGTGCAGCCCGGCGAGGTCGTCACCCTGATCACCGACCATCAAACCTACGACATCGCGGCCAGTCTCTACCACGAATTGCTGGAGGCGGAGAGTATCCCCTACGTCGTCGTGCTGGAAGACGTGGCGCGGCGTCCGCTGCAGCGCATGCCCTTTGAGGTGCTGCAGCAGGTGGCGGACAGCACGGTCACCATCGGCTGCTTCCACCCGCAAGAGAACGAGATCGGCAGCCGGCGCGATTTGATCAACCTGATCGAGGAGCAGCACATCCGCTACGCGCACATGGTCTGGATCACCGACGAGATCATGCGCCAGGGCATGCGCGCCGACTACCACGCCATCGACACGCTGAGCGACCGCATCCTGACCTACCTGCGGCCCGCGCGCACCGTCACCGTGCGCAGCGCCGCGGGGACCGAGTTGGTGGGCAGCTTCGATCTCCATGATATGTCCTGGGTTAAAACCAGCGGCCTGATCAACCCGCGCTACTGGTCGAACTTGCCCGCCGGCGAGGTCTTCACCACGCCGCTCAACGTCGAGGGCGTCTTCGTGGTGGACGGTACCGTCGGGGACTACCTGTGCCCCAAGTACGGCGACCTCTCGGGTCATCCGCTGACCCTGGAGATTCGCGACGGCCATATCCACGACGCGCACTGCGCCAACGCCGATCTGCTCTCCGACTTCTGGGACTATTGTCACCAGGAGCGCAACGGCGACCGCGTCGGCGAGTTTGCGCTGGGCACCAACATCGCCGTGGAGCGCATGATCGGCAACTTGTTGCAAGATGAGAAAGTGCCCGGCGTGCACATCGCCTTCGGCAACCCTTACGGCAGCCAGACCGGCGCGCGCTGGACGTGCGGCTCACATATCGACGCCATCACGCGCGATTGCGACGTGTGGGCCGATGAGCATCACATCATGGCCGCGGGCCGCTACCTTGTCTAACCTCGTGTAGCCGGTCGATCCCTCGACGTGGACGGTACACCACACCCTGCCTTTATCGCGACACGGACATGGAACGATGAAGCTGTCCTGGACACGACGGGCTTCGTAGCCGGCCTGCGTCCGATGGTTGAGCTTCCGCCGCCGGGGATCGACCCGCGCGTACGACGGGTGACACTGGACAGCCAGGCGCTGGGTATCGCCAAGTCGTTTTACGTCTTCGTCCCGCCGCTGGGACCGCACGACGACCCCACCCATCCCGCGGGCATGGCGCCCGCGCGCTGTCCGGCGCTGTACCTGGTGCGCGGGCATGAACGCGAGTGGGTCAACCCGACGGAGGATCCCTCGCGCGGCGATGCCAGGACCGTCGTCGACGTCTACCTACGTCTCCACGCCACGGGGCTCATCGGTCCGATGATCCTGGTTTTCCCCGGCGTGACGTCCGAGGACAATCGGATGCATAGCGCGGGCGTCAACCTGCGCGGGCGCGCGCTCCTGCCCGACGACCTGCCGGGCGTCGGATCAGGCCGGTTCGAGGACTACCTGGTGCGGGAGGTCATCCCCGCCGTCGACGCCCTGTTTCCCACCCTGGCCGGAGGGCGCCACCGGGGCGTCGACGGCTTCTCGCTGGGCGGGTTCATGGCGGCCAGACTCGCGGCGGGGCGCCCCGACCTGTTCGCCACGGCCGGCGCCTACGACGGAACCTTTCTCTACGCCAACGCGCGCGGCACGGCCATCCGCGGCGACGACCGCGTGTACCGCAACCGCATCCTCGACCCCGCCTTTGGCCGGCCGCGCGACGGCACCTTCGCCGCCGCCAACAACGCCGCCAACCTGGCGCTGCGCGCTAACAGGGGCGAACTGGACGGAATACGCTGGCTGCTGCAGTACGGGGCGGAAAGCCTGGAGCCGTGGGGCTCCAACTACTACCGCGGCCGCTACCTACGCGACCTGCTGCGCGCGCGCGGCCTCGACGTGGCCGACGACGCCACCCTCCCGCCCGTGCTCGACGGCGGCGTCCACGACTGGGCCACCGCCGACCGCCACATGGAACTGACCCTGCCGCTGCACTGGGCCGCCCTGCGAGGCTAGTCTTTCCCCAACATAACCTCGGTCGATTTGATGATGACAGTCACCTGGTCGCCGGGCTGAATGCCCATGCGCTCCACCGAGCCGCGCGTGATCACCGAGACGATCTCCTGGCCGCCGACATCCACGGTCACCTCGGACATGATTGTGCCCAGCTTGACGTGAGTGACCATACCGGCCAGCTGATTGCGCGCGCTGAGTTCCATCGTTATCTCCTTCTCGGTTTTTCCTACTCGTCCACCTATGTCCGCGTCGGTTTTTCCTGCTCATCCGCCTCTGTCGGCTTTAAGCGCCGATCGTGCGAGTATATCTGTAGACGGTCATGCACAACGCGTATGGTTAAGGAGGATACTCCCGGCCATGAGCACAATGACGCATGCGCCGGGAGCGGCGCCTACCCCTCTCTTGTCGCGTATCTGCATCATACCCGTCTCGGAGGACCCACGACAGGATATGACGTCACAACTCCAACAGAAAGGATCGGCCCATGAGCGCCTCCGATGCCAGCAACACCCCCCGCGTCACCCTACCCGGCAGCCACCGCGATCCCGTCGCGGGGGCCACGCCCTCCGACCATCTGCAACCCGACTTGCCTATTGCGCTGACCGTCGCGCTGCGCCCGCGCGACGAGGAGGCGCTGGCGCGCCGCGTCCAGGACCCGGCCGCGGCGTCTTATACCCACGACGAGTACATCCGGGCGCACGCCCCCACTCAGGAGAACCTCGACACGGTGCGCGGCTTCCTAGAGGCGCACAATCTGCGCGTCGCCGCCGTCGCGCCCGACCGCAGCACCGTCACTGTCACCGGACGCGTGGCCGATGCGGAGCAAGCGTTCGGCGCCAGCCTGGCCGGCTACCGGCAGGATGATACGACGTTCCACGCGCGCAGCGGCGCCCTTTCCGTCCCCGCCGACGTGGCTCCGCTGATCGCCGGAGTGTTCGGGCTGGACACGCGGCCGGTGTTCCGTCCGCGCAGCGTCCCGCTGGACCCCAAAGCGGTCAGCCCTCCCGGCCTGAGCCCACTCAATCCGCTCGACGTGGCGCGCGCCTACGGATTCCCCGACGGCGACGGTAAGGGACAGACGGTGGCTATCCTGGAGTTGGGCGGCGGCTACCTCGACTCCGATGTCCAGCAGGCCGCGACGGCGGCGGGGACCGCCGTGCCGACGATCATCGTCGTGCCCGTCGATGGCGGCGGTAATAACTCCGGGGCCGACAGTGGGGCCGACGGCGAGGTCAGCCTGGACGTCGAGGTCGTGGCCACGATCGCCCCGGCCGCGCGCATCGCGGTCTATTTCGCCCCCGACGCCAGCGAACGCAGCTTCGTCGACGTCGTCACCGCCGTGGTCAACGACAGCGCCAACAACCCGAGCGTGCTCTCCATCAGCTGGGGTGGACCCGAGGGACAGTCTACCGCCGCCGCGCGCGGCGTGCTGGACACGGCGTTCCAGAAGGCGGCCGGCCTGGGCATCACCGTACTGGCCGCGTCCGGCGACAACGGCTCCGCCGATGCGCCTGGCGCGACCACGGCGACGGTCGACTACCCCGCCGCCTCGCCCTACGTGACGGGCTGCGGCGGCACGACACTGGCGCTGGTCAACGGGACGCCCGCCAGTGAGACCGTGTGGAACGAACCGGGCCACGGTGCGACCGGCGGCGGACTCAGCGCACTGTACCCCGTCCCGACCTGGCAGCAGGGACTCACCCTGCCGCCCCGTGCTGGCGGCGGCGATCCGCCGACGGGTCGCGGCGTGCCCGACGTGGCGGGCAACGCCGACCCGTTCTCCGGCTATCTGGTCACGATCAACGGGCAGACGACACCCATTGGCGGGACCAGCGCCGTCGCGCCGCTGTGGGCCAGCCTGATCGCACGGATCAATGGCCGCGACGGGAAGCGGGCGGGCTTTCTCAATCCGACGCTCTACGCCGCCAGCGGCCGGGGCTGCCGCGACATCACCGCCGGGACAAACGCAGTCGCGCCCGCGCCCGGCTACAACGCCGCCACCGGCTGGGACGCCTGCACCGGCTGGGGTTCGCCTGACGGTGGGCAACTCGACGGTCTGCTGTCGGGACACAGCTAGTACAGCTTGGCGCAGATAAGTTTGCGTTCTCACGGCGACCTGCTGACCCAAGTCGCATGGCAAACCACGGACACTGACGTGTCTTGGCGGCCTACACGTACCGCCAAGGTATTTCAGCCAACATGTACTAGCATCCGTCCCACTCTCTGGGTCTCCAGTACGACAACGTCAGGATCAGCCCGCGACGACAGGCGCATAGCGCGGAACGACAACTACAATCGTTGAAACGACACGTGGTGAGACACGTCCGTGTCCGTTGTCTACCATGCGTCTTTAGTCGCGGGTCCATGTCACGTTGTCGTACCAGGTTGGCACGCAAAGTGCGTTGTCAATACGTTGTATGACGACAAGTATCCGTCGTTCTCAGGGCGTCACGGAACGGTCGGTGGGGTGTGCGGCATGGGCGTACGGGAGCGAGAGCGGGTTTTCAGCGGGCGGTACCAGGTCGTCGGTGTGCTCGGCGATGGTGGCATGGCGCGCGTCTACAAGGCCGTCGACAACCGGTTGGGCCGCGTCGTCGCCGTCAAGGTGCTGCACGACCACTACAACAAACAACCCGCGTTCGTGGCCCGCTTCGAGCAGGAGGCCAGGCTCGCCGCTGGCCTTAACCACCCCAACATCATCGGCGTCTACGATATTGGGCAGGACGACGGCGACCACTATATCGTGACGGAGTACGTCGAGGGCGAGACGCTCAAGCGCCTGATCGACCGGGAGGCCCCGGTCGCGTTGTCCGAGGCGGCGACGATCCTGCGGCAGTTGTGTCTGGCGCTCGACGACGCCCACGCGCATGGTGTGATCCACCGCGACGTCAAGCCCGACAACATCTTCCTGACCACGCAACGCACGGTCAAGGTGGGAGACTTTGGTATCGCCCGCGTCCTCGACTCGACCACCCTGACCCCGGCGGGCGTGGTGATGGGTTCCGTCTCGTACTTCGCGCCCGAACAGGCGTTAGGCCAGCGGCCAATGGCCCCGGCAGACCTCTACGCGGCGGGCGTCGTGCTCTACGAAATGCTGACGCGCTGCGTTCCATTCGTCGCCGACAACGCGCTCGCCGTGGCCATGATGCACCTCAAGGAGGCGCCGCTTCCACCCTCGATGTATAACCACGCGCTGCCTCCCGCCGTCGACGCGGTCGTACTCAAGGCCCTCTCGAAAGATCCCGCGCACCGCTACCCGTCGGGTCGCACACTGGCGGACGCGCTAGCAGCCGCCGCGGGTCTGGCCGGCGCTGATATGGTATCCGCAGGCGCGGCGGCCGGACCCGCAGTGTCGATCATCCCCTTGCCGGACGCGCACGCCCCCAAGATAGTAGAGACGCCGGTGGCAGAGCAGCATCCTCCTCAACCCCCGCAACCCGCCACCATGGCGGTGACGGCGCCCAACATGATCGTCGGCGCCGGCCGTCCCGGTGAGGCTCGTCCGCCAGCCCGCGCCGGGAGGGATAAAGGTTCCTTCGGCGCTGCTCTGTCCGGGGCGTCCGCGCGCGGGCGGGCCGCCCCACCACCGCCACACCGCCGCCGGCGCAGCCTCGTCCCGCTGGTCGTTCCGCTGCTGGGCGCCTTATTCGTCGCGGGAGTGCTCAAGGTCGCGGCGGGCAACGACACGGGGCGCACCATCGCGGGACGCGTTGCTCCGCCCCAATCGGCGCCATCGCGACGCCCGCCGGTTCGCGCCGGCCACAGCGCGGGCGGCCCAATCGCCGCGCCGACGAACACCGCAAGCAGCACGACGACCCCTGTACAAGCCACGGCGGCACCAGGCCTGTCCACGGTCACGCCACGGCGTACCGCGGTCAGCCGCCGTCATCATACCGCCCGTCATGCCCACAGGCGTCGGCGCCCGTTACCCGTGTCCACGCAGCACGTGGCAGGTGGTGTGAGTGGCGGCGCTGGCGCGACCACATCGCCGGCGCCGGCGCCGGCGGCGACATCCTCCGTGACCTCACAGTCGATAGAGCCGGCGTCGACCGCGACGAGCGCGCGGACTCACGGTGCGCTCACGGGCACCACGGCTACGCCCACTGAGACGACCCTGCCGAGCGCTACCGACACGGCGTCGGCGACGGATAGACCTACGCGAAAGGCCACGAACAGGCCGACGACCACGCCGGTAGCGCCCTCGTCGACGGCTACCGCGCCAGCCTCAACCGCGACGAGCCCAGCGGCCGATTCCAACCCGCCTGCGGATACGGGCTCGACGACCACGCAGGCCTGGGCCGCCATCACCGACGCCAACGATGTGTATATGCAAGTTATGAACAACCGCGACACAAGCGGCGTCGACGCCGCCTTTGGTCCGGACCTCGCGGCAACCAACCGTGGGGTCGCAGCGAACCTGGCCGCCGCCCACGAGCACTACCAGATCTCGCTGGTGAGCTTGACGCCGCTGGGGACCACGGTCATCGACGCCAACACGGTGCGCGTCGCCGCTACCAAGACCGAGACCGTCAAGAAGTTGGCCGATTCCGGTCAGGTCGTCCAGGGACCATATACGGATACCGAGACATTCGTCAATACCGTCCAACGAAGCGGCGGACGTTGGCGCGTGACGCGGGTCGACCATTCGAGCGGCTCGACGCTGGCGCTGGTTCCGGTTGCGCCCACGCTCGCGCCGGCGCCGGATACGCCAACGCCCGCGTTGGTTCCGGTTGTGCCGACAACCAGTGCAGCACAACCAACCGCTGCCGCGCCAGCTCCAACCGCAACAAGCGCGCCGGTCAATTCCAACCCGGCCCCGGACACGGGCTCAGCGACGACGCAGGCCTGGGCGGCCATCAGCTACGCCAACGATGTGTATATGCAGGTCATGAACAACCGTGACACCAGCGGCGTCGACGCCGCCTTCGGCCCCGACCTGGCGGCCACTAACCGCGGCGTGGCGGCTGGCCTGGCCGCCGCCCACGAACACTACCAGATCTCGCTGGTGAGCTTGACGCCGCTGGGGACCACGGTCATCGACGCCAACACGGTGCGCGTTACCGCTACCAAGACCGAAACCGTCGAGAAGTTGACCGATTCCGGCCAGGTCATCCAGGGGCCTTATACCGACACCGAGACGTTCGTCAATACCGTGGAGCGGATTGGCGGCCGCTGGCGCGTGACGCAGGTTTCTCATTAACGCGACACTCCGCTGGTGCGAGACAGGGTCCGTGAATTGTCGTAGGCGCGCAGAAGTACTGGGACGACGGGGAGCGCGGGCGGTTCGTCCGCTTGACCCCGCGGCAGCCTCGTGAGCGTCTGAGCCACCGTCGTGGATGTGATCGATGCGGGCGGGCCGCCCGCGCTCCCAGTGGCCTTGCCTCCAATCCCAGACCTTCTGCGCGCCTACAAATTGTCGGCCTGGGGGCGCCTCTCGCCGATGCGGCGACTTTTCACAGACCCTGTATTGCGAGACGGTTAGCCAGGCGCTAACCCGACACCGATTCAGGGGGCAACGCGGGCCGCCTACCAAACGAGCCGGATAGCGCCCGCGCGGCAATGTCCTCCGGCCGCCGGGTGTTGCTGGCGAGTAGGCCGCCGGTGGCGCCCGCGGTGCGTCGTCCCGCGCCACGAAAAAACCGACGAGGAGGCGCGGAGCCAAGCTCTGCGCCTCCTCGTCGTGTGGGCATAATGTGTTGTACATTCGGGTCCGGACCGCTCGCGCCACCGGGGACGAGCCATCAGTGTCCCGACTTAGTAGCGGCTGCTGCTCCCGCGGCTGCGACTGAAGCAGTCGCTGCAGTAAACCGGCTTATCGCCGCGGGGCACGAACGGGACGCGCGCGACGCCTCCGCAGGAGTCGCAGACGGCCTCGTGCATCTCACGCGGACCGCGGTCGGACGAATAGCCTCCACCACCGCCACCGCGGCTGCTATAGCTATCGCCGCCGCCCGACTTACGGGCGGTGCGACAGTCAGGGCAGCGGCTGGGCGGATTGGACAGCCCGCGCGACGCATAGAACTCTTGCTCGCCGGCCGTCCAGGTGAAAGCGTTGCCACAGTCGCGGCAGGTGCGGGTTTGATCGGTATAGGTGGTCATTGTGTCTCGGAATCCTCTCCCATGCGCCTCAGGCGCATCGAAACCATGCGGGGAACAGGCTAGCCAGGGTCTCGCGCTCGATCCCACGGCCAGCCCACACCGTCATGGGGAAAAGATTGCGAAGTCAAACCGTGGCTTGCTTCACCCACACTCAGTATAGCATCCTCAAGCGTCCGACTGCAAACCCCTGTCCCGTGATTCAAGGCCATTTCATTCTCGATTGCGGGGCGTAGGGGCGTATTGCATACGCCCAGGGTGCGCTGCCACAGGGCATATGCAATACGCCCCTACACCCATCTGGCTGGCCTGTTGCGAGAATGAAATGGGTGCGTTTCATCCGTGTTGGGAACACCCTCACCCCCCGACCCCCTCTCCCTGTGCACGGGAGAGGGGGAGACGCCGCTCCAACCCAAACGAAACGCACCCGAATGAAATGGCCCTGCCCGTGATTAGTGGCTAGTGATGAGTGGCTAGAATTGGCGTTGGCGCGCAAAAGACCTGGGACGACTGGGAGCGCGGGCGGCCGGGCGGCCGGGCGGTCGCGCGGGTCGCCCGCTGGGCCCCGCGGCAGCCTATGCGCGCCGGCTACCGTGCGCGCCACTCGCGCCACTAATGGACAGGCTCGACCACGCCGCTCTGGGCGCTACGGTAGGCGGCCGCGAGAATCTCTACCGTGCGTGCGCCGAGATCGATCGGAGAGCAGTTGTCGACCGGCCGGCCGAGCGCCAGATCCACCAGCGCCTCGATCGGCCCGACGCAGTCGTACGCGCCGTCGTCCGGCCCGAGCTCCAGCCGCACATCGTCGTCGGGGCCGCGATAGCGCCAGACCGCCTCCCGCTCGAAATCGATCTGCACCTGTCCAGCGGAGCCGATCGCCCGCATCTCCAACTGATCCTTGTTGTCGTTGGCGCCCGCGTGGCTGGCCCCGCCTGACAGCGTGCCGATGGCGCCGTTGTCGTACCGCAACGCGATGGCGTCGTGGAGTTCAACCGGCGCGGACAGCGGCGCCGACATAAAGGCGAAGGCCTCCTTGCCGCGCAGCTCGGTCAGCCATAGGGCCATGCCCAACGCATGCGAGAGCTGCGCCTGGCCGTATCCGCCGCCGGACAGCCGCGCGTCCGTCCAGGTGGCCTTGTCCGGGACCGCCTCGGGGGCGGCCTTGGGGTACGCGCCCCTGTTGGAGAGCAGATCGCGCGTGACAGAGGCCATGCGGATAGTGAGCTGCTCGATCTCGCCGATGCCGCGGCCGTCCTCCATCAGCCGTCTGGCCGCGCGCGTCATCGGCTTATAGTTCCACCCAAAGGCCACGAGGGCGTGACGGCCCACGCGCCGCGCCGTCTCGACGAGGTCCCAGGCCTGGGCCGGGTCGATGGTCAGGGGTTTCTCCACCAGCACGTGCGCGCCTGCCTCAAGAGCAGCCTTGGCATGCTCGTGGTGCAGGCCCGTGGGGCTGGACACGACGCAGATGTCGATCCCGGCGTTTACGACATCGCGGTAGTCCTCGCTGGCGATGGCGAAGCCATACCGCTCCCTGATTCGCTCCAGCGTCTCGCCGCCCAACCGGTTGACCGCGACGAACTCGACGTCGTCGGCGCGACGCGCCAGGTGCGGCAGGTGCGAGGCGACGGCCCACGAGCCGGCGCCGATCACCCCCAGGCGCAGTTTTGGCATCTGTCCCCTCCTCCCCAGCAATGCCGCGCACGCGCCGGCACGGCCGTAATCGTTTCCGGCTCCTTTGCTTTACGGTACAGCCACGGCGCGGGCATGTCAAGGGCACGGCCATAGGTGTGGTCCGCGATTGTGGTTGCCGCCTGACCTTGAAAGGTCATGGCAGGGACGGACCTTAAAAGGTCGGCGCGAGAGCGTGGGCCGCGCCGAGTGACGGGTGAGAAGAGACCCTTCAGGGTCCGAGCCCTTCCATGGCCATTTATGGTCAGGCGGCCGCTCAGCGGCGCGTAGCCACCGGCTCGATTGACGCCGCCGCGCGACGGCCCGTATAATCGCGGTGTTGGAATCGTATCCAGTGTGGATGGGCGGAGAGCGAGGGGTTGGCAGCCGTGGCAGCGGCGAGGAGGGGGACATGGCGTGGAGTCTTGGCGCGGGGCTCGAGGGCAAGGGCGTGATCGTCACGGGCGCGGCCGGCGGCATCGGGCGCGCGGTGGCCGAGGCCTTCGGCGCAACCGGCGCGCGGGTCATGGCCGTGGACCAGCGCCAGGAGGCGGTCGAGGCGGTCGTCGCCCGGATGGACGGGACGGGACACCTTGCCGTCGGCGCCGATCTGCGCGCCCTCGCGACCCACGAGGCGCTCGTGGCGCGGGCGCGCGACGAGTTCGGCTCGCTCGACGTGCTGGTACATCTGGCTGCTGTGCTGCGCCGCCGCTCCAACCTCGACGACGTGACCGAGGACGACTGGGACTTCCAGGCCGACCTCAACCTCAAGGCCAGCTTCTTTCTCTGCCGGGCCGCGGCCCGCGTCATGCGGGAGCAGGGACGCGGCGGCCGCATCATCCTCTTTTCCTCCCAGGGCTGGCAGTCGGGCGGGTTCGGCGGCTCGGTCGTCTATAACGCGACCAAGGGTGGGATCGTGACCATGACGCGCGGCCTCGCCCGCACCTATGGCCCCGACGGGATCACGGTCAACGCGGTCGCGCCGAGCTTCGTGGTCACGCCCATGCTGATGGACGGGCTCGATCCGGCGCAACTGGAGGCGCAGATCGCGGCCACGCCGCTGGGGCGCACGGCCGAGCCCGAGGAGATCGCCGGCCCGGTCGTCTTCCTGGCCAGCCGCCACGCCTCCTTCATCTCCGGCGCCACCCTCAACATCAGCGGCGGCTTCCTGATGTATTAAGGCTCGCTTGTTGAGAAAGCCTACAGCGACGTACGACGTACAACGTCCGGGCTAGCCCCTGACTGGACGTCTAAAATGGGACGCCACGTCGGGGATGCCGGACGGCGCCTCTGGTTGCCTAATCTGGAGAGGTAGGCGAGCATTGACCGGCTTGATAAATGAACGTCTTTCAGCTATGATGTTGCTGAAAGCTGTTCATTTGTCAAGGAGGGATCATGCCGCGCCGTGCCGACCCCCACCGCCGCACCGACATCCTCGCCGCCGCGCGCGCCGTCTTCCTCGCCGAGGGCTATGCCGATGTGCGGGTCACCGCGATCGCCGCGCGCGCCGGCGTCGCCGCCGGAACTCTCTACCTTTACTTCGACTCCAAGGAGGCCATCGCGCTCGCCCTCGTCGACGACGTCGTCGCCCGCATGGGAGAGCGCCTGACTCCCTCTCTCGCGCGGCTCGACACGCCCGCCGGGATCGCGGCGCTCGTGCATGAGGCGCTGGCGTTCGCGTCCGGGGAGCAGCGCGTCATGCGCCTGCTGCCCGCCGACATCCTGCTCCGTAAGGCGAGCGCCCCGCCCTTCTCGCCGTCGCCCGCCCGCCGCCGCTTGCACGAGACGCTGAGCCGCGCCCTCGCGGAGGGCATGCGCCGGGGCACGATCCGCCCCTACGACCCGGCTGTCCTCGCCGAGGCCGTGACCGGCCTCGTGACCTGGGCCATCGAGGCCTGCTTCCAACGCGACGAGGGTGATCCGGCCCGCTACGAGCCGACCGTCGCGCGCGTGCTCCAGATAGCCCTACTGACCGCCCCACAGAAGGAGGGGGGATGACTATGCGCGTCTTTGTCACGCGCGGGTGATCGGAACCGGCTGGCAGAGAGGGCGGCTGACTGACGGTCTTCGCTACCCACATACAGCGCGCTCTTGCCGCTGTCGAACGTCGGTCTATGCTCCAACTCTATCTTTGCACTTTTTGTTTGGCCCCTACATGTAGTGGTTGTGCAAGCTGCTAAACCACGATATGTGGTGCGCAAAGCGGCATCTACTTGACGATAACCGAAAGGTGCAAAGGTAGTGCTCCAAGAAAGGTGCTGACCATGCACACGATCCTTCTTCTGAATCTCCTCGTATCCCTCGCTTCCACAGTGGCAGCCGTGATTGCTCTTATCCGACCGGCATCTTTCTCTGGCTCGAGTCACGTTGAACGCGGTGAGCTATTCTACGCGCGTATGTATGCGGCGCGCTCCATTCCGTTTGGGCTCGCAGCCGGAATCCTGCCGTTTTGGCCTGGAGGGCCGGCTGTCGCGTGGGTCCTCTTCACGGCCGCGGTGATTCAAATCGTGGATGTCGTCATTGCGGTGGGGAAGAAGGAGCGGGGGATGATGATAGGCGCGTCTGTCGGAGCGATCGTGCATCTTCTGTGCGGCATTGCGATTATGTAGGTTCTTCTCTTAGAAACGATACTTCTCCACGATGTCCTCGCGCACCTCCACGCCGAGGCCGGGGGACCGCGGGACCGCGATCCACCCATCCTGCTGCTTGAACGGCGTGGTCACTAACTCGTCCTGCATCGGGTTCGGGAGAGGCTTCATCTCGAACACCAGGCAGCGGTCGGAGACGGCCGAGAGCGCCAGGCTGGCCGCCGTGATGATGGCGCTGCTCCAGGCGTGCGCGTTGTACCAGACGCTGGCGCTCTCGACGAGCCCGATCAGGCGGTGGAAGCCGGTGATGCCCTCGGCGCGCCCCGGGTCGCAGCCCACCACGTCGACGACGCCCGTGTTGATGAGGCGCTCGTAGCCGGCCACGTTCCACTCGCGCTCGCCCGTGGCGATCAGCGTCTTGACGTGGGGACGCAGCTTGCGGAAGCCCTCGATATCCTGGGGCTCCAGCGGTTCCTCGATCCAGCGCAGGCCCTGCTCCTCGAAGGCGTTGACCAGGCGGATGGCGTGGCCGACGTCCCAGGGCAGCGACTGCCCGCGGTCGATCATGATGTCGGCGTCCGGCCCCACCGCCTCGCGCAGCAGCCGCATGAAGGCGATGTCGCGCGTCGCGTCGTAGCCGAGGTGGGCCGCGCCGCGCTTGCCGAAGCCGATCTTGACGCCCCGGTAGCCTTCCTCGCGCACGTAGCGCCCGTGCCGGTCGGCCTCGTATTCGATGCTGGCGTGAAAGGCGTGCGTACTGGCGATCACCGGGAGCCGGTCGCGGCGCATGCCTCCCAGCAGCGTGACCAGGGGCAGGCCCAGGATCTTGCCCTTGAGGTCCCATAGGGCGATGTCGATGGCGCTGAGCGCGAACGAGGCGATGCCGCCCTGGTAGCCGTACCACCAGGTGTGCCCCTTGATGCGTCGCCAGTGCTCCAGGTTGTCGAGGGGATCATGCCCGATCAGCAGCGACGTCAGGCCCTCGATCACGGCTTGCGTCGCCCGCGCCGCCTCGGGCCATTGGGTGATGGACTCGCCCCAGCCCACGGTCCCGTCGTCGGCCTCGATGCGGCACAGCGTCAGGTACCGCGTGTTGTCGTTGTCGTTGGGCTCTGGATAGGCGACCGAGATAGGTGTCACCGAACGGATGCGCATCGCGCACCTCCTCTCATGATGTCATGATTCTCTTATGATAGGAGCAATCGGACCGGGTGCTCCAGCGCGTCGCACACCGCGGCGAGGAAACGCGCGCCGACCGCGCCGTCGGCGACGCGGTGGTCGACCGAGAGCGTAAGGCTGACGCGCTCGCGCGGCACGAGCGCGTCCCCGACGTAGACCGGCACGCGCCGCACCGCGCCGATCGCCAGGATGGCGGCCTGGGGCGGGTTGATGATGGCCACGAAGGTGTCCACGGCGAACATGCCGAGGTTGCTGACCGTGAAGGTACCCCCCTCATAGTCCGCGGCCCGGCTCGCGCCGCCGCGCGCCCGCGCCGCCAGTGCGCGCGTCTCGCGCGCGATGTGGGCGATCGATTTACGGTCGGCATGGTGCAGGACGGGCGTGACCAACCCATCGTCGAGGGCCACCGCGATGGCGATGGCAACTTCGTCGTGCAGCGCCAGGCGGTCGCCCGCGAAGGAGGCGTTGAGCGTCGGGAAACGGGTCAGCGCCATGGCCGCAGCTTTGACGACGAGGTCGTTGACGGAGACCTTCCCCTCGTCCCCGCCCTCCGCGTTGATCTCGGCGCGCAGGGCCAGCGCCGCGGTCAGATCCGCCTCCCTGGTGAGATAGAAGTGCGGCGCGTCCTTCTTGCTCTTAGACATGCGCCGCCCCATTGTTTGCTGGAGCCGCGTCAGCATTCGGTCGGCGGGTTGTGTGGCGCCGGGCGTCGACTCCGTCTCGCCCGGCGCGGCCGCCGGTCCGTCTCCGGTTATCCTCTCCCGCGCGTCCTGGTCCATGTCCGTCGCGGATCGCGGCGGCAAGCCGTCCTGGCCCGGCGCCGCCGATTCGTCGCGCACTACCCTAGTGAGCGCTGACCGCGCGCTGGCCGGCTTACCGTCCCGGCCCGGCGCCGCCGGTTCGTCATGCATGGGTCGCGCCACCCTATTGGGCGCGTCAGTCGTGTCCATGGCCGACGCGCCAACGGTAGCGGCTGCGGCGGCTGCGGCGGCCAGCACGTCCTCGCGCGTGATACGCCCGCCGGGTCCGGCGCCGCGGACGGTCGAGAGATCGACTCCCTGCTCCCTGGCCAGGCGACGGGCCAGCGGCGACGCGCCCGCCGCACTGCTCGGAGCCGCGGGAGGCCGCGCGACGGGAGGACTCGTTGGGTGGGATGGCGCGGGGACGGTACTCTCTTGAGCGGATAGGCCGGCGGCCACGGGGGAATCTAGCGGGTCCGACGCGGGCTCGGTTCCGTGACCGTGGCCGTCGGACGGCTGCCCCACGGTGATGACCTCTCCCGGCGCGGACAGGACGGCGATCAGTTGCCCGACCGGCGTTACCTCACCCTCCAGCACGATAATGCGGCTCAATACCCCGCTCGCGGCCGCCTCCATCTCGATCGTGACCTTGTCCGTCTCGATCTCGGCGATAGCCTCGCCGGCGCGCACGGTCTCGCCCTCGCGCTTGAGCCAGCGGGCGATCCGCCCTTCGGTCATATCGTAGCCCATCTTGGGCATCACGATGCTCGTCGCCACGCGCCCTCCCATTTGACCCTGACAATGCTTTCCGGTTACGATTTCACCATGATAGTAACGTACAGGGCGTGTCGGAGACAATAGCGCCCCGGGAGGTGTCGCGATGAAACTCGCCTGCGCCGACTTTACCTGGCCTTTGCTGCCCCACGACCGCGTCCTGGCGCACATCCGCGCGCTCGACATCGAGGGCCTCGACCTGGGCCTCTTCGGCAACCGCTCGCACATCAGGCCCGAGACCGTCCGGGCGGACATCCCTATGTGGGCGGGCATCCTGCAGGAGCGGATCGCCGGGGCCGGGCTGGAGCTGGCGGATCTCTTCTACCAGCCCTGGACAGACTTCGAGACGATGGCGCCCAACCACCCTGATAGCGCCCAGCGAGAGGAGGCCGCGGCGCTGTTCCACGACATGCTCGAGCTGGCGCGACGGCTGGGCGCGCCGGGCATGACCATGCTGCCGGGCCTGCGCTTCGGCGACGAGAGCGCGGAGGACTCGATCCGGCGCTCGGCGGAGGCGCTCAAGTGGCGCGTCGACGAGGCCGCGCGCCAGGGTGTCGCGCTCTCGGTGGAAGGCCACCTCGGCTCGAACGTCGATACGCCGGCCGCGTTGGCGCGTCTGGTCGAGCTCACCCCGGGGCTGACGCTGACCCTGGACTACACCCACTTCACCTACGCCGGCGTCCCGGACGCGGAGATCGAGCCGCTGCTCGCGCACGCCCGCCACTTCCACTGTCGCGGCGCGGCCAGGGGCCACCTGCAGACGACCTTCGGGGAGAACACGATCGACTACCGGCGCGTGCTGCGGCGCATGCGCGAGATCGGCTACGGCGGCTATGTCGCCATCGAGTACGTGTGGCAGGACTGGCAGGGCTGCAACCGGACGGAAAATACGTGCGAGACGGCGCAGTTCCGCGACCTGGCGCGGGCGGAGTTGACGGCGATGGCGGAGCCGGTCTGACAACCTGTGATAGGGGAGAGGCCGATGGTCAGACGGATCGCGCTGGTACGCCGCAAGGACGGCATGACGTGGGAGGAGTTCTGGGCGCACTACACGGGGCCCCACGCGGAGATCGTGCGGCGGCTGCCCGGATTGCGCCGGCTCGCGCTGTCGCGTCCGACCGGGGAGCAGGCCACGGAGTGGGACGCCGTGGGCGAACTGTGGTTCGACAGCGCGGAGGAGATTGCGCGGGCTTTCGCCGATCCGCGGATCGCCGCCCTCCTGCGCGCGGACCGTCCGTGATCGTCTCCGGCCGCCGTCTGGGGCCAAACTCGCCGCCCTCCTGCGCGCGGACCGTCCCCTCTTTCTCGGCGCCTCGCAGGTCGTCGTGGTCGAGGAGGTGGTTAGCTGGCCAGGGAAGTAGGGGTAGGACAAGCAGTTGCTTGTCCTACCCCAGTACCTATCATATGATGTCGCCGGCGTCTCCATGTGTGTCCAGGGTCTCCTGGTACTGCGTGAGCCACGCCATCACCTCCCCGAAGCGGCGCACCGGGAATGTTGTGGTAGCTCGACACGCGGAACCGTCGGTAGAGTTCGCCAAAGACCGCCTGATAGGGGTTTCGCCCGGCGCCGCCTCGTGCAGCCATCTCGGTTGCAATGGCTTTGACAAGCGCGCTGATCTCGGCGGCCTGGGCGTCACTAATGACCTGACCGGGTGTCACGACTCCCTCTACTGCCGTCATGCGTCGTAAGAGACCGCCAACAACAGCTGCCGCCTGGTCCAAACGCCCCATCACCTCCGTGCGTTGCTCAATAATCTCGCCCTGCAGCGCCGTCAAGCGCGTATCGACATGCGACTCGAAGGCCATTTGCTGACGCACGGTCTGTGAATTGTCGTAGGCGCGCAGAAGGTCTGGGGCGACGGGGAGCGCGGGCGGCCCGCCCGCTTGACCCCGCGGCAGCCTCGTGAGCGTGTGAGCCACCGTCGTGGATGCGATCGGTGCGGGCGGGCCGCCCGCGCGCCCCGTGTCCTTGCCCCCAATCCCAGGACTTCTGCGCGCCAACGAATTGTCGGCACGGGCGTTTCCACTGGGACCGCCGCAGTCCCTGCGGCACGCCGTCGCGGGACGCCTGCCTGGGTCCGGTAAACCGTGCGCCCACGCACATGGCTGTAGTAGTCCCTGCGGCGGCTCGCTCTGCTGCCCAGGGGGGGACCAGCGCCTGCAGCGAACAATTCACAGACCCTGTTTGCTGACGGGCCATGGTGGCAATCGCCTCGGCCATCTGCGCGATGTGAGCAAGCGAGGTCATGTTGGGATTCGCCGGCGTCATGGCCTCTGCAGCGCCCATCGCTGTCTCGATGCCTGTCTCACGGGCAAATGCCTCGTACACTACTTTGCGCACCCACCGTTTATAGGCTTTGAGGCGTTCACGCAGATCCTCACGGACACGAGTGGGCTCGATGCCTGCGAGCCAGAGAGGAATCGCCTCGACGTCCAGACAGACGAGGTTCTGCGGACCACCACGCGTCTGGAGGCGCAGCGTGCGTGTACTCTCCAGGAGCACGTCATCAGCCTTGATCTTCCGGTACTGCGTGGTCCAACTCACGCCTAGGGCGGTGCAGATCGGCTTGACCGGCAGGTAAATCTCTGATGTATCGATACGGGCTGCGAGCACTTCGTCATCACTACCCGGTGTCAAGACGATGAGCTTCTGCTCGACAGGCTCGATGACAACATCCAGACTCGTCTCAGCGCGCGCCATGTGTTCGTGTAACCCCTTTACAGCAAGGGATGCTCTTTAAGAGCATACCTTTGATGACCCACGTTCTGGCGGTAGTATCGCATAGAGATGAGGCGTCTGCTGAGGACCCCGGCAGTGGGGAGGCCTCCCCGAACTGGACCACAAGGTGCTCAAACCAGGTATCAACCGTAGAAATTGGCGCTCTAGCGGGTTCCCTCCCTTAAAGTTGCTGATAACACGTCTCTAGGGCGACGGTACAGGACGAGAGTTGCGTTCCGCGTCGCCCCTTCTGACCTCCGTCAGCAGCAGCGCACAGACCAGGGTCACAAGTTGGGGTAGGACATTGATCCACATGAACAGATGCGGCGACCCCTGCAGGAGTAGCGTCGATCCCAGCGCCGCCACGACCATCGCGACGCCGATCAGCCCATTGAGCCGCCCATAGTAGTGCTGGTAGGCGCCCTCTTTCTGCTCCGCACTGAGCAGGTTATGCAAGTACGCATTGTTGTTGCCGCTGAACAACGCCCGTGAGCCCCCCTCCAGGGCAGAGCCCAGGAGCAGGAACAGGTGACCGCCGTTCCAGGCATAGAGCACGTAGGCGCCGAGAGAGAGGACCGACCCAAGGACGATCGTCCGCTTGCGTCCGATCAGGTCGGAGAAGACGCCTGTTGGGATCTCACACAGGGCCTGGGCGACCCAGACGACCGATATGACCGTCGATGCCGTGGCGTAAGAACCCGTGAGCAGGTGGAAGTACACAACCTTGATCGGGACATAGAAGTCCAGTTGGTTGAAGAACGAGAAGAGGTTGAAGAGGACGATGGCGCGTCGTTGTTTCATCCCTTCATGGCGCCGCCGGTCAATCGAGATGCCATACTTCCTCGGCCTGGAAGAGCCGGCCCTCATCGTCCGTCAGCTTGACGATTGTATCCTCGAACCACTCCGACCAGCGTCGGTTGACCTCGGTGGCGCCGACCTTGCCGAAAGCCGTCTCCGCGTCGGGGTCGCACTCCGCGTAGGCCATGACCCGCGCGCCGCGTCGAAACAAGGTGTAGTTCTTGATCCCCGCTTCTTGCAGCGCCTGGACGAGCTCGGGCCAGATCTCGTCATGCCGTCGCTTGTACTCGTCCTCGGTCCCTGGATAGATCTCAAAGGTGAAGAGAATGCGTTGCATGATGTCCCTTGCTTTCCGCCTCCATATCACCATGATGCGCCGCGCCACATGACAACGTGCGCATGGCCACGGCAGCCATGCCGTGCGGCGCTATCGTCCCCGCTATGGTACGTTGGCGCACCGGCCGCGTCAAGGGTTGTTTGACGATAAAGAGAACTAAAGGACGTTAAGCTTAGCCGCACCGTGCCTCCAAAGGCCATCACAAAGGCAATGACCATATGACCATATCCAGTCATTATAGTGGCCCTCCTTGGAGTGCTCCGCCTCTACTACTCCGTCCGATAGTCTCCTCTTACCGCCCGTAATAAATCCGCTATACTACCCCCATGAATACATCAAGGGGATACAGATGACGAGATGGCGAGATGGACGCAGGCCGATGAGCGGACGATAGGCATAGGCGCGGTCGTCGGCCTGCGGCGCTACCCCGTCAAGTCGATGGGCGACGAGGAGTTGTGTGCCGTCGCGCTCTCCACCCTGCTCGCCGACACCGACGGGCGAAAGGAGCCAAGCGCCATCATGGCGCAGACCGACCACAAAAGCGCCGACATGGTGCGCCACTGCATCCGCGACGGCGACCTGTTCCGCGACAACGCCGCCGACCTGGGGCTGTAGCAGGATGAGCGAGGAGCGTACCGCGCTGGAGCCGGTCGGGGCCGGTGGGTACTGGCCCGTCATCGCCGAGAGGTTTGATCCGGCCGTCGTGCGCCAGACGTCCGATCTGTCCTGCGTATCCGCCTGCGGCGAGATGCTGCTGCTGAAGGACCGTGGGATGCACACCATAGAAAATTTCCTGAAATACTGGACATGGGCCGCCATCTGGGACGAGCAGCCCATACTCGGAGAGGAGGAGTAGGATGGGCGTCCATGTGCTACGTATCGCGCGTCATGACGCCAAGGCGCACGACGGTCACGAAGTCGTGTATGACGTCAGTACCGAAATCGACGAGATCCCTCACACTTTCGCGGTGCTCGTCGGCGCCAGGAAGATCGGCGCCGATGCGGTCCCGTACGCCACGTTCCGTGATCCTGACGAATTGCGCATCTTCGCGCGCGATCACCGGCCGATCACCGAGATCATCCGCAGGGTCATCGCCGCCCACAACGGCCACGACTACGAGCCGGTGGTAGCGCCCGCCTCCGCGCACGCGCATCACTAGACCGGGGAGGCGGCGGACGGGCGATGGCCGCCAGGGATGACCGGGAGCTATCGCTGTCGCGGCGCGTCTCGGCCTTCCGGCGCGCCAGGCTGATCACCGCCGCCAGCAAGAGCGCGCCATTTCGTCCATCGCCCCAGCCAAGGACGCGGGGTCCCGGCGGAATTGACAGGGCGCGCAAGCGAATGTTACAACTATCTCGGGACTGGAATCGTTATTCAGTCTCGACCCGCTGGGAGATGGCCGCCGGAGCGTCCGCCTCGCTCTCAGCCACGATATGCAGGGCGACGCCAGGCGGAAATGCAACGAATGCAATGATGGTGAGGACAGAGGAATGAACCCGGCCGATGAGGAGAAGCCTCCCGTCGTCGAGGTGCGCGATATCCGTCATAGCTATGGCGGCGTCCACGCCTTGCGCGGGGTGAGCTTCGCGCTCCGCGTTGGCGAGGTGGTGGGACTGGTCGGCGAGAACGGCGCCGGAAAGTCTACCCTGGTCAAGACCCTCACCGGGGTAGTGCAGTCCCGGGGTGGGGCGATCCTGATCGACGGGGTGGAGGGACGCTTCGACTCTCCGCACGGGGCGCGCGACGCGGGTATCGCTGCGATCTTCCAGGAGCCGATGCTCTTCCCGGACCTCGACGTCGCGGAAAACATCTTCGTCGGCCATCAACTGATGCGATCCCTTGGTGTCGTCGCCTGGGGAGCCATGTACGAGCGCGCCCGCTCTCTGCTGGACAGCCTGGACGTGCGCATCGATCCGCGCACGCCGGTCAAGCAGTTGCGCGTCGCCGACCGCCAGCTCGTCGAGATCGCCAAGGGACTGTCCATGGGCGCGCGCGTCCTGATCCTGGACGAGCCGACCGCGGTCCTGTCGTCGCGCGAGGTCGACTCGCTGCATCGCATCGTGCGCGGCCTCAAGGCGCGGGGCGTGGCCATCCTGTTCATCAGCCATCGGCTGGACGAGATCCTGGAGTGGACCGATCGCGTGGTCGTGCTGCGCGACGGCCAGAAAGTGACCGAGGTGGCGACCTCCGACGTGACCATCCCCGACCTGATCCACCATATGGTGGGCCGCGACATCGACGCGCTCTACCCGAAAGGGAGCGCGACGCCGGGAGAGGTCATCCTGGAGGTTCGCGGGCTCACGCACAAGGGCTACTTCGAGGATGTCTCGTTCACCCTGCGCCGGGGCGAGATCCTGGGCTTCGCCGGATTGGTCGGCGCGGGGCGCACCGAGGTGGCGCAGTCGTTGTTCGGCATCGACCCGATCGATGGCGGCCGGATCACGCTCGCGGGCTATCCGTTCCGGCCGCGCTCGCCGCGGCACGCGGTCAGTTGCGGCCTGGCGTACCTGCCCGAAAACCGCCTGGCGCACGGTCTGGTCCCCGGCATGTCGATCCCGCTCAACGTCACCATGTCCATCTGGCGCAAGCTGGCCGTGCTGGGCGTCTTTCGCGCCGCGGCGATGCACAGGACGACCGACGCGCTGGCCGGGAGGGTGCGCTTGCAGCCCGGCCGGCGCGACCGCGTCGCCAGCGCGCTCTCGGGGGGCAACCAACAGAAGGTCGTTCTGGCCAAGTGGCTGGCCGCCGAGCCGCGGGTGCTGATCCTCGACGAACCGACGCACGGGATCGACGTGGGCGCCAAGGCCGATATCCTGGCCATCATCGCGGAGTTGGCGCGGGCCGGTGTCGCCATCATCCTGATTTCGTCCGAGTTGGAAGAGGTGCGCGCCATGAGCGATCGCATCGTGGTCATGCGCATGGGGCGGGTCACCGGAGCCTTCGAGACCCCCGTGGACAGTCGGACCATCATGTCCGCCGCCGCCGGTGTGCGGCCAGACCGCGAGGTCGTGGCATGAGTTCCCTTGCGCCCAACAGAGCACCGTCGCGGGCACGGGCCGGCGTTGGCGCGGTCATCACCGCGATCGGCGTGCGCGAGCTAGGATTGGCCGCCATCATGATCGTCGGCAGTATCATCGCGGCGCTGGCCGTTCCGGCCTTCCACAGCGCCGAGAACATCGGGGAGGTGCTCAACGACGCGGCCATCTACGTGATCCTGGCGATTGGCGAGACGCTGGTGTTGCTGACGCGCCAGATCGACCTGAGCGTGGGGGCCACGTTGGGCCTGGCGTCGTTCGTCACCGGCGAGGCGTTAGCCCACGCCAGCGGCCTCGGCCCGGTGGGCGCGATCGTTCTGGCCGTGCTGATCGGGGCGGTGATGGGCCTCGGCAATGGCCTGCTGGTCGACCTGGCGCGCATGCCCGCGATCATCGCCACGTTGGCGACCCTCTCCATCTACAGCGGGTTGCAGGTGATCGTCTCGGGCGGCGCGCAGATCGACCGCTCGCAGTTGCCGTCCTGGCTGGCGCAGTTGTTCGAGGTGACCTGGCTGGGCGTCCCCAGCTTCATCGTCATCGCCCTC
>JAABUX010001031.1_pt1 | contig 44035 bp, 37 predicted proteins | sample 5561851 | NCBI WGS metagenome assembly JAABUX01 (sample SAMN10711883, study PRJNA513361) | rock metagenome | isolation source: Antarctica rocks | place: Antarctica: Victoria Land, Richard Nunatak red sandstone | collected 2016-01-03 | reverse complement strand
GGCGTGACGCCGGTGCCGAAGCGCAGTTCCGTCGTCGCCCCGAGCGCACCGAGCCACGACCAGACGAAGCCGCTCTGTCCCTGGCTCGGGGTCCAGGGGTGGAAGTGGTCGGACGCCATCACCGACGCGAAGCCGGCTTGCTCCGCCCGTTGGCAATAGCGCAACAGGTCGCTCGGCGCGAACTGCTCGAACATCGCGGCGTACCCAATGGTAGACATAGTGTCCTCTCTGCAGTGGGCAGTGGGCAGTGGGCAGTGGGCAGTGGGCAGTGGGCAGTGGGCAGTGGGCAGTGGGCAGTGGGCAGTGGGCAACTGGTATTCACGGGGCGTGGTCACGGCCATACGTAGACGAGAAGTTGATCGCCTATGCGAAGCCGTTCGCGTCGACCTTGGCGCTGTCGATGCGCAGGCTGATCGTCTCGCGCGTTTCTTTGGCAAAAGAGGCAGCCATCTCCTCGCCGCGCTCCGAACCATGGTAGCGCACGGCCAGGCGCGTGATGTCGGCCTGGGCCGCTTGCTGGTCTTCCGACTGCAGCGTGCATGCGCCCACGATCGTCACGTAGCGGTAGCCGTCCTCGACGCAGAACGAGGCGCGCGGGTCGCGGGTCAGGTTGCGGTCTTTGACCCGCCCCTTCGCCGTGTTCATCAGAATCGTATCGCCCTGCAACTCGTACCACAGCACGGTCTGATGCGGTGTGCCGTCATCGTTGATGTCGGCAAGCACGCAGAAGCGGAGCTCCTCCAGAAACGCGCGCACGGCTGGAGACAATTGCGCCATCCCATCCTCCTAATCCGCTGACCCGGGCCAGCCTACGTCATCTCTACTCAGGATAGCACCCGAGCATCTATACTATACTCAGGATAGCGCAAGGGGCAGGCCCTCGACGATAGTATGACAACGTGACGTTGACCTGTGACTGACGTCGCATGGCAAAGAACGACGGCTGAGGCCATGACGACAACGCGCGGTGAGACACTTTAGTGTTCGTGATGTGCCATGCGACGTCAGTCGCAGGCTGGCCTTAAGGCGAACCCATAGGTCATAGTTATGGGGAGGAGCAGATGGAGATCGAGGAGGCGCTCCGGTTCGTGCGCGAGAACCGCCGCGCGGTGCTGGCGACGCGGCGCGCCGACGGTCGGCCGCAGATGAGCCCGATCGTCGCGGCGGTCGACGGCGATGGGAAGATCGTCATCAGCACGCGCGAGACGGCGATCAAGACGCGCAACCTGCGGCGCGACCCGCGCGCGTCTCTCTGCATGATGAACGACGGATTCTTCGGTCCGTGGGTGCAGGTCGACGGCGCGACGGAGATCGTGCCACTGCCGGAGGCCATGGAGGGGCTCGTCGACTACTACCGCGCGGTGGGGGGTGAGCATCCCGACTGGGACGACTACCGGCGGGCCATGGAGCGGGAGCGCCGCGTGCTGCTACGCGTCACGGTCGAGCGCGCGGGGCCCGATCGCAGCGGGTAGCGACGGAACGCGGCCCACCAACCTATCCGGTCGTACGCGTTAACCCATCTACTCATGCTTGTTCGTTTGAAGGAGGAGACACATGGCCGAGACTCTATCCCCCGGTTTCCAGAAGTTGCTGCGCGAACCGGCCCACTGCCAGATCGCGACGTTGATGCCCGACGGGTCGCCGCAGGTGACGCAGACGTGGGTGGACACGGACGGGCACTACATCCTGATCAACACCGCGGACAGCCGCCAGAAGGTGCGCAACGTGCGGCGCGACCCGCGCGTCGCCGTCAACGTCATCGATCCGGGCAATGCGTACCGCGTGGCCAGCGTGCGCGGACGTGTGGTCGAGGTGACGACGGAGGGCGCCGACGAGCAGATCGACCGTCTGGCACAGAAGTATCTGGAGCAAGAAACATATCCGTTCCGCAATCCCAGTGAGCAGCGCGTGATCCTCAAGATCGAGCCCGCGAAGATCAACGCGTCGGGGCTGGACGGCTAGACGTCGACAAAGAAGGAGGACGGTACCATGTCCGATGCAGCGCCCCGTCGCCCGCGCTTCGGCGTGCAATTGCAGGCGCAGCGCACCACCTGGCCCGACTACCAGGCCGCCGTCGGCGCGGTCGAGGATCTGGGCTTTGACGCGGTGTGGAACTTCGACCATATGCTGCCCTTCTCGGGGCCGGACGACGGGGCGTGCTTTGAGACCTGGACCACCCTGACGGCGATGGCCTGCCAGACGCGACGCGTCCGCATCGGCGCGCTGGTCAACGGGGTGCTCTACCGTGATCCGGCAACGCTCGCCAAGAGCGCGACGATGGTCGACCTGATCAGCGGCGGCCGCCTCGAGTTCACCCTGGGGGCGGCCTGGGCCGAGCGCGAGTTCCGCGCCTATGGGTTACCGTTCCCGCCGGCGTCCGAGCGCCTGGCGCGCCTCGACGAGGCGCTCACCATTGTGAAGCTGCTGTGGACGCAGCCGCGTACGACCTACGAGGGGCGCTACTACGCGGTCCACGACGCGCCGTGCGAGCCCAAGCCGCTGCAAAAGCCCCACCCGCCGATCATGGTCGGCGGCAATGGGCGCGGGACGCTGCGCATCGCGGCCAGGCACGCCGACGTATGGAATGGCATCGGTTCGCCCGACGACTGCGCCGGGCGCATCGCGCTCCTGCGCGAGGCGTGCGCGGAGATCGGGCGTGATCCCGGCGAGATCGAGTTGACCGTGCATCCGCTGATGGCCATCGCGCGCACGCATGCCGAGGCGGAAGCAATGGCCACGGCGATCGCGCGGAGCCACGGAAGTAGCCTGGAGGACGAACGCGAGGGCTGGCTGCTGGGCACGCCGGAGGAGGTCCGCGCGCAGGTGCGGCGCTACGCCGACATCGGCGTCACCCAGTGGATGATCGGCACGGGCGCGCCCTTCGACCTGGACGCGCTGCGGCTGTTTGCCGAGGAGGTGGCGCCGGCTTTCCGCTGAGCGGCGCCAGGGTCTGTGAAAAGTCGTTGGCGCGCAAAAGTACTGGGATGACGGGGAGCACGGGCGGGCCGCCCGCCTGGCCCCGCGGCAGCTTATGCGCGCGGGTGACCGTGGGCGCCACCGCTGCGGGCGGGCTGCCCGCGCTCCCCGTCTCTTTGCCATCCAACCCCAGACCTTCTGCGCGCCTACGACTTTTCGTTAGCGTGCGGAAGGTCTGGGACGACTGGGAGCGCGGGCAGCTTGCCCGCTGGGTCCAGGCGGGCAAGCTGCCCGCGCTCCCCGTACGTCCGCGCGCCTACGACAATTCGCAGGCCGTGTGAGTGGCGCACGTGTGCTTACGTGTGCTTACGGGTGTTGTTGGGTTAGGCTAAGGTTAGCTCATTCGCTCCAGCGCGATAACCGGAATCGTGCGGGTGGTATTCGCCTGATACTCGGCGAACCCCGGATTCTGCGCGGCGTGCCGCGCGAACAGCCGATCCCGCTCTTCCCCACGCAGGACCGTCGCCGTGGCGTCAAAGGTCTCGGCGCCCACCTCCAGAGTGACTTTGGGATTGGCCACGAGATTGTGATACCAGGCCGGATTCGTCGGAGCGCCGCCTTTGGACGCAAAGATCAGCAAGCGATCCTCATCCGTGTTGTACATCAAAGGGCTGGTCAGCCGGCGGCCGGTCTTGGCTCCCGTCGTGGTTAGCAGCAGCAAGGGCGCGCCTTCGAATTGGCCGCCGACCTTGCCGCTGTTGGCGCGGAACTCCGCGATGACGGCCTGGTTCCAGTCGTTCGGGCTCGTGTTCGTCATGTCTCCTCCTGTGGTCGGCGGGAGGCCCACGCCGCCCGCACGCCTCCAGTATACGCCTTCCCGCCACGGCCTCTCCGAGACGCGCCACGGCTTCGTCCGCGCCAATCAGGGTCTATGAATTGTCGGACTGGGAGCGCGGGCGGCCCGCCCGCTTCTGACGCGACCGCGGCGGATCGGCGCGCCAACCGTCGTGGACACCAGCCGCGCTCCCGCCAGCACACCACACCAGGCGGGCGGGCCGATTCTGTTGATTTAATCGCCTGTACCACTATATATAGCGTTTGGAGCGTCGCCATCACCACTACATATTGTGTTCAGGACGCATTTTTCAACAGAATCGAGCCGCCCGCGCTCCCCGTAGGGCGCCGTACAATTCATAGACCCTGGTTGCGCGAGTAGGTTGTTGAAGATACCCACGTTGTCGTCGGTCGCCGTCGCACGCGGCAGCGCGCGGTGCCCCGTCAGGGACGGGGGACCCGCGCCGTGGAATCGCGCACGATCACCTCGGTTGGCAGAATGACGGCCGCGGGCTGGCCCGGCCCGCTACCCCGCACGGCTTCGATGAGGAGTTGCCCGGCCCGTTGCCCCTTCTCGATATGCGGCTGGCGCACCGTGGTGAGCCGCGGCTCCGCGCGCGCGGCCGCCGGGATATCGTCGAACCCCACCACCGAGACGTCATCGGGCACGCGCAGCCCTAGCGCGCGCGCCGCGTCCAGGGCGCCGAGCGCGAGTTGGTCGCTCATCGCCAGGAGCGCCGTCGGCCGCGGCTGGCGGCCTAGCAGCCAACTGGCGGCCTGGGCGCCCTCGGTCAGCGCGAGCGTGGCGCACTCGTACACGGGCACATCGGCCCAGCGGACGTCGGCGGCCTCCAGGGCCGAGGCGTATCCGCGCAGACGCGCCCGCGCCACCGGATGCGTCGCGGCGGCTTGCCGCTCGGGGTCGGCGGGACCGCCGCCCCCGTCCGTCCCCTGCCCTAAGCCCAGGGAGATGACGCCGACGCGCCGGCGCCCCAGCTCCACGAGGTGCGCGGCGGCGGCCCGCGCGCCGCCCTCGTCGTCGATCCCGACGCTGGCCACCCCCGCCGGCGCCGGCTGGTCCACCAGCACCAGCGGCAGCCGGCGCCCCAGCGCCGCCCTCAGCAGCGGGTCATCGTCGGCCAGGGCGAACACGATGAGGCCGTCGACCGCCGCCTCGGCCACGAGGGCGGTATCCTCGGGCGCGGAGCCGGACAGCAGGAGCAGCCCGAGCCGGGCCGCCTCGGTGGCCAGCGAGACACCTTGCAGGAAGAGCACCGCGGCGGGGTCGGAGAAAGCGTAGGAGAGGGGGCCGGCATAGAGCAGGCCCACCGCTCCGGCGCGGCGCCGGCGCAGGCTGCGCGCGGTGGGGTCGGGACCCGCGTAGCCCAGGCGGGCGGCCCCGGCGAGCACGCGCGCGCGCGTGGCGGGCGCGATCTGGTCGGGGCGATTATAGGCGTTGGAGACGGTCATCGGCGATACGCGCAGCGCGGCGGCGACGTCCTTGAGCGTTGGCCGCCGACCGGGCCGCTCCGCGCGCGCGGCCGGGTTCGTCGTCTCTCCTGTCTCGATAGGGTCCATGCCTCATCATACCCCTTGCGCCGCATCGCGCCGCCTGCTATTCTTTCTGTAACGATACATATATCGATACAGAAGCGTAGATAGGAGGCGGTGACGCGGTGGTAACGGAGCAGCGCCCTGGGGAGCAGGCGCGCGCGGGCGCCGCGCGGCGCCCGCGCGCGCAGCCGCGTTTTGCCCTGCTCACCCGTGTGTGGCGCACGGAGGAGTACCGCACGTTTCTGCTCCTGATGGCGCTCATGTCGCTCGCCACCTCGTCGGGCATCCCTCTCATCGCGCTCTACCTGGTGAAAGACGTGGGCGTGGGGCTGTCCACGGCGGGCCTGTTCTTCACCGGCGCGGCGCTGCCGGGCCTGTTCCTTGGCGTACTGATCGGGCGCCGCTCGGATCACTGGCGCTCGCGCCTTCCGTTCATCCGCGGGGCCACGGCGTGGGTCGGAGTGGGCTGGCTGGTCCTGGCCCTCTCGCCCCTGCCCTGGCTCACCCTGTCGGTCGGCGCCGTGTTCCTGAGCCTGGGCGGCGCGCTGATGGGGCAGATCTACGCGACGCTGCACGACGTCATGACGCGCCACGGGGAGGTCCAGCCGCAACTCATCAACACGACGATCCGCACCGGCTGGTCGTTCGGCTTCGTGTTCGGCCCGCTCGCGGGCAGCGCGCTGGCCACCGTCGCGAACGTCCGCGCCGCCTTCATTGCCGCGGGGTGCCTCTATCTGCTCTGCCTGGTCCTCCTGCGCGGGCTCGCCATCGCCGTCCCGCCGCACATACCCGCGCCCACTGCCGTGGCCGTGCCCGCGGAGACCGGCCGTCGTCCAACCCTCCTCCTCGCCTTCACCGCCCTGTGCGCTCTCGTGCTGAGCGGTCAGACAATCCGCAACACCTACCTCCCGATCCATGTCACCGCGCACCTGGGGGGCAGTCTGGTCACCTTCGGGACCATCATGGCCATCTCGCCCGTCGTCGAGCTCGTGGCCATGCCGCTCGCCGGCGTGTTCGCCGAGCGGGTGGGACTTGGCCGGCTCATCGCGGGCGGCATGGCCATCGCGGCGATCGAGTATGCCTGCGTCGCGTCGAGCACCGCACTGTGGCAACTGTACGCGACGCAGGCGCTGGACGCGTGCGTGGTGGCCGTGGTGCTGGGCCTCGGCATGACCTACGCGCAGCGCTTGAACCCGGAGCGCCCCGGGGCCGCCAGTAGCATCTTCTTCTCGGCCTTCAACGTCTCCGGTATCGTGGGCGGTCTCATCGGGAGCGCCGCCGTGCCCCTGCTGGGGGTCCCGCGCGTCTTTCTGCTCCCGGCCGTGCTCTGCGCCGCGTCGTGGGCGGCGTTCCTGGGCATCGAGCGGGCGGCGCGGCGCGATGTGAGGAGAGAGCAGAGCGCCACCCACGCCAGCAGAAGCGCGGCGGTCGCGCCTTGACGCACACAGGCCAACGAACGGCCATGGATGGCGCAAGCGCCGCGGGCTGGGGAGGATGACGGTGAGAGAGGAGACCATGCCGCGCCGGACGATTGAGCGGCGGCGCGATGCCCGCGATGCGGCGGGCGACCGACGTGGCGCCTACGGCCGAAGAGCCGTGGAAGAGGGCAGCGACGGCCCAACCTCGGCCTACCGGGCCGCGCGCATCCGCCCCGCCAAGGAGCGTAGCGCGCGCGCTGGCGTCCACCAGGGGCTGGCGCCGCTGGGCTACACGCGCGTGGCCTCGGGCGCGGGCGCGCCCGTGCCCGAGGCCGGGCGATGTCCGCGCGCCCTGCTGGCCCCCGATCCGGTGTATGCGCCCATCGTGCAAGAGATTTTCGCGCGCTACGCGGCCGGTGGCTGGTCGCGCATCCGCCTCGTCGAGTGGCTGAACAGCGACCCGCGCATCCCCCCACCGCCTGGCAGGACCCATTGGATCTGCTCCACGATCCACGCGCTGTTGCGCAACCCGCTCTATTGCGGGCTGGTGCGCTACAACCACCGACCGGAGGGCCGCTACGAGCGCGCCGGGCCGGGGAGTGAATTCCTCGCGCCGGGACGGCATCCGGCGCTGATCGACCGCGCGACGTTCGAGCGCGTGGCGGAGCGGAGCGCGGCCGCATTCACCCGGCCGAGCTACCATCAGCACGAGGCGGCCCTGGGCGCCGGACTATTCGTCTGCGCGTCCTGCGGCGGTCCCATGACCCCCTCGCACCAGGCCCCCCATCTGTTCTACCGCTGTTCCTGGTACCAGCGGCGCAAGGGGGTCAGCGGCGCGCCGCACACGGCCATGGGCTACGCGGGAGGCGTCGCCGAGGAGGCTTTGCTGCGCGAGGTGCGGCGGCTGCGCGCCACCCCGTGGACGCCAGGGGCGGATCGGCGCCTCGCGGTCGACGATCCGGACGCCCCGGACGCCCCGGACGCCTCGGACGCCCCGGACGCCCCGGACGCGCTGCATGGACGGCTGGCCGACATGGGGGCCTCCACCCTCATCGACGCCTTCCTGGCGCGGGGCGATGGCGCGGGGCTGCGCCTGTTCGTGCGAGGGCTCGTGGCGTCGGTCCGCATCGTCGAGCGGCTGCCCGAACGCCAACCCAAGTGGTTACGCGCGGAGGTGACGTGGCAGCCGACGGTTCAGGCGCTCCTGGAGGCCGGCGTCGCGCGACTCGCCGCCCCGGAGGCGCCGCCGGAGCAGTCGGCGCGGGCCGAGCGGAAGCGGGAGGCGCAGCGGCGCTACAGCGCGCGCCAGCGCCTGGGGTAGACATCCCGGTCAGGGGCAGGGCCGAGGGCACTACAGCACACTACTGGGAGCGCGGGCGGCCCGCCCGCCTCGTGGAGTGCTCTGGCGGGAGCGCGGCTGGCGCCCACGACGGTTGGCGCACCGATCCGCGTGGCTGCGACAGAAGCGGGCGGGCCGCCCGCGCTCCCAGTCCGACAACACACAGACCCTGAGACTGGGGCTAGCAGCTTGACGCTGACCATCCGCCATGCTACAGTGTTAGTGTCGGCGATACACAAACCCGTTGCCGACCCTAAAGATGCCCTTTGTCCCTGGACGAGAGGTTTTCCCCCGCGCGAGAATGCGCGACACCCGCATAGCCAGACGGCACAGGCGCCGACTGTCAGGGCGTTTGCCGCTGATGGCGCCCCCTGACCCGGCGCCATTGATGGCGCGCCCTGACCGCCCGCAGCGCCATCGCTGGTGTGTCCGACGACGCGGCGACCGGTCAGCGATCTCGCGCGGTGATGCCGCCTCCCTACACGAGGCACGGACGCCATGGCGCCGCGGCGTGATGACTCTTGACCCCAAGCGCCAACGATGGCTAACCTTCCATCGCCCCGCGCGTCGCATAGATCGCTGATGAGGGCGATCGTGCCCCAACTCCATGAACCTCGCCGCGGAGCGTCGCCACGACGATTAGAGAGGCGCCGCTCGTCTTCCATACACAGAGCACGGACAGCGGGCGAGGCGCGTCGTTCAAGAAAAGAAAATGTCAGGGAGTACCCATGTCACGGATCAAGAACTTTGAGGAGGCGCGGCAGCGTGAAGGCACGCTGAACCGCCTCCCTCCCCGTCTGACCGCGATCGAGGTGCGCCGCATCGTCGGCAGCGTGTCTGGCCCGAAGGTGGCCGCGCTGCGGGGTGATTTCCTGGATCGCTACAGCGGGACGACGGCGTCGCGCTACCGCTCGGTCCTCACCGCAATGCGGACGGACGTGCCCCTGCCGCCGGTCGAGGTCTATGCGTTGCGCGATGAGTACTTCGTGCTGGATGGACACCATCGGGTCGCCGCAGCGCGCGCGCTGGACTATCTCTACCTGGACGCCATCGTGCATCAGTTCGTGCTGGCGACCACCAGCGACGCCAATCGGCTACACAACGAGCGCCAACGCTTCGAGCGGTTGACCGGCCTGACCGACATCGAGTTGACCGAGGTCGGTCAGTACAAGAAGCTGATCAGCCAGATTCGCGAACACCGCTTCTTTCTGGGCGCCAGCGGCCGGGTCGTCGGCACGGTGGAGGCCGCGGAGGAGTGGCGCGCGTATGTCTACGCGCCGATCACGGAGTGGCTGGCCGCCAGCGGCGTCCCGCGCCACTTTCCGGGGCGCACCCTGGCCGATCTGTACGTCTACCTGTGCGACTACAAGTGGATCAAGAGCCAGAATAAAGGCATGGATATCGGCTTTCCCAAAGCCATGGCTGACTTCCAGCGCCTCTACCCGCCGCCGTCGGGCGCGGCCGCGGCCGTATCTACCGCGGTGCAGGCGGTTGGGGCGCGGATAGCTGCTTTTGTGCGCTGACAGGACCCGGAGATGCGGGCCAATGTTCGCGATCAAGACGAGGGAGGGCACAGCAGTACAATAGAGTCTTTGGAGCAACACGGCGGAGCGAAACGATGACAGGGCAAGCCAACAGGCAGACTGAGCGGACGGGACGGGACATCCCCGCCCACGACGATGAGGAGATCGCGGTTCGGGCGGGCGAAGCCCAGAGCAACGGTCAGGACTGGATCGGCTCGTGGCAGGCGCCACTCACGCTTCCAGAGGGCACGCCGCACGGGTCCTCCGGTCTCTGCGTGAGAGGTCGATCAGATGCGTGAGCACGAGCGACAGATAGAGGCCGAAGTCAACCGGATGCGGGAGCACGAGCGACAACAAATAAAGGACGAAAAGTGGAAACAGCAGGAGAACGTGTCGTGACTATCCCCCGCTGTTAACGCAAACTTCTGGGATTCACGGGCCACGACAGCCCTACCCTCTGCTTTGACGATGCGGATGGCAGCGGAAGCAATTGTAGACGAACTGGCCCGCGCTCGATCGACCGTGCTCTGGTCACACAGACGGGACAGACGTTGGCGCAGCACTACGTCGAGGAGCTGCCGCAGGCCGAGGGCGCGGCATGCCTGGGCGTGAGCGAGGGCGCGGTCGCCGTCTGACTGCGTCGGGGCGGCTTGGCCGTGCGACGCACGTTCGCGCGCGATGGAGGGTTTGACGCGACGGCGTATGGTTACCACGCCCTGGCAGACGACCGCAGCGACGTTCAGCTTCCCGTCTTGCCCAACGTCTGATCATCGCCGTGGGGCACGTCGAAGATGGCCTCCCGTATCTCGCCGCGCCATCGTCCGAACGCATCGCCGATGCGTCCGCTATGGCCGGGGTCAACGTCGAAGGCAGCCACTTCCGATTGGGCGTACCAGCCGACGTCCACTGTTTCGTCGCTGACCCGTGGACGTTGGCCCGGAACGCGCGGCCGGCACAGATACACGAACATGTAGAGGTGGTACGGCGTGAGGCTACCGCACAAGCGGGAGTCGTAGACACCGCTCAGGGCGACCGGCTCTACCTCCACGCCTGTTTCCTCCCACGCTTCTCGGCATGCCCCCTCGGCCGGCGTCTCCCCGACCTCGAAGGCCCCGCCCGGCATGGCCCACAGCCCGTTGTCCCGGCGGCGGATGAGCAGGATACGCCCGGCCTCGTCGAACACCGCGGCATCGCCGACGGGATAGGGCGCCACGTGGCCGAGGTCCGCGTGATACTGGCGCTCGATGTCGTCGACGGCGCGTGTATCCCGTGTCGCGAACATGTCGGCGGCAATGCGCAGGATGCGCTGGAAGCGTCGGACATTGTAGGGATTGTCCGCCGACCAGTGCGACCCCTCGTTGGCGATCGCGCGCAGTTCGTCGGCCCACAAATGCAATCGCTGCTCGACCGTCATGCCATGCGTCTCAGGCATCGGCGTCGCTCATCTTCCCCTCGTGCGCGAGGCGCCGCGCGTGGCGCTGGCACGCGCTGGGACCGTGGCACGGCCATTCATTTCATTCCTGTCGATCACGTGGTAGGTAGGGGCGTATTGCATACGCCCGCATACCCCCTAGCCGCTGTGGGATGGGTAGGAGCGTATGCAATACGCTCCTACCCCGATCTGGTCAACTAGTACTATAAATATACTTTAATATTTATATGGTGTTAGTCTGGGTCACGGGACTCAGCGCCGCAGAATGTCGACGGCCCCGCGCAGGCGATGGTAGGTGCGGTCGAACCCGATGCGCGGGATCTCCATCCGCACGCCGAAGGTGAATGGCTGGCGCGGACGAACCGCGTCGCGCGTCACGCGCACCCGGAAGCTGTCTCCGCGCAGGTCCGTGTGCCGCTGGCCACGTAGGTTGGTCACGCCGACGAGGATCACGCCGCGCAGGTCGAGCAGCGTGCGGGGGCCGCAGGCCAGCGAGCGGTACGACCAGCCGGATCGGCTGGGCTGGCCGCCGTAGAAGGCGACCAGGCGCCCGTCGGAGAAGAACAGCGGCGCTTCCGAGACCGCGCGCGCGCCCTCGCCGCCGACGTTGCGCAGGCTGTTCACCGCCAGGGCAGGACGCGAGAGTGCGTGCGGTTGGGCGCGCAGTTGCACGACGGACACCACGCAGCCAGGGCTGATCGGCGTCGGCGTGAACGTGCCTGACGACAGAGTGACGACGATGGTGGGATACGCCGTGGCGGTCGCGGCCGGCGTGTTGGTCGGCGTCGTGGTGGACGCCGACGTGGCGGTCCTCGTGGCTGGCGCCACGGTGTTGGTTGCCGTAGTGGTCGGCGTGTTCGTGGCCGTCGTCGTCGGCGTAGTCGTCGCTATGTTGGTCGGCGTGTTCGTGGCCGCGTTCGTCGTTGTGGCGGTCGGGGTATTCGTGGCCGTGGCGGTTGGCAAGTTTGTCCCTGTCGGCGTTGCCGTCGGCGCGCTCGGGCCGGTGCTCGTCGCGCTCGGCGCGACGCTCGTACCGGTTGCCGTGGACGACGCGGTCGGTGCGACAGCCGGTGTCCCGCTGACGGTCGTGGTGGGCGCGACGGTCGGCGTCCCGGTCCCGGTCATCGTCGTCGTAGGCGCGACGGTCTGGCTACCCATGACGGTGACGCTCGGGGTGACGGTCTGCGTCCCGGCGCCGGTCGGCGCGGCCGTCACGGTCGCGGTCGCGGTCCCGGCCGTCGCGGTCGCGCTGGGACCGGCGCCCGGGACGATAAAGGTGAACACGTACGGCGTGCGGATCCGGATGCCATCGTTCGGCGGCGTCAGGGGTATCACGTGGTCGACCGTCACCATGTACGTGCCCGGCGTGAGCGGCGCGCTGGGCATGACGGTGAGGCCGCGCGAGGCGCCGTCGTGCGTTACCGTGCCCGAGACCGGCGCGCTTCCATTGGAGACCACGATGGCGGAACTGAAGTCGGAGGCATCCGTCCCGTCGCTCTTGACATCCCAGTTGAACGAGACGCTGATCGCCGTCGTAGGCGCGACCACGGCGCCGCTGACCGGACTCGTCGCCGCCACGAGCGCGTCGCGCCAGTTCCGCACGGCCTTGTGGTTGTCGTCGGTAGTGGTGTCGCTCGTGTCGTCGAAGGTCTGCGTCAGGTCCGTGGCGCTGGCGGCCTGCACGGTGGCCACGCGATTGGTGGTACCCGTGATGCTGCCCCACTCCTCGACGTAGTTGTACGTGCCGCGCGTGTATTTGTACTGGATTTGCGTGCCGTCGGGGATGTCAAGCGTGATCTGCCAGATGTGCGAGCCCGGCGCCGTCTCGCTCATGGCCGTGGAGGCCGTCCCGCCGCAGTAGCCGCACAAGGGGTCGGGCGACACGCCCTGGGACTGCCCCGTCACGTAGACGGTGTCGCCCGCGGGCGTGAACGCGGGTACTTTGACGCGGAAGGTGACGTGGACGAGCTTGGCCTGGACCGTGGCCGAGACTTCGTTGGAGGGAGCGGACCCGTTGAGCGATGTGTCGAAGGCCCGGATGGTGTAGTAGTAGGTCTGTCCGGCGGCAACCGTCGTGTCGGTGTAGGCCGTCGTGCTCCCCGACACGGTGGCGATCGCCGTGGCGCCCTCGCCGCCGGCCGACGCGCCGCGGTAGATGCGGTACTCGGCGACTGCGTCGTCCGGGTCGGTCGCCGGCGTCCAGCTCAGCATCAGGCTGCTCGCGCTGTAGTCGATGGAGAGCGTCGGGGCCGTGGGCGCCGTTGTGTCGGCGCTCGCGCCGATCGTGGCCATGCCGGGCGTCGCCGTGCCGATGCCGTTCTGGTCGCCATACGTCCAGGTGCGGCCGCCGTCGTCGGAGAAGCGCACCAGATAGTGGTAGACGCCCGGCGCGTCGGCGCGGATGCGGCCCTGGTACTCGTAATTATTGTCGCCGGTGTGGCCGGCGTTGTAGGTCATGGGCTGCCAGGGCCACGTCGCGGGGTCGCTGTCGGGACCGCCGTTCGTCGGAGTCAGCGCCACCTGGGCCATGATTGCGCCGGGGTCGCCGCCCGCGTCGGTGAGGCCGTGGATGTAGACCTGGCCGTAGACGGTGGTGTAGGTCGACGTGATGGTCTCGCTGATTGTCTTGGGGTATTGCAGCACGGCGTAGCCGATGGGCAGGGCCGGCGTGGCATTGGCCTCATTCGAGCTGTCGCCCTCGTTGCCCCGCGCGTCGACGGCGCGCGCCACGTAGTAGTAGGTCGTCCCGTTGGCCACCGTCGCGTCGGTGTAGGTCAGGGCGGACGTGGAGCCGATTTTCACATAGCCGCCGCCCCGCAGCGGGCTGCGGTAGACGTTGTAGCCCGTCGCGCTGACGCTCAGGCTGGCGGTCCAACTCAGGGCCACGGTGCTCGACAGGGCGTCCTGTGCCGTGGCGGTCAGGTTGGTGGGCGCGGCCGGGCCGGTGATGGTCTGGCCGGCGTCCATCACCAGGATGGCGGCGCCCAGCGGCGCCAGGGTGATCGGGCTTAGCACGCCGTTCGTGCTCGTCGCCGCGAGCGTGCCGGAGAGGGCGTCGGTGAAGGTCACGCCGTCGCGCAGGTAGCCGGCGGTCGGGACGCTGATCGTCTCGGGCGAGGCCTCGTTGCGATTGATCACCGTGATGACCAGCTTATTGGGATCGCCGTCCTGGCCGCGCAGGGCGTAGGCCAGGGACTTATTGGCGTCGTCGGCCAGCAGGAAGGTGAGCTTGCCCTGCCGCAAGGCCGGGTTGGCCGCGCGGATGCCGGTGAGCGTCCTGTACCAATCGAAGGTGGCGTGGTTGCCGGCGGCATCGTAGTACGTGGTGTCGCCCGTGTTGACGTAGGCGCCGTTGGCGTCGAGCGTCCAGGGGAAGGGACGGCGGTCGTCGGGGTCGTCGGAGCCGGTCAGGCCCACCTCGTCGCCGTAGTAGATGTCGGGCGTGCCGGGCATGGTCATCTGCACCAGCGCGGCGATGCGCTGGCGCATCGTGCCCGTCATGACGTTGGCGCTGTTGAACTCGCGGGCCTCGCGGTTGTCGGCTCCCGGCGTGAGGCTCCACAGGATGCGCGCGGTGTCGTGGCTATCCACCAGGTTCTGGAAGGTGTACCACGTGGCGTCGGCGTAGTCCTCACGCATGGACATGATGCGGTTCTCGAAGGTCGAGGGCGGCAGGGTGGGGTCGGTCTCCTGCGCGAAGCCCTTGTTGTCGGTCGCGCCGAGCAGGCCCAGCACGGCGTTGCGGAAGCGGTAGCCCATGGCGGTGTCAGCCTGGTCGCCGTGCGTGAGGGGCAGATTGTCGTACCAGTGCCAGCCCTCGGCGATCAGCGTCGCGTCGGGCTTGATGCCCTTGGTGACGGTGCGCACCTGCTGCCAGTAGGCGGCCGGGAACGAGGGGTCGGTCATCACGTCGAAGCGCCAGGCCGCCGCGCCCTGCTGAAGCCAGTAGGGAGCCACGCTGGTGACGGGGTCGGTCGCCGTGATTGTGACCTCGCTCGTGGCGCTGATCGAGTTGGTACCGGTGACCGCGTAGAAGTAGTTTGCGACGGGCGCGTAGGGCTGGTCGGGGTTCGCCGGATCGCGCTTTGTAATCACGGGGATAGAGTCGAAGCCGGCCCAGCCGTCGTAGGTGGCGGAGTTGGGACGGTTATGGCTGTCGGCGCAGACACCGGTCCCCTGCGCCACGTCATGGAAGGTGAACCAGGAGCGGAAGGGCGAGGTGACGTCTTCGCAGGCCCCGACCGTGGTGTAGTGGTGGTAGCGGTCGAAGAAGGGGCTGTCCGACGAGAGGTGGTTGAAGACGCCGTCGAGCACGATGCGCATGCCGCGCGCCGTGGCGTCCGGGACCAGGCTGTGCGCGAAGTAGCTGTTGGTCCCGAAGTAGGGGCTGATCGTCTTGTAGTCGCGCGTGTCGTAGCCGTGGTTGGAGCCCGACGCGAAGATTGGATTGAGGTAGAGGATGGTGACGCCCAGATTCTTGAGGTAGTCGAGCTTCTGGTCGATGCCCTGCAGGTCGCCGCCAAAGTAGTCGCGCCCGCGCGATATCTCCGTGCACGGCGTGGCGGGATTGACGTAGTGCGTGCAGTAGGCCTCGGGCAACTGGTTCCACTTGCGGAGTTGAATTTGGTCGTTGGCCGCCGTCTGTGGGTTGCCGTCCTGCGGCGTGGGATAGTTGTAGCGCGGATCGGTGGGCTTGGGGTCGTTGCTGGGGTCGCCGTTGCGGAAGCGGTCGGGGAAGATCTGGTACATCACCCCGTTTTGCATCCAGGGGATCACCGGGAACTGGGAGGCGGGCGCGACCACGTTGAGCCGGAAGCCGTTGTCCTGTTCGTCGGGCGTGGCCACGCCGAGGCCGTCGTAGCGGTTGGCCGTGTCGGCGTAGTAGGCCGTGGCCGTGCCGTCGGTGGCGATGAAGCGGTAGTAGACGATTCCAAGAGCCCGCGGCGTGTAGGTGTACTGGTAGTAGTCGCAGGTGTTGCCGGCGGCGTCGAGCCCCTGGTCGTAGCAGGAGACGTTGCGCGCCACCAGTTGCATGGACGCGCGGTCCTCGTGGCCGACCGAGGTGTCGTAGAGGCGGATGGTGACGCCGGTCACGTCGTCGTGGAGGGTGCGGAAACGCAACAGGACGGGCGTGCCGGGGCTGACCGCGCCGAAGGGCACGCGGTAGAGGCTGTTGCGCGAGTCGTGGGCGAGGCCGGCGTACTCCACGTTGTTGTCGTGGCCGTGGCCGCTACTGATGGAGAGGACGTGCGTCGCGGGGTCGTAGCGGAAGGTCACCTTGGTCCCATTCGACGGCACGACGAAGGTGATGTTGGCGCCGCCCGGCGCGCCGCCCTGGCCGTAGTTCTCGTTCCAGCCGCGGTTGATGGCGACCTTGGCGTTGTAGCTGCCGGCGGGGATACTGGTCGTCGAGAAGCTGTAGACGCCGCTGCCGGTGGGGTCCTCGAGCCACGAGCGCATGCAGGAGGGTTGCCAATTACCCGCGCAGCCCAGGTACTGCTGGTAGTCGCCCGGGGCGGTGGCGATGACGGAGTTCACGTCGTCGGTGACCCAGTGCGTCTTGTCGTCGTAGAAGAAGGTGACGGTGGTGGGCGCGGTCAGCGTGAAGGTGATGTTGCCGGCGCCGGTGTTCTGCCCATAGCTCTCGCTCCAGGAGTCGTTGAGTGCGGCCTTGTACTGATAGGGCGAGGTGTTCGGGTCCGCGGAGGAGCTTGCCGATAGGAGGGCGCTCCTGGTCCACACATCGCCGCTGGCGTCGTAGGCCATGTGCGCGGCGGCGCAGTCCGGCTGCCAGGGGCCGGAGCAGCCGAACCGCGGGTCCATCGTACCGGCGATGGTGACGCTGGTCGGGGCCGTCACCGCGACCCCGGCAGGCGCGACCCCGGCAGATACGGCAGCCTGACGCGGCGCCACGACGGCGGCGCCAGCATGCGCCGCCGGGGATCGCGGCGGCGACGCGACCAACGGCGCGGCGAACAGCGAGAGCAGCGACACGAGCGAGGCGAACGAGAGCAAGGCAGTGCGGCGAACAGTCATGACGGTTGCATCCTCTCCGGGCTCCGGTGACCGATGGACCTGCTATTTAACAGATGCATTGAAGCACAAACGGACGCTGTTTGTCCAGCAAACTATGAGATGTCGCGCATGGATCCCAGGTAGGTGCTGTTACGTTCCTGGAAGCCAGCTTCCAGGAACGTAACAGCACCTACTTAGTTTGACAGGCGAGAGAAATGGGAGTACATTTTATCCAACAGCTTGCCACAAAGGACCGCTATTTTGGCATGCAGGATGTGGCCACGTTGCGACTGGGCCACTGTCGCATATCGGGCCGTGTCACCGCGCGAACGGTGATAGGCGGGGTTAGCTGGGGTGCAAGCCGCTCTTTAATCGCTCCATCGGCGCGCACGGTTCTTATATCAGGATAGTAACCATCGCAATCAGTCAGTGTATAGAGTGATGAGATGAAAGGAGGCGCGGACACAACCTGTTTCCGGGCGCTATCTACCTACTATCACTAGCGATTATCGTCGGCGGTGAGTCCGACGCCTTTTTGCCTCGCTTGCGTCATGAATGTTGAGACGTAGGCGAATCTTCTCCAATGAAGGGGCTTTCGATGAGGATCAAACAGTTTGCCAAGGCCGCTATCCCGGCGGCGCTGCTCGCCGCCGCGCTGGCCGCTCCGCTTTCGCCCGCCCGCGCGGCGCAACCGCGCGCGAGTTCGACTCTCACGGTCTGGACCTACGTCGGCGCGCCCGCGACCAAGGCGGTGCAGCAGTTGGCCAACCAGTGGGCCGCGGGCAAGGGCGTGACGGTCAAGGTCATCACCAACCCCGCCACCAGCAACGCCTTCCAGGGCTTCTCCACCGTGGCCCACACCGGAAAGGGACCCGACATCGGGTTTGCCATCCCGTCCGACAACCTCGGCACCTTCCAGCTCGCGGGCCTGATCTCTCAGGCTCCGACCGGCGCCTTCAATCCAGGCCTGTATATACCCCAGACCGTGCAGGCGGTGACCTTTGGCGGCAAATACTACGCCGCGCCGCTGAACATCGGCACGTATCAGTTGGTCTACAATAAGTCGCTGGTGCCAAACCCGTCCAAGACGTGGGACCAGTTGTTCGCCCTGGCCAAGCGGTTCCCCAACGCCAAGGGCAAGACCTACGGCTTCTTCGAGGACTGGACTGTGCCCTACTTCGCCTACTCCATCATCCGCGGCTTCGGCGGCTACTACCTCAAGGAGACGCCGACCGGGGTGGACCCCAACGACATCGGCGTGGACACCCCTGGCGCGATCAAGGGGCTGCAGTTCATCCAGAGCATGTACACCAGCGGGATCATCCCTCCCGACGTCAACGGCAACATCGCCGGCAGCCTGTTCCAGAAGGGGCAGTTGGCCATGTGGATCGACGGCACCTGGGACATCGGCGTCAATACCCAGGCTCTGGGGAGCAAGTTCGCCGCTGCCGACGCTGCCCGGCGGCTTGCAGCCACACCCCTTCTCGTCCGACTACTCCGCCTTCGTCAACGCGTTCTCCAAGAACCAGCCAATGGCCTGGAGCTTGATCGAGTACCTGGCGACCCACTATCCCCAACTCGACGTCAAGATCGACGGTAGTCTCCCCGCGCAGAAGTCGCTGCTGGATAGCCCGGCGGTGCAAAAAGACCCCATCCTGAGCGGCTATGCCAGGACCGCTCTGGCGGCCGAGCCGATCCCCAACGCGCCGCAGATGCAGGCCGTGTGGACCCCGGTGCAGAACCAGATCACTTTGCTCAGCCATGGCAAGGTGACCCCTGCGCAGGCGGGCGCCAACATGCTCCAGCAGATCAAGCAGGGTGAGGCGCAGTTCACCCAGTAATCGCGCGTTCCCTCCCTCGCGACGCGTCGCGCCTGCCTCCGGTACGCCCGTCGCATCGGACCTAGCGCTGTTCGCTCCCCCTCCCGCGTCGTCGAGGAGGGGGAGCGAGGTCTATAGCGCGCCCCGGCCGGCCGCGATTCAGGCGATCGTTGTCTGGGCCTTCAGGAAGCCGTGGAGTGGGACAGGCAGGCGCGATGGGGGCCAGCGCCTGGCGCCTACCCGTGGCGGCATATGGCGCGTAGCAGAGTCGACGAGGCCCTGACCGGTATCAGAGGAGGTTCCCGTCGCATGGCTCTCCAGCAGATGACCGCGCGGCCCTTGCCCCCGTTGCGACGGGGGCGCAGGTTCCCCGTTACCCCTTACTTATTCCTGGCCCCCTCGCTGATCTCGATCGCCGCCTTGACGCTTTACCCCATCGCAAACACCGTCGTGCTCGCGTTCACCAATTACAACCTCTACCACTACAACACGTACTCCTTCGTCGGGCTGCACAACTTCGAGGCGTTGCTGGCGCCGGGCAGCGCGTTCTCGACCGTCTTCCTGCCCGTCTTTGTCTGGACCGTCACGTTCGCGGCCCTGACCACCGTCTTCAACTATGCCGTGGGCTTCGTGCTCGCCGTCCTGTTGAACAATCCGCGTCTGCCCGAGCGCGCCATCTACCGCACTCTGCTGATCGTGCCCTACGCCATCCCGTCGGCCATCAGCATCTTGGTCTGGCAAGGGCTGCTCAACCAGAGTTTCGGCGCGGTCGACTCGGTCCTGACGTCGCTCAACCTGCCCTCGATCCCCTGGCTGACCGACCCGACCGCCTCGCGGGTGTCCGTCCTGCTGGTCAACCTCTGGCTGGGCTTCCCCTTCCTCATGATCGTGTGCCTGGGCGGCCTGCAGGCCGTGCCGTCCGACATCTACGAGGCGGCCTCCGTCGACGGGGCGACCAAGCTACAGCAGTTGCGCGCCCTGACCCTACCCCTCGTCTTCCGGGTGACCACTCCGGCGATCCTCGGCACGTTCACCTTTAACATGACCAACTTCAACATCATCTACCTGCTGACGCGGGGCAATCCGCCGCGCACCGACACGCCCTTCGCGGGCACGAGCGACGTGCTCTCGACGCTCATTTATAACCTGACGCTGCAGTTCCACCGCTTCGATTACGGGGCGACGCTGGGCATCATCATCTTCGTCATCACGGGCGCCATCAGCGTCGTCGGCTTCTGGTTGAGCGGGTCCCTCAAGGAGGTAGCGGCATGAGCGCCACGACCCCGGACATCACGCGCGTCACGCCCACAGCAGCGGTGCGCGTCCGGCGCGGCGGCAACGGCGCGTTGGGCGTGTGGCTCACGCGAATCGTGCTGATCGCCACCTGCTTCCTCACCCTGCTGCCGGCGATCTGGGTGGTCACGGACTCGCTCTCGCCGGGCAGTTCGGCCTTCTCGGCCGACCTGATCCCGCGCAGCGTCACCATGCAGCACTACCAGGACGTCATCGGCAACGGCTTCTTTATCTGGTTGAAGAACAGCGTCATCGTCAGCGGGACGGTCGGCCTCGTCTCGCTCACGATCAACACGCTGGCCGCCTACGCCTATAGCCGGCTGCGCTTCGTGGGCCGCAGGTATGGACTGCTGGCGCTGTTCGTGATCCAGGTGTTCCCGGCCACAATGAACGTGCCCATCTTCTATACCCTGCTGAGCAACCTGGGCCTGATCGACGCGTTGCCCGGCTTGATCTTGGTCTTCCTCGGCAGCAGCGCCTTCGAGATCTGGCTGCTCAAAAACTACATCGACGCCGTGCCCCGCGAGCTCGACGAGTCCGGCCGCATCGACGGGGCCTCGGCCTTGCAGATCTTCTACCGCATCATGCTCCCGCTGATCCGGCCGATGCTGATCACGGTGTTCATCTGGAACTTCGCGGGCACCTACGCCGACGTCCTGTTCTCCAGCCTGGTGCTGCAGTCGCCGGACAACTACACCGTGATGGTCGGCCTCTTCCACCTGGTCGACCAGCAGTACGCCACCAACTGGGCCACCTTCGCCGCCGGCGCGGCCATGGCGGCCACGCCCATCCTGGTCATCTATCTCGCCTTGCAGCGCCAACTCATCGCCGGCCTCGCCGCCGGCTCCGTCAAGGGATAGCCGCACGGGGAGGATGGGATGTATCCATGACCGACGCATCAGAGCAGTTCAATATCCCGCGGCCGGTGGTCGAGGCCTACGAGATCGCCACGGCGCCGGGAGACCTGCCGCCGGCCGAGATCGAGGCGCGGCTGGCGACGCGCCGCACGCAGTTCCGCCACGAGAATACGATTGTCCCGCTGGCGCCGCGGCTTGACGAGGCGGTCGAGGTACTGGCCACGGCCGGGACCGGCGTCCGCGTGGAGCGCGCCTGCGTCTTCTATACCGTCGACGGCAGCCTACCCGACGCGGCCGCGCCGCGCGCGCTCATGGAGGCAGTGTCGGTCGAGTGGGAGCCCCTGCCGGGCTACCTCACGCACTGGCGCGGCCGCATCCCGGCCCAACCCGCGGGGGTCACGGTGCGCTACCGCATCGGCGGCTGGTCCACCCCCGAACAAACGGGACACGAGGGGGAGGAGGGGCCGCCGGAGTTGTGGGCGAACGACGGGCAGGGCTTCTGGTTCCGCTTCCCCGGCGAGCGCGGCGTCACCACGTTCGCCTACCGCGTCGAACCGCCGGGGCCCGTACTCCCCGCGTGGGCGCAAGACGCGGTGATCTACCAGATTTTCCTGGACCGCTTCCACCCCGACGCGCCGGACGGGCGCTTTCCCCCCGCGACGGGGCCGAACGATCGCCACGAGGGCACGCTGGAGGGCGTGCGGCAGGCGCTGCCGTACCTGGAGAGCCTCGGCGTAGATTGCGTCTGGCTCTCGCCGATCAGTCCCTCCGAGACCTACCATCGCTACGACGCCACCGACCTGCACGGCGTCGATCCTGCCCTTGGCGGCGGCGAGGCCCTGCGCGCCCTCACACAGGCGGCGCACGCGCGTGGCATGCGCGTGATGCTCGACTTCGTGCCAAGCCATTGCTCGTGGCATCACCCCGCCTTCGAGGCGGCGCGGCGCGACCCCGCCGCCCCCACGAGGTCGTGGTTCATCTTCGACCACTGGCCTGATCGCTACCGCTCTTTCCTGCAGACGACGCCGTCCCTGCCCTCGTTCAACACAGACGATCCGGGCGCGCGCGCCTACATCATCGACAGCGCGGTGCGGTGGCTGCGCGACTATGGCGTCGACGCCTTCCGGCTCGACCACGTCATCTGGCCGAGCATGGACTTTTGGGTCGCTTTCCGCGCCGCGACGCGCGCGGCCGCCCCCGATGTCTTCACCGTGGGCGAGGCCACCGACACACCCGACTGCCTGCGGCGCTACCGCCAACGGCTCGACGCCGTGCTGGACTTCCCGCTCGCCCGCGCCCTGCGCCTCACCTTCGCCGCGCGGACGTGGGACGTGGGCGAACTCGACCGCTTCCTCGCCGCGTACGACCGCTACATGGATGCGGGTCCCGGCCGCGTGAGCTTCCTCGACAACCACGACATGAATCGTTTCCTCTTCATAGCCGGAGGCGACACGCGCAGCCTCAAGCTGGCGGCCCTGTGCCAGTTCACCCTGGCGCCGACGCCCACGATCTACTATGGGACCGAGGTCAGGCTGTCGCAACGGCGCGACATCCATGACCGCGACGCGGCCGGCGTTGGGGGCGACGCCGAGGCGCGGCGCGACATGCCGTGGGACGAGGGCCTGTGGGACCACGACCTGCTCGGCTTCTACCGCACCCTGATTCGCCTGCGGCGCGAGCGGGCCGCGCTGTGCCAGGGGGCGCGCCGCACGGTGTACCTCGACGCGGCGGTTGGCGCTTACGCCTACGTCCGCTCGCGCGTCGCCGCGGCCGACGAGTCAGGCGCGCCGGACGAGGACCTGCTCATCGCCTTCAATGTCGGCGACACGGAGCGGACCCTGGCGCTCCCACCGGACAGCCCGGCCTACACCTGCCTGTTGAGCACCGGGACCCCGCCAGATGTCGGGAGCGCCAATGGCCAGCCGTCGCTGACCATCGCGCCGCGTACGGGGGCCATCCTGTCCCCGTCGCGTCCGCGTTGAGGGGGCTGGCACGGCCTTTGCCGCCATACGGATACGGCACCATGAGCGCGACGCGCGTGTGTAGGAAGAACTGCACGATACAACGGCCGGATGGTAACAGGAGGGTAACAAGCGATGGTCAGACCGATTCCTGACGCAGGAGTACTGTAGGCTGATGGCCAGGACCTCCTACGACCAGTTGATGAAGCAGGCGCTGCAAGCGCGCTTCGCCGACTTCATGCGCCTATTCGACCCGGCCACGGCAGCCGGGCTGGACCTCGACGCGGGCGTCATCTTCCGCGACGTGGAGACGTTCTCAGATATACCGCAGGGCAAGCTGCTGGTCGCCGACATCGTGGCGGAGGTGCGCACCCTGTCCAGGGAGCCCAAGGTCGTCGTGGTGCATGTAGAGATCCAGCGCGAGCGCGAAGCGGAGAACTTCCCCCGCCGCATGTGGCGCTACTACATCGCCCTCGTGCAGCGCGAGGACAAGCCCGTCATCCCCGTCGCGCTGCTCTTCTACGGCGCGCCCGACGGCCTCGCCTACGAGACCTACGAGGAGACCTTGTTCGGCCACACCGTCATCACGTTCCACTACCTGCAGATTAGCCTGCCGCGCCTCGAGCCTGACGCGTACCTCCAGACAGGCAACGTCCTGGCCGCCGCGCTGGCGGCCATCATGGGCCGGGGGCTACGCGGGGCAAAACGGGCCGCGCTCCACGTAGCTTGCCTTCAGCGACTGCTCACCGCCGCGCGGGCAAGAGAGGTGGACCCAGCCACGGCTGACTTGCTGGCCGATGTGGTCACAACCTACCTGCCAGCCGGCATTGAAGACCGTGCGGCGTTGCGGTTACAATTACAGGAGCAAGGAGGTGATACCATGGTGGTCGATTTATCGCAATTGACGTGGGCAAGCCGGCTTGAGATCGAATTTAGGCAGAACGTCATCCGAGAGGTAGTCCAGGAGCGATTTGGGTCTGTATCGCCCGACGTGGAGGCTGCCATCGAGCAGAGCGCCGAAACCGACGACGCACTAGACGCGCTCTTCAGACGAGCCGTGACAGCGCGGACCGAGAGCGACCTCCTGGCGCCGCTCGGCGATAGAGGGGGCGCCACGACAGCCGTGGCGCAACCGATAGCGGCGGGCAGGCCCGAACTGGAGGCCACGCTTCGCACACGACGCCAGGACATCAGGGAGCTGATCGAGGGCCGATTCGAGAGCATCCCGCCCGACGTGGAGGCGGTGATCGACGGTACCGACGACGAGGACGATCTGAGAGCCTTGTTCAGGCGGGCCATCACCGCGCCGACGCAGCGTGATCTGCTGGGCCCCGCCCGCTAGGCCGAGGCGTCGGAGTAACTGGCCGGGGTGGTCCTATACTTATATGGACCACGGATAGCGATAGCGCGGATAACGGGAGGAGGAAGAATCACGGCGGTTCAGTACGGTTTGATGGGATTAACATCGAGGAGGATGTGACGGCTATGAAACAGATCGACACGCGAACCCACCGCTTCTGGCGCGGCGCCTACGCTGCCTTCCTGGTCGCCCTCTTGGCATCTCTTACCGTGGCCGTGCAGCCCTCTCAGGCGCGCGCCGGCAACGGCGGCGGGACCGGCAACAACGGGTACGGCATCGGCGGGAACAGCAACAGCGGGAATGGTATCGGCGGGGACAGCGCGCTCACCGCGCGCCAGCGCGCCGTGCTCTACACCATGGCCCGCGACACCTGGAACTTCTACCGCGACGACGTCGACCCGCATACCCATCTGCCGCTCGACAACCTCGGGTACACGAACAATCAGGTGACGGTGCGGGGGACCTATACCTCGGCCGCCAACATCGGGGTGTACCTCTGGGCCGTGGTGGCCGCCAATGATCTCGGCCTGATCAGCCGCCGCGAGGCGCGCGCCCAGATCGTGGCCACGCTGACCGAGGTCAGCCGCTTGAAGAGGGACAACGGGTTCCTGTACCAGTGGTACGACACCACGACGGGCGACGTCATCCTGAACCCCGGTCAGGCGGACTGCTCGACGGAGCCGAGCCCGACGTTCGATAACTGTTACTTCATCTCCAACGTCGACAACGGCTGGTACGCGTCGGGTTTGGTGATCGTGCGCAGCGCCATGCCCGAACTGCGCTACCTGACGGACGGTCTGATGGGGGCGATGAACTTCGGGCTCTTCTACGACGGCCGCCCGCAGACGCCGTGCAACGTCAATACGGCCATAACGGGCAATCAACCGACGGGCCAGATGTTCGGCGGCTACTATGTCGGCCTGCCCGTCGACCAGGGTGACAACTGGAAGCACTACTACCACAACGGCGCCCTGTACAGTGACCCGCGCATCTCAGCCTATATAGGGATGGGCCTGCATCAGATGCCCGGCGATGTGTGGTGGCGCAGTTGGCGGGTGCTGCCGCCCAAGCAATGCCCGGACGACCCCGACTTCTCCTGGCAGGGGCAGTGGCCCGTCCCAGGCTACTGGCAAGTGGTCAACGATCCGCAATCGGGCAAGCCGTTCAATGTCTGGGAAGGGCACTACACCTATCCCGGGACGGACCTTACCTTTGTCCCGACGTTCGCGGGCGGTATGTTCGAGGGCCTGATGCCCAACCTGGTCGTGCCCGAAACCGCCTGGGGGCCGCAAAGCTTTGGCCTGAACGACCGGCGATGGGCGCGGGTGCAGGTCAAGTACACGACCGAGCAATTGCATTACCCGGTCTGGGGCATGTCCCCGTCCAGCACACCGGACGATACAGGGAATTACGGAGGCTATGGCGTGGACGGGCTGGTCTGGCCATACTCCGCGAAGAAGGGCCTGTCGCAGGCCTACGGCGCCGCCAGCGAGACCACGGTGACGCCGCACGCGTCCTTCATTGCCCTCGATGTTCTGCCGCGGCAAGCTTACGCCAACATCCAGGCCTTGCGCACGCTCTACCCTGACATCTACAGGGCGGACGGCGGCTTCTACGATGCCGTGGCGCCCGAGGCGTTCAGCTATAGCAACAACAACATAACAGACACCGTGCCGGCCGGACAGGTTGGCCACCGCGATCTGGTGCTCGACCAGTCCATGATCATGGCCGCCCTGGACAACGCGCTGAACGACCACGCGCTCCAGCGGCACTTCGCGCGCGATCCCGTCTCGTGGGCGGCGCACCTCTACCTGTCGTCCGAGACGATGTCCATTGTCGGGACAGGGACCGTAACAGGGACGGCCACGCCGATGTCGACGGGCTCCCAAACGGCCGCGCCGACCGGCACGGGGACGCAGACTGTCGTCCCAAGTGTCACCGTCTCGGGCAGCCAAACGGTCATGGGTACCCAGACCATGACGCCCGCCACGTCCGCCACGTCCGCCAGCGGGACACAGACCGTCGCGCCCACCACGACCGTCAGTGGGACACAGACCGTCGCGCCGACCGCGTCGTCCACGGACATCGGGACAGGCTCGCCAACGGCCATGGTATCGGGCACGCCGAGCGCGACGAACACCGGTACGAGCATGCCGACCGCGCCGGCGACGAGCGCGCCGGCGGCAACTCCGACAGAGACGGCTATGCCGGCCAACACAGCCACCACTACCCCCACCGGCACGGCGACCAACACAACCACCAACACCCCGATCGGTACAGCGACCAACACCCCGACCGGCACGGCGACCACTACCTCCACCGGTACGGCGACCGCGACCCCCACCGGTACGGCGATCAATACGGCTACGAACACGCCCACCGCTACGGCCACCGCGACCGTCGCGCCGGCCACGGGGACGGGGACGGGGACGGGGACGGCCGAGGCTACGGGGACGGCCGAGGCTACGGGGACGGCCACCGAGGTCAGCGAGACCACCGAGACCGCCACGTCCACGTCCACGTCCACGTCCACGCCGACGCCGCGGCCGACGGGCTCTGGCTGCGTGGTATCCGTCGTGCAACTGCGTGCGCAGCCGCATGCGCACTCGCGCCCCGCGCTGGCCGTGGACGACCTGCGCAACGTCTTTGGGGAGGGCTCGCGCGCCGTCTCGCGCACGCCGCTGTTCTTCTCCGACGGGCGCCTGGTCGCCTTCGTAGGCGGTCAACCCAATCGGTCCGGCTGGTCGTACCGCTCTCTGACCTGCGACAGCTCCGCGCTGATCGACCTGCGCGGCGTGATCGCCGGGGGCTTGACCAATTTGCGCGGCAGGCGGCACACGGACCTGAGCGGCGACGGCTTCTGGGTGCGCGTGACGCGCGACGCGGCGCTGCCGCGCACGTTCAACGTACAGGTGGAGATTCCGGTCATCGGGTTCAACCACACGTACCATCACCTGCGCGGCACGGTCGACGTGCGGCGCTAAGTTCCGGCTAGTCGCGCCTGGCTCTTCAGGGTCGGGCCAGTGCCTCACGCATCAGTAAGAGGGAGGGAGCCTGGAGCAACGCTCCAGACCTCCTCCGCTATACTGACGCGCCAAACCTGCCGACAACAAACAAGCAGCGTCGCCTCCCCGCCTCTACGAACGTGTATGGACCGCGACGCATGGCGTTCGTGTGAGTCTTGTCGTCAGGACAGGGATCAGCAACCGAGGGTTTGTGCATTGTCGGCCCGGGGGCGCGGGCGTCTCGCCCGTCCCGGGGGCAACGCGGGGACGGGCGAGACGCCCGCGTCCCCAGGCATCCCCTCCCATCGCTGTGCTGGCGACTTTTCACAGCCCCTACTACCAACCATCTAGAGAGGAGACGCCGATGACCAGGGCAAGTGGGATCTTGCTCCATCCGACCTCGCTGCCGGGGCCGTACGGCATCGGCGACCTCGGCCCGACCGCCGACCGGTTTGTCGACTTCCTGGCTGCCGCCGGTCAGGCCTACTGGCAGGTCCTGCCGCTCGGCCCCACTGGCTACGGCGACTCGCCCTACCAGACGTTCTCGGCCTTCGCCGGCAATCCCCTGCTGATCAGCCCACGTCTGCTCGTCGACGACGGCCTGCTGCCCCCGGCCGCGCTCGACGAGGCGCCGCTGTTCCCCGCCGGGCACGTGGACTACGGGGCGGTGATTCCCTACAAGCAGCGTCTCCTGGCGCGGGCCTTCGCCTCCTACCAGCAGCGGGGCGCGCCTGGCCCGCGCCGCGCGGTGGACGACTTCGCCGCCGCGCACCGCTCGTGGCTCGCGCCGTTCGCCCTCTTCATGGCGCTGAAGGACGCGCACGACGGCCGGCCCTGGACGGAGTGGGAGCCGGACATCGCGGCGCGCGAGCCGGACGCGCTGGCTCGCTGGGGCGCACGGCTCGCGGAGCAGGCGCAGGGCCACATCTATAACCAGTACCTGTTCTTCCGGCAGTGGGAACGCCTCAAGGGCTACGCCGCCGTCCGGGGCATCCGCATTATCGGCGACGCGCCCATCTTCGCGGCCCACGACAGTGCTGACTGCTGGGCGCACCGCGACCTGTTCTATCTCGAGCCCGACGGACAGCCCACACTCGTCGCGGGCGTGCCCCCCGACTACTTCAGCGCGACCGGTCAGCGATGGGGCAATCCGCTCTACCGCTGGGACGCCATGGCCGCCGACGGCTACGCCTGGTGGATCGAGCGCCTGCGCACGGTCCTGGCCACCGTCGACGTGCTGCGTCTGGACCACTTCCGGGGCTTCGCTGGGTACTGGGCAATCCCGGGCGACGCACCGACGGCGGAGAGAGGCTGCTGGGAGCCGGGGCCGGGCATCCCCTTTTTCGCGGCCGTCGAGCAGGCGCTCGGCCGCCTGCCCATCATCGCCGAAGATCTGGGCGTGATCACGCCCGACGTCGTCGCGTTGCGCGACCGCTTCGGCTTCCCCGGCATGCGGGTGCTGCAATTCGCTTTCGACGCCTTCGAGGCCGGGCCGGATAATCCCCACCTGCCGCACAACCACGCACGCAACGCCGTCGTCTACACCAGCACGCACGACAACGACACCACGGCCGGGTGGTACGCTACGGCCTCGCCCGCCGATCAGGAGTACGCGCGCGCCTATGCGCACTCCGCCGCGTCGGACCCGGCCGCCGTGGCCTGGGATCTGGCGCGGCTGGTTCAGTCCTCGGTCGCGCACACGGCGGTGGTCCCGCTGCAGGACCTGCTGGGCCTGGGGAGCGCGGCGCGCATGAACAGGCCGGGGCAGCCTGGCGGCAACTGGCAGTGGCGCGTCGAGGCCGAGGCGCTGACGGATGACCTGGCGGCGCGGGTTGCCAAGATGGCGCGCCTCTATGGGCGCGCCCCCACGACCGGCGCCCCCGCGCACCCGATCTAGCCCGGCGCATGGGAAAAGGGACGCTTTTCTCCACCTTCGTGCATGGGTACGCCCGCACCCACGATCCCGACATGGCTCTGCGCAAGGCCATCGTCTTCGCCTCCTACAAGATTGGGGAGGTGGGCGCCGCGCAGGGCTTCCTCGACGCCCGGCGCCTCGACGCGCTCTACGGGGGAACCCTCGATGGCTGAGACGCGACCCGTGAGCACCGACGCACGGGTATTCCACGATGGCCTTGCTCGTCTGTTCCATGTCAACCGCGCGTCGCTGGGTATCGCTGACCCGATCGCCACGCTGACAGTGACCACGCTAGGCGTCGGCGAGAGTAACCTGAGCCTGCGCGTGGACGTGAACGGACGGCAGAGCTTCACGGCCCGGTTGGCGTATCGCGCCGAGGCCGAGACGGACGCGCACCTCGCGCGGGAGTTCGAGGGGCTCGCGCTGCTCCCACCAGGACTCGGTCCGACGCCGCTCTACCTGGACCTGTCGAAGCGCCACCTGCCCTACCCCTGCGCCGTTCTATCGTTCGTGCCGGGCGCACCGCGCGCCGACTGGTCGGTCGAGGATGTGCAAGCGCACGCCGCACGGCTGGCACACCTGCATCGGACCCAGGTCCCGCACTGGGGTGCGATCGGGGACGAGCAGAAGCGTCCGTTCGATATGCGCCAGCGGTTCCACGACGGTCTGGCCTACTGGCGGACGTACTATCCCGCCCTCTTCGAGATCGACATCGTGGCATGTCAATGGCCGATGCAACGTTCCTATTGGTGGCCACGGACAACCTTCCACAGCCATAGTGCTGCCCACCGTAGCGTAGTGCAAGGTCTGGTTGGCCGCTCCCTTGAGCGCCGGGTTGGTCGGGGCGACCCGGTTAGCGATACCGGTCACGTCGCTGGCGTCGCAGCCGTACCCGCCGGCCAAGTCTCTATCTCAGGAGGGAGGTGCAAAAGCTATACACATCGCGGCTTATCACTCGTCCCCTTGCATCGCGTGTTTCTCCTCGTACAAAGATCTCGACGATCTGACCGGATGCCAAGGTCAACACGATGCGATCAGCCGCCCGTTGACAAATTCCGGGCTACGTAGAGCCCCAGATCCGTTACGACGATGCTATCGACACGGCTACCGGGAAAGTTCTCGTACACTCCCAGGACCTGTTCACCCCCACGAAGCGATAGATCTTGTACATACGACGGCGCATGACTTTCTTCGCCGACCAGATTGTAATACCTATCAGGAAGCTGGCTTGCAAGGTATTTGAAGCTCCGATGAACGATAGGGGACTGCATGCACGAACACCCCATTGTCGACGACGACGATGTGGTCCTTGGCGATGGTCATGGCGTACGCGTCCCTATTGCTGGTTTGCGACGTACCGCTCGACTGCTCTACGCGCCAGGTCACTGATGGTACGCCCCTCGGCGGCGGCCCGTTCTCGCGCGGCGCGATAAAGCTGGGGCGACGCCCTGAAACTGACGCGCGGCGATGGGGATGCGTCCCTTCCGAGTGTGGGTCGCCCGACGCGCACCTCCGTGGCGAGAGAAAGATCATACCCTTCTTCCGCCTCCGCGGCTAAAGCATCGATTATCTCGGGAGTCATAGCAGTCTGGGACCCTTTGGCTACTAGATGCGCCATTTTTTTGCTACCTCATACTTTTCCAGGTACTGTTCGCGGAGAGGCATGGCGTGGATGACGAGAAGACTATCGTCCTCCAACTCGATGGCCATCACTTCCAAGGGTGTCCCCGCCTCGTCAGCACCCAAGTAAACCCGACGAGGAGCGTTAAGCCCCGCGCGTGAATGCGGCGGGGCCGGCTGCTTGTAGTAGTGACCGCAGTGTTCGATGACATAGCGGACACTTTCGTCACCAATCCCATGCTTGCGAGCCGCAGCAGTATACGCTATCCGCATAGACACAATTATAGCATGTTTCGTCGGACGTAATTGTCGGACATAATAGCGTCAGGGGACGGCTGTACTGGGGAGAGTGGGCGCGCGTGGCAGGGTTACGGTGAAGGCGGCGCCGCGACCGAGCGCGCTCTCGGCGCGGATGTCGCCTTGCAGCGCCTCGACGAGGGCTTTGGCGATGGCCAATCCCAGGCCCGTGCCCGTTTCCGTCCGCGCCGCGTCGCCCTGATAGAATCGCTCGAAGATGTGCGGTAGCGCCTCGGGGGCGATGCCGGGCCCGCTGTCCCGCACGGCGATGGCCACCCGCCCCTCGCCGACGGTCATGGTCACGCCGACCACGCCGCCCGGCGGCGTGAATTTGAGGGCGTTGTCGAGCACGATCAGCAACACCTGCGTCAGGGCGTCGGGGTCGCCCAGGACGGCCACATCATTGGCCACCTCGCGATGGATGCGCCGCCCCGGATGGCTATGGCCGAGCCGGCGGCACAGGTCGGCTAGGAGGGGACTGACGGGGACGGGCTCGTGGCGTAGCGGACGCCCGGCGTCGGTGCGCGCGAGGGTCAGCAGGTCGGCCACGAGGCGGCCGAGCCGCTCGCTCTCGCTTACCAAATCGGCTAGTACGGCCCGGCGGTCGTCGGCGGTGATGGGCGGCTCGCGCTCCAGCAGGCCCAGGTTGCCGCGGATGGTGGTCAGCGGGGTGCGCAGCTCGTGCGAGGCGTCGGCCACGAAGCGGCGTTGCGTCTGGTAGGCCTCCTGCAGGCTGGCCAGCATGGCGTTGAACGTCGTGGCCAGTCGGCCGACCTCGTCGCGAGGGCCACTGTGGACGACGCGCTGGTCGAAGTCCCGCGCGTCGCCGATGGCCCGCGCTGTCTGGGTGATGCGTGCAATCGGGCGCAGCGCCGTGCCGGCGAGGAGCCAGCCCGCCCCGAACGCCAGCAGGGTCGCGACGAGACCACCGCCGATCAGGACCAGACGCAGCACCATGAGCGTCGCATCCTGGTCCGCCAGCGAGCGCGCGACCTGCAGGATCCGCGGCGGTGAGCCGGCCTTAAAGCCAGGGCCGGGACCAGAATTGGGGCCGGGACCCAACCCGGGGCTCTGGATTGGACCGGGCGGCCGGCTCTGGCTAAAGCTGTTGCGGCTGTAGAGGAGCACCCGCTGACCACCGATGGACACAACAGTGGGTCCAATGGAGCTGCCTGGCTGCTGGAGCCGAGCGAGCATGGAGGGGGTGAGAGCCCCGACGGCGCCCTCCAGGGCAGGTGATGGGAGGAGCACCTTCCCATTGAGGCCGCGGATCTGGATGGTCAGGCCCGCCACGATGAGGTGATCCGGATCGGCGGAGGGGTTCCCGGGCGCATGCAGCAAGAGGCCCGCGTCGAGGCTCCCGGCCTCTGCCTTCAGCGCGGTCTCCGCGATGTCGATCATGGCTTGGTCCACCCTGACGTAGAGCACGCCGCCCAGCAGGAGCAGCGTCAGCGCCAGGATCGCGCTGTACAGCAGGCTCAGGCGTAGGCGGATCGACACGGCCGGCCACGACAGCCGGCGTGGACGGGGCGCCGCTACTGCCTCACCCCCCACGGGGCGCCGCGGGATGCGCTCAGCCCTCGCGGAGGACATAGCCGACCCCGCGCACGGTCTGGATCAGGCGCGGCTCCCCGCCCGCCTCGGTCTTGGTCCGCAGGTAGCCGATGTACACGTCGAGCACGCTGGTGTCCCCGCCGAAGTCGTAGCCCCACACCTCTTCCAGGATGCGCTCGCGCGGCAGCACGTGCCGGGGGTGGCGCAACAGGGCGGCCAGCAGGTCAAACTCCTTGGGGCTCAGGGCAAACGCGCGGTCGCCGCGCCGGGTCTCGCGCGAGGCCGGGTCCAGCGCAAGGTCCGCGTAGCGCAAGGCCTGCCCGCGTCCCTCATCCCCGCTGTGCTTGCTACGGCGCAGCAGGGCGCGGATGCGGGCGAGCAGTTCGACGGGGGCAAAGGGCTTGACCAGGTAGTCGTCGGCGCCCATGTCCAGGCCCTCGGCGCGGTCCTCGACGGCGTCGCGCGCGGTCAGCATCAGGATGGGCGTCTGGTCCACCTCCCGCAGGCGACGGGCGACCGCGAGCCCGTCGAGCGCTGGCATCATCCAGTCGAGCACGACGAGGTCGGGGCGGTGCGCTTTGGCCTGATCGAGCGCCTCGCGTCCGTCGGCCGCCGTCACGACATGGTAGCCCTCGTAGGTGAGGGTGCGGCGCAGCATGTCGGTGATCTTGCGATCATCATCGGCGATGAGGATGGTCGGCATGGCGGATCCTCCGGTACTCGGTTACAGCTATCGTCATTGTACGTGTCCGCGCCATCCCGCGCATAGGTGTCCGTGGCGTCGGGGCGCGCCCTATGATTGTGAGGTCGGATGTCGCACGCCTGCGACTGCGGTCGCATGGCCGCACACGGACACTGCGGTGTCGGACCGGGACCAAGGGCAGCGGCGCGGCGGACCCTATCCGACCGCAGTCGGCTGGTACTTTGCCATGCGACCGCAGCGCAGGCCGCGTCTCACAATCTCGGGGCGCACCCGTGGCGTCGTGGCGTCGGCGTCCTGTCAGGAATGCCGCACGCCAAGCGTGATCGTGCCGGAATACCCGGCGCCGACGCGCTTCATCGTGAGCGTCGACTGCCGGCCGCCGCTCGCATAGATAGAGTCATCACTGTTGCGCGTGTCGCGCGCGGCGGCGCGCGCTTTGTAGACTCCCGTCTGGTAGACCGCGTCCGTGAGGCTGTCCGCGAAGTATAACTGCCCGGTATGCACGACGGTACCGCCGACATGCGCCTTGACGTGGATGTGGACCGTCCGGCCCCGATACCACCCCGGGTAGATGGTGTCGAACGCGCAGTTGCCCCGCGCATCGGTGCGCTGGATGCCGCGCAGGAACGTATGCTTGTCCGTGGGCGAGCCCGCACCGCTGGGGCCACCGAATCCCCCATTCCCCGCCGGGGGCGTGTCGCCCGGCGGAGGGCCGCCGTTGTCCGCCGGGGGCGTGCCGCTGGGAGGCGGCCCCCCGCCGGGGCCGCCCGGACCGCCGGCGCTCGCGCTCTCGAACCCCGAGTAGACGCCTCCGGCGTCGCAGTGCCAGATGTCGACAACCGCGCCCGCGATCGGTTGGCAGGTCGCGGCGTCCACCACGCTGAGCCCCAGCGTGAGCGGCGTGCCAGGCCGGTGCTCCGTGATAGTGCGGCGCACTTTTTCCTTGGGGATGTAGTACGGTCCCTCCGTCTGCTCCGGCGTGAGCACGCAGCTCACCGCGCGGGCGGACGAGCTGCCTACCAGACGTGGCGCCGCCGAGCCGGCAGACGAGCGGCCCTTCCATGCCATCGTGCCGAGGGCGGCCAGCCCGAGGCCGCCAAACGTCATCAGCGACCGCCGGCTGATCGGTCCCCCTGGGCCGAAGGAGGCCATGCGACGGCTTAGGAGGGACGTGACCAGCCCGGCGCCGGCCAGTAGAGCGAGGGACTGCCGTGGGGTGATACGTTTCATGTCTGCTCCTTTTCTTAATTACTCTGTCACCCACCTCAAGAGTAAGGGTAGAAGCTAAGGACATTCCAAGGCGCAACCAAGGAAAGGCTAAGAGGATAGTAAGCGTTCCCTAAGAATAGCCTTGCTCTCAGCAGGATTTCGCCCTCGTCCGCGCAGACACGCCCTATGAGGCCTCGGTCGCGGTGCGCCTACGTGGCGCAGGTCGGCTACAGGGGGCAGCGCGCCGAGGTGGAGGTAAGCAGCCAGCGCGCGATGCGGGCGCTGTTTTGGTCCACGACGATGGGATCGCCGCAACGGTCGAGGGTAAGCCCCTGCGGGTTAGCCAGCCCGACCAGCACGTGATACGGCGCGCTGGCCCCCGGATCGATTGTCCATAGCCCGCCATTGCCAAGCGTCGTGATCCATACGCGACCACTACGGTCGACGGCGACGTCGTCGGGCGTGGAAAGCGTGCCTTCATAGGAGATCACGCCCCGTGGCGAGATGACCACCAGCGTCCCCAGGTGCTCGTCGGGAACCAAGATATCGCCCCGCGCGTCGAGCGCGGCGGCGACCGGGCGGCCAAGTCCTCGCGCGATCACGCGGACGTGGCGTCCGTCGGCGCTGATACCCAGGACCGTGCCGCGCGGCGCGTCGGGGATCAACAACTCGCCGTTGCGCGGGTCGCGGCCGATGCCATCGACGCCCTCCTGCCCCGGGACGGGCCGCAGCGCGTAGAGGACGCTCCTCGCGCCGCGCGGATCGATGCGCACGATGCGGTCGCTGCCCTGCTCGGCCACGATGAGCGCCCCGTCAGGCAGTGCGACGATGCCCTCGGGCACGGAGAGACCGCGGGCGAGCGTCGTGACACGCCCGCTGTCGAGCCGCTCCAGCGTGCCGCGAGAGAGGTTGCCCCAGACCAGGCGGCCCCGGGCGTCCATCGTGATGTCGTCGGGCTGCCCGCCGACCGTGGCCACCGTCTGCAACGACGACGTGTCGCGCGCGGCCGACGCATGCCGCGCGGGGGAAGCGGCCAGCGCGACGAGCGCCGTCGCGATGATGAAACGAGAGAACACATGTATCACTGGTAGGTCTCCTGTTAGGTCTTGTTGAAGACGGCGTTTGCCCCGACGATGCGGCTCACGCGTGATGGCCGCGCCATCATGGTACACTAATCGCCTTTATCGGTCATCTTCATGCACCAGCAGATTCTTGGCAACTTCTCAGGCTATCCTATGACACCTCTTGGCTAACGCTTAGGATTTCCTTACCGAAGGCCCGTAAGCTGGACGTATCGACAGTCGCATGATGACTGCGTAGGGCTGGATGAGGAGGGACACGGATGAACACATTGATGGGGCGACAACACCAGGGCGGAGCGTGGGGTCATGAGACGACACGCGCCGGGGAGGACACAATGATCGTCGAGAGGGAGCGGACACGCGCGCTCGACCATGACCTGCTGCTCGACCTGCTCAACCGGTCGATTGCGGACGAGCGGGACGGGGCGGCCCTTTACCGCCGGTATCTGGATGACGCCCCGGCAGAGATGTATGATACGCTCGTCGCGTCCGGCGCTCAGATCGAACAGCACGTTCGCCTGCTGGAGCGCGTCATGACACAGCTCGGCGGCGATCCCTCCTTCCTTCCACCAGCGGCAGAGCATGGGCGGCTGACCGGGGAGCCAGGCGCGCCGCGCGACACGAGGGCGTCCCGTTGGATCGCCCGCCTCGACGCGATCGTTGCCTTCGAGACGCGCGACCAGACCCTCTGGACGACGCTCTACCGCCTGTCACGGCACAGCCTCGCGGCGGCCGACGCCGCTATCGTGCGCCCGGCTGCCCTGCAGGTCGAATCCGCGGAAGCATTCGGCGCCTGTAACGGTAGCCGGCATCGCGAACGCATCCGCTGGGCGCGGGACACCATGCGCGATCTCGCGCGGCAGCAACGCGGTCTCGGCCCTCCTCGCTATCGCCCCTGGCGCGCCCTCGCCGGTTTCGTCTGGGCCGGCTAACCACCAGCGGAGGCCGGCGGAGCGGTCTTCGTGCTGGACGGAATGGAACACAGATGCGCGTGCTGATCATCCCAGTCGTCTTCGCGGAGTTCGCCGCCCGTCTACGCGCTCTCGCGCGGCGCGGCGAGCAGCCGGCGCCGGAGGGCCGGCTGACCCTTGGCGACCTCCGGTCGTGTCACCAGTTTGTCATCGACGCGTCATGGGAGTGTCACGGAGCATGCCTACGCTAGTAGATGTACCGAAGCGAGATGGGCCCGCTGAGTTCCCGGCCCGCGGAACGACAAGGAGTCCGACCGATGAAAATGTTCAACTCATCCCCGTCTTTTCTCCCTCCCGCGCCCGGGTCGCGAGACGCAACCGCGACGGCGAGCGCGGAGCGTCACACGGAGGGCAACGAATCCCCGCGTCTCCTGGTTATTGGGGACCTGCCGCGCCTGATGGACCTTTTGCGCCGCGCGGGCTGGGCCACCGATAGGACGGGCCGCGCCGTCGACGGCGCGGCCGACGGCCCGACCGGGCGTGCCCTGGCGACCCACGCGTCGTACGACCTGATTATCCTTGATGCCCTGTGTCCCGATCTCGACGCGCCGGCCCTCTGCGGTTGGATGCGCGCCGACGGCGTGACCATCCCGATCCTCATGCTGGGTGGCCGCGCCACCGAGGATATCGTCGCCGGATTCGACGCGGGGGCCGACGCCTACGTGAGCGAACCCGTGGGACACGAGGAGTTGCGGGTGCGCGTGGCTGCCCTCCTCCGCCGGCGCGGCCCGGGGCTGAGCATGCACGTACGAGACCTCACGGTCGACCTGCGGCGCCGCGAGGCGCGACGAGCCGGTCACACCCTCGCGCTCACGGACGCGGAATACGCGACATTGGCGTACCTCGCCTGCCATTCCGGTCGGGTCGTCACGCGGGCGCAGCTCGCCACCAGGCTGGGCGACGCCGGAACCGTCGGGCCAACCATGGTCGATCGCGTCGTCGCGCGCGTGCGCGACCTGGTCGATTGCGTCGGGCCCGATCCGCTGATCGCGGTGGTCGGAGACGGCCTGTACACGATAGCGAGCCCGTAAGAAACATCAATGCGTCCCACTCACGACACCGGACGCGCCTCGCGCAGCGATAGCCTGTCGACATCGACCGTGCCGCGCTCGCTACGCAACTCGAGCTGGACGAGGCGCGTCGCCGGGTTTTGTATCAAGAACTCAGGGTGGGGCGCCCTCTCCGGGCTGGGGCGCGTCGGGATCACGCCACCGATGGCCGAAGGGATGCTCGACCCCTGCATGAGGCCGCCACGACCACGCGCGTCCCATCATATTGTGCACGACGACGTGCGCCATGGGCCATAAGACGAGCGTCAGGGCGATGACGATGGGGATTGCGACATCGGATGGGCGCCGTGGGGCTGGATGCGCGCTGGTGGGCCGGCGCAAGGGCGGACGCGCGCCGGCGACCCGCGGCCGACCAAGCCGCGTGGTTGCCGGCGTCACCGAGCGCGGCGCGCGCCTGGTGAGAGGGATGGGCGGCGCATTGTCGTCGCTAGCCATCCCGATCTCGTCAATTGCGCACGCCCGTAGAGCGGCTGACATGACCGCGCCATTGGGGTGGCGGTCTTCTGGGCGCCGGGCCATGGCACGCCGGATCACCGCGAGCGCGGCATCGTCGCCCTCCGCACCGATGGTTCCCAGGATGCGGCGCAGGAGGGCTCCGAGCGCGTAGACATCGGCGCGCGGACCGGGCGTTTGTCCAGCGCGCACCTCGGGGGCCATGTCCACGTCGTCCCCATCGTCCACGCCAACCGGCGTTCGCGGCCAGACCAGGTCCGAGAGCACGGCCGTCCCGTCCGGCCGTACCAGCACACCAGCGGTGTGAAGCGATCCATGGGCGAGACCCGCCGCGTGCGCTAGCCCCAGGGCCTCGGCGATGTCGGCCACGAAGAGCAGCGCGCGCTCGACCGTCCACCCTCCGGCGCCGCGCTCGAGCGTGCCTACCAGCGGCCGCGTGTGACCTCGCCGGTAGACGAGGATCACCCGCTCACCCTCCAGCCCCATGTCATGAATGATGGGGAGGGCAGGGTGCTGGAGGCTTGCCACGGTGCGGGCGCGCGCCGCGACGAGGCCTCCGAGCCGCGCGCCCAAGGCCACCGGCGCCATCAGGATGTCGACGGCGCAGTTGAGGTGAACGTCGTGGCCCGGCGTCAGGCCCGACCACGAGTCTCTCGCTCACCGGCTTTCCACGAGGCGGTAACGCCCCAGGACCAGGGCGCCGTCGTCGCGACCGATCTCAGTCATTCCACACCTACCCGCGCCAGCGCAAATAAAAAAGGGTCGGGACGACAAAGCGTCCCGATCCTTCCCTACTAACAGCCTATCGGCCTACAATCCCTCGGTGATAGACTTCTCTTCGACCAACTGCTAGCCGTCTAAGTGGGGCCAACCGAATAGCAGCTACTTCGACACGAGGAACGGGATCGTGGCGCTCACGCCGTTCGAGCTCACCGCAACGGTCGCGATGAGGTACCGCGCGCTCCCTTGAGGCCGGTACGGGACCGCGAACGTGACCGTGAACCGCCCGAGCGCGTTCGCCCTGGTGGTGAACGTCCGCGACTTGGCGCCCCGTTGCTTGGAGGAGAGTTTGATCACCACCTTGGCCCGATTCAGCGCCAAGCCCGACACAACCTGGTTCCGGCCGCTGACGACAATGGGGCGCAGGGTAATGTTCTGACGGAAGAGCTGGCTCAGGTACCGAGCCTCGGGGACGATGGCGTACGCATGGCTCTTATCGATCTGAGTCTGCGGTACCGCGCGCACAAAACGGCCACGGCGCGTGTCGAACTGAAGCAAGACATACCCGTCGTCGAGCAGGACAGCAATAGGACCACTGCCTTTGAACCGTAGAACGCCGTTCGGGCCAAGTTCGATGGGCCCGATAAGCGCGTCAGGAGGAGCCGAGAACTGCGCATGGCAGCGGTGTCCACGGCGGTGTGACTTGTCGAACTGATCGCGTCTATCGTTGTCTTGCCCCTGACGGTCGCATTCCCTGCGATCCATCGTGTCCGGCCCCCCGTCGTCCGCCACCATGTGCGCCGGACTCACCGCCGGGCTCGCGGCCCCGGCGCGCAGCGTGGCTGGCGCCAGCGCCAGCGCGCTCGCCAGCGCGCCTACAATGACCAGGCGCGGGAATAGCCAGGGTAATCGTCTTACCATCATCTCTGCGTCCTCTCGCTTTCTTCCGGTTGCGCGCTGCATCCAGTGAACTACCACGATACTAAGGCGTATCGCCGTATGTTGGGCCACGGTAAGATTAGGATAGCAAACTATGGCGTCAAGCGCAACCAGTACTAGTGTAGCAAATTATGGCGTCCCGTGGGGGCGGGAGTGAGTTGCCCGCGCCAAGGGTGGAGATGGGAGTGTTGGACCGATGACAGAGCAGGGCCCCGTGGCCGGCGCGCTGGCGCTCGCGGGAGGGCGCCGCACGACACGGGTGGCCCGGTGGGTCACATTCGTCGTCGCCGTCCCGGTGGGCGCGTTCGCCGCCGCGCTGATACTCTATCTTGCCACGCTGGCGCCGTCGATCACGCTCGCCAATGGGGCCTCCGACAGCGGCGAACTGGCCTCGGCCGCGTATACGCTCGGCATCGCGCACCCGACCGGCTATCCCCTCTACACCCTGGCCGGCTTCGTCGTCACCCACCTGGGACGCGACGAGCCGGCGCGCCTGCTCAACATCTTCTCAGCCGTCATGGGCGCCCTGTGCGTCGGCCTCGTCACCCTGATTGGCGCGACAGCGGCGCGGCGCGCGCGGCCTGGGGCGAACGCCCCGCTCGTCGCCGCGGCCGTCCTCGGCGCGACCGCCGCCCTGGCGCTCTGTCCCTTGTTCTGGACCGAGGCGACGGTCACGGAGACGCGCACATTCGCCCTGGCCCTCGCCGCCGCCGTGCTGGCCCTCCTCGTCGCGCCCGTGCGACTCGGCGGCCGCGCGGCCATGGCCGCCAGCGCGCTGTACGGTTTGGCCCTGTGCGACCACCTGCTTTCGCTCTATCTGGCGCCCGCCGTGGCGCTGCTGGTGGCGCCGTGGGCGGGCCAGCGGGCGCGCCGCTGGCTGCTCCTGGCCGCCCTGTTTATGCTGGGGCTGGCGCCGTACCTCTACCTGCCGCTGCGCGCCGCCGCGAACCCCGTCGCCGACTGGGGACACCCCGCCACGCTGGGCCGCGTCCTGTGGGTCGTCAGCGGCGCGGAGTACCGCTACCTGATGGGCGGCCCGGACGCCGCGGCGCTGGCGGCGCGCGTCGGCGACCTGCTCGGCCTTATTGCCGCCCAGGTCCCGTGGCCCACTCTGGCCGCCGCCGGGCTGGGCGAGGGCGCGCTGCTGGCGGCCGCCGGCACGCGCCGCCTCGGCGTCGCCCTCGCGCTGACGGTCGTCGCCGATGTCGTGCTGACCGGCGCCTACCAGGCGTCCGCGGCGCCAGCGTACCTGCTCCTTGGGCTGCTGTGCCTCTCCATCGCCGCCGCCGTGGGCTGGCTCGTTGCCGCTGTAACTCTGGCGCGGTTGCTGGCCCGCGCCCGCCTCGCCGCCCCGTCGGTTGCCGCTCTGACCGTAGCCGCCCTCCTCTTCACCATCGCCGCCGGCGAACGGGGGCCGGCCGGAGACGCGTCTCGGGCCGTGGTTCTGGCAACGTCGACGGCCACGCGCGATCAGGCGGTCACGGCGCTGCGCCGTCTGCCGCGCGACGCCACCATCTTTACCACGGGCGACGAGACGTCCTTCCCGCTGTGGTACGCGCAGCGCGGGCTCGGCGTGCGCCCCGACGTCACCATCGTGGCCACGGCGCTGCTCAACTTCGCGTGGTACGACCGGCAGATGCGCGCGCTGCCCGCCTTCGATCCCAGCAAGCTCCCTCCCGCCGACCCGACCGACGACCCCACCAGCGACCTGGGCATCGGCCCCTTGCGCGAAGCCGCCCTCGCCACCGCCGCCGCGCCCGGACACCCCGTCTACCTCATCGCGCCATCGCCGGCGCTCGGCGGCGTCTGTAGCCAGGTCTTCCAGCCCGCGCGCGGCGTCTACGCCTGCGTTCCGTGACGCGGGCGGTCCCGAGCGCCTCTCCCACTACGGAGTCCTATGGAGTCGTCAAGGGGTCCAGCGTCCCGACCCGGCCGCTGGGCACGGTCACCCACTGCTCCGGCTGCGACCCCGGAATCACCGGCTCGGCGAGGCCATAGTCGAGGCGGACCGGGCGCGGCCGGCCGCCGGAGAGGCGGCGCGCGACCGTGACGTCCGCGTCCAGCGTCGTCACATCGCTCACCGCCAGCCCCGTGTGGCTGGCGCCCAGCCGCACGCCCGACGCGGCCGAGACATCGATGCGCAGCGGCATGATGGGCGCGCCCGATTGGCGCTGCACCAGCAGATGGTAGGCGTTCCCGGCGTCCGCGTTGGCGGGGATGCGGTAGCGCAGCGTGATGGTGCGCGAGGCGTGCGACGGCAAGGCGAACCAGCCCGAGAACTGCGTTTTGGCGTGCACGGTGTAGGTTGGCCACACCTCGTCGAGTCCGGTCGTCATCGGGTTGGTCAGCGTGCTGCCAGCGGGGACGAACACGCGCACGAAGTCCGCATAATCGGGCGCGCCGTTGTAGTTGTAGGCGGGCGTGTTGCCCACGGCAGCCCCGTTGGCGTAGGTGATGGTGACGGTCGCGGCGATGGCGCGGTCAGCGCCGATGACGGCCTGGTAGGAGATGCCCTGCCTCACGAGAGGGTTGATCTTGTTGGCCGACGTGTTTGTGTCCACGACGTAGAGGTAGTCTCCGCGGGTCGGCGCCAGCGCGCCGTCGGCCCCCACGGCGGTGATGGCGCGCTCGACGGCGGGGTCGTTGGCGTAGAGCTGCAGGTCGCGCGCGCGGATGCCCGCGCGCGCCAGGTCCAGCGCGGCCGAGCCGCCCAGCGACGGCAACTCCAGCAGGTGCGCGAACACGGCCGCATAGGCCGCCGCCGCGAACGGCTTGCCGGGCTGGCCCGGGGCGTTGACGAGGTAGTTCAGGCGGTCGTAGGCGTTGGCCAGGGTAAGCGTCTCGCCGTAGCCCGGCACCGCGACGGGGCCGGTCACGCCGATCAGACTGGGCAGCAGCGTCGAGTTGAAGCTGATCGTACCGTCGACATGGCGGCCGGTCCCCGACTCGTAGAACACCTGCAGCAACGCGGCGTTGGTAGGGAAATCCGCCGACCAGTTGGCGTCGCGGAAATACCAGGCCGCGTACCCGTGGACGGCCAGCGGGAGCGGCGGGTCGACGTTGGGCCGCCCGACCCGGTCGACAGCGTACGAACTCTGGCTGGAGGCAAGGCGCGCGCGGCCGTGGTCGACCCGCAGCACGGCCACCGTGCCGATGAAGCCCCCCGACGCGCGTAGGTCGGCCGTGTTCTGTGGCACGACCAGGTACTCGCGCGGGCCGTCGGCGCCCAGGGCGGCGGGCAGCGCGTCCAGCGCGTCCAGGGCGGTCGGCGCGCCCGGCAGCAGGCCGTCGAGCGTACCAAGGGGGCCGGAGACCTGCGCGGGCAGGTCGGCCGTCCGCAGGTCGCGGCGCGCCTGGATGGCCTGCACGACGAGCGCGCGCGCCTGGCGCAGGGCCGGCCGGGACGAGGCCAGGTCGGCCACCAGGGCGGGGGCGGCGGCTGGTCCCGCGTGCCGCAGGGTGAGCAGCGGGCGCAGCGGCCCAACTAGCGCCTGGCCGGCCTCGCCGAGCAGGAGGCCGTAGCGCAGCAGGGGCGTGACCTGCGCCAACTGGCCGTGCAGGCGGCCATTGACGCGGCCCACGAACAGGGCGGGCCGCTGCCAGAACGACCACGCCGACCCGATGGTCCGCAGGTCGGCCATCAAGCGCGCGTCATGGCCGTCGAGGGCATCGAGCGCGGCGGGAGACGGGTCCTGGCGCAGCGAGGCCGTCTCGGCCTGGATAGCGGAGAGTTGCGTCCGCGCGTCCAGGGCGGCGCCAGCGGCCGGCAGGAGGGACACGATGGCGGCGGCGACGGCGACGACCACCGCGAGAACGACCAGCGCGACCACGCGGCGGATGACGCGCCGCCGGTGACGCCGCCGCCCGCGCGCGGTGCGCCCGCGGTGTGACCGTCCCGATGGCGCGGAGCGGGTTTCCCGAACCGCGCTCATCTCTTATCGCCCCGCCAGCGGCCGGTCGTCGGGCGCCGGCGGCCGTTGCCGCATGTTGTACATATCATGTATGGTAACAGACCGCTCAGATGGGTCAATCCTCACCTCCTGGCACGGTAGGGCAATCGCATTATAAAAGGGCTTGCGGGAGAGAGGGCAGGAGGCGATACTGGGACAAAAAGAGGAGAAGGGGAGGGGCAACGATGGACGCGGGAGCACCCTGTACAATCATGACGCATTTTG